>ERZ890510.2159-NODE-2159-length-11525-cov-7.794856_pt1 | contig 11525 bp, 11 predicted proteins | sample MGYA00521265_ERZ890510 | MGnify/ENA primary metagenome ERZ890510 (study PRJEB32303, sample SAMEA104408624) | aquatic metagenome | biome: Brackish water; feature: Chemocline; material: water | place: Baltic Sea | collected 2014-10-26T21:54:00 | depth 110 m ...
GCTCGTTGCGATGGATGGCGCGGATGGCGTTGGCGCTGCCACGTATGACTTCGCGCGACGCTTGGATGGCGCGTTCGCGTACCGCGTGCTTGGCCTTGAACGCTTCTAGAGCAGTGTTGGTGATGTCGTCGAGGCGGGCTTGGTTGTCAGGCATGGGGTGTTCGCTCGCTGGGCCTCGGCTGCCGTGCATCGGCAGGGCCTGTTTGGTGGCGTTAGTTTAGCTGGAGGGGGATTCATGAGGCGACGTTTCGCAGGGGCTCGATGGAGGTGGGGTTTTCGACGATGAGCCATCGGCGGGCGGCTGCGTTGGAGGTAAATGAATAGAGAGGGTCGTTGAATAGGACGAGATCGCTTTCGGTGACGGGCACTTCAAAGCACATGTTGCCAGCGCCTGAGGCTCCCTGGAACCGGCTGAAGTCGAGGGAATCCGGGAGGACGGGGAAGGTGCCGCAGGAGTCGTTGGAATAATCGAAGATGCGGCCCTGGCCACCAACCAGTTTGAAGTCTGATTGGCTGACGGAGGTTTCGTCGAGTGTTGATCCGTCAACGATTTGGACGCGCACCGTGATGAGGACGAACCGGTTACCAGCAGCGGGGGAGTCGTTGAAAGAATTGGCTGCGATGACGGCTGCCGTTGCATTGGCATTGACGTTGGTGATGGCCAAACCGCCATCGGTTAGGACGGAGGTTCCCGCCGGTGCGGGGCGTGCACGCTCTGAGCCAATAGGTACGGGAGTTGGCGTTGGCGCGGGCGTCGGCGTAGGAACGGGCGTAGGCGTCGAGGTGGGCGTCGGCGTAGGAACGGGAGTAGGCGTCGAGGTGGGCGTCGGCGTGGGTACGTGAGTTGGTGTCGAGGTGGGCGTTGGCGTGGATACCGGAGTTGGTGTGATGGCGTCAGGTAGGAGAGAGGATGGCTCGCCAGGGATCGTCGGCGTCCTCGTCGGAGCAGGCGTTGCAGTAGAACACGCGACTACGAGGGATAGGATGATTACTCCGACGTTCAGAAGACCTATTGGACGCATTGGTACGTAACCTCTCGGTATCAATTCGATGCGAGGACGGCGGCACTCTAATGCAGCTACCGACGGTTGGCAAGAAGATGGATGGTTCGCGATTCAGGGGCCGGCAGGGGACCGAGCCGAAATCGGGGATGTAGAAAGAGTTTTTCGATAGGCGGTGTCGCGCCAACGCGTCCTTGAAGACCGGAACGACAGACGTTGCTCACCGGTTGTGAGGGATTTCACTTGCGATGTGCGCTGTGCTATTCTTCGAGCGTTGAATCATGGGTAGTTTCACGTACGCAGGACGGCTTTGCGGAGCCGTTTACGGGCCCTTTCACGGGGTTTAGGGGGCACCGTTTCATGGTGCAAGACGCAGGCAATCAGGACGTGCCCGGTCGCTCGGCTTATGGTCAGCCTTTCCCGGCTCCCGTTGTGGAGTGGGATATGGATCGGATCGAGGGCGAGACCATCGAGCAGTTGAAGTGGAGCGCGCAAGAGGCGTTCCCTGAGCCGCTGATCGATGTTCCCGAGGGTCTGAAGAACAATATCGCGGTTACTTCCGTGGATGCGCTGCTGAATTGGGGCAGGGCTAATGCGGTGTGGCCGGTGGCGTTCGGGCTGGCGTGCTGCGTTTTTGAGATGATCGCGTCTGCGATGTCGCGATTCGACATCTCGCGGTTCGGCATGGAGGCCATGCGGGCGACGCCTCGTCAGGCGGATCTGCTGATCGTTTCAGGGACGCTGACGTGGAAGATGGCGCCTGCGGTGCGTCGCATCTACGACCAGATGTCCGAGCCCAAGTGGGTTATCGCGATGGGCGTTTGCGCGACGAGTGGCGGGCCGTACTACCAGGGTTACAGCGTGGTGCCAGGCGTGAATCACATCGTGCCGGTGGACGTGTATGTGCCGGGGTGCCCTCCCAGGCCAGATGCGTTGCTGTACGGGATCATGCAGCTGCACGACAAGATCAGGAAATACAGCGTTAGTCACAACCCTGCCGGCGGCGCCCCTACGGGTGGCACTGGCGTTAGCGGTGCTCCTCGGGGTGAGGGGTAGATGACGACCGCCGTTTCAGGCAGCGATCTGGCCGAGGTTCTTGGCCAGCGTTTGTTTCATTCCGTGACGAATTCGGATGCGGGGGCAGCTTGGGTGACGCCCGAGGCGCTGCTGGACGTTTGCCGTTTCCTTCACGATGACCGCGCGCAAGCGTACGACCTGCTGAGCTCGGTTACGGCGGTCGATTACGTGGAGTTCTTCGACGTGGTGTATCACCTGACGTCGATCGCGCGTAATGCGGCGACGGTGCTGAAGGTGCGCCTGTACGGTCGCGATGCGCCGACGGTGGCGTCGGTGACGAGTGTGTGGGCGGGCGCCGATCTGCAAGAGCGCGAGATCTATGACTTGTTGGGTGTGACGTTTACCGGGCACCCGAACCTGAAGCGGATGCTGACCTGGGAGGGTTTCCAGGGGCACCCGCTACGTAGGGACTACCTTGAGCCGCCACTGCCCTACACGTGGCCGCACGGTGGGTAGGTGACTGCGTGACGATGCACACCCAGCCGGTGATCGTGAATATCGGCCCGCACCACCCGAGCACGCATGGCGTGTTCCGGATGCGGCTGACGATGGACGGCGAGAACATCCTGGATGTGGAGCCGGTGATCGGCTACCTGCACCGAGGGTCGGAGAAGCTGGCCGAGGAACGCCATTACACCCAGGTGATCACGCTGACGGATCGCATGGATTACGTGGCATCGATGACGAATAACCAGGCGTACGTGTTGTCGTGCGAGCAACTGACGGGCATCACGCCGCCAGACCGTGGCATGTACCTGCGTGTGATCGCTGCGGAGTTGCAGCGAGTCGTGAGCCACTTGGTGGCAACGGGATTCTTCTTGCAAGACCTGGGGGCTTTCGCGACGCCGCTGATGTACGCGATGCGGGAGCGCGAGCGGGTGCTGGATCTGTTCGAGATGCTGTGCGGTGCGCGGATCACGGTGTCGTACATGCGTATCGGTGGGGTGTTCCAGGACGCGCCGGGCGAGTTCTGGCCTGCGTTACGCCGGATCTTGGATGAGTTTCCTGCGTTCATCGATGAGTTGGAAGACTTGATCTCGGACAACGAGATCGTGTTGAGTCGGACGCAGGGCGTGTCGGTGATCACAGGGGCCGATGCGGTGAACGCGTCAATCACGGGCCCGGTGCTACGGGCGTCGGGCGTGTCGTGGGACCTTCGGAAGGCAGCGCCGTACGACGTGTACGACAGGGTGTCGTTCGATGTGCCGCTGGGTGAGCACGGCGATAACTACGATCGCTACATCATCCGCATCCGCGAGATACGTGAGTCGTTGAAGATCGTGGAGCAGTGCGTGGCGCAGATCGAGCCGGGGCCCGTGCGGGCAACGATGGCGATGTTATTTCGGCCCCCTGTGGGTGAGTCGTATGTGCCCATAGAGGCGCCGAAGGGCGAGCTTGGGTTCTATCTGGTGAGCGATGGGTCGATCGCGCCGTACCGCATGCATGCGCGTGCGCCGTCGCTGATCAACCTGACGTTGCTGAAGCAGATGTTGGTTGGCTGGAAGCTGTCGGACGCCATCGTGTCGTTCGGCAGCATCGACGTGAACATGGGTGAGGTGGATCGCTGATGTCGCCGTTGAAAGACAACAGCATCTTCAGCTGGACCTACGAACTCGTGGCTGACACGCTGGGCGGGCCGGAGTGGCTGGCGTACGGGCTAGGCGCGTTGGCCGTGATCATGGTGGTCGTCAACGGCTTCCTGCTGATAGGCACGATCTTCACGTGGATGGAGCGCAAGGTCGTCGGTCGGTTCCAGTCGAGGGTCGGCCCGAACAGAGTGGGGCCTTTCGGGATCCTGCAGGCCGTCGCGGACGCGGTGAAGCTGCTGTTCCAAGAGGACATCGTCCCGAGGCGCGCTGATCGGCTGCTGTTCAACGCTGCGCCGATCGTCATGCTTGCGCCGTCGTTGCTGGCGCTCGCGGTGATTCCGTTTGGCGCTGGTAGCTACGTGGCTGACCTGAACATCGGCGTGCTCTACGTGGTGGCGATGAGCGGGATAGCGTCGCTGGCGGTGCTGATAGCGGGCTATGCGTCAGGCAACAAGCTGGCGCTGCTCGGCAGTATGCGCGCGGTGGCGATGCTGTTGTCGTACGAGATACCGTTGGTGATGGCGTTGTTGGGAATCACGATCCTGGCGGGGTCGATGTCCATGGTGGACATCATTGCGGCGCAGAGCGTGCCGTTCGTGCTGGTCTCGCCTCTAGGGGCGTTGATCTTCCTGATCGCGATGTCCGCCGAGCTGAATCGACCGCCGTTCGACGTGACGGAGGCTGAGTCTGAGCTGGTGGCGGGGTATCTGACGGAGTACTCGGGGATGAAGTTTGGGGTGTTTTACCTGGCTGAATTCTCGAACGTTGTGCTCGCGGGTGCGCTGTTCGCCATCCTGTTCCTGGATGGTTGGGAGTGGGCGATCTTGCCATCCCACCTGTGGTTCTTGATAAAGGTTTTCGGCTTCCTGTTCGTGGCGTCATGGGTGCGGGCAACGCTGCCGCGCATGAGGATCGACCAGATCCTGACGTTCGCTTGGAAGTATCTGTTCCCACTGAGCTTGGTGAACGTGCTGGCGCTGGCGGTGGAGACCATCGCTTGGCCTGACCCGTCGGATCTGCAACTGTGGATCATGGTGGCGATCAACTGGGCCATAGCGGCGGCGGCGATCCCGTTGCTGTCGCTGGTGGTGCATCTGGGCGAGCCCGCTCGTGCAGGCCGTCGGATTCCCCTGTCTGAGGAGGTGTTCTGATGTATGGCATCGGCATCTTGAAGGGCCTGATGGTGACGGCGAAGAATCTGGTTCGCAAGCCGGTGACGATCCAGTACCCCGAGGAGCGCGTGCCTCAAGCTTCGCGATTCCGGGGCCAGGAGTTCGTGTGGTACGTGGATCGATGCACGGGTTGTGCAAGCTGCGCGAAGTTCTGTCCGCTGGGCATCATCCGGATCGAGACGGACCCGAACGGCGGGAACGAGCAGGATGGCGGCACCTATCGAGTGGATGTTTTCGACATCGACCAGGGTAGGTGCATGTACTGCGGTATGTGCGTGGAGGCGTGCCCGTATGACGCGCTGCACATGGGGTCGAACTTCGAGGCGGCGCAGTATCGACGCCAGGACTTGGTGATCAATGTTGAGGTGCTGAAGGCCAGGGAGAAGCACCCGAGTACGTGGTACCGTCCGCAGCTCGAACGCGAGAAGTTCGATCCGTTCGAGGGTGAGTCGAAGGAGTGGCAGGACGCTGGACGTGAGAAGCCGTTCTGGCACCCGCAGAGGCCGGAGATGCTGCCCGACGAGGGCGACACACGACCAACCGCAGACGGTGAGTACAAGTAGTGGAGAACGCTTTTACAGAGGTCGCGTTCTGGACGCTGTCCATCGTGACGGTGGGCGGCGCGCTGGGCGTTGTGCGTACGCACAATATGTTCAGGGCGGCGCTACTGTTGGTGGTGAGCTTCGTGGGGGTCGCGGGCATCTTTGCCTTGGTCAACGCGGAGTTCTTGGCGGTGGTGCAGCTCCTCGTGTACGCAGGTGGCGTGGCGGTGCTGGTGATCTTCGCTGCGATGATCACGACGAATGTGACCGAGGGCAATCGCAGCACGGGCACGCAGCCGTTCGCGGTGTTGGTGTCGTTGGTGCTGCTGTCGGCGTTGGTGTTCGCAATCGTGCAGGCCGAGTGGACGTTGCTGCCGGATGACATGCCGGCGCCGTTGGCCGCTGCATTCGTGGATACGCCTGCGGCGCTGGGGCGGATGTTGCTGAACGAGTTCGTGCTGCCGTTCGAGATCGCTGGAGTGGTGCTGTTGGCTGCGGTCATCGGCGCGCTTTCGCTGGTCAGGGAGCGATAGACGTGCTTGAACGACTGCTCATCCTGTCGGCGATCCTGTTCTGCATAGGGCTATACGGTGCGCTGTCTCGGCGCCACGTGATCGCGGTGCTGATCTCGGTGGAGATCATGTTCAATGCGGTGAATATCGCGCTGGTGGCGTTTTCGCGGTACGTGCAGCCCGCAGCGTTTCGTGCGACGGGTGAGGTGACTGCGGTCGCCGAGTCGACGGTGCTCGCGGGGCAGTCGTTCGCGGTGTTTGTGATCGTTGTTGCGGCAGCAGAGGTAGCGCTAGGGCTGGCTTTGGTGATCGCGATGGTGCGGACGAAGGATTCGGTGGATGTCACCGAGGCTTCGCTCATGCGTCGGTGAGCGAGCTACGGTGAGCCACGCGCTCACACCGCGGAGAGCTGCCGCTTGGTGGTGGCGGGTGCTTTAGACGGCTAGCAGGGGAAGCCCCTGCAGTCCCCCCTGGTAGGAGGGACATCGGATTGAAGATGGGAACTTGTTTGAGGTCAGTAGCGGACGGTGAGAGATCCTTCGACTCCGCTAGCGCTGCGCTCAGGATGACGTGAATGTGGGTTGATTACAAAAAAGCGCCGAACTTGATGTTGGCCGAGATGTGGAAGGAGGTCCTCGAAGGCGAGGGCTTGCCGGTGCGCCTCCTGCCGGAGGGCGATATCTTGGATCACGGAGAGTCGGTGCCGTTCCGGGTCATGGTTCCTCGCGGTAGGGAGCACGTGGCAGACGAGATACTCAGGAAGCTATGACGATGCCCTTGGTTCACCAACAGGCTGCGGCCGGTAGAGGTCGCGCTTGATCAACGAGGCTGCTGTTTGGGCCATCGTGGGTCTGCCGTTGCTCGGCGGGCTCATCATCATCGCCGGGCTGCGTCCGTGGACGCAGTCGTTGTGGCGGTTAAGCGGCTACGTGGGTATAGGGGCGATGGCTGGTGCGTTCGCACTGAGCCTGTGGGCGCTGAACTCGGTGCGCGGTCACCATGGGGAGTCGGTCGGGTTCGACCCGCACTCGTGGGTGACAGTGGGCGGCGATGCCGCTGAGGGCGCGTTCGAGCTAACGATAGGCGTGCTTCTAGACCCGCTGTCGGCCATCATGGCTGTGGTGGTGACTGGCGTGAGCATGCTTGTGCAGGTGTACTCACTTGGCTACATGCGCAAAGAGGCAGATGAACATAGCGGCAAGTTCGTGGACTACCCCCGGTATTTCGCCTACATGTCCTTCTTCACGGCGGCGATGCTGGGGCTGGTACTCGCGTACAACTTGGTTCAGACGTTCGTGTTCTGGGAACTGGTCGGTCTGTTCTCCTACCTGCTGATCGGTTTCTGGTTCCACCGCCCTGCGGCTGCTGCGGCTGCCAAGAAGGCGTTCATCGTGACCAGGATCGGTGATTTTGGGTTCATGCTGGCGCTGATGTGGTTGTTCTCCCACCGGGACGAGTTCCTGGTGCGTGGCCAGAATCCGTTCGAGATCCCGGATATCAACAGCGCTGCGCCGCTGTTGTCGGCGGGCCTGGTGACCTGGGCGGCACTGGGGTTGTTCGCAGGCGCGGTAGGCAAGTCGGCGCAGTTCCCTCTGAATACGTGGTTGCCCGATGCTATGGAGGGCCCGACACCCGTTAGCTCGTTGATCCACGCTGCGACGATGGTCGCGGCTGGTGTGTTCCTGGTGGCGCGTGTGTTCCCGCTGTTCGAGGCGTCGTCATCGGTGATGAACGTGGTGGCGTTGACCGGCGGCGTGACCGCAGTGCTGGCAGCGACGATGGCGTTGGCGACGACGGACATCAAACGCGTGCTGGCGTTTTCGACGGTGAGCCAACTGGGCTACATGTTCATAGCGCTAGGCGTGGGGGCACCTGGGGTGGCATTGTTCCACCTGTTCAACCATGCGTTCTTCAAGTGCTTGCTGTTCCTGAGCGCAGGGAGCGTGCACCACTCGGTGCAGACGTTCGATATGCGGTACATGGGCGGTTTGCGGGCGTGGATGCCGGTGACGTACGGGTTGACGATCATCTCTGGCTTGAGCCTCGCTGGCGTGTTCCCGTTCGCAGGTTTCTGGAGTAAGGATGAAGTGCTGGCTGCGGCTTGGGGTGTTGACCCGTCAGCACCAGGTACCAGCGCGGTGGCGCAGATCGTGTTCTGGCTGGCGCTGATAGCGGCTGGGATGACGGCGTTCTACGTGTTCCGGTTGATCATCATGACGTTCCACGGCGAGTTCCGAGGCGGGATCGACGCGGTGCCCATGGACGAACGCATCCCGGACGAGGCGCACAACCACGTGCACAAGGGCGAATCGCCCACGTCGATGGTGGCGCCGATGCTGGTGCTGGGCGTGATGGCGGTGATTTCGGGTGCTGCGTTCAACAGCGTGACGAAGTTGGGGCCCGTGCCTGCGCACTGGTTCTCGCACCTGTTCAACGAGGACTCGCCGGAGCTGGTGGCTTGGATCGCCGTGGCGTCGATGACCGTGGCGCTGGGCGGTATCGTGCTGGCGATTGCGATCTACGGCTTGAAGCTGGTCGACCTGTCTCGCATGCCCAAACAGTGGCATGCGCTGAACCGGGTACTGGAACAGCGCTACTACATGGACTACTTCTACGAGACGCTGGTGGTGCGTCGCGCTCTGTTCAGGGGCGTGTTCCTGGCCAGCGATTGGCTCGACCGCAAAGTGGTCGACGGTACGGTGGACTTCGTGGGCTGGACGGGGCGCAACGCTGGCAAGTGGGTGGCGCAGCTACAGACCGGCCAGGTGCAGGCATACGGCGTTGGCGTGTCAGTCGGCGTGATCCTGCTGCTGTGGGCGTACTTGGTGAGGAGCTAGATGCTGCTTAGCACAATAGTCTTCCTTCCCATCGTGGCGGCCGTGCTGGTGCTGGCGTTGGGCCGGACCCAGCAGATGGCACGCCTGATCGCGCTCATCGCGGTGGTCGGCGAGTTGGCGTTGACGCTGATGGCGTTCGCTGCCTATGACACGGACGCGGGCGGCTACCAGTTCGTTGAGCGTTTCGACTGGATATCGGCGTTCGACATCCAGTACCTGTTGGCGGTCGATGGCCTGAGCGTGCCGATGGTACTGCTGAACGGCATCCTGGGCTTGGCGGCCGTATTGGTTTCGTGGAACGTGAAAGAACGCCCGAACCAGTACTACATGTGGCTGCTTGTGCTCCAGGCCGCGGTCATGGGCGTGTTCGTTTCGATGGATCTGATCCTGTTCTTCGTGTTCTGGGAGCTTGAGCTGGTGCCGATGTTCTTCCTGATCTCCCTGTGGGGAACGGGAAGGCGCGAGTACTCGGCGATGAAGTTCTTGATCTACACGTTCTTGGGCTCGGCATTCATGCTGACGGCGATGCTGACGCTGTACTTCTCGCTACCGGACGGCGAGCGGACGTTCGACATCATGGCGCTGATGGGTCGTGATATGTCGGGCTTGCTGGTGCCGACCGGGTTGGTCTTCGCAGGATTCTTGATCGCGTTCGCTGTGAAGCTGCCGATGTTCCCGCTGCACACGTGGCTCCCGGATGCGCATACGGATGCGCCAACGGCGGTGAGCGTGATGCTGGCGGGCGTACTGCTGAAGATGGGCGGCTACGGGCTGCTGCGGATCAACGCGGGCCTGTTCCCCGAACAGATGACAGATTTCGCGTCGACGCTGGCGGTTATCGCGGTGGTGAGCGTGTTGTACGGGGCGTTCATCGTGATGCGCCAGACCGATCTCAAGCGGATGGTCGCGTACTCCAGCGTGAGCCATATGGGCTTCGTAACGCTGGGGATAGCGTCGGTGGCAGGTGGCGGAAGTGCGCTGAGCAGCGTTGGGCTGAACGGCGCGGCGATGCAGTTGTTCACGCATGGCACGATCACAGGGCTACTGTTCGTGGTCGTGGGGCTGATTTACGAGCGCGCGCACACGCGCCACATCCCGGATCTGGGTGGACTGGCGAAGCAGATGCCCCTGATCGCGCTGGGCTTCATGATCGCGGGGTTGGCGTCGCTGGGCCTGCCGACGACGAGTGGTTTCGTGGCTGAGTTGTTGATCTTCCTGGGTACGTTCCAGGTGTTCGGGCTGGCGACGGCGCTAGCAGCGTTCGGCGTGGTGCTGGCCGCGGGATACATCCTGTGGACGGCGCAGCGAACGCTGTTCGGTCCGCGTGTGGCGCGCTGGGATGGCCTGACGGACGCGCGCCCGGTGGACGTGGCGGCGATGCTGGTGCTGATCATTCCGATCTTTGTCGTGGGCCTCTACCCGAAGGTGCTGACCGATGTGTTCGCGGTTGGGATCGACCCCATCATGGCTGGCTTCGGCCTGGCCGGGTTCGGGGGCTAGCGCATGAACATCGGAGCACGTGATCTATTCCTGATATCGCCGGAGCTGACGCTTGTAGCGTTGGCAGTAGTAGTAGTTGCGCTGGATCTGGTGATACGTCGCAAGGGCATCGTGATCGCGGTGGCGGTCGTGGGTTTGCTGGTGCCGGCGATCGCGGGCGTGAACGTGTGGAACGACATCCGCGCCACGGGGGTCGATACGGCCTTCAATGGTGCGCTGGTGGTCGACGAGTTCGCGCTGTACTTCAAGTTCCTGACGCTGGTGGTGCTGGCGCTGTTGTTTTTGTCATCGGCGGACTATGCGTCGCGGTTCCAGCCGTTCCAAGCGGAGTTCTACGGTCTGCTGTTGTTCTCGTCGGCGGGATTGATGCTGTTGCCTGCGGCGGGCGACCTGATCACGGTTTACATATCGCTGGAGTTGGCATCGCTGCCGGTGATCGCGTTGGCGGCGTACGAGAAGATGCGGTTGAAGTCGACAGAGGCTGGCTTGAAGTACCTGGTGCTGTCGGCGGTATCGTCCGCCGTGCTGCTCTATGGATTCGCCTTCCTATACGGTGCGACGGGCACGCTGCGGCTGATCTCGTTCGACCCCGCTGACCCAGCTATCGGACACATGCTGATCAACGGGGATCCGTCTGTGCCGTTCGGCGGCGTGGCGGTGATGGTGGGGGTCGTGCTGGCGACAGCAGGGTTTGGCTTCAAGCTGTCGATGGTGCCTTTCCAGATGTGGACGCCTGACGTGTACGAAGGCGCCCCGACGCCGGTCGCGGCGTACCTGGCAGTGGCGAGCAAGGCGGCTGCGTTCGCGGTTGTCCTGCGCTTGTTCTACGCGGGGCTCGACCCAGCGGCGGCTGATTGGTCGCTGATGTTCGCGGTGCTTGCGGCGATCACGATGACGGTGGGTAACGTGGTGGCGATCGCGCAGACGAACGTGAAGCGTTTGCTGGGTTACAGCGCCATCGCGCAGGCGGGCTACATGCTCGTGGGAGTCGCTGCCTACGTGGGTTCCGGGCCTGACGCTGAGTTGGGCATCGAGTCGGTGCTGTTCTACCTGGGCGGCTACGCGGCGATGAACCTGACTGCGTTCTTCGTGATCATGGCCATCACCAACCGCACGGGCGACGATTCGATCGAGGGGCTCGCGGGCCTTGGGAAGCGTGCGCCGATCTTGGCGGTGCTCCTGGCGCTGGCTTTGTTGGGCCTCACGGGGATACCGCCGACAGTGGGATTCGTGGGCAAACTGTTCCTGTTCAACGCTGCGATCAACGCCGATATGGTGTGGCTGGCGGTGGTTGG
>ERZ890510.2161-NODE-2161-length-11514-cov-5.214504_pt1 | contig 11514 bp, 12 predicted proteins | sample MGYA00521265_ERZ890510 | MGnify/ENA primary metagenome ERZ890510 (study PRJEB32303, sample SAMEA104408624) | aquatic metagenome | biome: Brackish water; feature: Chemocline; material: water | place: Baltic Sea | collected 2014-10-26T21:54:00 | depth 110 m ...
GTGCCCCTGGTATTTGCCGGTCCTGGTGTTGCGCGGCAGGGGGTGCGCGCGCCGCTGGTCGAAGCGATTGATCTGGGGCCGACTTTTCTCGACATGGCCGGGCTGACACCATTGGCCGATGCCTGCGGCGTGTCGCTGCAGCCACTGCTGGCTGGCCAGAATCCGGTGCTGCACGAGTGTGTTTTCTCCGAGCACGGCGCCCGTGTCATGGCGCGCACCCGCGAGTGGAAACTGGTGTTGTTCCTTGGCGAGAACTATGGCGAACTGTACGATCTACAGACGGACCCTGACGAACTCTATAATCTGTACGACCAGCCCCACGCAGATACTGCGCGCCGCCAGATGGTGGAACGCACCATGCACTGGTACGGCACGACACGGATGAAACGGTATTGAGCCCATATGTAACCGCAGAAGAGGCGATTGAGCACATGCAGGAGGGACGCTTTCTGGTCCTGGTCGATTCACGCGACCGCGAAAACGAGGGGGATCTGATCATTGCCGCCGAGCACCTCACGGCAGACAGGGCGGCCTTCATGATGCGCGAGGCGCGCGGCATGTTTCTGTTGTCGACGACGCAGGATCATCTGCGACAACTGGGCATTGCCCTCATCGAGCCGCACGGCGGTGATATGCAGATGACCCCACGCATGGGCCTGCCATTTGACGCCCGCCACGGCATCCGTAGCGGTATTGCTGCGGCCGACCGCGCCGAGACCGTGCGCCAGACACTGCTGGCCCAGGCCGGTCCCGAGGATTTTGTTGTGCCAGGCCACGTGCAGCCCCTGGCCGAACATGAGCAGGGCTTTGCCGCTCGCCAGGGCCACACGGAAGGCTCCGTCGGTCTGGCGCGCCTCGCCGGGCTGTTTCCGGCGGCGATGATGTCAGAAATCCTTACCGATGCAGGTGAAATGGCGCGGCGCGATGATCTGGAGAAGTTCGCCGCCCGTCACAAGATCGGCATTGCCACCGTCGAAGATGTCGTTGCTTGTGCCTGTGCCTGTAGCTGATACGCCTACCGCCCGACTTCGCGGATCCGCCCTCGCGCCGGCGCCATGACCGTGTCCTGGTGCTGTGTGTAACGAATCTGGGCATCAACCATCTCCGTCTGGGTGTCCGTCCAGTTCTCGACCGCAGCGCCAAAGAACCGGGCGCCGCGCTGCACGAGATAGGCTTCGGCGGCGATCGTGTAGGTCGCCGCCGGATCGATGTCGGCAGCGACGATCCGCTGGCCCTCGGGTCTGGATCGATCAAAGCTGTAGTGCATGCCGGCGACCTGCATGGGGCGGTCCTTGCCGTCGCGCAGGTCGAACTCGAGGATGGCGAGCAACTGCTGTCCCGAACGCTCGAAGGTCTGCAACCTGTTGGGGAAGTTCATGGCGAACAGATCACGGATGGAGATCGCATCCTGCTGCAGGTCGGCGCGGATGCCCGGATTGTTCTGGAAGGCGACGTCGGCACCCGTGGCAAAGAGCACGGCATCACAGAACCAGTTGCCCAGATCGGAGTCCCAGGCCCCCGGGGGATGGCTGTCACGGCTCAGGGCCTCGCCTGCCTGGCCGATGAAACCGATGGCATCCCAGTCGATGGGTTTGGCGGGGGCAACCGTCCACTCGCCGTCCGGCTGAGCGGCAAGGCGGACTTCCACAAACCCCGGCTTCAGCGTACCCACATCCCGACCATTGACGACAACCTGTCGGGGTCCGTCAAGATCGTCCAGGGCACCCACGGACTGGAGCCGAAAGCTGTTGACGTTGTCGACATGGACGTCGATTCGGTCCGCCTGCAGCTCTGCCTGCAGCGACATTTCCCTGGCCCACAACTGTGGCCATTCGAGCCGTACCCACGGTGCCTGAGCAAGCCACGGAAGATAGGCCGACATCGATACCCGGTGGGGCTCGATGAGCTGTACTTCGTGGGCCTCGAACCATTGTTCGCGGGGCTGGCGCCCGTCACCGAGGACGTAGACTTCGGTCGCTGGAGCATCGGTGGCATTTGGCACGCGCCAGCGCAAGCCGAAGGGTGTGTTGCCGTCGTAGCGGGGGTCGGGCTGGATCTCGGAGACCTTGATGCTGAAATCGAAGCCGCCCCGCTGTTGCTCGGCACGAACCAGAACGCGGTGCCATCCCGTCGTCAGGTCGATGGGGATGCGTTCATTGGGCAGGTGGTGTCGTCGCCGACCGACGTAGTTGTAGATCTGCCTGCCGTCGAGCCAGATCGTCAGCCCTTCGTCGGAGCCGACCCAGAGCTCGGCGGGTTCGTTGCGGGGCGAGGAAAACTCAGCGTAGGCCCAGGCGACAACATGTGTGGGGTCTGTGAAGTAGCGGTCCAGATCGATCTTGTCGTCGTGGAAATAGACCGGCATCGACCAGCCAGCCTCGCCTGCTGCGGGGCGAGCGTCCAGGTCAGGGGTCGTGTCCGGCTCCAACGGAAAAGGGCCACGCAACAACCAAGTGCGGTTGGACATGCCGTAGTGGCCGTACTCGCCGTTGTCTCCCCAGTCGGCCGGGTGCTTCTCAAAGGGACGGGCCAGGGCGGCGGCGTCGCCGTGTACGTGGATCTGTTCCAGTCGCCCTTCGCCCAACCCCAGACGCATCCCGAGTTGCAGAAACTCCATGTCATCGGGGTTCATGCCCATGACGCGCGCCGCCACGGCGTCAACGGCAAACAGATCGTTGCCGGCCAGTACCATATTGGTCCGTATGGGATGCCCGCCGTCACCGATGATGCGCGCTTTTTCCATGCCGACAATCGCGTCGACGACGGCGAAATCGACACCGGCGACGCCGGCCAGATCGGTAATGGTCTCATCGAGGGTGCGGGCCGTGTGCCAGATGCCGGGATTGCCACTGCCTGGTGGCCAGCCCCCTCCCTTCGGCCAGCCGTACTTCAGCCCCGGCCCAATGCCGATCAGGTTCTTGATGGCCACTGTCATGCCCACGGCGCCGGTGACTTTCATCACGGGTACGCTGATCATGACGTCGGCATCGAGCACGGTGCGCGGCACCCAGTAGCTGTCGGCGATCAGGCCACCACCGGGGGGCGTGACTGCGATTGCCTCGTCGTAGTTGAGATCAACGATGTGCAGGTCGACGCCCGCCAGATCGGCGTCCTGGAGCAGGGCGCGGTATCCCGCCGTGGCAAAGCCGTCGCCGATCTCGATGTGTCCGGCCAGACGGATCACGTCCTGTCGCTCCGGTGGAACCCACACGCCACCTTCGGCGATCGTCAGGCGTGCCGCCGGCGCCATCTCGTCGACTGCCTCGAGGACGGCTTTGACCACACGCCAGTCGGTGACATCCCCCTGCTCGTGTGTGGCGTGGACGATGTTGACCTTGCAGACAACATCGACGACGCCATCGGCCCCCGGACGGGCGGCGTCCAGCACAGCGCGCAGGCCGCCTTGCTCCACGGCGCGCCGAACCATGGGCCGAATGTGGTGCGTGTAATCGAGGCGGGCATCGGCGGCGACCGGTGCCGGCAGGGCGGCATCGTCGGAGCGTACAATGGCGACGTCCGCCGGCCATGCTGGCGCTGCAAGCAACGCCAGCAACAGGGCAAACAACAAAGGACGGCGGCCTTGCGACCGCCGTCCCTGCGCCACGACAGAAAGGCATCGTGTCATTGATTATTACTCGGCGTCATAACCAGCGAGGGAGCGCACCCATATGTTGCGAAAGCGCACGGCATCTCCATGGTCCTGCAGGCGCAACCCACCCACGTCCGGATCGGGGGTCGAGTAGGTGGCGACATTCTTGTGGCCCGTGGGGCCCATGGCCTCCTGCCGGTGATGCAACAGCACCCCATTCAGGATTACGGTGACGGCGGCGGGAACAACGAGCCAGCCCTCGTCCCATACGGGGGCATCGAAAATGATGTCGTAGCTCTGCCACACGCCCGGTTTGCGACAGGCGTTCACCAGGGGCGGGAACTGACCATAGATGCCGCCCGTTGTGCCATCTGCGTAGGTCGGATTGTTGTAACAGTCTAGGACCTGGATCTCGTAGCCGGAGCTGATATCGCTGCTGTGCAGGAACACGCCGCTGTTGCCGCGGCCCTGGCTGTCGCCTTCGACCTTTTCCGGGGCGGCCCACTCCACGTGCAACTGGCAGTCCCCCCATTGCTTGACGGTGCGGATGTCGCCGGTGCCCTTGACGACCTCCATGTAGCCATTCTCCACCTTCCAGCCGGCGTCGGCGTCCGGATCCTTGACGCTCTCCCACTCGGACAGGTCACTGCCGTCGAACAGGACGATGGCGTCAGAAGGGGGGGCACCCGTTTCGTCACCCGGCGTGACAACAAGGGGTTGCGGCCGCTGACTGTCGTGTACACGGTAGGGCTGTCCGGGGATGAAGTCGGTATCGTCGTAACCTAGGGAAGCCATTGCAGCCTTCTTTCTGTCTGTTGGCTAACGAACTGTGGAATGTCAGGCCGCCCGACGCAGAATGCGTCCGGAACGGCTGTCGGTGAGGTGGCCCTGGCGCACGGCAGCAACGCCGTTAACGAAGACCATGTCGATGCCCTGTGGATAGCGATACGGATCGTCAAAGCTGGCCCCTTCGGCGATGGTCTCCGGATCAAAGATGACGACGTCCGCCCAGGCACCCTCGCGCAGCAGACCACGGTCGGCCAGACCGAAGCGAGCCGCCGCATGACCCGTCAACTTGTGCACGGCCTGCTCCCAGGTGAGGGCGCCCTGCTCGCGGATGAAGCGCCGCAGAAAGTAGGGAAACGCGCCGTACGAGCGGGGGTGGTGTTTGCCTTCCGCCAGCACACCTTCAGGGATCAGGCTGAAGCCGTCGGAGATCACCCCGCCTGTTTCGTGGCGGGCGATGTTGAGAAAGTCCTCTTCGGATACATCCTCGGCGAGCATCCACGGACGGGCCTCATCCTCGAGGATGATATCGAGCACGGCGTCGTGCGGGTCCTGGCGGCGAAGCTGGCCGATTTCGGCAAAACTCCTGCCCGCCAGATGGGCATTGATTGCGGCGCTACCCAGCCAGATCCGCTCCCAACTGCCATCCTTGACCAGGTTGCGCTTGCGGCTGCCGCCACTCTCGGCGCCATGGGTCATGGTGTCCGTCTTGATCCTGTGGCGTTGCTCCGGATCACGCAGGCGTCGCAACAACGCCTCGTCGCCCCCGTCGAGGGCCCACGGGGGCAGCAGCGACTTGAGCGTGGTTGAGCCGATGGTGTAGGGGATTGCATCACAGCTGACATCGATGCCGCGGGCCCGCACCGCGTCGATCGTCGCCAGCAGGTCGGCGGTGGCGCCGTGCATGGGTGAACCGGGCTGCATGTGTGATACGTGGCCGGTGATGCCCGCCTGTTCGGCGACGGCGATGACTTCACCCACAGCGTCGGCGATACCCAGGGTCTGGTTGCGGATGTGGCTTGTATAGAGGCCCCCGTAGCGCCCCACAACCTTACCCAGTTCGACCAGTTCGGCGAGGGGTGCATAGGGGCCGGGTGCATAGGCGAGACCACTCGACAACCCAAGGGAGCCATCCTCCATGGCCTGGGCCGTCAACTGGCACATGCGGTCCAGTTCGGCTGTTGTCGCGGTACGATCCTCCCAACCCATGGCGGCAACACGGATGTTGCCGTGGCCCACAAGCGTCGCCACATTGGTGCCTATGCCTTGTCCGGACAGGCGGGCGAAATACTCGTCAAAACCTGTCCAGTCGCAGACCATGCCGCGGGTCATGGCCGGGTCGAGGGGCCCATAGTACGGCACGTGATCGAGGGTGGGGGCGGCGGACACGCCGCAGTTGCCGGCGATCTGTGTTGTGATGCCCTGGGCGACGGCCGAGGACGCGCGCCCTTCGATGACGAGGGTCAGATCGGAATGGGTGTGAATGTCAATGAAGCCGGGGGCGACGAAGTGACCGGCGGCATCGATTGTTTCGTGGGCGCTGGCCGCAGAAAGCTCGCCGATGGCGACGATGCGCCCATCCTGGAAGGCCAGATCGACGTCCCGGCCCGGGGCACCGGTGCCATCGAGGACATGGCCGTTTCGCAGGAGTGTGTCATACATGATCATGTACTATAGAAGGGGTGGGGAATGGCGGCAAGGTTGTTGCCGATGAAGAAGATCCTCCTCGACATCCATATCTATCTGAGTCTCCTCTGTGCCGGCTACATGATCATCTATGGCGTCAGCGGCATCGCCTTCAATCACCAGTTGCGCCCGACGGATGCTTCCGGCGCAACCTGGGAGACCAACATCGATGTGCCCATGTTCGACAAGGACCAGGCCATCGCCGAAGCCGCGCGCGATCGGTTGCAGCTGGTCGGTTGGGTGCCGTACTGGCGCATGTCGCATCCGCAGCCGGAGGAGCTGCTGTTCTTCGTCAACCGTCCCTCGCGGGAGTACCGGGTTCTGCTCCATCAGGTGACGGGCAGCGTGCAGGTGCAGGAGACCAGCCGCGGTCTGCTCGGCGCCGTTCTCGGCCTGCACGGCCTGGGCAAGATGCCCAACTCGACCTGGAGCAGAAGCTGGAGCCTCTATACCCAGATCTCCACCTGGGCTCTGCTGTTCTCCGTCCTCAGCGGCATCTGGTTCTGGTGGTTGCGCCCCGGCTGGCGTCGTTCGGGTTGGTGGATGCTTGGCCTGGGTTCGGGTGGTTCGGTCCTGTTCATGCTCTACATCATCGGCTGAGACAGACATGTATCTCCTGATACGGATCGTGCATCTGTGCACCGGCCTGATTCTGGCGGCGGCACTGTTCATGTACGGTCTCTCCGGACTCGTCATGACCAACGGCGACTGGTTTCCCCGTGGTACGAGCGAGACCACCACCCGCGAGCTCTCCTCCGTTGTGGCGGCGCGTATGGCGCCGGAGCTGACGCCGGAAGAAGCGGGCACATGGCAACCAAAGCTGGCTGACGAACTGGACCTGCGCGGGCGCCCGGGCAAGAGGCAGCAAAAGGACAACGGTGCCTGGACTTTTGACTGGGGCCGCCCCGGGACCAATAATCAGTTGCTGGTGCGCCCTGGCGATGCGGCTGTCACGTTGACGACGGAGACAGCCAATGCCACGGGCACGCTGAATCGGCTGCACCACTTTCATGGCTACGCGGGTGGCCCGCGCTACTTCGTCTGGGGGTTGTTCGTCGACCTGGCGAGCCTGGCAATGATCCTGTTTCCCCTCACAGGCATCTATCTGTGGTATCGAATCAAGAAGAATCATCGCGCCGGATGGCTCGTGCTGGGAGGCAGTACCGCCTACGGTGTTGGTTCGCTCCTCTACCTGATCATCGGGCCATGATGGGCCACGTCGGCAACGATGTCGTCGACCTCTGTGATCCCCACATTGCCGGCCACTTCGAGCGCAGCCGTTTCGTCGCCCGCGTCTGCGGCGCCGAGGAAGTCGCTCGCGTTGCCGCCAGCGACGATCCGCATCGGCTGCTGTGGTCGTTGTTCGCCGCCAAGGAAGCCGGCTACAAGGTGGTCGCCAAGATGACACCGGGCATCGCATTTTCGCCGCGTCGGTTCATCGTGAATGCAGCATCGACACGGGTGACACATGATCAGGTGGAACTGTGGCTCTACGTGACCCACGGACAGGAGTGGGTCCATGCCATTGCCGGCCACGGTGAGGGGGAGCCCGTGTGGGCTGTGGAGCGACGCGACGCGGCGACCGGGGAGAGTGTGGCAGCGCGGGATCTGGCCGTGCGGCTCGCTGCGGGACGCCTCGGACTGGCGCCGGCAACGCTCAGCGTGGACCGCGAGACAGATCGTCGTTTCCGTGACGATCTCGCCCCCCCGGGGATGCTGCATGATGGCCAGCGACTGGCTGTGGATGTGAGTCTGTCCCACGATGGTCCGTGGGTGGCGTGTGCCCTGCTGTAGATCAGTCCGTGAGTTGCCGGCGCAGCGCTTTTTCCTGCTCAGCCAGTTGCGCCACCTCTGCCAGAACCCGCCGTCCAACCTTTACCTGATTGCGTAACAGACGTGGATCCTCGTCATCAAACGCGGACAGATCGACGGGCTCACCGAAGACGACGATGACAGGATTCCGGCCGGTGATGTTGCTGCGGATTTCGCGGAACAGGTCGTTGCTCAGGCCATGGATAAAGACGGGCACGACGATGGGACGCGCCTGCAGTACGACCTTGCCGAAGCCCGGTTCGGCGGCGAGCAATTCATAGGGATCGGGGCCCTTGCCGCGGGTGCCCTCCGGATGAATACCAACCAGCGTATCCGGGGAGCGCAGCTCGGCGGCGAGGAAATCGAGGCCGGCGCGGGTCACGCCGCGTTTGCTGCGCGCGCGAAAGACGGGAGGGAACATGGTGGCGCAGGTGACGATGGTATTGAGGAACACCCCGACGGGATGATCGTAGAAGAATTCAGAGCGGACGGGAAAGTAGAACCGCGGCCACCGTCGGGTCACCTGGTAAATCGTGCAGGCGATGATGAACTGGTCGAAGAAACTGCGATGATTGGAGGCGATCAGAACGCCCCGATCGTGGGGCGTATCGATCAGCCGCTCCAGGCCGATGGTATGCAGTCGCCGCGAAATGGCAAACCACTGGATCCAACGGCGGTGGATCCGGGTATTGATCCAGTGGGACACCGAATGCAGCGCTGAGGCGTTGATCCAGCTCGCGAAGCGCAGGCCCCGGCGCTCGATGCCGCTCAGACTATCCAGCTCAGCAGACGGAATCTGCATCCGTCCGTCGCCGGCGCCTGAGTCGGTCATCGGAAGCGCAGGAGGGTCAGTCAACCCGTATCGGTCGCCCGGCGTCAGCTGGTTGCGGCGACGATCAACTTGACGGCATCACCGACGGTATTGACGCCATCGGCGTCGTCGTCGGAGACTTCAATATCAAAGCTGTCCTCGATCTCGAGGACGATGTCCACGAGGCGGGCGGAGTTGACCTCGAGATCCTTCTGCAACGACGTCTCGAGGGAGATGTTGCCGAGGGCTTCTTCATTCTTGGCGAAGGGCTTGAGGATCTCAACGACTTTGTCGAAGACGTCCTGATTTTCCATGATAGCAGTCCTTATTGCGTGAGGGTGTGCGGTCGGGCGTTTTGAAGTTAGGCAAATTTGCGGAAGATGACGCAACCGTTGACGTCGCCGAAACCGAAACTCGCTTTGGCGATGGTCCTCAGGCTGGGCAGGTCGATGGTCTCATGCACGACGGCTCCGGCAAAGGCCTCCAGCTCGGGGTGCAGATCGTCGCAGTTGATCGATCCATGGACGAAGCCGTGGTGCAGTTCGAGGATCGAGGCGACACACTCCAGACCACCAGCGGCACCGAGAGCGTGACCGATCAGGGACTTCGTCGAGTGGATGAAGGGCATGTCCGCCGGGGCACGCTCCAGCGCCTTTGACCAGTTGTTGACCTCATGTGGATCAGCGAAGGTGGCCGTGAGGTGCCCGTTGATGGCGTCGATCTCGGTGCCGGCGATGCCGGCGTCTGCCAGGGCGCCACGGATGCAGCGCTGCACACTGTTCGGATTGGGGGCTGTCATGCTGCCTCCCTGACGGTGGCCGCCACAGTTGAGTGCGCCACCAAGGACTTCGGCATAAATGCGGGCACCACGGCCCTGGGCGGACTCGAGCTCCTCGAGCATGAGCACGCCCGCACCAGAGCCGGGAATGAAGCCCGCCGCCGAGGCACTCATCGGGCGCGACGCAGCGGCCGGATCGTCGTTCTTCGTGCGATTGAGGACCTTCATGGCATCGAAGCCGGCCCAGATGTAATGCGAGTGACCCTCGGAGCCGCCGGCGAGCATGCGCGTTGCCAGGCCGTCGCGAATCCGCTGTGCCCCCATGACGACGGCTTCCGTCCCGGTGTTGCAGGCACTGGAGTTGGTGCTCACCTGATTGCCGAGAGCCAGCAGTCCGGCAATGCGGGCGCTGTTGCCGCTCGACATGATCTGTTCAACCATGGTGCTACCGAGGCGGCGCACCTTGCCGGCGTCCACGCGTGGTCCCAGGGTCTGGCTGATCGTGTCGATGCCGCCAATACCGGTGCCGATCATGGCGCCCGTTTCCCAGTCGGCCTCGACGTCAGGCCCCGGAACTTCGAAGCCGGCATCCTTCCAGGCATCGATGGCGCCAATGGCGGCATAGATCATGTTGGCATTCATGGCGAACAGTTCATCGGCTGACAGATACTGGCCCTGGAACTGCTCCACATTCTCCGGAATGCCCCCTACCTGGCAGGCGAAGTTCAGTTCTTCAAGATGCGCATGATGACGGATGCCGCTGCGGCCAGCACGCAGGGCGGAGGTGAATTCATCGAGACCGTGCCCGTTGGGCGCCAGTACGCCGAGGCCAGTGACAACGACGCGCCGTTCAGCTTTGCTCACGAGAAACTCCCATGCCGGAAACAGTGCCGCCGGCTACATAGGTGCCGTCGGCGAGGGTCAGAGTGACTTTGGATTTCAGCTTGCGCCGACGCCAGAACAGCTTCTCTGCTGTGACGCGCACCGTTGCCTCTGGTGGCACAACCCGGGCGAATTCAACCTCGGCATCGGTGAAGAGTGTGATCGTTTTGGCCACCTCCTCTCTGGGCAGTTCCAGACCCAGCAGATAGATCCCCATGGCGACGAGACCTGTCTGGCACATCGTCTCCACGAGGATGACACCGGGGGTTACCGGATTGCCCGGGAAATGGCCCTGGTAAAAGTTCTCGTCGACGCGGAAGGTGTACTCTCCCACGGCAGTCGACTCGCTCAGTTCCACCAGACGGTCGATGAAACGGAAGGGAGGCTGCTGGGGAATGAGATCAAGGACCTCTTCGGCGGTCAGCATTCCCGTTTACTGGCCCCGGTCCATGATGCCGCCCAGACTGTTGGTGGAGCGCCTGGGGTAGTCGGGGTAACCGATGTCGAGGAACATGCCCACCTTGGCATCCTTTACGGTGTAGATGTGCTCACCATCGACGAAGACCTTGGCTGTGCCGATGGAGACGGCGGAGCCGGATTCCTTCAGCTGCGAGAAGCGCCGGATGTCGACCTCATACCGCACCACCTTGTTGTACGGGCGGATCTGCCCGGCGAACTCAACCTCTTTGCAGCCCAGGGCCCGACCGGAGCCGGGTGCGCCGCAGACCGACGTATACAGACCGACGAGCTGCCAGATGGCGTCGACTCCCAGACAGCCCGGCTGCACCGGGTCGCCACGGAAGTGACAGTGGAAGAACCAGTCGGCGACGTTGATGTCCTGCTCACCGACAATGCGCCCGCGGGCCCCACGGCGTTCGAGCTCGACCACTCTGGAGAGCATGAGCATGGGTGGCGCCGGCAACCGGATGAACTGCTCGGGGGCGTCATCGACGAGATTGCCCTGGGACAGGCCCAGCAGTTCCTCGTAGGTAAAATGGTCCCGCTCGGTGTATTCCGCGTACAGCATGTCTTACCCCACGTCGATACAGAGACTGGACCAGGTCAATCCCGATCCGACAACAACCATGACGACACTGTCGCCGTCAGCCAGTTCGTCCCAGTGCTGAGAGAGAACACAGGGGGCCCCGGCGGCACTCGTGTTGCCGAAAT
>ERZ890510.2163-NODE-2163-length-11493-cov-5.379262_pt1 | contig 11493 bp, 14 predicted proteins | sample MGYA00521265_ERZ890510 | MGnify/ENA primary metagenome ERZ890510 (study PRJEB32303, sample SAMEA104408624) | aquatic metagenome | biome: Brackish water; feature: Chemocline; material: water | place: Baltic Sea | collected 2014-10-26T21:54:00 | depth 110 m ...
ATCACAGGCCAAAACAAAGAACTTCCCGACGACCGGCGCATGCGGTTTCGCATCGGTGTCAATCTCGGCGATGTCATCGTCGACGGCGACAACCTGCTCGGCGACGGCGTCAATGTCGCCGCGCGTCTCGAGGGGTTGGCGCCGCCGGGCGGCATCTGCATAACCGCCGCGGTCTACGACCAAGTGCGCAATCGTATCGATGCGCCGATATCCGATCTTGGGCGCCAGAGCTTCAAGAATATCGATCAGCCTGTGCGCGTATACAGCGTCGGCGCGGTACGACCGCGCCGACGGCGCGTGGCGCGCCTGTCGGCGGTGCTCGGCATTGCGGCGGCGGTTGTCGTTGTCGCGGCCTTCCTCCTTCTGGGTGGCAGCGGTACGGCGCCAGTCGCCAACGCGGCGCCGGTGTTGGTTGTCTATCCCTTCAATCCCATCGGCGAGGATGATCGCCTCGTACAAATCGGTGATGGTCTACGCCAAGACCTGATGATTTCGTTGTCGGATGCAAATGCGCGGCTCAGGATTATCGCGATTTCCGATCGCGCGCCGCTCGCGGACCCGCCACCCGACTATGTCCTAGACGGCAGTATTCGGATTGCCGGCAATACCGTTCGGGTCACGGCACTCCTTGTCGACAAGCGCAGCGGCTACCAACTCTGGGGTGGACGTTTTGATCGGTTGGCTGATGCCGACCTCACTTTCCAAGACGATATCGCGGGCAAGATTGCCGGGTCGCTCGCCGACAAATTGGCGGTCGCCGAGGCCGAGCGGGCCCGCCCACCCGGTGCCTTCGCCGCAATGGTTGACGGTCTCGCGGTCGTCGGGCGCTTTACTCGCCGCGCCGCGGCTCTGCCGTTCGATCTCTACCGGCGCGTCGTTGGCGACGCGTCGCTACCCACCGATACCAAAGTTTCCGGCCTCCCCGTAGGAAAGGTGCCCTCATGAAAACCATCTTTGTGACTGCTGTCGCCGCCGCCGGATTGACCTTGGCAGCAGTTACGCCTGGGCTAGGTCAGAACTTCGGCGAGTTCGTTTCGCAGAACGGACCGACGGATCGCAACGTCTACCTTGCCGGCAAAAGCGTGTCGGTCGACACGGACGCGGCGGAGGACGTCGTCGCCGCAGGTAGGGACGTGACCGTGCGCGGTCGGGTCGCCGGCGATGTTCTCGCGGCAGCGCGGGACGTGCTGGTCGACGCGGCGGTCGGCAGCGACCTACGCGCCGCCGGGCGCGACGTTATTGTGCGCGGCAGTGTCGGGGGTGACGTCACCGCCGCGGGCGCAACGGTCATACTTGAACGCGGCCTGACCGTCGGCGATCGTATCATGGTCGCCGGCGGCGAGGTCGACATCGACGCCGAGGTCGGCGGCGACGCCAAGATTGCGGGCGCGACGGTGCGCCTCGGCGGGACGTTTCTCGGGAATGTCGACGTTACCGGTGAAGACATCACGGTTGGCGCCGGCGCCCATATTGCTGGTGACTTCATCTATCGCAGCTTGAATGAGGCCGTGATCGATCCTGCGGCGCGCATTGACGGCGATATCACCTTTATTCGTTCCGAGATGACTGAGGAGATGTTCGGCGGCGCCTTTGCCGGCGTCGGCGCCGGTAGTCTGCTCTTCCTCATTGGCATGATCGTGCTTGGCGCGGTGCACTTGATGCTGTTTCCAGGCGCCGCACGGTTGGTCACACAGGCTATGCGCGACCGGCCGGGCCGCGCCCTCGCCACCGGAGCCGCGGTGTTTGTTGGGACTCCCTTCCTCGCGGTGGTGCTGGCGATTACCATTATCGGCATTCCGGTGACGATCTTCCTGGTCGCTCTGTTCATAGCCGCCCTGTTCGCCGCCTACCTCTCGGCGTCCCTTCTAACGGGTCAGGTTATCGCCCGCCTGGTGCGCAGCAATGCCGAAGACCGATCCTGGCCGCGCGTTGCGGCGCTCGCCGTTGGCCTCCTGGTGTTATCGGTATTGGGGTTGGTACCCTTCCTGGGGCCGTTGATCGTGATCGCGGCACTCATGCTGGGTTTGGGCAGCCTAGTACTGCAGGTTCTGAGCGCCCGCCGCGCGGCGCCATAGGAGGCGGCGCGCTGCACGAATTCCATCGGCAATGGATTGCAGACCCATGGCGCGAGGGCTAGCTTTCGCGGCCATGCCCCGCCCCATTTTGTGCATCGTTCATCAAAAACATTCGCGAACCCGCCGCGTCGGGCGGTTTCTTAAGCGCAAGGGCCATGCGCTGGATGTCCGCCGACCGTGCCTCGGTCAGGAGCTACCCGAAAATCTCGACGATCACGCAGGCGTCGTCGTATTCGGCGGCCCGCAGAGCGCCTACGAGCACGATAAGTTCGACTTCCTAAAGCGCGAGTTGGATTGGCTGCCGACGGCGCTCGATGCGGGCGTGCCGTTCCTCGGCATCTGCCTGGGCTGTCAAATGTTGGCGCAAGTGCTGGGCGGCCGGGTGCACACCCACCCTGACGGTCTTTTCGAGGTCGGTTATTTCCCTGTCTATCCGACCGCGGCCGGGTCCGAAATATTTGGCGACGCCGATGTGCTACATGCCTATCAGTGGCACAAGGACGGTTATGAAGTGCCCGACAGCGCGACCGTTTTGGCTAAGGGCGACCGCTTCGCCAATCAAGCCTTTCGCTATGGGACATCAGCGTTTGGCCTCCAGTTTCATCCTGAGCTGACGCCGCGCACGATGGAGCTGTGGTCCGGATTTGCCAACAAGCGGGAAGTCCCCGGCGCGCAGCCTGTCGACGAGATGAAATCGGTGCGCGACAAACACGATCACAAAGTCCGTCACTGGCTCGACGCCTTTCTCGATCACTGGCTCGGATCGGACGCGCGTTAGCGCCCGTACTGAATGTTTTGAATCAGCGGGCGAACTGCGCCGTTGCCGACGACAATATCGCTGGCCTGCCGCATGTCGCCAATCATGACTTCAAGGTCGAGCCGTTCCGCGGGGCTCGAGAGACGGCCGATGTGGCGCTGGTAAACGTTGAGCCACGCGGACTGAATGCGCGGCAGCTTGCTTTGAATTTCGGTTGCTTCCTCAAGTTTCAATATTTCCAGCGTGATATGGACGGTAACCAACCCACGAACCCGGTTGCGATTCACGATAGCGGCGCTGAGCGGCGCTAGTTCAACGAACCGGACAGCATGTGGTTCTTCGTCGGCGCCCTGCGGTACCGCGGCAAGCACGGTTGCCGCCCATAGCAGGCCGCCCAGGCCGATCGCTGTGGCGATGGCTCGGATCGCGGTCATTCGGGCACCTCTACCGTGGGGTGAATCTCAAGCATCGCGCCGGGCAACGCCAGCGCCGCAACCTGGACGGCCGTTGATGCGGGGATCGACGCGTTGTGGCGTTCATAAAAGGCGCGGCGCACGTGGGCTGCGGCACTTAATGCGGCGAGATCCGTTGTAAAAAGAATTTCGCTAACAACGTGCTGCAACGTTGCCCCTTGGGTCGCCAGCGCCGCTTCGAAGCGCGTGTAGATGCGCTCGATTTGCGCAACCATGTCACTGGCACCGACAAGGTCAAAATTCTCATCCGCCGAGAGCATGCCTGACATGTACAAGATACCGCGCGATTTCACGAAGCGCGGAAAGCCGAGCTTACGTTCCAACGTTTCGTCGGCGTACAGGCATTGTTCGAAACGGGCCATCGTGTCGCTGTTCCTAGGTTGCCTTGCGCCGTTGTTCCAGCACGACCCCGGCTTCGACAAAGCGCGTGATCTCGTCTTTGGAAAATCCCGCCGCGCTTAACACGTCGCGGTCGTTCTCGCCGAAAGTGGGTGGGCGGCTCCGCACGGTGCCGGGCGTGCGGCTAAACTTGATCGGCACACCGATGCCGCGATAGCCGTCTTTTTCGACCACCATCTCACGATGCTTGGTGTGCGGATGATTCAAAATGCCGGCCATGTCGAGAATCGGCCCGGCCGGCACGCCCTGTTGCAGCAACGTCATGCATAGCGCCTCGCCGTCCTTGTCGGCGAGCAACTTGACCAATGCATCGCGCAGCGCCGGTTTGTTCTTCACCCGGTCCGAGTTGTTGGCATAGCGCGGGTCGCCGACCATTTCCGGCGCACCCAGTGCCTCGCACAACCGGCGGAACTGGCCGTTGTTGCCGACCGACAAATAGATATCGACCGTGGCGCTGGGGAAGGCGTCATAGGGTGCAATATTGGTGTGCGCGTTGCCGACACGCTGCGGCGCCTTGCCGGACAAAAACCAGTTCGGCGCATGCGGGTGCTGGAACGCAATGCCGGTGTCGAACAAGCTGGCTTCGACTAGCTGCCCCATGCCGGATTTCTCGCGCTCGACGGCGGCGGCCAGGATCGCATTGGCGGCGAACAACCCGGTTCCGATATCAACCAGCGGAATGCCGACGCGCACCCCGGTGCCGTCGGGCGGCCCGTTGACGCTAAACCAACCGCACATCGCCTGCAGGACGGCGTCGTAACCCGGAAATCCGCCAAGCGGCCCGTCGCCGCCGAACCCGGTGACACGGCAATGGATCAGGCGCGGAAAACGGGCCTTGAGCACGTCCTCGTAGCCCAGCCCCCATTTCTCCAGCGAGCCGGTCTTGAAGTTCTCGACCAATGCATCGGCGTCCGCCAGCAGCCGCAGCAGAATCTCGCGACCCTCAGGCGCGCGGATATCCAGCGCGACGCTTTTCTTGTTGCGGTTCACGCCCATGAAGTAGGCGGCCTCGCCCTGATCATCGAATGGCGGGCCCCAGTCGCGGGTTTCGTCACCCTGCGGTGGTTCGATCTTGATCACCTCAGCGCCCAGATCGCCGAGCAACTGCGTGCAATACGGGCCGCCCAAAACGCGCGACAGGTCGATGATCTTCCAGCCCTTCAAGGGGCCGGTGTTTTCCGTTTCACTCATGGCGCTTAGGCGGAAGCCGCCATACCCTTTTTGACTGCGGGTCGCGCGCCCACCGTGCTGACCCAGCGCTGGATGTTGGCGAAATCGTCGATACCGCCCGGCACCCGAGGCGCCGATGTGGTCGTGCTGGGATAGGCCAGGATGTCGGCGATCGTGTAGACGCCGCCGGCGAGAAATTCGTTTTGCGCCAGCCGATCGTCCATCGCCTTGAGGAACCGCTTGGCCCGCCCTTGGAACAGATCGACGCCGTAGGGCACCGGTTCGGGCGGCGAGATTCCCATATAAAACACACCCGCGAACGAAGGGCCGAGGTCGGCTGCGACCATCGTCGCCCACTTCTGGGCTTCGACACGCGCCACGCCGGCTTCGGGCAGGAATTTGCCGGTCTTCTCGGCGATGTAGGTGCAGATCGCGAGCGTTTCAAACACATGAATCGGTTTGCCGTCCGGTCCGTCGCGATCGGTGATCGCCGGCCCCATGCCCAGGGGATTGATCTTCAAGAATGCGGGTGCCTGGTGCGCGCCTTTGGTCAAGTCGAGCATATGGACATCGTAGGCCAGCCCGGCTTCCTCCAGCACGATGGACGCGCGCTGCCCGTTCGCTGTCTTAACGGTGTACAGATCGATCATGACTTGGGTGTTCCTTCGACGATGACGGACATACCTTTTTGCACGGCGGGGCGGGCACCGACGCGGTCAATCCACGCGCGGACATTGGCGTAGGGTTCGAGTCCGCCGTCCAGCGCCGCGACCGAGACTACGACGACCGGGTAGAGCTGCACGTCGGCATAGGAATAGGTTTTCCCTGCGAGATAGGGCACCTCACCCAGCCGTTGGTCGAACACCGCCATCAGCCGGTGGACCTGACTGGTGTAATAGTCCGTCACCTCGGCATGGTCGCCTTTCGTCCGGGTCTTAATGATGAAATGCACATTGAACGCGGCGTTCAGGTTGGCCGGCGTCACCGTTGCCCATTCCATCGCCAACGCCTTTTCCAAGGGTTCTTGAGGCCACAACTTGCCGGACTTTTCGGCGAGATAGGCCGAGATCGCCAACGTCTCGAACAGCGCCAGCGGTTTGCCGCCCGGCCCGTCGTGATCGACGATCGCTGGCATTTTGCCGATGGGGTTGATCTTCTTGTAGTCGTCTGTGAGGTGCGCGCCCTTCATCATGTCGAGGTATTTGAACGTATAGGGCAGGCCGCTCTCCTCAAGCATCACGGCAACCTTCTGGCCGTTCGCGGTATTGAAGCCATAAAAATCGATCATGAGGTTCCTTGGGCCGCGCGGGCCGGAATGTTGGACAAACGGGACAGTAAATCTTTGGTCGGCATCACGTCGGCATATTTCTCCGACATGTCGAACAGGTTCACCGCGTGCGACACCTTGCTGCGGTCATAGACCGCCTCTTCGGGGACCGCCACGCGAAAGTTAAAGGCAAACGCATCGACCACCGACGAGCGTACGCAGCCCGAGGTCGTGCAGCCCGTCACCACCAACGTATCGGCGTCGACATCAATCAGGTAGGACGTCAGCGCTGTGCCGAAAAAGGCGCTCGGCTGTTTCTTGGGTACCAGAATGTCGCCTTCTACCGGCGCGACCTCGGCGACAAACTCATAGCCCTTCTCCGGGATTGTCATGATGCTCGGCACCTTGGCGGCCAGCCGACCGCCGTCATAGGACTTCTTCGGCGCAACGTGCGGATACAACACCGGCCAGTTCTTGTCGCGAAACACCTTGAGGATCGGTTGGATATGGCGCACCGCGTTCCATGCGACATCGCCGCAGCTGGTTGGAAACTCTTTGATCGATTCCCAGAATGGTTTTTCCACCGTGCCGGTTGTGCGGTATTGCACGTCGATGATCAACAAAGCGGGCCGTGTGCCCATCCCGGTTGGTCGGCCGAACCCGGCGGCGCGGTAGGCCTTCTGCTCGTCTTCACTAATGATGCCGTCCCACGGTTTCATGGGTGTTCCTCCCGTTGGACCGCGCTACTCAGCGGCCGCGTATTTCTTTTCGATGGCGTCGAAGCGCGCTTTATCAACCACCACCTGGCGCTCGGCAAACGGTAGCAGGTGATCGTCCCATCCGGTCGTCGAGCCCTGCTGCTTGAGGTGCCGCAAGGTGTTGCGCACCGCCAACATGGCGCTCTGTAGCGGCGCGTTGGCGTAGAGCACCATGCCATAACCCATGCGTTTTAGCGCGGCCTGCTCCAGTACGGGTGTCTTGCCGCCATAGACGAGGTTAATCAGTTGAGGCACTGGCAGTTTGGCGATGGCCTCGATCTCTTCTAGCGATTCCGGTGCTTCGACGAACGTCACGTCGGCGCCCGCCTCGATGAAGCCATGGGCGCGCTCCATGGCTGCCTCGAAACCCAGCACCGACCGCGCGTCGGTCCGTGCCACGATGACAAAGTCTTGGTCGGTGCGCGCATCCACAGCGGCGCGAATCTTCTGGATCGCTTCGTCGGCCGGGATCACGGCCTTGCCGGCGAAATGCCCGCATTTTTTTGGAAACACCTGATCTTCCAATTGAATGCCGTTGGCGCCGGCGCGCTCCAACACCCTGACAGTACGGGTCACATTGACCGCGTTGCCAAAGCCGGTGTCGGCGTCCGACACGATGGGGATATCGACAACATCGCGCATGGCGGCCACGTTGTCGGCCAGCTCACTCAGCGATATCAGGCCAAGATCGGGGATGCCCAAATAGGCGTTGGTGACGCCCGCGCCTGACACATAAACCGCCTCGAAGCCCTCGTCGGCGATCATTTTGGCGGTTAGCGCGTTGAACGCGCCCGGCACCAAGGTGGCGGCGCGGCGATTCAGCATCGCCTTCAGCCTTTTGTTCAGGGATTCGGCCATTTTCGTGGGAACTCCGCGGTGGGGGTCGGGGCGGGGACGATAGCGGGATTCGGCGGTCTTCCTCAAGCGAGGCGAACCGGCTGCGCCTTGGACGGGATAGAAAAGTGCCGGCGCTGCCCATAGATTGGACCCATCCGGGTGTTTGGCCCGTCGCGGAGGAGACCTATGGCCGACAACACTTTTGCGCCGCCGACGTGGTGTGATCCAGCAGGCAAGGCCCTGTCATGCCGCGAGAAGATCAAGGTCCTCAACGAGAACCTTGAGGAAATCAGGCAGCTCGCTCAAGACGCGCTCGAAGATGCGATTCTGATGGGCGGCGACGAGGCGCAGTTCCGCGCCGTGATGGGCGATCTCGTGGCGACGCTCGAAAACCCCTACATCAAGGACTGACATGCGCCCACTCCCCTCGCGACTGCTGTGGGACGCCCGTCTCGCGGGCCAAACGCTCGCGGTCGCCGATCTTGGGCCGATCACCGATCAAACCGGGGCCTATGCGATCCAGGACGACATCACCGCGTTGTCGCGCAGTGTGCCCCTGGGATGGAAACTGGGTGCCACCAGCACGGCCTCGCAGTCAGCCCTTGGGCTCGAGGGGCCATTCTACGGTCCGCTGCTTGCCCCGTTCTGTCATGCCAACGGCGCGCAGATTTCTGGCGCGGGGTCGTTCAGCCCGGGCGCGGAAGGCGAGTTCGCACTGATATTGGGCGTGGACTTGCCGGCGCGAGCACACACCTACAGCGAACAAGAGGTTTCCGATGCCGTCGCCGCCGTTTGCCCCGCATTGGAGATTGCCGGATCGCGGCTGTCGGGTGGCATCGTTGGGGCGGACCCGCGCCACCTCATCGCCGACGGCGCGGCCAATGTCGCCTTCGTGCGCGGCACGCCGGTCGCCGATTGGCGACACTTCGATCTTGCCGCGCACTGCGTCGCGCTGTCGATCAATGGCGACGAAAAAGCGACCGGCACCGGCGCCCTGGTCCTTGGCGGCCCAATCACGGCGCTCACGTGGTTCGTCAATGTATTGTCAAAAAAAGGCCGCGGTCTGGCGGCGGGCGAGATCATTACGACCGGCACGTGTACCGGCTTCATCCCGCTCAAGCGGGGCGACTCCGTGCATGTCGATTTTGGCGATCTGGGTTCGGTCGGCGCGACGCTAGCTTAGGGCTATTGACTACCCGATTGCCGCGACCAGCCACTGTTGCAGCGGCCAAACCTCCTTGTAGACCTTCGCGCAATAATCCGTGGCCTGCGCGGCAAACAGCTCTTTGGGTACCTTCGTGGTGAACCCGAAATAAAGCGCGTTGTGCTTTAGCAGGTCGGCGTTGGCGTGATCCGGATCAAAACCGCGCGGCACTTTCTTGTAGTGTGCGCCGCCGATGTCGATGCCCTTGAGTCTGGCAACTTTGTCGTAGGCCTTGCGTTCTGCCGGGCCTTTCTTGGGATCGACCATCGCTTGGCGGTAACCATCGAGTTGCTTGGGCCCGAACATGTGCATCCCGGCGCCCAGCGTCAGCTCGTCGCCGCCGATGCCGAAATAGAACCCCGGACATTCGCGCGACCGCCCGGCGCCCTGCCAGAACCACAAGCCCATATAGGTTTTGTACGGCGTCTTATCCTTGGCGAACCGCGTGTCGCGGTTGATGCGCATGATCGATCCCGTGACCTTCGGGACCGCGTGAATGTCCGGCGCGATCTTGGCGAGCTTTGGTCCGATAGCGGCGACGAAATCCTTGCACGGTTCCAGCAGGCCGTTCTCATACTCGGCGCGGTGTGCGTCGAACCATTCCTTCTTGTTGTTCTTCGCCAACCCTTTGAGGAAGGTCGTCGCGTCCTTGGGAAATCCGTTGAATCTCGTTGCCATGGCGCCGCTCCTGAAATCTGCGGCTATATTAAGCCCCAACTTGTGTCCGTTTGGCATCACTAGGGATCGATATGACAGCAAAAAGACAGCGCAGCGCCTGCATCGTCGGCGCCGCCGGCGGCATCGGCCGCGCCACCACCGCGCTTTTGGCCGAACAAGGTTACAGCCCGCTGATTTGCATGGATTTGGCCGAGTCGGGGGTCGATGAGCTGGCCGCCGAACATGGCGCGGTCGCGCTGCACATCGATCTGCGTGATCCCGCGGGTGTGCAGGCCGCCTTTGCCAAGGCGCGCGAACAGTGCGTCGAGCTCGACGTGCTGGTGTTGGTCTCGGGCATTGTCGAAAACCTCCACCTCGACACGATGACGTTGGATCTGTGGCAAGACATTCTCACGATCAACCTGACCGGCATGTTCGCTTGCACCAAGGCCGCCGATTCGTGGCTGGCCGACGGTGGCCGCGTCGTGTTGCTGGGCTCGATGGCGGGTCACGCGGCCAGCCGGGTCACCGGCCCGGCCTATAGCGCTTCCAAGGGCGGCATCGAGGCGTTCACCAAATATCTCGGGCGCTACTTCGCGCCGCGCGGCATCACGGCAAACTGCATCGCGCCAGGGCCGATCGACACCCCGATGCTCGACGCCCATCCACCGGAGCGCATGAAGGATGTCGTGGCGGCGGTGCCGATGGGGCGCCTGGGCCAACCCCAGGAGGTCGCGGCGTTGATCGCCTATCTGGTCTCGCCCGGTGCGGGCTACACATCCGGTGCGATCATCAATATTTCGGGAGGTCTCTAGGTCGTCATCCCATCCGTGATGGTCTCGTGACAGTGTTGGTCTACATATCGCGCGACGACCGAATGGAGGCCTCTATGCGACACCTTCCACGATTTGCAGCCCTGCTTGCAGTTCTCATCGTCACCGCATTCGCCATACCTGATGCCACCGCGCAAAGCCGCGTCGTCAACCAAAGTCAGGGTGCCGCGATTAAGGGCTACGATCCGGTCGCCTACTTCACGCAAAGCAGTGCGGTGAAAGGGGACAGCGCGCATAGCCACGTCTGGAACGACGCTAAATGGTTGTTCGCGACAGCCGCCAACCGCGACGCCTTCGCCGCCAATCCCGAAAAGTTCGCGCCGCAATTTGGCGGCTATTGTTCCTACGCGATGTCGCGCAACTACATTGCCGATATCACGCCCACCGCCTGGAAGATTGTTGAGGGCAAGCTTTACCTCAACAATTCCAAGCCGGTGCATCTGTGGTGGCAGGCCGATATCTCGGGCAACATCGTCAAAGCCAACGCGAATTGGCCCGACCAACGCGAAAACCTGGCCAACTAGTCCGCGCGGGTTTCTGCTTTCGGTGACGCGGGGTAAGGTGCCGCAAACCGAAGGGGAGCCGCCGTGATTGTCGAACAGATCTGGACCGCCAATAGCTACCGCAACTTCAACTACCTGATCGCGTGCCCTGAGACCGGGGAGGCGCTCGCCATCGATCCGCTGGACCATGAAAAATGTCTGGCCCGGGCTAAAGACAAGGGCTGGACCATCACCCAGGTCCTCAACACCCACGAACACGGCGACCATATTGGCGGCAACAAGCAGGTGGTTGCGGCGACCGGCGCCAAACTCCTCGCCCATGCCAACGCTAAGGACAAGATTCCCGGTATCGATGTCGGCTTGGGTGCCGGCGACGTGGTCAAGGTTGGCAAGACGATCGAACTCGAATCGCTCGACACGCCGGGCCACACGATGAGCCACATTTGTTTGCTGTCGCACACCGACCAACCCGGTTTGTTCTGCGGCGACACGCTGTTCAACGCTGGTGCGGGCAACTGCAAGGGCGGCGGCCATCCGGTCGAACTGTATGCCACTTTCAC
>ERZ890510.2164-NODE-2164-length-11490-cov-7.659991_pt1 | contig 11490 bp, 9 predicted proteins | sample MGYA00521265_ERZ890510 | MGnify/ENA primary metagenome ERZ890510 (study PRJEB32303, sample SAMEA104408624) | aquatic metagenome | biome: Brackish water; feature: Chemocline; material: water | place: Baltic Sea | collected 2014-10-26T21:54:00 | depth 110 m ...
TGGATCCAGGTCTGGCCCGCCTCCTCGTTCCAGTGCTCCACCGAGCCGCCGGGATAGGCGATCTCGTAGGGGCTCATCGAGGCGTCGCCAACGAACAGCACCTTGTAGTCGGCCGGATAGGTATGCAGCAGCTGGGCCGTCGAGAAGGTGTCGACGTGACGGCGGCGGTTGTCCTTCCACAGCTTTTCGTAAAGGCAATTGTGGAAGTAGAAGAACTCCAGGTGCTTGAACTCCGAGCGCGCCGCCGAGAACAGCTCCTCGCAGACGCGGATGTGGGCGTCCATCGAGCCGCCGATGTCGAACAGGATCAGCAGCTTCACCTTGTTGCGCCGCTCCGGCACCATCTTGATGTCGAGGTAACCGGCGTTGCGCGCCGTGCTGCGGATCGTGTCGGGCATGTCGAGCTCGACCTCGGCGCCCTCGCGCGCGAACTTGCGCAACCGGCGCAGCGCGATCTTGATGTTGCGCGTGCCGATCTCGACCGTATCGTCGAGGTTCTTGTATTCGCGCTTGTCCCAGACCTTTACGGCGCGGCCTTCGCGGCCCTTGTCCTGGCCGATGCGCACGCCCTCGGGGTTGAACCCATAGGCGCCGAACGGCGACGTCCCGGCGGTGCCAATCCACTTGCTGCCGCCCTGGTGGCGCTTCTGCTGCTCCTCGAGACGCTTCTTCAGCGTCTCCATCAGCTTCTCCCAGCCGCCCAGCGCCTCGATCTGCTTCTTCTCTTCCTCGGTGAGAAGCTTCTCGGCCAGCTTGCGCAGCCACTCCTCGGGAATCTCGGCCGCCACGCCCTCGCCCGGCACGGCTTCCAGGCCCTTGAAGACGTGGCCGAACACGCGGTCGAACTTGTCGAGGTTGCGCTCGTCCTTCACCAGGATGGCGCGCGACAGGAAGTAGAAATCGTCGACGCTGTAATCGGAGACACCCCTGTCCATGCCTTCCATCAGCGCCAGGTACTCCTTGATGGAGACCGGCACCTTGGCCTGGCGCAGTTCAAGGAAGAAATTCACGAACATCGCGATCTCCCGTTGGCCACAGGGGGCGTTACTGGCGCTGCTCCCGTCGCGCCATGAAGGCCAGACGTTCGAACAGGTGAACGTCCTGCTCGTTCTTGAGCAGCGCACCATGCAGCGGCGGAATGAGCTGCTTGGAATCCTTGGAGCGCAACGCGTCCGGCGACATGTCCTCGACCATCAGCAGCTTCAGCCAGTCGAGCAGTTCCGAAGTCGACGGCTTCTTCTTGAGGCCCGGCACCTCGCGGATGTCATAGAAGACGTTCAGCGCCTCGCGCAGCAGGTTGCGCTGCAGGTCGGGAAAGTGAACGTCGACGATCTGGGTCATCGTCTCACGGTCGGGGAAGCGGATGTAGTGGAAGAAGCAGCGACGCAGGAAGGCGTCGGGCAGCTCCTTCTCGTTGTTCGAAGTGATCATCACGATCGGGCGCTGCTCGGCCTTGATGACCTGCTGCGTCTCGTAGACGTAGAATTCCATGCGATCGAGTTCGAGCAGCAGATCGTTGGGGAATTCGATGTCGGCCTTGTCGATCTCGTCGATCAGCAGCACCGGACGCTCGGGGGCGGTGAAGCCGTCCCACAGCTTGCCGCGCTTGATGTAGTTGCCGATGTCCTTGACGCGCTCGTCGCCGAGCTGGCTGTCGCGCAGGCGCGATACCGCGTCGTATTCATAGAGGCCCTGCTGCGCCTTGGTGGTCGACTTGATGTGCCACTCGATGATCGGCGCCTTCAGCGCCTTGGCGACCTCATGTGCCAGCACGGTCTTGCCGGTACCGGGCTCGCCCTTGATCAGCAGCGGGCGCTGCAACGCGATGGCCGCGTTCACCGCCACGCGCAGGTCGTCGCTGGCCACATAGGAGTCGGTACCGGTAAATTTCATGATGCAAAACCCAGATTCACGGAAGTGGCGGGCACCCTAGAGGCGGGCCTTCGGAGCAGCAAGGCCAAGGGCGCGGAGCAGGGCTGCAGGTCAGCCCCCGGCCCTGACGACGAAATAGACGATGGCGGCCGATGCGAGCAGCAGGGACAGCGCCAGCCGGCCCGGTGCGAAGACCAGCCTGGGCGCCGGCTGGCCCGGCGGCACCACGTCGTCGAGCGGTTTGCGACCGCTCACCATGGCGCCGATCAGGTTCTGCCGCTTCCAGACGAGATAGACAACGGCGGCCAGCACATGGAGCGCGACCAGGGCGAGGAGAACATTGATCCAGTAGTGGTGGAATGCCGTCGCCCGGTCGACCCACTTGTCGGCGATTGCGAGCGCCAGCGGGCCGGTGACCATACCCGTATCGGTGTCGGCCGAAAAAAGCCCGGCGGCGGCCTGGGCGAGGACGGCGAGCAGCAGCACCACGACCATGGCGCCGCCCAGGGGATTGTGGCCGGCCTCGCGCGGGCGGCCGCGGCCCACCAGTTCACGCAGATGGGCGATGGCCGCCCCCGGACCCTTTACGAAATCCGTGAATCGCGCGGTCGTGCTGCCGACGAAACCCCAAGCGATGCGAAACAGCACCAGGGTGAGGATGGCGTAGCCCGACCAGAAGTGGAATTTCATCCACTCCCCGCCGGCCTGAGCCGTGAAATAGGAGACCGTCAGAAGGATAACGAGCGTCCAGTGGAACAGCCGGACGGGCAGATCCCATACGCGGATGCTGCGGGCATTCTTGTCGATCATGCCGTGTTATCGACTCCTGCGACGGGGCTTGCAATCCCTGGACAGCAGGCCGATGGCCCGCTCACTACACGCAGTCGTGATGATGGGAAGCATATCTACGCTGTTCGCTTTGACCCCAGCCTCTGCAACAGTTGTCGGGACGTCGAGGTCGAAACGGCCCGTCGGTCGATTGAATTCAAAGGGGATGGCCAATGAAGAAAATGTTTGTTTTGGCGGCGATCGGCGCTCTTGCTGCCGGTGCGATGGTGGGAGGCGCGACGATCGCTTTCGCACAAGGCGATGTGATCAAGCAGCGCCAGGAAAACCGCAAGCAGGCCGGCGCCGCAATGCGGGCGATCAAGGGCATCATCGATGCCAAGGGCCCGACGAGCGGTGCGGTTGCCCAGGCCGCCAAACTCAAGGAACTCGAACTGGCATTCGTCAACATGTTTCCGGCCGGCTCCGACACCGGCGATACCAAGGCGTTGCCGACGGTCTGGTCGGATCGCGCCGGCTTCGTGGCGGCTAGCAAGGCGGCCGACGTGGCTTACGACCAGCTCGCTTCGGCGGCGGGGTCGGGCGACCTCGCGGCCTTGACCGCCGCATTCGCCGCCACCGGCAAGAGCTGCGGTAATTGCCACAATACCTATCGCGCGAAGTCGAACTAGAGACCCTGCGGTCGAGAATAAAGGCGGCGGGATTCCCGCCGCCTTTTTCTTTGCCGGCAAAAGGCAAAGGCCAGTCGCTTGGGGAAACGACCGGCCTTCTGTACGGCCCGCGGCTGGGTGGGTTGGGCGGCGACGCTTGGGGTGTGGGAAGGGTGCTTCGCCGTGGTGGCTGGTTAGGCCACCGCCGCGGGCTGGTTGGGAACGGTAAGGGCCTGCTGGACGATGGCCTCGGCGGTGAAGCGCCAGGTGCGCGAGGCATGAACCGGCGACAGACGCAGCTGCTCGCGCATGTTCATCCAGCTGTCGAGGCCGAAGGCAACATCCAGTGAGTCGAGGACGAGATCGCGGGCGCCGGGATGGACATTGCGCAATTCGGCCGCGAACCAGACGGCCAAGCGCTCGCGCAACAGCCGGCGCAACTGGGCCACGACAAGTCCGACCGCCGGCGCGACACTGCGGACCCGTTCGGCGAAATGCCATACCGGCAGCCATTCCTCGAAGAGCTGGGCCCGATCGGAAACCAGCAGTTCGATACGGCTGGACAGCGGCGCGGCAGCATCGACCGGGCCGTTGCGATCGAAGGCGCGGCTGACTGCGAGGTCGAAGGCCGCGGCATAGAGATCGGCAAGACTGGCAAAGTGCTGGAAGAGTGCGCGACTGGACACTCCGGCGATGGTCGCGATGGCCGCCGACGTCGGCTCGACATCGCCCGCCTGGATAAGGTCCAAAGTCGACTGGATCAGGGCTTGCCGGGTCCGCAGACCGCGCACGATGCGGCCGTCTTGCGAACGTGAAATGTCGATGGGGAATCCGACAATTTTCATAGGGAAACCAACAGAATAAGAATTTCTTTAATGACCCGACTTTAACACGCCCCTACTCTGGTGTAACTTGCAAAAATGCATATCTTGACAGAAATTGTGTCGTAATTGCTTGGTTTTTTCTGTTGAGATAGGCGTTTTTGGTAAGTCTGACATTGCACCTAACCCGCAATAACCTTGTACTTCCAGTGACCTGACGGGGTGCTTTTTCCTCAATTTTGCTCATGGGTCAATGCAGCGCCAAGCGCTGCCTGTGGGCTGTTTGGCGCCAGAAATACGAAAGGCCGGTCGCTTGGGGAACGACCGGCCTTCCTTAGTGAGCCCGCCTAGGTGTGGGTTTATCGAAGCCTTGGGATGTGTGGGAAGGGGGCTTCGATGAAAGCGGCTTGGGGGCCGCCGGCGGGCTAGGTGGAACTCTGGGTGGGCGTGGGCACGCTCGCGCTGGGAGCACTGCCAAACTGGGATGAAACACCTTTCAAATATGAACGCCGAAACGAAACGCCTTGACTGCTTCTTATGCGGGCAATCTAACAAATGTCCATACCACCCGTCATCTGCAAAACCGCATATCTTGATTTGAATAACTGCCCCAATTCCCAGAGTTTTTCGCATGCATCGAGCATTAGATAGTCAAAAAAGAGACTCTGGCTTGATCGCAATTCTCTCCCTTTTTCAAACTATCCTTGAATATCAATCGACTAGGTCGCGCGCTCCTGGATCCGCCTCGATATGTCCGATGCAAACTGATTGCCGAGCTGATCTGGCAGCCGCGCGACGACCGAGATGCGATCATACGACATCGCCGCTGGAGTGGGATGACATGCGGCGGCCAGCCGGGCCGGGGCGCCGCGTTTCGTGTTTCGGCCCCAATTCCATGCTAAACCGCCCGCCATTCCACCATTGCTGGCAGCCAATATCGGCGGCCGTTATCGGGAGTCCCAGTCCGTGCGATTCGTCCGTTCCCTCCGGTCCCTGATTAGCATTCCCGCCGCCGTCATGGTGCTGGCGGTCCTGACACAGCCTGCTGCCGCTGGATTGGAGGCGGCTCTGAAAGCGCTGCAAGCCGGCGACATGCCGACGACGGAAAAGGAACTGCAGCTCCTCGCCAAGGAACGTGATCCGCGCGCGCAGTTCCTCCTCGGCCTCTATGTCTATGGCAATCCCGAGTCGAAGCTCTATGACCCGGCCAAGGCCACGCCTTTGCTGCTCGACGCGGCCGAACGCGGCTACCTGCCGGCGATACTCCCTCTGGCCGGCGCCTATGTCGACGGCAAGGGCGTCCCGAAGAGCGCGGCGGAGGCCTACAAATGGGTGGCAATCGCCGCGCACTGGAACGTCGTCAACGCCGATCTGGCGCTTGAGCAGGCCGCGCATCTTCTGAAGCCGGACGAAGTCGAGAAGGCCAAGGCGGAAGCGGTGGCCTACACCTTCAAGACCCAATGATCGCCAGGCGGGCAGTGCCGGTCGCGGCACTCCTCGCCGCCAGCACCGTCGCTCACGCCCAGTCCGGCGAACCCAAGGACACTTCGCCGGCCTTGCGTGCCGCGGTGGCCGCGTATCAGGCAGGCGATCTCGTCGGCGCCGAGACGTCGTTGCGAACCCTGGCACCGCGCGATGGAGACGCGGCGGCGTGGCTGGGCGCGATCCTGCTGGAAAGGGGCGCCTCGGGCGAAGGGCTGCGGCTGATCCAGCAAGCCGCTGACGCCGGCTCGGCCGAAGGCGCACACCGGCTGGCGCTGGTCTTCGCCTATGGCGAGGGCGGCTCGCCGCGCGACGCGGCCAAGGCGTTTCAGTGGTTTCAACGCGCCGCCGAGAAGGGCCATCAACGCGCGCAACTCAATCTCGGCACACTTTATTTGCGCGGCCAGGGTGTTCCGCGTGACCTGATCGAGGCACGGGCGTGGCTTGAGAAAGCGGCGGCCAAGGGCGATCCCCATGCCCTCTATGCCCTGGGCCGCGCCATGTCGGAGAGCATGGGCCCGGTCGCGGCCGACGCGACGCGCGCCACCGACCTCTACCGGCAGGCGGCCGAAAAGGGCCATCCGCTTGCTGCCCTGCGCCTTGGCCTGGCACTTGGCGACGGCATCGGCGTCAAACACGACGTCACCGCCGCGCAACGCTGGCTGCTGCATGCCCAGGCAAGCGGCATCCCCGAAGCCGCACTCGCGCTGGGCGACATGGCGGCGCGAACACCGCGCTCCCGCGACAAGGCGACGAACGAGAAGGCTCTGCAGTCGGCGATTGCCTGGTACGAAGTTGCCGCCCGCGCCGGCGTGCCGTCGGCCCAGTTCAAACTCGCCAACGCCTATCTCGCCGGAGCCGGCGTCGCACGCGACACAGCCCAGGCCCAACTCTGGTACGGCCGCGCCGCCCGGCAGGGCGTGACCCAGGCCCAGAACGCCTTGGGCATTCTGCTGATCGGTGGCGCCGCCGGCGCGCCCGATCCGATCGAGGGATACAAGTGGCTGCTTCTCGCCGAGCGCGGCGGGCATCCCGAGTCCCGCACCGTTCGGGAAAAGACCATGGGGCAGATGCCGGATCTCGACCGCAAACGCGCCGAGGATCTGGCCCGGCGCTTTTCACCGACAGCGGAGCGCCCGCTCGACAAAGCGCCGCCGCGTCTCAATCCGCCGAAACCCTAGCGCCCCTGGCGCCATCCTCAGCGATCACGAGCCAGACGCGTCGGGAATTCCGGCGTGTCGTACGCCACGAGGCCCTGCCACAGCCGGTCGATCTCGGCACGGAACAAGTCGCGCGTCAGACCGTCGACCAGTCGGGGCACGGCGAACTTCATGCCGTTGATCGACGAACCACTGGGGCCGAAGCTCATGGTCGCGCCGAAATTGAACAATCTGATCCGGCCAAGCCAGGGCGCGGTGCCCGGCGTGCGCTCGAGTAACTCGAAGCCCGGCCCCAGATAGGGGTAGCGTCCGAGCCGTTCGTTGTCCTGGCCCGACGGCGGTACGTAGGCGTCCTGCCACGTCCGGACATGCGGCGCGACCGCCGCCAGTTCAGGTCGCCGGCCGAGGTCGACGTCGAACCCGGTGCCGCAGATCAGGAAGTCAAACCGATGTTCGCCGTCGGGCACCCTGACGATCGCCGCTGCGCCATCGCTTCGCGCATCGAGCCACGGCGCGCCGGTATGGAGGTGGAAATCGGCATGCGAGGTCACGCGGTCCCAGGTCTCGACCGGCAGCGCCTCACGCAACGACAGTACGTGGTTCATGATCTTCCAACGCATTGCGTCGTCGAGATCGCCGAAGTGCCGGAAGAAGGCCGGGAACGACAGCCACTTGTAAGGCTGGACCCGCTGCAGCTCGGGACGGCGGCAGAACAGATGAACTTCCGCACCGGCCTCCAGCGCCATCGCGGCATTGTCGAATGCCGACGCGCCAGCGCCAAGAACGGCGACGCGCCGGCCGCGCAGGCCAGCAAAGTCGATCGCGTCGGCGGCATGCGCGCGCAGGCCCGGCGGCAGATGCTCGACGAACCCCGGCATCGTCCACCGGCCGCTTGCCTCGATGCCGTGCGCGAGCACGACATGGCGCGCCAGGATCCACCGCTCGCCCGCGGCGTCCTTCACCCGCACCCGCAACACCTCGCCGCCGGGTTCGATGCCCAGGAGTTCGGTCCCGACCTCGACCGGAAGCGCCAGCACGCGCCGCAGCCAGTGCAGGTAGTCGCTCCAGCTTTCGCGCGCGATCTTGTTGAGGCGCATGAACGCCTCGACGCCGTTCTGCGCCTCGAACCAGCTTTGATAGGTGAGGCTGGGAATCCCGAGGTCGGGACCGGTGACGGTCTTCCAGGTCCTGAGCGTCCGCATGCGGCCAAACGTCCGCCATGGCCCCTCGGCCCCGGCGGGGCCGCGATCGATCACGAGATGATTGTCGATGCGCTCGAGCTTGAGCTTGAGCGACAGCGCCTGCCCGCCCTGCCCGCCGCCGACGACCAGCACATCGAGCACCTTCTCGCCGTCCGGGCCGCGGACCGGCGGCAACCAGCGCAACTCGGGATAGGAGATCAGCGCCAGATCGCGCCGCACGCAGGCTTCGAGCTCGGCAAGATTACGGGGCAACATGCGACGCTGATTAGCATGGCCGCAATCGCCACACGACGCGCGAAACGCTAGATTTCGCCATGAGCCCATCGCCCGTCGCGCGACAGACGCGCCCCGAGGTTACCATCGCCGTTTGCCGCGGCGTCTGCCGGCTGATGCGCCAGGCCGGCCATTCGGTGCTGCTCGAGCTGCCGCTGCCCGACGGCCGCCGCGCCGATATCTTTGCTGTCGGCCGCGGCGGCGAACTCGTCATCGTCGAAGTGAAATCGTCGATCGAGGATTGGCGGGTCGACGAGAAGTGGCCCGACTATCTCGACTGGTGCGACCAGCTCTACGTGGCCGTGCCCGTCGATTTTCCCCAATCGCTCATCCCTGAAGAGATCGGCCTGATCGTGGCCGATGCCTACGGCGGTGAAGTGTTGCGTGCCCCGCCGCGCCGGCCGGTCACCGCCGCCCGGCGCAAGGCGCTGCTGATCGACTGCGCGCGGTTGGCCTCGGAGCGATTGGCCCGTCTGGAAGACCCCGACTTCGCCAATATCCTCTAGGCAAGCATGGCCCGCGCCATGGCGTGCGCTGTCGCCGGGCCCGACGCACCGTGGCCGCGGCTTGCCTCGGCCATGCGGATGCGGGCGTAGGCCATGATCTCGGTCGGCGGGCCGACACGTTCGATGCGGCCGTCCATTACCAGCGCGACCCGGTCGGCGATGGCGAGCGGTGCCAGCCGGTGGGTGATCATGATGACGGTGCGGCCGCGCGTACTGGCCTTGAGTTTGCGCAGGAGCTGTTCCTCCGTCGCCGGATCGAGAGCGCTGGTTGCCTCATCGAGAATAAGAATGCGCGGATTGCGGATCAGCGCGCGGGCAATGCAGAGAAGCTGCCGCTGCCCCATCGACAGCCCCTGGCCGCGCTCGCCCAGCACGGTGTTATAGCCCTGCGGCAGGCGTTGGATGAAATCGTGCGCACCGACAAACCTGGCCACCGCCACGACGCGGCCAGGGTCCTTGTTCGCCACGCCCATGGCGATGTTTTCCCGCACCGAACCGGTGAAGAGCTGAAGATCCTGCGGCACGCAGCCGATCTGGGCGCGCAGCTGCGCCAATGAAATGTGAGAGACGTCGGTGCCGTCGACCAGCACGCGGCCACCCGACGGCTTGAACAGCCCCTGGAGGAGATTGACGATGGTGGTCTTGCCGGAGCCCGATGGCCCAACGATTCCCAGGATCTCACCGGCCGCGATAGCGAGGTCGGCATCCTGCAGAACTGCCGGGACATGATCGTCGGGACGATAGGTAACTCGCTCGAAAGTAATATCGCCGCCCAGGGGCGGTATCGGTACCAGCCCGCCAGCCGGGCTTTCGGCCACTTCGCGCATCAGATGGTCGATGCGCCTGAAGGCCGCGCCGACCGCCTGAAGTTGATGCCAGGCCGCCACCAGTTGGCGCATCGGTTGCAGGGCGCGCATGGCCAGCATGTTGGCCGCGACCAGCGCGCCCACGGTCATGCGATGATCTTCAACCTCGCCGACACCGACGACGACGATCGCCAGCAGGGCGATGAGCTGCAGCGCGGCAGAGGCGCTGGCAGCGATGTTGGCCAGATTGTTGACGCGAAAACTGGACCAGGCGGATTGCTCGACGCGCACCTGCCATCGCTTCTCAACCTCGGCTTCGAGCCCGAGTGCCTTGATCGTGGCGGCGTTGGCGACCGTTTCGTTCAAGGTAGAACTCTTGGCCGCCAGGGCCTGAAAGTTCTCCTCGGCGAGGCGTCGCTGGGCACGATGGGTCACCAGTGAGACGCCGATCAGCACCGGGATGGCCAATGTCGTGACGATGCCTAGAGGCGTGCTGATGGCGAAGATGGCAGCAAGGAAGAGCGCCACGAAGGCAATGTCCATGGCGAGGGCCGGCATCTGACCGGTGAGGAAGCCGCGCAGCAGGTCGAGCTGGCGCAGCCGCTCGGCGATGACACCCGATGGCGTGCGCTCGAAGTGGCGATAGGGAAGCTGCACCAGATGGTGGAGCACTTCGCCGCTCATCATCGTGTCGAGGCGGGCGCCGGTCCGCGCCGACAGCCAGCCGCGCACTACGCGAAGCGCGAAATCGAGCGAATAGACAATCAGCATGCCGACGCAGAGCACGGTTATGATCGAAGCGGCGCCCTGCGGCCCGCCTTGAGCGATCACCGTGTTGAACACCAGCATCATGAACAACGGCGTCGCGAGGCCAAGGACGTTGACGGCAAACGACATGGCCACGAGTTTCAGGACGACCGGGCGGACGCTGGCCCATAGCGGCGCATACCATTCCTGGCGCCGCTCATAGGCCGGGATTTCGCACATCACGAGTGCTCGCCCACCCAGCGCCATCACCTCATCGGTTGCACGACGCCAGACGCGACCTTCGACGACATCGAGCACGGTCCACTGACCGCCGTCGCCGCCCACGACGACGCAGGCGGGTTGGCCCGCGATACCGACCAGGGCAAACGGCGTCGGAAGATCCTCCAGCGGCGTCGCCGCGAGATCGACAGCATAGGTCCGCAGTCCAAGACGCACGCCGGCCAGAAGAAACGAACTCTCGTCGAGCCCTGCTGCCGGCACGGCGGTCAGCCGGCGGACATCGGCTTCGCCGACGGGCCGTCCGATCTGTTGGGCGATATAGAGCAGCGCCCTCAAGAGAGGATCGATCGGCCGGCGGCGTTCACCATCCCATACCGATTGCTGAAAGCCGCCATTCTCAAGAGGAGCCATCTTCTTGAGAATACCAGAAATCGACGTGAATTCAATTATTTAGGGTGTATTCCTAATGCAAAAAGCGCGCGGAGAGGACCTCCACGCGCCTTTTAATATCGCCGGGGCGGCGGACCTAGCGCGCGCCGAACGCCCGCTTCAGCTCGGGCACCAGATTCGTGCGCTCCCACGAGAAGCCACCATCGCGCTCGGGCTTGCGGCCGAAATGTCCGTAGGCTGCGGTGCGTTGGTAAATTGGCTTGTTGAGTTCGAGACCCAGGCGAATGCTGGTCGGGCGCAGCGGGAAAATATCCGAAAGGATCTTCTCCAGTTTGCGTTCGTCGACCTTGCCGGTGCCCTGGGTATCGACATAAAGCGACATCGGATCGGCGACACCGATCGCATAAGCGACCTGAATCAGGCAGCGGTCGGCAAGGCCCGCAGCCACCACGTTCTTGGCAAGGTAGCGGGCGGCATAGGCCGCCGAGCGATCGACCTTGGTCGGGTCCTTGCCGGAGAAGGCGCCGCCGCCGTGGGGTGCCGCACCGCCATACG
>ERZ890510.2165-NODE-2165-length-11488-cov-3.603254_pt1 | contig 11488 bp, 13 predicted proteins | sample MGYA00521265_ERZ890510 | MGnify/ENA primary metagenome ERZ890510 (study PRJEB32303, sample SAMEA104408624) | aquatic metagenome | biome: Brackish water; feature: Chemocline; material: water | place: Baltic Sea | collected 2014-10-26T21:54:00 | depth 110 m ...
TACATCCTTCGTCCGGCACGCTGTTTTCAGCCCCGACGGCGCGCGGGTGGCCTCCGCCTCGGCAGACGAAACCGGGCGGCTGTGGCGCGTCTCGGATGGCGAAACGATCGCCGTCTTGCACGGGCACGAAAGCTGGGTTGATTTCGTCGCGTTCAGCCCCGGCGGCGCCCGACTGACGACGACCTCGCGGGACAAAACCGCCCGCCTGTGGAACGGAGTCGATGGATCGCTGGTCGCGGTCTTGCGCGGTCACGAAAGCTGGGTGAACGCCGCCGCCTTCAGTCCTGATGGCGCAACGCTGCTCACCGCGTCCTCGGACCGGACCGCGCGGTTGTGGAACGCTCGCGACGGCGCGGGCCTTGCCGTCCTGGCGGGCCACCAGGGCGAAATATGGTCGCTGTCCTTCAGCCCCGATGGCCACAATGCCGCCACCGCATCGGGCGACGGCACGGCGCGCCTCTGGTCAATAGACCCCGCCGAACGGGCCGCGCAAAAAGCGACCCATCACGCGCTGTGGTCCCGCACGACCAACGGACAATTTTCGGTATCGGTGTCGGGCGATGGCCGCGCCCGACTGAGCGACACCAAAACCGCCGCCGAAATCGCAACACTACCCGGACAAGCCAAAACCGCCGCCTTCAGCCCCGACGGCCAGAAAATCGCCATTATCGCGCCCGATGGAATCGGTCGCGTGTACACGATGTTCGCAACGCTGGAAGACCTCGCCGCCGCGCTGAAAGCGACGCTGCCGCGCAAACTGACCCGCGATCAGTTGTACAAATACATCATCATACCGGACGCGGGTGGATAGACGTTATCCCGGAATTGGATCAATCTTGATCCGGCCTAGAAAAACCGGGTGCTTTGCTATAGGGATTTAAAAAAACCTGGGAGACCATCCATATGACACCTGTCATTGAAGCGCCTGATTTCCCCGCCTTTTGGGCGAACTGCGTTAACCAGGGGCGGCTCGACGACGTGATCACGCTCTATCACGACAGCGCGGTCCTGATGCCAACATTTTCGCCCCATGCCCTCAAGACCGAAGAAGCGTTGAGAGACTATTTCACGCTGCTGTCTTCGAGAGAGAACCTGCGCGTGACATTGCATGAAAAGACCCTCAACTGCTTGCGGATCGGCGAGCAGACCTACGTGGTCAACGGCGTTTATGACTTCAAATTCAGCGTGGACGACGACTTGCTGACCTTTCCCTCCCGATTCACGTTTGTGATCGATCTGGGAAAGGAAAGCCCCATCCTGCACCATCATTCGTCGCAGATTCCCAGAACCCTGAGTTAGGGTTCCGGAAACACAGAAATTTCAGATTAGGGTGAAGGTTTCCTCATAAATTTGTCGAATTTTCGCTGTGCGTAAAATCAGCGACGTCGCGATCGCATCCTGACTCGACTATGTGTCCGCATTCCCGCATTCTTCGCCTCGCAAACATTAGATTGGAGCACACCATGACGCGCGGACTTGTCGACACCAACGGTTTGGAGCGCGACGACATTGCGGCGTTGCGCGCGGCAGCCCCGCCGGACGACCTGCCCTTCACCATCGGCAAGATCAGCCATGTGGTCCTGAAGGTCGCGGACATCGAACGATCCGTCGAATTCTATACGCAAGTCCTCGGCTTCCGGGTGTCCGACGCCTATCCGGAGTCGATGATGCCCAACCGCATGGTGTTCCTGCGCTATAATCCGGACCACCATGGCGTCGCGATCATCGGCGGCGCGACCGGCCCGTCCGCCGGCGCCGAGTTGCACCATGTCGCCTACGAAGTCGAGACGCTGGACGAAGTGTTTCGCGCCCGCGACCATCTGGAACGACACGGCGTCGAACTCAGCTTTGAAGGGCGGCGGCGCGCCGGGCAGCAAATCGCGGTCGAATTCAACGACCCCGACGGCCACATGGTCGAAATATGCTGGTGTATGGACCAGATCGAACCGCATGAGTCCGCCCGCCCGCCCGAGGATTGGCGCGCCGCAGCGACGCTGGAAGATGCGGTGCACAACCCGCCGCCAGGCCAGGACGTCACATTAGCCGACCCGTCGCTGCTGCGCGACTGACCCCTTTATCACCCTTCTCAAGGAGACGAGCCATGAGCGCCACCGATCCCAACCGCGTTGTTCTGACCGGCGAAAACCCCTTCATCCGCCTGAGCCCAACCGACGGCGCGCCGGAGACCACCATCGCCAGTTTCTGGCGCATCCTGTTCAGCCCCGCCGGACCCGGCCATGTGCTGTACCTGAAAAGCGAGCTGACCGGCGGCGACTGGCGCATCTACGCCGACAACATCGCCATGGCCCGTTGGCTGCAATCCACCGTTCAGGGCATGTTGAACGCCGATCTGGCGGACCTGTCGATCCCCGTCACGGACGCAGCATTTGACCGGGAAGGCGACGCGCGCGATTACTGGACCGAACTGGTCAGCGCCTATGACGAAGACATCGCGCTGACCTGGCACGGCGCGGGCGACCCGTTGCTGGTGCACACCCAACCAGGCGCGGCGGCGGGCGAACGGCCCTATGGCGTGTGTACGGTTCTGATCCCGTGCGACGGCGCGCGCTTGACCCATAACGGAATCACCGCCGCCGGGCGCCCGTGGCCGCGCGAACGTGACGGTCGCCCGTTCAGCACCTGCGCGCTGGCGTTTTCCGAAAGCTGGACCGAAATTCGATAAGGCTATTCCTTGAGGTAAGGCGGAAAACCTTGCCGCACCGCCCCGTTGCGCCTATTGAGCGATGGGCCTATCGGGGTGCGGGCTTGCTGGATAAAGACCACCCTCGGCCCCCGGCTCACAGACACCTCTGGCAAGGAAACACCCGGTGATATCGTATCCCGTCGTCCGGCTGATCGCCGCGTTTACCCTGATGGCCGTCGCCGGGTCGGCGATGTACGCCAACATTGTCGGGTTGAACGACTTCGCGGCTGAATTCGGGGTTAATCGCGGGTTGGCGTCGGCGCCGTATATGGCCTTCATGATCGGCTTTGGCGTCGGCGGATTGTTCATGGGACGGGCCGCCGACCGTTTCGGCGTCATGGCGCCCAATATTCTGGGTGCGCTGTGTGTCCCGGCGGGCTTCGTCGCGGCTGCGTATTCCGTCGGGATCTGGCAACTTTGTCTGGCGACCGGATTGCTGATGGGAATGTGCGGCGCGTCGGCGACCTTCGGTCCGCTGGTGGCGGATATTTCGCACTGGTTTAACCGGCGCCGCGGATTGGCGATGGGCATTGTTATTTCCGGTAGCTACATGGCCGGCGCCGTCTGGCCGCCCATCGTCCAGCACTTCATCGATTTGTACGGGTGGCGCGACACCTTTGTCGGATTGGGCGTCTTCACCGCCTGCGCCATGCCACCGTTGATCGCGATCCTGTCCCGCAAACCGCCTCATGTCGCCAACGCCCTTCGGGACACGGCGAGCAACACGGCGCACGCCCACGCCGCGCCGCGTCAGATCGCACGCGTACGCCCCCTGGGCCTATCGACAAACAGCGTACAGGCATTGATTTGCGCGGCGGGCGTGGGGTGTTGCATCGCCATGTCGATGCCGCAGGTGCATATCGTGGCCTACGCCATCGATTTAGGTTTCACCGCCGCACGCGGGGCGGAAATGCTGTCACTGATGTTGGGATGCGGCATTATCAGCCGCCTGACGTCGGGATGGATTTCCGACCGGATCGGCGGGTTCCAGACCCTGATACTGGGCTCGACCCTGCAAATGATGGTGTTGCCGACCTTCCTGCTGGCCGATTCCCTGAGCGCGCTGTACCTGGCGTCGGCGGCCTTTGGTCTGTCCCAGGGCGGGATCGTGCCGTCCTACGCTTTGATTTCGCGCATGGTGTTTCCAATCAACGACGCCGGTTGGCGGATCAGCGCGGCCCTGCTGTCCACGCTTGTCGGGATGGCGGTGGGCGGCTGGATGGCCGGGGCGCTATACGATCTGACCGGCTCGTACACGATCTCGTTCCTGAACGGGGTCGCGTTCAACGCCATCAACCTCGTCATCGCCGTCACGTTGTACCGGCGCGCGCGACAACATCCGGAAACCCTGCACGTGGTCGCGACGGCGTAAACGGCTTCAATCGACCCTGGCGGCCACCGCCTCGATCTCAATTTTCACTTCCGGGCGCGCCAATCCGGCGACAACCAGCAAGGTGGCGCCCGGTTTGTGGTCTCCCATGATGCGGTCGCGCACCGCCACAAAGGCCGGCAAATCGGCCCGGTCGGTCAAATAAACATCGAACCGCACGACATCACCAAACTCCATGTTCGACGCGTTGAGCACCGCGCCCAGGCGTTCGAACACGATTTCGATTTGTTCTTTGACCGAGTCCGGCGTGGTTCCATCCCGTCTTGTGCCAACCTGTCCATTGGTGAACAGCAGCCGCGCGCCTGCGGGCACTTCCACCCCGTGGGCGACGTTGCTGGAATGCGGGCGGATTTCGTCGAGGACATGAACTTTCAACATGGTGGAATTCCCGATAGTGGATGCAAGACTCAACACGAACCATCGCAAAATGCGACCCGGATTGCAGTCCCTAATTATCAAGGGCAAGATGCCCGCTTCACCACGCTCAAGGAGGACCGGGAGATGACCGGAACGGACGCACTGGTTCTAACCGAAAAGGCCGACGGGATTGGCCGCATGCGATTCAACCGACCGGAACGCCTGAACGCGTTTAACAATGAACTGATGTATGAATCGATGGCGGCGGTGGACGCGTTCAACGCCGATGACGACGTTGACGTTATTGTCGTATCGGGCGCAGGTCGCGCCTTTTCACCCGGTTTCGATTTGAAGGCGGCGGCGGAACGCAACCTCGACAGCATCGACAAGGTGCGCGCGCAAATGACCTTGCAGTTTGACTTCATCATGAAGTTCTGGACGTCGCCCAAGCCGACCATCGCCGCCGTGCATGGATATTGCATCGCCGGCGCCTTCGAAGTCTCCCTGGCGTGCGACATGACCGTCACGGCGGCCAGCGCGCGGTTCGGCGAACCCGAGGCGCGCTTTGGCACCGGCGCGGTGGCGATGCTGTTTCCCTGGGTCACCGGACCAAAACAGGCCAAGGAAATCCTGTTCACCGGCGAAGACCGCATCAGCGCCGACGACGCCCTGCGCATGGGGTTGGTCAACCGCGTTGTCCCCGACGGCGAAGAAATGGACGCCGCCCTGTCCTTGGCGCGCAAGGTTTCGCGCGCGTCGTCGGTGTCAGTCTTGCACACCAAGGAGGCGATAAACCGCAGTTACGAGGCGATGGGCATGCGACAGGCGCTGGCGACCAGCCTCGACATCGATATCGAAATCAATTCGACTCCGTCCTGGGAAAAGACGGAATTCGCCCGCATCCGCAAGGAGCAAAGCCTGAAGGCGGCGATCGCCTGGCGCGACGCCCGTTTCGCCGAGGATTAATGTGATGACCGAAATGCTAATCGATTTGGCCGGGCACGCCTCGTTCGGATTGACCGCTATTTCCTTCTATGTCCGCGATATGATCGTCCTGCGGGGGCTGGCGATTATCGCCGGACTTGTCGGCATCGTTTACAATTACGGAATCTCGGCGGGTCCGCTTTGGCTGGTGATCTTCTGGCTATCGGTCTTCATTCTAATAAACGCGGTACGCATCACCGGCATTTTCCTGGAGCGCCGCTCGGTCAAATTCTCCGAGGAGGAGACGGAATTATTCGAAACCGTCTTCCAGAACTTCTCCCCGGTGGAATTCATGAAGCTGATGCGCATTGGCCAATGGCGAAGCGGCGCGGTGGGTGACCGTCTGGCCGAACAGGGCCAGGGCATCGGCGACTTGAAGCTGTTGTATAATGGCGAAGTCGTGGTGACGCGCGACGGCGAGGAGATTGGCCGCGCCAAGGACGGGGCGATGATCGGTGAAATTTCCTTTATACAGGGCGGCGGGGCCACCGCGACCGTCACCGTCGAACGCCCCAGCCGCTATATCGCCTGGCCGGAAGCCGAGCTGCGTAAGTTGCTGAATCGTAACCCCGCCATGGACGTCGCCATGAAGCACGTCTTCAGCATCGACCTCATGCGAAAACTGGCGACTTAAGTTTCGTTGCAAAGGACCGCATCACAGCATAGGCTCGGCGCATGTGCCGCTGGCTTGCCTATTCCGGACCCTCCATTCATCCTGACGAATTCCTGTTTCGCGCAGAGAATTCGTTGATTGACCAATCCATGTCGGCGCGCCTGGGAACCACGCCCACAAATGGCGACGGCTTTGGTCTGGGCTGGTATGGCGACCGCGACGACCCCGGCCTGTTCCGCGATGTTCATCCGGCCTGGAACGACGACAATCTGAAAAGCGTCGCTGAACAGGTCAGCAGCCGCCTGTTTTACGCCCATGTCCGGGCGTCCACCTGCGCCGGCATTTCACGCTATAACTGTCACCCGTTTCGCCATGGCCGGTGGCTGTTCATGCATAACGGCCAAATCGGCGGCTATGACGAAATACGCCGCGACATCGACGACCTTATCGCCGCGTCGTTCTATCGGCACCGGTTGGGCGCCACCGACAGCGAGGCGTTTTTTCTTATCCTGCTGTCGAACGGATTGGCGGAAGACCCCAAATCCGCGTTCGAAATAACGGTCGCCGCCGTGGAGCGCATCATGACGGCAGCGGGAATCGAGGCGCCCTTGCGCCTGACGGCGACGGCGACGGATGGCGAGGCCATATACGCCATCCGTTACGCCAGCGACGATTATGCGCCGAGCTTGTATCTGGGCACAGCGCGAACAAATGGCGAGGTTTCACTGACGATCCTGTCGGAACCCCTGACCTCGATAACCGAAGACTGGCGCGAGGTCCCGCGATCCCATTTCGTCATCGCCGGGGATGGCGCGTTCACCGAAGAACCCTTCGCGCCACACGGTTAGCCCTACACGATCAAGCCGGGTCGAGCGTCACGAAGCTGTAACCGAGCGCCTCGGCGTCGCCTGACGGATGATCCTCGCGACTGATTTCACGCCAGCGCGTCCTGTCAAACTGGGGAAATTTTGCGTCGCCATCAATGTCGGCGTCGATTTCGGTCAGGTATAGCCGGTCCGCCTCCCCCAACGCGCGCGCATAAATTTCGGCGCCGCCGATGACCATGATCTCGTCAACGCCATCGTTGTGCGCGATGTCTTCCGCCGCGCGCACGGCAGCTTCGAACCCATGCACGACGAGGCAGCCTTCGGCCCCATAGTCCGCGTCCCGGGTGATGATAATATTGGAGCGGCCCGGCAACGGCCCGCCGAGCATGGCGTGGATCGACTCGAACGTTTTGCGGCCCATCAACACCGGCTTGCCCATCGTGACGGATTTGAAATGTTTCAGATCCGCCGACAGACGCCACGGCAGACCACCGTCGCGGCCGATCACGCGGTTCCGGGCCATGGCGACAATCAGACAGAGACGCGGAGTATCCCGGTTCACGACACGTTCACACCGCAACCTTGCCCGCGATGTGCGGATGGGCCTGATAATTTTCCAGCGTGAAATCTTCGTAACAGAACGCAAACAGATCGCTCACCGACGGATTCAAGCGCATGACCGGCAACGGATACGGCGTGCGCGACAGTTGTTCGCCGACCTGGTCCCTGTGATTCACATAAATATGAGCGTCGCCGAAGGTGTGAATGAAGTCGCCCGGCGCCAACCCGGTGACCTGCGCCACCATCATCGTCAACAGGGCGTAGGAGGCGATGTTGAACGGCACGCCAAGAAACATATCGGCGCTGCGCTGGTATAGCTGACAGGACAATCGGCCGTCCGCGACGTAAAACTGAAACAGACAATGACATGGCGGCAGCGCCATATGATCCACCACAGCCACGTTCCAGGCGCTGACGATGTGGCGTCGGGAATCGGGGTTGTCGCGTAATTGGGCGAGAAGCTGGCCGATCTGATCGATATGGCGTCCGTCCGGCGTCGGCCAGGAGCGCCATTGCGCCCCGTAAACCGGACCAAGGTCGCCGTCTTCATCAGCCCAGTCATCCCAGATGCGCACGCCGTTTTCCTGCAAATAGCGCACATTGGTGTCGCCCGACAGGAACCACAAAAGTTCATGGATGATCGATTTCAGGTGTAGCTTCTTCGTCGTCAGCATGGGAAAGCCCGCCGACAAATCGATGCGTATCTGATGGCCGAACGAGCTGACCGTCCCGACACCGGTGCGGTCCTGTTTATGGACGCCCGCGTCGACGACATGCTGGAGAAGATCAAGGTATTGCCGCATCGCCTCTTAATGTACCGTGATTCGTCCCCAGACCAGCCCAATTTTACCCCTTGTGTAAATTTTGCCCGATCCGGCTCTTTCAATCTACGCGCACAAGGCTTATATCAGGGATGTCGGGCAACCGACTATGACGTTACAGGGCCTTATGGAATAAGCGTTGCGGACCCGGGGGCAGTACCCGGCGCCTCCACCAATTTTCCACCGCTGGCAGGGTTTATTCTGCTGTGTTTGTTTAGCGGTGTTTTGGGGGCGAAACAGGATCGACGCGCGTGGTAAAGATTTGGTTTGCGTCCGGTATGGCACCGTCGTTATCGGGCCAAATTCGCTAGTTGCGAACGATAACTTTGCGGGCGAAGCCCGTCTCGCTGCATAGCCTAGGCTAAGTAAGCGCGGTCCGGGGGGTACCGGGCAACAGAAACCCCCCACTGATTTAAGCCGTTTCGGTCAGAAACGCGGGCTAGGGCGCTGGTCGAATCGAGTTTGGGATACCGCTGGGGACACATGGCGCAAGATGGTATGCGATACGATGTGATGGTGGAGACCGCGTTGCGCAACGTGGTCCGCGACGCGTTGAATCAGGCCGCCACGGAAGGCCTGCCGGGCGACCACCATTTGTACATTACGTTTTTGACGCATAATTCCGGCGTCGAAATTCCCGACCATTTGCGTGAAAAATATCCCGAAGAAATGACAATCGTCGTACAACATCAATTCTGGGATCTGAAAACCAGCGATGCCGGGTTTTCCATCAAACTCAGCTTCAATGACATTACCGAACAATTGCGCATACCCTTCGCGGCGATCACCGCCTTCGCCGACCCGTCGGTTAATTTCGGATTACAGTTCAAATTCCAGCAATCCGAAACGACGCCATCAACGGAATTGGCGCCGCGTTCGGCCACGGCCACCGCATTAATGCCCGTGGACACGCCAACAGCCCTGCGAGAAAATTCCGATGAAGAACCGGTGACAGAAGAAGACGAACAGATAGCAGAAACAGCCGATGCCGAACCAGCGGAAGAAGACGGGCCCCGCGACAACAATGTGGTGGCGCTCGACACGTTCCGAAAAAAATAAACGCGCCAATTCCCTTATTTTTGGCGCGGCATTGCCCAATTTATCCAAATTTCATCCATATGAGTGATGTGGGCACGGTTCCTGCAGGGCCTAATCCGCATGTTGATGAAATCGATTCTTGGAGACGGATTATGGGAAACGTTCAATCTGCGATGTCGACGAATGTTGAAGCAATCACCGCCGATTTCCGTACAGTCACAACCGCATATTGCGAATGCCGCCGCAACGGCGCACAGGACTACAAGGCTTTGCTCGCGGCAATTCATGCCTACCGGCGCCAACACCCGGGGGTCGCGCCGCATGACGCCACCTATGCGGTGGCGCAGTTAATGCGGGATTTGGACCGGAACGCCCTGGCCTGAAAGGCCGAACGTCGGCGCTTGACAGCCGGGGGCGGACGAACCGAAGACACCCGCAGGGACGCCGTGGCGTTTTATCGTGCAACCGGGTAAAATAGCCTCTCTTACACAAGGGGAGGCTGACCGTGCCGGACGATATACACTACACAATGTTTCCATTGGGCGCCGACGAGACGCCTTATCGCAAGATTACCGGCGACTTTGTCACCACAGCGTCGTTCGACGGCCAGACCATCCTGAAAATCGCCCCCGAGGCGCTGACCGCTTTGGCCAACGAAGCCTTCGGCGACATCAACCATCTGCTGCGACCCGGCCATCTGGCGCAGCTGGCGAAAATCCTCGACGACCCGGAAGCCTCCAACAACGATAAATTCGTCGCCTACGACCTTTTAAAGAACGCCAATATCGCCGCAGGCGGCGCACTGCCCATGTGCCAGGACACCGGCACCGCCATCATCATGGGCAAGAAGGGCCAGAATGTCTGGACCGGAGGCGACGACGAAGCGGCGTTGGCGCAAGGCGTCCTGAAATCCTATACAGAACGCAATTTGCGCTATAGTCAGGTGTCCCCGCGATCCATGTTCGAGGAAGTAAACACCCGCAACAATCTTCCCGGACAAATCGAAATTTACGCCGAACCCGGCGCCGCCTATAAATTCCTGTTCATGGCGAAAGGCGGTGGATCGGCCAACAAAACGTTCCTGTTTCAGGAAACCCCCGCAGTGTTGACCCCGGACCGGTTGTTGCCGTTCCTGGAGGAAAAGATGAAATCATTGGGGACGGCCGCATGCCCGCCGTATCACCTCGCGGTGGTCATTGGCGGCACCTCGGCGGAATTCAACTTAAAAACCGTGAAACTGGCCAGCGCCCGCTATCTCGACGCCCTGCCGACCACAGGCGGCGATCATGGCCAAGCCTATCGCGACGTCGATCTGGAGGCTCAACTTTTCGACATCAGCCAGAACATCGGCATCGGCGCGCAATTCGGCGGCAAGTATTTCTGCCACGATGTCCGCGTTATCCGACTGCCCCGGCACGGCGCCAGCATGCCCATCGGCATCGGTGTGTCGTGTTCCGCCGACCGCCAGGCGCTCGGCAAAATCACCCCTGAAGGCGTCTTCCTGGAACAACTTGAAACCAACCCGGCGCGTTTTCTGCCCGACACGGTAAGCGATGATTTGGGCGGAGACGTCGTCGAAATAGATCTGTCCCGGTCGATGAGCGACATCCTGGGCACGTTGACGCGGTATCCCATCAAAACGCGCCTGTCGTTAAACGGCACGATCATCGTCGCCCGCGACAGCGCCCATGCCCGTCTACGCGCCAAACTGGAAGCCGGTGAACCATTGCCGCAATATTTCAAGGATCACCCGATCTATTACGCCGGACCGGCAAAGACGCCCGAAGGCATGGCGTCCGGTTCGTTCGGCCCGACAACCGCCGGGCGGATGGATTCCTTCGTGGATCAATTCCAGGATGCGGGCGGCAGCATGATCATGCTGGCCAAGGGCAACCGGTCGGACATCGTTCGTCAGGCATGCCAGAAACACGGTGGCTTCTATCTCGGCTCCATCGGCGGTCCCGCCGCGCGTCTGGCGCAGGATTGTATTAAGAAAGTCGAAGTGCTCGACTTTGAGGATTTGGGCATGGAGGCGATCTGGCGAATCGAGGTCGTGAATTTCCCCGCCTTCATTGTCATGGACGACAAAGGCAACGACTTTTTCAAGGCGCTTTAAAAAACGCTAGACCGGATCAATAAGATATACCCCGATTCATTGAGAATGCGAAAGAAAGGCTTGCGGGGTCTGTTAGA
>ERZ890510.2166-NODE-2166-length-11480-cov-9.017681_pt1 | contig 11480 bp, 10 predicted proteins | sample MGYA00521265_ERZ890510 | MGnify/ENA primary metagenome ERZ890510 (study PRJEB32303, sample SAMEA104408624) | aquatic metagenome | biome: Brackish water; feature: Chemocline; material: water | place: Baltic Sea | collected 2014-10-26T21:54:00 | depth 110 m ...
TTGCGTACAACATACTTCTTCTCGATGTGTCCGTCAAACTATAGCAACTTCAGTTTATTATACGTATCAATGATGAAAGCTTTTGAACTCTACTGTCGTCTTCTTCTAAATACTTTTCAATATCAGTAATTCCATCCTTTTGAAGTTTTTTGAGTGCAGAAATACTTGCGCTAATATCGACTTCCCATATACCAACTGGCGCTAAATCAAAAATGTGCTGATAACGGCCGTGTTCTATCTTTAAAAAATCTTTCTGCTGTTTCAAATTAAAACTCCTTTATTCCGTATTCATATAAACAATAAGACACATGTTCCATCCCAAGATATATGTGACGAATCAAACTATTTGTGCTACAAGGAAATGCAAATAAAATTAAACAATAAGGGATATTGGTTTAATAAAAATAATGATTTAGATAATAAAATATTAGGAAGACATTATCAGTAGAAGGAAAAGTGAAAACCAAGATAACAGAGCTATAGGCGTTTGCCTCAGGCATAGATGTGTAGCCCTATTGAAAATCCCAATTATCATCTTGGTAATACGTTAAAGAAATTTTAGTATTTATTCAAAAGAAAAAATAAGTAAGTCAGAATTAAGAGCTAAAGGCCCCATCGCAAATCTCTTTTAAACGATCCTTATCGATGGGCTTAGGCATAATACCGTCAACCTGAAATTCAGCTAAATCTTTTATAATTATGTCATCTAAGAACGCAGATATCACGATAATTTTTACATCCATAATAGATTCTTGCTTTCGGATAATGCGTAAGAAATTTAAGCCTGAAATCTCAGGAAGATTTAGATCTAATATAACAAGCTGTGGTTTCGAATGATGTAATTTCATATAGCCATCAAAGCCATTTTTAGCTGTTTCAATTTTCATTTCTGGGTAAAGTTGATCGAGGAGGTAAGACGCCAATTCCAGCTGATTAACATCATCTTCAATAATGAGAATATCAAGATGATGCTCACTCCCTAAGAACTCAGAATTGTATCCGTATCCCTGCTCTTTAACAAAACTAATAAAGAACTCACGACTAATACGATAATGTCCAGTGGGGGTTTGAAAAGCTTTCAATGTGCCGTTTCGAATCCATGAACGGACGGTGCCTTTACCAACTTCGCAGTATTCGGCCATATCAGAGGTGGAAAACCACTTCTTGTACTTTCTCAAGTTTTGTAACATGTTGATAGTTTAATCCAGAGAATGGAAATATCAATCATTGAAGTGATAATATTTAAAAATTCTATTTCATTAAAATAAATATGAATTATGCTCTCCGCATGACGACACTCTTCAATATTAAAATGCAGAAATGACGATGAACATACCCGCACCAAATTCGCCTTTCAGAATCAAACTAGCCTTAATAGTCGCTCTTATGGCCATAAGCTCTGCCGCTATCATAGTTCGCCTTTTACCAGGGCTTCACGCAGTCGTCATTGCATTCTGGCGAATGTCCTTTGCCTCCATTGCTTTGTGGTCCTATTTGCTGTTTAAAAAATCACCTTTTCTCGAAAGAAAAAGTTTTTTGTTGATGTCTATTGCTGGCGTTTTTCTCGGATTACATTTTGCCTTTTTCTTCACAGCGGTGCAAAAAACTTCCTTGGCGAATGCCACGTTGTTTGGGACGCTTGCACCTGTTTTTACAACCGCTTTTGAGCGATTAATTTTTAAAAAAACCATAAAAAAATCGCTCATATCGGGATTAATCGTCGGGTTTATTGGCACAATTATTATTCAGATTCCAGGTTTTTCGATTCATAACACAACATTTTTAGGCGACCTGTCCGCAGGAATTTCTTCGTTTTGGATAGCGATTGTCATATTAATTTCAGCCGAAATTCGAAAATCTATCGATACAATTGTGTTTTCAGCCTATCTTTTCACATTTGCTTCCATAACACTTTTAATTATCGCAATTATCCTAAATCTATCGATTTTTGAAATCAATCAGCACCAAACATTTCTACTGATTTTGTTGGGCTTAATCCCAAATCTTTTAGGTCATTCCATGCTTTACTACGCCATTCGTTATTTGTCCTCTTCAACGGTTGCCTCGCTGCCACTCGGGGAGCCCCTCGTTGTTTCTACTTTTGGATGGATTTTATTCGGAGAATCGGTACATATTTTAGTCCTAGTGGGTGGTAGTCTCATTTTATTTGGACTATGGATCATTATTAAATCTTCAGAAGTCGAAAACATTCCGCTGAATTAGTATCAAGGTTGTTCGATGATATTATTATAAACCCACGTATTTACGTAAAGGAACCTCATGTCATCCTTAAAATATCACGATAAAGAATGTCAATTTTGGTTGGATATTTCAACCATGAACTTTTCAGAGACGACACTACTTCTCTACCAAGAGAAGTGGTCACAAAGCGTAATAGCAATGCAAGAACTCGAGAAGGGAAGTATCGCTAATCCTGACGAAAATCGAATGGTTGGCCATTATTGGCTTAGAAATAGTCAGCTTTCGCCCACAAATGATATCGCATCAAGCATTGAAACAAGTATAAAAGACATCACCCAATTTAGTAAAAAAATCCTAGATGGCGAAATCGGTTCCGCATCTAACAGACCCTTCACACATGTTTTACTAGCAGGAATTGGTGGATCAGCCTTGGGTCCTCAATTTTTATATGATGCCTTAAAAGAACGTCAACAAGGCCTTACATTTTCCTTTCTCGACAATACGGATCCAGACGGAATAGAACGTTTATTTGCGGATCTTAATTTATCTGAAACGCTGGTTTTAGTCATTTCTAAATCGGGTGGTACGCCGGAAACACGAAACGGACTTTTGGAAACGAAACGACAATTTGCCTTACAAAATATAGATTTCCCTCAACATGCTGTCGCCATTACAGGTGTTAATAGCAAACTTGATAAGGAAGCAATTTCAGATGGATGGGTCAAACGATTTCCTTTGTGGGATTGGGTCGGTGGGCGTACGTCTGTGACATCAACGGTGGGTCTTGTGCCTGCTGCATTAATGGGAATAAATTTAGACGAATTTCTCCATGGTGCGCGAGAAATGGACGAATTGACACGGAGTCCTCAACTTGTTCAAAACCCGGCGGGTCTTATGGCCTTAGCGTGGTATGAAAGCGGCAATGGGAAAGGGGAGCGTGCCAATGTTGTCTTGCCCTATCGAGACCGATTATTGCTTTTTTCACGCTATCTTCAGCAGCTCATTATGGAATCCATCGGAAAATCTCATGATTTAGAAGGAAACTTAGTCGAACAAGGTTTGACGGTTTACGGGAATAAGGGTAGCACTGATCAACACGCATTTGTGCAACAATTGAGAGATGGCAAAAACGACTTTTTTGTGACTTTTATTGAAGCACTCGATGATGCGAATGCAGAAACAACGCTTATTGACGACACTTTTTCAACAGGCGATTATCTTTTTGGATTTTTAGAGGGAACAAAACAGGCGCTTTCAGATCAAAAAAGACCCTTTATGTCGATTACGATTCCACAGATTAATGCGCGTACTGTCGGTCAGCTCATTGCACTATTTGAACGGACTGTCGGTTATTACGCCTCATTAATTGGCATAAACGCCTATCATCAACCAGGGGTAGAGGCGGGCAAAAAAGCCTCTGCCACTATCCTAAACCTGCAAAAAGCCTTACTTAAATATTTAGACAATTGTGAAGAAGGAATAGCGCTGTCTGATTTATCGATGGCTCTGAAGGCAGACAAAAATCTGGTTTATCGGCTTGTTCGACGACTCGCCTACAATCAACGTTGTGACATAAACACAACAGGTGATGATTTAGATTCAATGATTATCATGGGAAACAAACGAGAGAAATAAACATCAAAAAAAATGGGCAAATTATTTTCACCCGAATTGTTTTTAATAAACTTTTAATTCACTCCAGGCACGTTCCATAACTTCGGTGTAATTGCCCAAATCTTCCATGAATTCACTTCTGGCCATAATTTCAGGACTTGGGAAAATGTTGGTGTCGTTACGAATTTCTTCATCTACGAAAGGAAGTGCTGCGGGAATAGGCATGGCATACCAAATTTCATTAATATTTTTACCTGCGATTTCAGGTTGAAGCATAAAATTGATAAACTCATAAGCCAAATCTTTATGAGGCGCTTTTTCGGGAATACACATTGCTTCGGCAAAGAGTGTTGCACCTTCTTTGGGCACGCAAAAAGCGAGATTACTGTCTTCTTCCATAATTTGATAGACGTCACCGCTATAGGAATGAATAGCAAGGGCATCGCCTGAAAGAAGCAAATCTTTTTCGAGAGAAGATTCATATTTTTTGAGATAGCGCTTCTGTTCCACAAGCATTGCCATGGCTTCATTGAGGTGAGCAGGAATGGTATCATTGAGGGAATACCCGAGTCGTTTAAATGCGATACCAAAAACTTCACGCATATCGTCTAAAAGTAACAAACGCTCAGCATATTTGGGATTCCAAAAAACTTCCCAACTATCAACTTCACCCATCTCAGTGGCATTATATCCAATGCCAGTAATGCCATAAGCGTAAGGTACGGAATGTGTATTACCAGGATTATAAGGTAGGTTTGTAAATTTTGGATCAAGTCCTTTCATATAAGGGAGCTTGCTTTTGTCTAATTTGGAAATGAGCTTCTCTTCTATCATGATGGAAATCATGTAATCAGAAGGAAAAATGACATCATACTCTGATGCACCAATCTGCAATTTAGCTAATAGATCTTCATTACTAGCGTAGGTGTCATAAATAATTTTTGCACCTGTTTTTTGTTCGAACTCTAAAAGAATATCATTGTTGATATAGTCGGTCCAATTGTAGACGTGGAGGACTTTTTCGTTATTTCCACAGCTTAATAAGAATAAAGTCCCTAAAATGGCGATGTGTTTAATGTTCATAATTCTTTTTTCTCTCCAGAATTTATATGTTGGTGATAAATGCTTTCTTTTAGGTATTACTTGGGCTTTAAACCGAGAAGCAATGTGATGTAAGAAAGCGTTGATTCGAGACTTTGATTTTGAGTGGAAAAATTAAAGTCTGCACAAGCAGTATAGTTTGATAGTCGTCTTTTGTAAAGCTTATTCCATTGGCTTTTTGGAGATTCTCCAGCGTGGAGTAAGGGTCGTTTTTTATCATGATTTATGCGCTTGATGGCTGATTCGACGTCCACCATTAAATTGATGACTTTTTGTGTTTTGAGGAACATGCAATTATTTTCGAGCTCAACAATTCCTCCACCACAGGCAACGACGGTATCTTCCCATGTTTTTGTAGTGAGTAACGCTAATGTTTCCATGTCTCTAAAATAAGATTCTCCGTCATTACTAAATATTTCTTGGATGGATCGACCCTCTTCTTTTTCAATCCATTCATCCAAATCTACGAACTCGAAACCCATGGACTCGGCTAATAGTTTCCCCAGTGTCGTTTTACCCGATCCCATGGGGCCGATAAGATAAATTGGGTTCATTTATTGATTAGGAAGTCTTTCAAGAAGTTCATTCATTGAGTCGCCACCGAATTTTTCCAATATTGCATCGGCCATAACCAGCGCTAGCATGGACTCGCCAATCACTGCCGCAGCAGGAACTGCCACAACATCCGTGCGCTCTTTGTGCGCCAGCTTTAACTCACCTGATTTCATGTCAACTGATTGTAAGGGTTTTGTCAATGTTGGAATCGGTTTCATGATGGCATTGACGACAATAGGCATCCCATTGCTCATGCCACCTTCAATTCCCCCTGCATGATTCGATTTCCGTTTCGTTAAATTATTGGCTTCGTCCCATTCGTCATGAAATTCCGAACCCCTCAATTCCGCCGCTAAAAAGCCATCACCCATAGACATGGCTTTAATAGCATTGATAGACATTATCATGGCCGAAATGCGTGTATTTAATTTCTTGTCGAGATGCGTATAACTGCCAAGTCCAATTGGGACACCCGTTGCAACAACCTGAAAAATTCCGCCAAGGCTATCTCCATTGTCTTTAGCCATGTCAATTTCAGCTATCATCCGCTTGCTTGCGTTGTCGTCGAGACAGCGAACCTGAGAGGTGTCCGCCGCTGCATTGAGGGTAGAGGCATCCAAAATAGTAGGGAATCCATCCAAACTAGCTGACCCAATTTTGAGAACATGGGAACCAATGAAAATACCACATTGTTCGAGAAATTTCTTAGCGATGGCTCCTAAGGCGACGCGCATTGCCGTTTCCCGCGCCGAGGAACGCTCGATGACATTTCGAATATCAGTGAATCCAAATTTTTTAGCGCCGGCAAAATCCGCATGGCCCGGACGCGGTAAACTTATGTCTTGGCCTTTATTTTCGACGGCTTCGATTTGCATGATGCGATTTTTCCAATGGTCCCAATCTTTGTTTTCGATAAAAAGTGAAATGGGACTACCCAACGTTCGCCCATGTCGCACACCACCATGTATATGAGCGTAATCGCTTTCAATCGCCATTCTTCTACCACGACCATAGCCTTGCTGACGACGCGCTAGCTCAATTCTAATATCCTCTTCAGAAATTTCAAGCCCTGCAGGCAATCCTTCAATGATACCTGTTAAACCAGGGCCGTGGGATTCACCCGCTGTTAAAAAATTTAATTTAGACAATCTCAATTTTGCTCCGTTCTGCTTTAAGGAATTTAACTAGCGTAAGGTCTTGATAATTTCAAATGCATTATAAACGTTTAAATCCTGTAATTTTGTAGGTGACGGCTTCGCGGAAAGCGTCGAAATCAAGTTTAGACCAATCTTGGGGACCAAACCAAATATCAACGGATGCCAATGCTTGATAGAGAAGCATGTCGAGTCCCGTAACAGTTTGACAATCTGAGAACATGGCTTCTGAAAGTAAACGTGTGTTCAAAGGGTTGTAAACTGTATCGATAACGAATTCGATTCCTGACAACAAATCGGCATCGATAGGCGAATAACTAGTGCGTGGTTTCATCCCGATAGGTGTTGTATTGACGAGAGCGTAACATGATTCGATGGCATCAACAGCCGTTTCGTCCCAACGATAAACATGAATTTCCGTAGGTTTACAGGCTGGTTCTAATTCATCTTTGAGAAAAGTTGCTTGTTCGACGCGTCGAGCGATAATATTGACGCGTTTCGTGTTGAGTTGTGCAAGGGCAAAAACAGCGGCTCGGCTCGCTCCACCAGCGCCTAAAATGGTCACAGTTTTGCCTTCGACATCTACCATTGCGCCGCTTATCATTTTTGTAAATCCGTACCAATCCGTATTAAAACCGATGAGTTTGTTGTCTTTTTTAAGGACGCAATTCACTGCACCTAATATTTCGGCTTTGGGATTTACCTCATCAAGATACGCGACAATGGATTCCTTAAAAGGCACTGTAACGTTGAATCCGTCCACATTTTTAATCTTTTTTGTTCCGGCCCATTCATCTAAACCATTCTTAAGATTTATTTTATTATATGATGCCTCTAAACCCATGGCTTTATATAAATATTCGTGCATAAACGGGCTTACGCTATAACGGAGATTGTTTCCTATGATGGCTAATTTCAATATTTTCTCCTTAGAAAAGGGTGAGTATTAATTTATTAAATTGAATCATTAGTGATTTAATCATGTTGTATGAGTTGGTTCAAGGCTGTAAAAAATTCAGGAAAAGAGATAGCGATTTCAGGGAAATCCAGTTTAGAAATATCTTCTCCCGCTACAAGTGCAGCGATCGTCATCATCATTGCAATACGGTGATCCCCAAAACTTTCTATGCTTGATGGCGTGAGCGTGTTGGGACCGATAATTTCAAAACCGTCTTCAAGCTCTGTAATGTTGACGTTCCATTTTTTTAAGTTCGTCACAATAGCCTTAATACGGTCCGACTCCTTAAAACGTAATTCCCCAGCGCCTTTAATAATTGTTGTGCCTGTTGCCTGGCTCGCCAATAATGCGACGAGAGGGAGTTCATCGATAAGGTTTGGGATTCTAGAAATATCGGGCGAATAAGCAGTTAATTCAGCACTTTTTATTAAGACATTTCCTGATGGCTCATCCATTTCTGTTCGGATAATTTCCTTGTTTACGAATCCACCCATACTTTCAACATAGTCAAGAAAAGCGGTTCGTGTTGGATTGAGACTCACGTCTTTAATAATAATTTCGGATGATTTAAGCAAGGTCGCTGCAACGATAAAAAACGCCGCCGAAGAGACATCACCTGGAATATGCATATTGATAGGTTTCAAGGGTTTAGTGGATTTTTCCACTGTTACGACGAAGCCATCAATATGAATATTGGCACCCATAGCAGACAACATTCGCTCACTATGGTCACGACTTTGTCTTGGGGACGTTATGGTCGTAATGCCGTCGGCTTGTAATCCTGCCAATATTAGGGCGGATTTTATTTGGGCCGACGCAACAGGAAGAACGCAATTAAGAGAATTGAGACGATCTCCTGAAAGCATAATGGGTAAAAATTTATCGCTCCGCGCTAAAAAATGAGCGCCCATTCGCCGAAGCGGAAGCAATACTCTGTCCATTGGGCGTTTTCGCAGCGATGCATCTCCAGTCATTTCTACGCGAATTCCTTCGCCTGCGCAAAGTCCCATCATGAGGCGAGCCGTTGTGCCTGAATTGCCACAATCCAACACCTGTATCGGGAGCTTCAAAGATTTAAAGCCGTTTCCGTTGACTATTGTAGCATCATTGTTCTGGATAATTTCAACACCACAGGCGCTTAAAACACGAATCGTAGATTTAACATCATCACCTGAGTTCACATTTGTGAGCTGAGTTTTGCCGGTTGCAAGGGCTCCAAACATAAGGGCACGATGACTTATTGATTTATCACCAGAAAAATATAATTCTCCTTTTATACATAGAGGAAGCTTTACATGGGGAAATTTGTTCGTCATAAAATAAAGATAAAGCAAATTAAAGTTTTACCAAGTTTATAAAATCTAGTTTTGTGCGCAAGTCCTACGCTAGAAATAAAGCTTAGATTCAAATCTTTATCAACTCAGGTGCAACAGTGTTGATGTAGAATACAAAGCTTTACAGTTATTGTCATTTTTTTTGTTAGAATTATTTTTACTTGAATATTTTTCATGGCGAATATATTGGCGCCCAATGAATTGGTTATTACACTTTACGATAAAACATCCTAAAACCGTTATAGCTATTACATTTATAACGCTCATTATTTTAATGCTGCCGGTTAGCGGAATAACAATTAATTCAGATTTAAATACGCTTATACCGAAAGACGATCCTGATTTTATTCGCTTGGAAGAAATTGAAGACGAGTACGGTGCAGGAGAAATGGCCGTAATTGTCATACATGATAAGGATGTATTTCGCCCTGAAGTTCTGAAAATAATCGACGAGATTATACACGATATCGATACTTGCCAGCAGGTTGACAGAGTTTTAGGTCTTACCAATACACAACGTATTTATGGTGAAGATGATGCCATGGTTGTTGAACCCCTCGTTAAAACCATCCCTTCGACGAAAGCTGAATCTGATTCGCTATTTCGAATTGTGCAAAATGATTCGCTCATTATTGGAAAAACCGTATCCCGCAATCGACAAAATTCCATTATAATGGTTTTTTTAAAACCCGAATGTTTGGACGAATATGTCACCGAAAAATTAGAGGGCATAATCAAACCATACTTAGATGAAGGGTTCGATATCCAGCTTGGAGGCATGCCCATCGTCCGAAGCCACATTACGTTTGATATTGTAAATGACGTTTCCTTTTTTATCCCCGGTGGTGTTTTACTGATGGCGCTACTCTTCTTTTTTAGTTTTCGATCCTGGAGGGGCGTTATTTTACCGATGAGTGTTGTCCTTTTTGCTATCGGTGGAACTCTCGGATTAATGGCATGGTTGGGGCTTGAACTGAATGTTCTCTCCAGTATCATTCCTATCATGCTGATAGCGGTGGCGAACGATTATGGGATTCATCTTATTTCCCGTTATTACGAGGATTTGGAAAAACATCCTGAACTTGTGACCAATCAAGAAATTATTAATAATGGTATTCGACATTTACGTAAACCCTTGTTACTAGCTGGATTTACGACCATTGCTGGTTTTCTGTCTTTGCAATCACATGTGCTACCAGCGGCGAAAGAGATGGGGATTTTAACGAGTTTTGGAATAGCATTCGCATTTTTACTTTCCATAACGTTTATTCCCGCTGTTCTCATGCTTTTAAAACGCCCAACACCCAAACAGATGCTTCATAATAGTTCCAGTGGACACCTTGCACGTATCCTGAGAGCAATTGGTCGTTACTCCTACTATAATCGGAAAATCATTATTGTAATTTTTGCGATTACAGGAATCATTGGTGCATGGGGAATTCCAAAAATTATTATAGATAGTAATCCCATTAATTATTACCCCGAAAAAAGTCCAATCCAAAAAGTGAATGCTGTTATCGATGGGCAATTCGGCGGTAGTGCAACGCTATCAATCATTATCGAAGGTGATGTTAAATCACCTGAAGTTTTGAATGAAATTGATAAAATTCAGGATTGGCTGCAAGATCAGGACATTGTGGGTTATTCACTTTCCATTGGCGATTTTATAAAGCAAATGAATCAAGCTATGCAAAACAATAAGTCTGAAGCCTATACGATACCAAAGTCGAGAGACCTTGTTTCGAATTATTTGTTGCTTTATAGCTTTGAAGGCGATACGGACTACATGAGTTCTTATATTGATTATGACTATAAAAAAGCCCACCTTATGGTTCGAATCGCTAGTATGGACGTCATGAAAATGAGAATTTTCATTGATAATTTAAATACATTTTTGAATGAAAATATTCATGTTAAAAATTCTCCAAAAGGGGAGGGTTTCGTCGTGTTACTTTCGAATCTTATTCCAATGATGATTAATGGACAAATGCGAAGTTTAATATTATCCATCTTTTTGGTCGCACTCATTACGGGTATTTTCTTTCAATCCTTACGAGCAGCGCTTTTTTCCAGCATACCATTATTGTACGCCGTTATTATGGTCTTTGGTTTTATGGGATATTTCGGTGTGTACCTCAATACGGCGACATCTATGCTAAGTGCCATTATGATTGGTATTGGCATTGATTATACCATACATTTTCTATTTCGATTTAGAAGCGAAATTCGACGAGGTCTCAGCGATATTGATGCATTAGAAATCTCCATGGCGACAACAGGTCAAGGCATTGTTATTAATGCAATTTCAGTCATGATTGGATTTTCCCTTTCAATGGGGTCGTCATTTATCCCCGTGTTTTTCTTCGGATGGCTCATCGTTATTTCCATCATCATGTGTCTTTTAGGCGCATTGACCTTGCTCCCAGTTATTTTGATTATCAATCGACCCCAATTTATTTTCGGAAACAAAAAAACGATACTCCAGTAACCAGTCTCGAATAAACAAAAAGGGAGTGTCAAAATAACTGGGTCTCTGTTTAAGACTTCCAAAGGTATTTAGCC
>ERZ890510.2167-NODE-2167-length-11461-cov-8.564352_pt1 | contig 11461 bp, 11 predicted proteins | sample MGYA00521265_ERZ890510 | MGnify/ENA primary metagenome ERZ890510 (study PRJEB32303, sample SAMEA104408624) | aquatic metagenome | biome: Brackish water; feature: Chemocline; material: water | place: Baltic Sea | collected 2014-10-26T21:54:00 | depth 110 m ...
GTTAGTCATGGTCTAGGTGTAAGTACTTGTTGAATCTATATCGCTTCATTCCAGTTTCCTGTGTATTCGTATTTGTGGTGGCGGTCGCAGCTTGCGGCGGGGGTGATTCCGATGGGGTTGTGGATGTTGCTCCGACTACGTCGACGACCTCGAGTTCTACTACGGAAGCAACTCTGCCCGACCCGACGTCGATGATGATTCCTAGTTCGCAAGCGAAATCGACCGCCACGGCAATACCGAAAGCCAGTTCAGCGACTGCGGTGCTTCCTAATTTTACGGCGACTCCGTTACCTGCTCCTACTGTGAACAAAGTACCCGCTATGGCGCCTACCGTTCAACCCACTTCCACCGTCACTCCGGCTGCAACGCCGACTATTGGCCCACCGACGCCGATTCCGACGGCTACTCCCATTGGATTTTCGGAGTTCAGCGGCAACGGTTCAGCTGAGACCAAGAATTTCATTTCGCCGCCTCGTCTGCCATGGCTGATTGAGTGGGATGCTAAAGGACAGGGGGCTAATTCGATAACAGTCACATTGATGGATCCTGAAAGCAAGACTGCGGTTAACGAATTGGTGTCAGATTCTGGGACGGGTGATATAGGCGGAGTTAATCTTGTAGTAGGAAACCTCGGAACCTTTTATCTAAAGGTGGAAGGTCCGGAGAGTGGCTGGACTATCTGGATCACCCAACAGTAATTTGTTTGTTTTTCATTCTCGTAATTAGTCCATAGGTCCAATCCAGCCAGTCACGCCTCCGTCAGCAAGTAATTCACTGCCAGTCACATATTTAGCTTCGTCTGATGCCAAGAAAAGGATGGGGCCGGCTATGTCCGATGCATCGGCAACTCGTCTTAGCGGTACACGTTTCGCCAGCCGCTCCATCCATTCAGCATCAAATGCGTTCGATGTGAATGGTGTCAGCGTCCAGCCGGGTAAAACGGTGTTCACCCTGATGTTGTCTGGACCGTACTGCACTGCTGCTGATCGGGCAAAGTGGGTCATTCCTGCACGAGAAGTGGCGTATGCGTTTGCTTGATCTCGCACGACCTTCGCCATCATGGATGAGATCAGAACTATCGATCCACCACCGTTTTTTCGCATCGGTCCGACAACCGCTCGAGTACCGAGGAACATCCCCAAATTGGTGACGTCCATCACCTGACGCCATTTGTCGACCTCGGTGGTGTCTATCGTTTCCCCGCGATCTGGGATTCCCGCAGCCATGATCATAATGTCGAGCCTGCCGTACAGTGACAGCGTCATTTCGACAGTGGCAGACCAGTCTGATTCAGATGTAACATCCATGTGGACGTATTTGGCGGTGAGGCCAGCCTTTTTCATCTTGTCGACAGACCGATTTCCTGCTTCATCATCGATGTCACCGATGATAATTTTTCCGCCGCTTCTGGCGATTTCTAGTGCCGATAATCCTGCGAACCCCAACAGATGACTTTCGTCTGCGTTCGCCCCCCCTACTACCAGAGCTACTTTTCCTTCGAATCGGTTGTTCATAGTTTCTCTCAAACTGGAGGGTGAAGATTGTGGAAATCGGTAGCTCGCTCAAATGCATCACCAATTCCAACGAGCAATGGCTCGGAGAGATGATGACCCGAGAACTGAAGTGAAACCGGCATGCCGTTGTTGTCGAGTCCGCAGGGCAGGGCGATAGTTGGTAGACCCGAGAAATCAAACGGAACTGTAAACCGGCTATCCCAAGGCTTTCTATTCGTCGGAATCGGCCCGTAGAGCAATTCAGGGGTTACGGGGTACGACGCTTTCGGCGTTGATGGACCTGCTAAAACATCAATACTCCGCATGGTATTTCTTAGCTCCCCATTCATTGCCAATCGTAATTTGTGGGCATTAGCGTATTCAGTAGCCGTGTGAGAATTGCCGTTTTCAAGCCATTGACGAAAAAAAGGACCGTACTGATCAGACCGAGAAGGGTATGTATCGGCGTGAGCGATAGCTGCCTCGCTCGAGCATATGATCGGCCAAGCGGTCATCGCCTCTCCCATGATCGGAGGCATTGTTACCGGAACAATTACGGCCCCAAGGGCTTTCATCACTCTTACCCCAGCTTCGACGGCTCTCGCGAATGATGGCTCCATGTCCGACGTCGAGTATTCTTCGTCCCAGCCGATTTTTAGGCCTTTCACACTCATTCCGATTTTTGAAAGCATGTCTGGAACGTTGTGGGATAGCGTCGTTGAGTCTTTAGGGTCGAGACCTGAAATGGCCTGGAGGACAATACCGGCATCGGCTGCTGATCTGGTTAACGGTCCTACGTGGTCGAGCGATGCCGCCAAATCCATCACCCCATACCGAGAAACGCGGCCCCATGTAGGTTTCAGCCCCACGGTTCCGCACACCGCCGCGGGATGTCTGATAGATCCTCCTGTGTCGCTACCGAGTGTTCCATATGCCAGTCCCGCCGCAGTAGCAGAACCAGATCCGCTGGAAGAAGCACCTGCCCAATACGAAGGACGCCACGGATTCTCCGGAACCTGAAGTTCAGGGTTGTAACCTCCCATAGCACCTTCCGTCATATTCAGTTTACCCAGCAACACTGCGCCAGCATTGCGAAGGTTCACGACCACTGTGGCGTCGTGGTCTGGCACGTTATCCGCGAACACTGCCGACCCACCCATGGTGCGAATACCGGCGGTGTTGCACAGATCTTTTACCGCAATGGGTATGCCGTGAAGTTTTCCTCGATACTTGCCCTTTGCGATTTCACTTTCGGCGAGCCTAGCCTGTTCAAGGGCAAGTTCAGTAGTGACGGTTGCGTATGATTTCAGAGTGCCGTCTAGAAGGTCGATTCTAGCGAGTTGGGATTGAGCAAGATCGACCGGCGATAGATCACCGGATTCGATCAGTGGAGCTAGTTCAGAAATCGTTTTGTAATGCATTGTTTGATTGAAAGATCACACAGATATGGCAGTTTCATCAAGCGAAGTATCATCTAAGTGCCGACACTAATCGTGTTCATGTCTCAGTATTATCTATAGTCCAATACCGTCTAAGGCGTTGGTAGTAATCTTCGAGGTCCGAGCCGTGCGGCGATCACCGGTCCGCCTCCATGATTATGCCGGGTGATTGTGCCGAGTTTAGGTCTGAGTGAAAAACCGGGATTCTCCCAGTCCTCGACTTCGCAACGTTCTGCCCACTCGTTATAGAACCGAATCATCGCCTCGGAACGCACTCTTTCACCGTCAATTAAGTCGTTCAACTCAGTTCGGTCATCTCGAATGTTGTACAGCTCCCAAACAGCCCTCGAATCGGGGTCAGCCGGATCACCTATTTCACTGACCAGTTTCCAATCGCCGATTCGAACGGCGCGATTTCCCTCGTGCTCCCAAGCAATCGGTTTGTCGCGTTCCCAGCTCTGTCCTTTCAGGACGCTGGCAAACGATTCACCTTCCGGTGGCTTAATGTTATTGCCTTTGAACGTCGCAGGATAAGCAGCACCGGCGATGTCGAGCAATGTGGCGTTGATATCTATGAGGTGTGCGGGATTATTGAAAATTGATCCCTTGTCGGCGACACCATCGGGCCAGCTGATTATGAACGGAGTCGAAATTCCACCTTCGTGCGTGTAGTGCTTGAACAACCTAAATGGGGTGTTATTAACATTTGCCCATGCAATGTCAACGCTCGCGAAAGTATCGGCTGGCCCCGGTTCTATATTTGGCGAATTTCCGGTGCGTACTACCCGACCATCGACTGTTGGGTAGTTGTAGCGCGAGGGATCAGGTGCAGGCGAGTCTTCGGCGAGAAACTCAGCGCAGCCGCCGTTGTCAGCAAGGAACACGACTACCGTATTGTCGGCCTCTCCCGACTCTTCGATCTTTGCCATTAGCTGTCCGATACCTCTGTCGACCTGTTCGACCTGAGCTGCATAGACAGCCATCTGGATGTCTCGCCATTCTTGATCTGGTGTTTCTTCCCATGGAAGAACTCCAGCATCACGAGGGGAAATTTGCCAACTGGCATCGACGACGCCAAGTCCACGTTGGGTTTCATGGCGATTCAGGCGGGTTTCATCCCATCCCTTTAGATACTTGCCTCGGTACTTCTCAATGTCCTCGGGCCACGCATGCAAAGGCCAATGTGGTGCTGTAAACGCCATATACAGGAAGAAAGGCTCATCTCTGTGCAGTGCATCATCAACGAACTGTGTTGCCTTCGAAGCAATCTCATCTGTGAAGTGGTAGTCCGTAGTATCGATGCTGATACGGGTTAGATCGTCCATAAGCATATTCGGGTTGTAGTAACTACCTCCACCCGAAAGAATGCCGTAGAAACGGTCGAATCCGCGTCCTTTTGGTGATGGATAGCCGATCATGTCCGGATGCCATCCGTCTGGAAGATTTCCCTGCTCGCCTCCTACATGCCATTTGCCAGTCATCAGAGTGCGATAGCCAGAAGTCTTAAGCACTTCTGCAATCGTTACGCAGTTGTCGTTGAGATAGCCCTGATATGCCGGTAAACCCAGATTGTTAATCATGTGGCCAATTCCGGCCTGCTGCGGATTCAACCCTGTCAGTAATGCTGCCCGAGAAGGGCAGCAGCGTGCCGAGTTATACATCTGCGTGAACCGAACACCCTGTCCTGCCAATTTGTCGAGATTTGGTGTACGCATTTCAGATCCGTAGCAGCCCAAATCCGACCAACCAAGATCATCTGCCATTATCAAAACGATATTGGGCTTTTTGGTTTCAGTCGTATTGTTTTCAACGTAAGACTGTGTCATTTGCAGCTGGAATCCTTGTATGGGTTACTCGACAGTGTTTGTCTCTCGATAATGAAACGAAACTTTACTCTTGCACGAAGGTAACACGCACCCGAATTTTGCAGTGACTGTGCTAAGTTCGATTAATCAGAGAATTGCTCTAGCAAGCCTTCTAAGTCATCAGGAGAGTATTCATTGGCTCAACAGTTCGATTGCATCGTTATCGGCGTAGGTGGCATGGGGAGTTCCGCTGTTCACAATCTAGCCAAACGCGGACAAAAAGTACTCGGACTTGAGAAGTTTGATATTCCGCATTCCGAAGGCTCGTCGCATGGTGTAAATCGAATTATTCGACTGGCGTATTACGAGCACCCTTCTTACGTTCCATTACTCAGGCGAGCGTACGAAATGTGGTCGGAAATTGAGATGATTGCTGGCGAACAACTCCTCTACAAGATTGGTTCGATCGACACTGCTCCGGCAGGGCACGAAGTGTTCGAAGGTTCCCTAGAATCTTGCCTGCTTCACGATCTCCCGCATGAAGTATTGAACCATCAGCAAATCAATGACAGGTTTCCCGGCTACAAGATGCCTCCCGGCCAAATGGGTTTATATCAAAAAGATGGCGGATTCGTGCTCTCAGAGCGATCAATAGTTGCTTACGTCAACGCCGCTGTCGCTGAAGGGGCTGAGATTCACGCCCGCGAGACAGTTCTCAAATGGGAACCAGAGCGCGCCGGGGTTCGTGTATATACTGATCGATTTGAGTACACCGCTGATCGACTGGTTGTCACGGCTGGAGCGTGGGCCGCGGGTGTGGTTTCTTCGCTTAAAGAACTTGCGATTCCTGAGCGGCAGGTACTTGCCTGGTTGCAGCCTGAAGAACCCTCTCTATTTTCCCCCGAAAACTTTCCTGTGTTCAACGCCTATTTTCAGGAAGGTCGATACTACGGATTCCCTATATTCGGAATTCCCGGCTTTAAAATCGGACGATACCACCATCTCGAAGAATTGGCTGATCCCGACCACGTCAAACGCGGAGTCACTCAAGAAGACGAAGATATTCTGCGAGTCGCCGTTGCACGATACTTCCCGAAAGCAAACGGAACGTTGATGACGCTCAAGACGTGTCTGTTTACGAACACACCCGACGATCACTTCATCATTGACTTAGTGCCAGGACTTCCTCAGGTGACCGTCGCAGCTGGATTCTCCGGTCACGGCTTCAAGTTTGCAAGTGTGGTAGGTGAGATCGTTGGTGATTTGGCGATCAACGGTAAGACGAACCACAATATCGATCTGTTGAAAATTGACCGCTTCTAATTCGATGCCCGACGGTCATTCACTACTCCATATTTAGTACCGCAGTAATTTATCGACAACGTTATTTAGCGGCTGCCCAGACACATAGCGCCGGAGATTTTCGGCAAAAATGTCGACCGTCCGCTTGTCGAGTAATTCTTGTTCTGAGTTTCCAGCTATATGAGGCGTAATTATTACGTTCGGCAGATCCCACAACTCATTGTCGGCGGGAAGTGGTTCGACAATCGTTGTGTCAAGACCTGCACCAGCGACTCGACCGGATTTTAGAGCGGCGACTAGCGCATTGTGCTCGACAAGTCGTCCTCGTGAAGTTACGACGATCCGAGCACCTGGCTTCATGAGAGCTAGTTCCGTGGCGCCTATCATGTTCTCGTTTCGAGGGGTATAGGGAGCTGTGATAACTACGTAATCTGATTGTTCCAGCAAATTATTTAACTTTGAAAGACCCCATACATCTTCGACAATTGGATCACCGTCCACCGGTTGTTCATCTACCGCTATCACGTTCATACCGAGTGCTTTGGCTCTCCAGCCGATTTCTCGCCCTGATTTTCCAAATCCAATGATGCCGCAGGTCTTGTTACCGAGATACTCAACAGTGTTCAGCGCACCTTCCTGATCCCACCTGTGCACCGACTTGTCTGCCCAAAATCTAGGCAACTGTCGTGCGAGTGCCAGCATCAGTGTCACGCCGTGCTCGCCGATCATTGGAGCACCTGCACCGCGTGCGTTAGTGATTTCAATATCGGTGTCGACGATGGTTGGAACTGCGTTGAACAATCCTTCCATACCTGCATCGAGTGTTTGAATCCATTTCAGGTTTTTTGCGGCATCCAATTGTTCTTGAGTCAGGTAGCCAAATACGGCTTCTGCCGACCCGATTTCGCTGCGGATTTCTTCGTCGGTATATGCCTCGACCAACTCTAGGTCGGGATGTTCGGCTCGAAGTGTTGGGTAGTACGGGGCGCCAAAATCGGCGAGTAGTAGTGCTTTCATGTGCTCAATTTGTTAACTCTAACTAGAGTGTTTTCAGGACATTGATTGCTGTAGTAACCAACGATTCGCCGGCTTCAGGTGCGTAAGGACTCGTGGTGGTGCCGTAGTAGCGGCGGTACTTTTTCATATCGACGATTTCGTTGACCGGAATGTCTTTAATTTCCTCATGGGGCTGTCGAGTCGAAATGTACCCTATGTATTCATCACAATAACTGGCTACCCAAGGTCGATTATTAGGGAAGGCATTTTTGATCTCTGTACCAAGTTCATTGAAGAGTTCACCGGCGTGTGCTGAGATCAGAGTCTCTCCGATTCGAAACCCTCTTACCGTCAACGAGACAGCCGGAAGGGACTGGTTTTTGGCCAGACCAACTTCGTTGTTACCCCATCCATACATCTCAGGATGATTTTCAGCCGTATTGGCGGTTGTCGTTCCTGGAAGCCACGTTTCGCCAGAATAAGTGCCTAGCGAAGCTTTTAGTTCGGTTCGGTTTTCGAGCGCCGCTTCAACAGACCAGTTCACCTGTTGGCGATGCAGCGTTGCCTGAGCGGTCGCCACTCCAAGGGGTACATTTTGTGAGATCGTTACGGTCTCAGTAATATTCATCGCAGATGTTGCTAATGATATGCCAAGCAAAGCGGTGTCTTCGTGGGAATGCAAGTGTTCAGATGCCGTGTTGCCGAACCACCAATCGAAAGGGTGAATGTCTCCCGCTGCACCCTGAACATATATTGCCACTGCACCGGGAGTTTTACTTTCTATCTCAGCTGACATTTCACCTGCGAAATCTCCAGACCACTCAAGGTATTGGCCTCCATCGGCGACTCCGTGGCATGCGAAGTTGACCAATCTAGCGATTGGATTGCCTTCATCGTCATCTACACGCATCACACCGAGTTCGGTATCCACCGCCTTGGTTGGATACTGGCGATTTACGGTCCAGCCATCGAATGACCCGAGCTTAGTTCCTATTTTGGCAGTGGTTGACTTATTAGCAGCGTTGAACACGCATCCTGCGACCTGATCGGCAAGCCATGTAGTCCATGTCATCCACTCTCGAGGGAGAGACACAATGGTGTCTGGTGACGTGTGGTTATGAGTGAAATTCAGTAAAATATTGTCTGTTGGAATGCCTGTAACTTGGGTTATTCTGGCCTTGATCGCTTGAATTGTTTCAGCGGTGAGACCAGCGATTTCTAATGAAATAATTGCAATTGCAATCCCTGAACGTTCAAACACCACTGATCTAGCGTGGATGTCTCGATGAATGCCCTTGGCGATTCCCTGACGGAGCCCCCAGTTACCCATTGGATAGCCGACGGGTGGGGTAATAACTGCTTTAGCTGCACCACTGAAGGTGCGTATTCCTAATGACTCAGAGGAATTTGGCAACTTGTTCTATTCCCAGTTCTTGTATGTGCCGGGAGATGTCTGGCGCGCCATTTGAATCTGAACGCCATCCGGATCGTAACTGTTAGAGATTGTGCGACCTGACTGTTGATTTTCAAATGGTTCGAACAGGAAATCGACCCCGCCCAAAAACTCGATCTCTTTTTGAGCGTCTTTAGGATCGTCGACTAAGAATGAAATATGATCAATTCCTAACTCCTGGCCTTCTTGCTGCTTGTGAAGCTCAATGCGCACCGGTCGGTCATTATCACCGTTCCAGAGGAATACCGTTTCACCGTCGTCGACAGTGCCTTCCGGCTGCATACCGTACTTACGGTAGTACTCGATCGATTTTGCTAAATCGCTGACAATGATGTCGATGTGATCGACCCCAAGAAACTTCATTACAGACTCCCAATAGCCGTTTACTTCCAAAGTGATGTGGGAGTGTATGCCTGCAGTCCAAGCTTCGCCATCGGTGTTATGCTGCCGCCACAAAGAATAGTGCTCCAATGAGGAGCTACCATGTGCGGAGGACGCGACGAAATGTATCTGCTTGAAGTCAACAATCCTGTGGCTATTCAACGTGGCGTTCTTAACGCCATCAGCGCTAGCCGTCGACCCGACACGCTGGATAACAAGACTGTTGGGTTGATTTGGAGTGGAACCCACGGGGGAGACATAGCACTGAAGCGTGCTGGTGAAATGCTCCAGCAGCGGTTCGAGAACGTTAGTGTCAATTTCTATACCGGCGGTAACTACCCGACACCGCCAGTGATCGTGCAACAGGCAGGGGAGGAGTGTGACGTCATTATTGGCGCCACAGCCGACTGAGGGACCTGTGCGTCGTGGATGGTCCACGACATGATAGTGATCGAAAAAATGGGTAAACCCGGTGTTGCCATTGTTTCCGGTCGATTTGAGAGCGACGCAGTCGCGAGTTCCCGCGCATTCGGGATGCCGGATCTTCAATGGATCGTTGTTCCTCACATATACCGAAACCTTGATCCGGAAACCTGCCGAACACAGACTGAGGATGCAATCGACGACCTAATCGGTTGTTTGACATCTTCCATAGACGCTCGCCAACAGGTAGATGCGAATGATATTCGGCGTTACGAGGCCGAGGATAGACATGACTCGATCCTGAAAATGAACCAAGAGTTCATTAACGAGGATCTTGGAGATGGTCTGTTCTTGCATCCTGCGACACCTGAAGCAGTTGTCAAGATGCTGACTGGCACTAATCTGGCACCTGGTCACGTTGTTTGCGATATGCCTCCTGGTTTTGGGGTGGCAACTGTTGAGAAAATTGCAATCAACTCAGTGATGGCCGGTGCAAAACCTGAACATCTGCCAGTCGTCATTGCTGCGGTAAAAGCACTGTCAAAGCTAGGTGGACAGGGAGGGAAATCGCTGCTGATGTCGACCAGTCCTCAGGCACCTCTGTTAATTGTGAATGGACCGGCGACGAAGAGGCTCGGACTGAACTCGGGTTCTGCTTTGGGGCCTGGTCGAGATAATCAGGTCAACACACTGATAGGTCGTGCCTTCGCTTTGTGTTTCCGAAATATCGGACATTGGTACTTGAATAAAATGGATATGGACACTATCGGGACTTCGAGGAAATTTATTCAGTGCATTGCTGAGAACGAAGACGCCAGTCCGTGGAATGGTTTTCACGTGGATCAAGGGTTCAATGCTGACGAGAGCACTGTGAGCGTGTTTGTTACGGATGGTGAACTTGATGTGCAGGACCAGGGTAATCATACTGCCGAAGGACTTTTGAAGAATCTGGCATACGGTTCAACGTTTGGAACCATGAACTTGCAAAGCGTTCGCAGCGGACAGGAACGATTGATCTTGATGCCGCCTGATGTGGCTCGACCTGTTGGGTCTCAAGGGTTTTCGAAGCAAGATGCGAAGGAATTCATTTTTAAACACGCACGGGGAAACATCGGAAAGCTTATGCAATACATGCCTCTTGAAGGTGAGGCGCGTGTTCACGACCATTGGAAATGGCTAGAGAAGTTAACCGAAGAACAGCTTCTAGAAATCACCGTGCCGATCATGAATGATGCAAATGATTGCTACATTCTAGTGGTGGGAGCGGATCGTGCAAAAACGGCAATATTCCCATCAGGACCGGCACCGGTCACTGAAGGCATTGACCAGTACATGCGGTAATTCGAGCGTTGAATGAATTTCGGAGCGAATTCAATGCTCAAAATGCTGAAGGTTACTTTGATCCACTCGCACGTCATGGTGGTCGAATTATTCTTGCTGACTTTACCAAGGGGCAAGTGATTATTACTGCCGACTAAGACAGAATTACACACATAAATTCAAGTGTGATTTCCAGTGCAACAAAGCGCGACGGCAAAGGTGGAAAAGGCCAACTGAAATCTATAGCAATCTAATCTGTGCTTTCATCAACTGCAATTGATGACGAAATCGACATTGAAGCTCACATCCTTGATAAAGCGTACGATCAATTATTCAGACGTTAAATCCGACTGCCTGTGAGATAGCAACTCTTGATCTAGGTGTGGATGTTCAGGCGATTATCAAGATCGCATCAGGGACAAATAATCTTAAGTAACGAGCCTCAGATATAGACTCGAATTTGATTCATCGTTCATCGCATTGTGCAAGTTGCAAAATGCGCATCATGACAGCGGTTTCCCCTGCCAACTTTTTCCGGGACTAAGCTTGGTACAGTCACGCACCGAATCTTCGGCGTATACTCCCGGGCATTCCCCAACGCTGCTCATTAAATCCGAATGTAGTCGGCGCAAAGTGCTATGTTCGATTGCAAAGCCATAACTCGAGGTTGCCCCGACGAATTCATCACCAGTAAATCCTGCCTCAAGCCGCTCAGAGCGACAGCGCCGAAACGTTCGGTCCCGAATTACAGAAACAGGGCCTACTGGCTCAGATGTGCTATGGCGCATTACTAAACTCACTTTTGCTTATCGTTGGCACTTTCTGACTGCAATCTTGTTTGCCGCAAGT
>ERZ890510.2171-NODE-2171-length-11457-cov-5.140239_pt1 | contig 11457 bp, 12 predicted proteins | sample MGYA00521265_ERZ890510 | MGnify/ENA primary metagenome ERZ890510 (study PRJEB32303, sample SAMEA104408624) | aquatic metagenome | biome: Brackish water; feature: Chemocline; material: water | place: Baltic Sea | collected 2014-10-26T21:54:00 | depth 110 m ...
CAACTATGTCCTCGATCTGCGGACGGCGGATATTCGCCGCTTTGAGGCAGAATTGCTCGGCTACATGCGTGATCGTCAGGGTGAGTTGATGGCTACGATTCGCGACACCCGTGACTTGAACGATGCGTCCAAGGCCCAGTTGAAGACGGCAATCGAGACCTTCAAGAGCACCTTCCGGCCGTCAGTGGACTAGGGACGAGTATCCGTGGCAACCCTCAAACAACTGCGCACGCGTGTCGCGTCGATCACGAACATCCAGCGTGTCACGAACGCCATGTACATGGTCGCCGCCGCCAAAATGCGTCGCGCCCAGGAGGCGATCGAGTCGGCTCGCCCCTACGCCGAACAGTTGGATCTGATGCTGAGGCGACTGCAGAGCAGTATTGATTCCGATTCACATCCATTGTTTCAGCAGCGCCCCATCAAGCGGCTCGCCGTGGTGGTTGTAACTGCTGACCGTGGTCTATGTGGTGGCTTCAATGGAAATATCGGCCGCCGGGCCCGCCTTGAGCTTGAGGCCCATAAAGACGTCGATATTGAGTTGACCACCGTCGGCCGCAAGGGGCGGGATTTTCTCCGCAATCGCGGCTTTGACGCGGCCCACCACCACGCGGATGTCTATCACCATCTGGACTTTGCCCACGCCGCTACCATCGCCCAGCAGGTGACGGCAGATTTCGTCGAGGGCCGGGTTGATCGCGTACTGCTGGTCTTCTCCGAGTTCCGTTCGGTAGCCAACCAGATCCCCGTCGTGCAACAACTGCTACCCATCGTGGCGGATGCACCAGAGGGTGGGGGACAAGTAGTTGAAGACTACATCTTCGAGCCCAATCCTGAGCAGTTGCTCGAAGCCCTGGTGCCGCGCCATGTGAATTTTCAGGTGTGGAGCGCGTTGCTGGCGACAAATGCGGGCTTCTTCGCCGCGCAGATGACGTCGATGGACAACGCCACGAAGAACGCCGGTGATCTGATTGACGAACTCACCCGCGAGATGAACAAGGAGCGTCAGAGCTCCATTACGCTGGAACTGATGGATATCATTGGCGGCGCCGAGGCCGTGGCGCACTAAGCGCACTGGCCTTGTACGCTCATACTGCCTGAGGTAGATGGATGAAAGAAGGAACAGTAAAAGAGATCATCGGCGTCGTCATTGACGTGGACTTCTCCGGTGGTGAGTTGCCGCCGATCAATAATGCCCTGGAGGTCAATCCCGAGGACAGTCCGATCGAGGGACGCCTGGTTCTTGAAGTACAGCAGCACCTTGGCGAAAGCCTGGTCCGCTGTGTGGCCATGGATTCTACAGATGGTCTGGCGCGGGGTGCCCGCGTCGTTGATACGGGATCCCCGATCATGGTTCCCGTCGGTGAGAATGCACTGGGACGCCTGTTCAACGTGATCGGTGAACCGGCGGACGGCAAAGGGCCATTGCCGGCCGATACGCCGCGTCGGCCACTGCATCGGGCGCCGCCGTCACATCAGGATCAGGTCACCTCCGACCAGATGCTGGAAACCGGCATCAAGGTGATGGATCTGGTCTGTCCCTTCTCCCGCGGTGGTAAGCTGGGACTCTTCGGCGGTGCCGGCGTGGGCAAGACGGTGATCCTCACGGAGCTGATCAACAACGTGGCCTCCGGACATGGTGGCTACTCGGTGTTTGCCGGCGTCGGCGAGCGCACGCGGGAAGGCAACGATCTTCTCGGTGAACTGGAGGAGTCGGGCGTCATCGACAAGACGGCCATGGTCTTTGGGCAGATGAATGAGCCACCAGGGGCTCGCCAGCGGATCGCTCTTACCGGACTGACCATCGCGGAGCACTTCCGCGATGAAAGCGGCCAGGATGTCCTCTTCTTCGTCGATAACATCTTCCGTTTCATCCTTGCCGGTGCCGAGGTCTCGGCCCTGCTCGGACGTATGCCCTCGGCCGTCGGTTACCAGCCGACTCTGGCTACGGAAATGGGTGCCCTGCAAGAGCGCATCACCACCACAAAGAGTGGCTCCATCACTTCAGTGCAGGCGATCTACGTACCCGCCGATGACTACACGGATCCGGGTGTTGTGTCTGCCTTTGCCCACCTTGACGGCCGGATCGTGCTCGAGCGCTCCCTGGCTGACCAGGGGCTCTATCCAGCCGTTGATCCACTGGCATCAAGTTCCCGCATTCTGGATCCGCGCGTTGTCGGCGAAGAGCACTACAACGTGACCCAGCGTGTGCAGGAGGTGTTGCAGCGCTACCGCGACCTGCGAGAGATCATTGCCATCCTCGGGATCGACGAGCTTTCGGACGAGGACAAGCTGGTCGTGTCACGTGCCCGCAAGATTCAGTTCTTCCTGACGCAGCCCTTCACTGTCGCCCAGGTGTTCACCGGCATGGAGGGCAAGTACGTGAAGGTGGAAGACACCGTGCGCGGCTTCGGCGAGATCGTCGCCGGCAAGCACGACGATGTACCCGAGCAAGCCTTCAGCATGGTGGGAACCATCGACGAGGCCCTCGAGAAGGCCGGGACGCTGTAGGTCATGCCAGCGAGTTTCCATCTGCGGATTGTCACACCCGCCCAGATACTGTTCTCGGGAGATGTCCTCAGCCTGAGAGCCCCCGGCTCGGAAGGGTCTTTCGGTGTGCTGGCAAATCATGCGGCCATGGTGGCATCGTTGACGACGGGCGAACTCAACTTCGCAGGTGATGGTGATCGGCGACACCTGGCGACGAGCGGTGGCTTTGTGGAGGTCTCCAGCGAAGGCGTCACGATCCTTGCTGAAACCGCAGAATTCAACAGTGAGATCGATGTAGATCGTGCCCGGGCCTCACTCGACCGCGCCCGCGAGCACCTTGCCAACCAAAGTGCCGACCGGGCTCGTGCCCAAGCCGCACTCATGCGGGCTGTCAATCGTCTGAAAGTGGCAACGGGCGGCGCGTAGCCCGTCCCCGGGCCGCTGCAAAAGCCTTACGTTCCGGCAATGTCGGCTGTTTCCCCAGAATTACGCGGGTTTCTTGAGACCCATATCCCTCTGATCGAGGCCGAGCTCTTTGCGTTTCTGCCTTTGCAGGAGCCTGAAGAGTTCATGTATCGCCCGATGCGCGACTATCCCGAACGGGGTGGCAAGCGCTCACGGCCGGCTCTTGTACTGCTCTCCTGTGCCGCCATGGGTGGCGACGTTCGCAAGGCTGTGCGTACTGCGGCGGCGTTCGAGATGTTCCAGTCCTTCGCCCTGCTTCATGACGACATTGAAGACGACTCCGAGATGCGTCGCGGCAAGCCCTGCAGTCACAGATTGCACGGCGTGCCATTGAGCATCAACGTCGGTGACGCACTGTACGCAAAGGTCTATGAGGTGCTGGCCGCAAACCGCCAGATCCTGGATTGTGAAACGACCTTATCTCTCATCGAGGAGATGATCAACGGTTCTCGGGAGACCTTTGAGGGACAGGCTTACGACGTTGGCTGGATTCGTGGGCACATCGTGCCGAGCGAAGATGAATTCATGATGATGTTGCGCAAGAAGACGGGTTGGTACACCGGCCGGGGTCCTTGCACGGCGGGCGCGATCATCGCCGGAGCTTCGGCGGAGTCGAGACGGGCCATCGGCGACTTTGGCGAGGCCATGGCCATTGCCTTTCAGATCCGAGACGATCTGCTCAACCTGACGACATCCGAGGGTGATGCCGCAACCGCGCCCGGCATCACGTCCGGGGCATACGGCAAGGAACGTGGGGGGGACATCGCCGAGGGCAAGCGCACGCTGATCATCATCGATCTGTTGCGCAAATGTACTGCGGTAGAGCGCACAGAGATTCTCGATGTACTACACGCACACCGCGACGACACAACGCAGGAACAGATTGAGCGCGTTATCTCTCTGGCCCACGAGCATGGCGCCGTCGCCTATGCTGAACAAGAATCGCGCCAGCGCTGGGAGGAGGCCGTGCGTCTCCTGGAAGTACTCCCCGAGACTCCCCAGCGCCAGTTGCTACGAGAGATGCTGGATTTTTTCGTGCAGCGCGCCTTCTAACGGGCTCTGCCGCAGGAACCGGGAGCACCCGGGCTGCCGCTCATGCTGCGATCAACCCAGGGACCAGCGAGTGCTCAAATACGCGGCCCCATTGGCTGGATCACAGATATCCCAGATCCTTCAGCCGCTGTTCCAGGACCGCCTTCTCCTCAGCCGTTTCCTTCTGGGCGCGCAGGTCGACATAGGCTGAGCCATCGAGCAGGCCCTGGTATCGAGCCCGGAAGGGGTCCGGATCGGAGCACAACAGGTCCTGTCCCGTCGCCATGTCACGCAGGACGTATTCGCTGCTCGTCTCGTCGTACCGGAACAGCACTTCGCCATTGCTGATCGACCACTGCCGCCTGCCCTGCGGGTTGCGCTCCAGAATCTTGTCATCGATCGCAAGGCGAGAGGTTACGCGACGGTGTTCTACCTCCAGGTTTCCGGGGTTGAGGAAGCCCACGCCGTACAGGCTGTCCAGCTCGGTCAGCACCCAGCGCTCCTGCCGGGGTTGGGCGTCAACGAGGCTGCGACCGTAACCCCGGTAGCCACAATCCACACCGGCCAGATCACAGATCGTCGGAAAGAGATCGATCATCGACAGCGTGCCATCCGGCAGCTTCCAGTCGGACAACGGCAGGTGCGCCAGCAGCGGCACACGCACGACGTTCTGATGAATCCGGTCCCCATGTGACATGATCTCCGGATCAAAGCCTTCGCCGTGATCGCCGAAGAGAAAGACCGCCCACTCGTTCAGGTCGATTTCCTTCAGGATCTCCGTTATGCGAAACTCCTGCACCTGCACAGCAGCAGCATAGTAGTAGCGCAGTGCTTCTTCCTTGCGGCCCGTGCGCACCAGTTCCTGCAGGCCCGGCTGCAGGTCAATGCCACTGAGACCATAGCCGCCGTGTGTATACCAGAAGTGCAGGAAGCGCAGTTGCCGTGCGTCACCGCCGCTGCCGAGCACATCCAGCACCGGCTCCAACGAGCCCAGACATTGATTGCGCGCAGCAGGATCCATGGGACCGATACAGGCTTCGTAGTCGAGGAAACGAAACACGTCGGGGCGCTCGGAATGGCCGCTGACGGAAAAGCCCTGTTGCTGCAGTAGATGCATCAGGTTGGTCACGCCGTCAAACATCTTCAGGTAGGTCTGCCCGAAGAGGCCGTGTTCAAAGGGGTAGAGCCCGGTGAACAGAGACGTATGTGATGGCCGTGTCGCCGGCGCCGTGACGAAGAAGCGGTCTGCCAATGCGTAGTCGCGTGTGAGTACGTCGAATTTCGGCGTATCGAGGTCCGGGTTGGTACGACTCAACGCGTCGTAGCGCAGGCAATCGATGGAGATCAGCAGGAATTTCCGAACGGCCACAAGCGTCCTTTCTCAGTCGATCAGGCGTGTGTTGTACTGACGGTGTGTGTGTCGGTAGCCGCCATAGGCTGAGGCTTGCGGTGGCTCCTGCGTGTAGATATGCACGCGATCCTGATACGGGTCGTAGAGGATGACTTCCTCGCGATCGTCACCACAGACGTTGGCTGGGAAGCAGTGATACCAACCCATCTTTCCGCCACTGGCCGGCGGCAGGCCAGGAAATGCCACTGCCCGGTTGCCTTCACCATCCCACAGGGCGGCAGGACTGTAGATGAGATCCGGACCACCGGCACCGTTCCAGCGAATGCTCTCCAGGCCCGTATTATTGGGTGAATCATCCACACGAAAGCGGCTGCGAATTCCATTGGGGCCGGCGACGAGAAGGTCCGGATGATGGCCGTTGTAGCGGATCACCAGTTCCCGGTCGTTGCTGTCGGCGTGAAAGCGGCCGCAACGGATCTCCTGACCATGGGGGACGGCCTCGAGTCCGAGCTCATACAGCCGCCTGCCGGATTCATCCAGAACCATGCCTCCCGCGGAGACAATGGCTCTGGGTGGCGAATCCGCATCCCAGGGTTCGACCAGGACACTGTCCATATTGTCTCCCAGGTACTCTTCCCACAATACACGGCCATCATGATCCAGCAGGAACAGCCCGCCGTTGACCTCATCCCGGCCGTCACCGTCAAAATCTCCTATGGCTGGGATGTAGGCGGCGTGTCGAGGATACTCATTCCAGCGGTTCTCGTACGTCCACAGGAGGCCGAAATTGCGATCAAAGGCGAGGAGGGTCTTGCCCAGCTTGATGACGAAATCCGTTGCCTGTCCGATGCCGGAGAAATCCGCCACGAGAAGCCTCTGGTGGACAAAATTCGGGATCCGCAGGATGCCACCGTCGAAGCCATCGCAACTGCGCAGGGCGTCCGGGGAAGCCTGTTGTTTGATATGGCCCGTCGCACCATCCAACAGCAGCAACTGGACATCACCGAGGTGCCACTTGCTGGTCGCCTCAATGCCTTCATCGACAAACAGGCAGAGCACTTCGCAGGCGCCGTCACCATCGATGTCAGCAACGGCTACCGGCCCCGGTCGATCGGGAGAGATCGTGTGTAACATTGCGCCTGTGTCGGTGTCGGCCACGGCCAGATCACGTCGGCCCATCGACCACAAGGGTTGACCATCGATATCGAACGCACCGAGGAAGGCAGGTTTGACGCCACCCAGAGACTGGTAGACAACAAAATCGACGTCGCCATTGCCCGTCAGGTCACCGATCCGAATGTCCCCACCGTAGCGCCTGCCCTCACCGTCGACGGAGGTGAAGGCTTCGGGCACCTGAATATTGCGGTACTGATTGGCCTGAATGACCTGACTCTCTCCTTTGCGGCAATCCATGGCCAGTCAATTTAAGCGACACCCCGCGTTGGCGCGCAGGGGTGGTATTTTTGCCTCCGGAGAGCTACCATATCTCCATGGTTCCCTGGATTTTTGTTGCGATTTCTGTCCTTCTGCTTGGCGCAACTTTGCGCATGTGGCTCGAATACGGTCAGCGGCAGCGTCAACTCGTGGCTGAGTTGCACCGGTTGCGCGGCCTGATCGAGGGGCACACCCAACGCACAGAAACGATTCGTGCGCTCACGCAGAATATCGAGCGGGAGACAAAAACGCTCATCGAGCGACGGACCGAGTTGCAGGCCAAGGTGCTGGAAGACCGCACCAAGCTCACCGATATGGAGGAGCGATTGGAACGAGTGCGGCCGAAGAGTCATCGCATCGAAAACAATCCGCGCGACGACAAAGGCGACTGGTAGTGACGGAGCTTGCTGTATTCGCCGCCGCTGGCTTCATGGTTCTTGCCGCCCTGGTCAAGGGATATACGACAAAGTCCCTCGGACAACTGCGTCAGGAGGGCGGGCGTCTGCATCACGAAGAAGGCCGAACGCGTCAGGAACTGGTGCAGGCCGAGGTCTTGCAGGAGAGTGGCGACGCTCTGCGCAATCAAGTCGAATTTGATTGCAAGAAGCTCGCCGATGAGATCACTTCGCTGGTACACGATCTTCAAAACGTGGCGGCGGATATGGGCCGTTCGGAGATCGACGACGAAGAGCAGTGAATCCTGCTTCAGCCAGGCCAGTGCTAGGCCTGTGGGTTGCCGAGGTAGGCAACAAGCAGCCTGGCGCAGTTGACGATACCGTCCACGTGGCTGATCTCGAAGCCATGCGTATTGTCGCCGGGGTAACCAATCAATACGGCACGGGCCGCTGAGGCTGCCGCCTTCGACAGTGTGGCGTCGCTGGCGTAGGACGTGAGCACCGCCGTCTGTACTCCAAATCCAAGCTCCGACGCCAATACCGTCAGGTGGTCGACAGTCTCCGCGTGATACAGTCCGGCCCGGTCCTTGCACGGCAGGATCGGATCGGCACTGTTCTGCGTCTGGTACTCGCCGGCGACGGGCACGACATCAAGGGCGACAACGGTTGATGCCGGAACCTGGCCCACCGACCATACGGCCCCAAGCCCGCCGATCTCTTCCTCCGAACTGGCGATCAACCAGGTGTCGACTGCCGGCGGCGTTACGGCCATTTCATGGGCTGCTGCCACGAGCATCGCAAGGCCCGCACGACAATCAAGATTGTAACCGCAGAGAAAATCGTCACCCAGCCACCATGGTACTTTCCTGTGGCGCGCGATGACTACGCGCCGCCCGGGACGCACGCCGCGAGCAGCGAGGGTGGCAGCGTCGAGTTTTGTCTCAACCCACATGGCCTCCCACGTAAGAGCGCCACCCTCCTTCAGGGCTGCTGCGGGGCTCTCAATGGACACGTGTTTGGAGCCGATGGATAACACACCCGGAAGGCTCTGTTCGCCGACCAGGATCTCGACAGGGGACTCGCCAATAGCCCAGGCATGCAGTCCGCCTACGGGCCGCACGCGTATGCGACCATCAGCGTCAACACGTTTGACGATCATGGCGATCTCATCCTTGTGGGCGACGACGGCGATACCCCCCTCGGAGGACTGGCCCTTGAAATGCACAACGATGCTGTCGGCATCATCCTGCCAGGTACCATCTCCCAGCCCGGCAAACATTTCCAGCAGCAAGCGTTCGACCTCACCCTCCGTCCCAGAGGGACCATGGGCATTGGTCAGACGTTCGAGATCGGCAAGTAGGCGCAGGCGATCGACGGCCACGTGAGGTTCCTTTCGTGGAGCAGGTTCTGGATGACGAGAGAGAAAAAGATAAGGCCGGACTCCTGCAGAAGCAGGGCCCGGCCCATGGAAGGTGTTATTGCAGCAGCGGCGGTGGGGGCCGCCGGCGCGCTGGCTAGTTCGGCACGACGGCGGCGTTTGGTGTCAGGCCGCTGATGAACTCGTCCGCCAGATTGCGCAGGCGTTTTTGCAGACGAAGGCGGCCACGGTTCACGCGCGATTTCACCGTGCCCACCGGACATTCGATGATCCTGGCAATCTCGTCATAGGAAAGGCCATCGAGATCTCGCAATTGTACGGCCGCACGGAATTCTTCCGGCAGATCGCTGATTGCATCAACGACGGACGCCCGGACCTTTCGTGTGTCCGTGAATTCGCCGGGAAGCAGGCCGGAATCGACAGGTTCGAAGAACGCCGTGCGCTCCTCGTCGTCCGCTGACGGACCAATGGCGATCCAATGCCACCGCTTGCGCCGACGCAGTTCCGTCTTGGCCAGGTTGCCAGCGATGGTGTAGAGCCAGGTGGACACCTGTTCGATCGCCGGATACTGATGCTTGTGCCGCAGACAACGCAGGAAGGTTTCCTGCACGATGTCCTCCGCTGTCTCGCGGTCTCCGACGAAGCGGCAGACGAAATTGGTCAGGGGCGCGCCGTAACGGCGTACGAGGATACCCAGTTGGTTGGTATCGGTGGCGGCCTGTCGAAGTACAGCGCGGTCTGAGAGTTGTTGGGTCGCATCCATGACGTTCTCTCTCGCAGGGGTCTCTGGTTGTCTGGCTGGTCCGACGAAACCGCCGAACTGTCCTCACCTATGCAAGACTCGTACCAACTGCACGACCCATCGGAGAAAACATTCTCAAGGTTATAATTAACAATTACTTAGAACTCATGCATTCAGCCGATGAGCGAACCGAGCCGTGGCTGAGAGTGCCTCAGGAATCTGATAGTCGTCAGAGATTCATCGCAGGATAGCATGAATCACGAATCTTTGACCCTTCGTGCGAGGGAGGGTAGATTTCTCCCCCGATCTGCAACCCTACAGGTTGTAGCGAACGACAGAGCTTGAGGCAGGGAGGATGATGGCGGAAGACGCGCTGCAACAGATCACGACATTCTGCGAGGCGCACGACGTCCGGCGCTTGCAGGCAGAAGAAATCCACGAACTACTCGTGGACGGCGAGGATCCAGAATGGGTTGCCGGCCAGGCGGCCGATGAACGCCCTGAGATCGCCGCCCAACTCACCGATTTGCTCTCCCGACTGGCTCCGGATCTCCACCAGCCCGAGCCCCCTGCAGGGAATGATCCTGCCGAGGATGATGACGCGGCAGTCGAAGCGGCAGACAAAGTGGCAGACGGTCCAGATGACCCGTCCGTTGAACAGTCTGCCGACCTGTCTGAACTTGACTTTGCCGCCCTGGCAGAGGCTCTGCCACCAGGTGTCGACCCCCGCCAGGTGCAGAAGATGCTGGCTACGCCAAGAGGGAAGATGCTGGCAGATTTCGGCGTCTTCTGCGAAGAACACGGCTACGAAGATTCCAATGAGGAGTTGATGCGCACCGCCCACGATGAGTGGCTGCAGACTCCGCGGGACAGCCTCGACGGCAAGACGCCGGCTGAAGTGCTCGAGGGCGGGCGGCTGCTACCCGAGAAAGTGGAGACCTATCGTCGCGAAGCACCCAAGGTAGGGCGCAACGATCCCTGTCCCTGCGGTAGCGGCAAGAAATACAAAAAGTGCCACGGGAAGGGAGACTGAGGCGTGCAGGGCAGGAAGGAGGGCAAGCTGGCCGGTGTCTTCACGATGGACTTGAATGTCTTTGGCGACGACCGCGGAAAATTCTCGGAAATGTTCCGCGACGAATGGTTTCCGGAACGGGACTGGGGCAAGGTGCAGGTCAACCGCTCCCATTCATCGGCCAACATCCTGCGAGGACTGCACTACCACCACCTGCAGGCAGACTACTGGCATCCTCTGGCCGGCACGATCCGCGTCGGCCTCTATGACCTCCGCCCGCAGTCACCCACCTACGGGGCGGGAGAAGTCCTCGATATCTCAGGCGACGATTTTCTGGGCCTGTTCATTCCACCAGGTGTGGCTCACGGTTTCTACAGCGTCACCGACCTGACGCTGATCTACGTGGTCGACAACTATTACGACGGTGCCGATGAACTGGGCGTCGCCTGGAATGATGCGGCCCTGGGGCTCGACTGGGGCCTGCCTGCAGGCATTGAGCCCGTGCTCTCCCAGCGGGATGCAACCAACCTGCCACTGGCTGAAATTGACCAGGCGGACCTGCCGTGACCATGGACCTGCTCGACGCGCTGGTGAATTCGAGAGCCCTGCGTATTGCGCCTCCGGGAGAGGTGTTCTGGTACACATCCGGCACCCTGGGACCGTACTACGTGAACACACACTATCTCTACGGAGGGGCCAGCGCGGCAGAGGAGCTGCTCGGCTTTATCGACAGCGACAGTCGTGCTCCGGACTTTCACCAACGGCTCGTTGACCGTGTCAGAGCCCGGCTCTCCGCGGATGCCGCCTACCGCAGTGTCACGGACGCTCTCGTGGCGGCCGTCCGTGCCCGCCCCGCGAGCAAGAGTCTCGACTGGATCTCTGGCGGCGAGCGCCGGGACTGGTTTTTCTCCCTGCCCGTCGCTCTGACCATGGACCTGCCCCATCTCTACATCTACAAGGATTGTGATACTTTTCTGGCCGCAGATGGGCAGATGGCGGCCATCGCAGATCTGATGGGCAAGACCACCGCGCACGTCGCCGATCTGGTGACGGAGGCATCGAGTTATGCCCGGTCCTGGATTCCGGCCATCCGTGATCGCGGCGGCGATATGGTCATTGCCGCCAATGTTATCGATCGGGCGCAGGGAGGGATGGACG
>ERZ890510.2172-NODE-2172-length-11452-cov-6.564973_pt1 | contig 11452 bp, 8 predicted proteins | sample MGYA00521265_ERZ890510 | MGnify/ENA primary metagenome ERZ890510 (study PRJEB32303, sample SAMEA104408624) | aquatic metagenome | biome: Brackish water; feature: Chemocline; material: water | place: Baltic Sea | collected 2014-10-26T21:54:00 | depth 110 m ...
CGGCCAGGATGCGCCGCGGCAGGCTGTTCACGAGATCGTTCATGGTGACGGGCTGGCTGCACTTGTAGGCGATGTAGGTATTGAAGTGATCGTGCAGGTGGCTGCCGACGCCCGGCATGTCCTTGACGACCGTGATGCCGTGTTGCTGCAGGTGTGCCGCCGGGCCGAGGCCGGACAGCATCAGGAGCTGTGGCGATCCGTAGACGCCGCCCGAGACGATGACCTCGCGCCCGGCCTTTGCGACCTGCAGGCCGGCGGGCGTGCGGTACTCGACGCCGACGGCGCGGCCGTTCTCGATCAGCACCCGGGTGGCGTGCGCCGACGTGGCGATCGTGAGGTTCTTGCGCTGCTTGGCGTCCTTGAGATAGGCCCGCGCGCTCGACCAGCGGCGCGAGTTGTTGATCGTGGTCTGGTAGTAGCCGACCCCTTCCTGGGTGGCGCCATTGAAGTCGGGATTGTCGGGAATGCCGGCTTCGACCGCGGCGTCGTGCATCGCCTTGGCGAGCGTCGGCTTCCACGCATGGTCCTGCACCTTGAGTGGCCCGCCGGTGCCGTGGAAGTCGTCGCCGCCGCGCGCATTGTCCTCGGCCCGCTTGAAGTAGGGCAACACCGAGTCGTAGTCCCAGCCCTCGCAGCCGCGCTGGCGCCATTCGTCATAGTCGGCGGCATTGCCGCGCATATAGACCATGCCGTTGATCGAGCTGGTGCCACCCAGCACCTTGCCGCGCGGCTGGTACATGACGCGATTGTTCAATTCCGGCTCCGGCTCCGAATCGAACATCCAGTTCACCTTCGGGTTATTGAAGGTCTTGTGGTAGCCGAGCGGGACGTGGATCCAGGGATAGGAGTCGCTGGGGCCGGCCTCGAGCAACAGCACGGAGAACCGGCCGTTCTCGCTCAGCCGTCCGGCGACGGCGCAGCCGGCCGAACCCGCGCCGGTCACAATGAAATCGTAGGATGCCTCGCCTTGCATTCCGCCCTCGCTCTTTTGCCTAAGCGTAGAGCGATTCGACCTGGCGTGCTAGAAAAGCTCGATGAAAACCAAACTCCTCGGCCGTACCGGCGTCTCCGTCTCCGAACTCTGCTTCGGCACCATGTCCTTCGGCGGCGATGCCGATGAGGCCACGTCCGCCGCCATGTACAAGGCGGTGCGCGACGCCGGCATCAATTTTTTCGACTGCGCCGACGAGTACAACAAGGGCAGGTCGGAGGAGATCCTTGGCCGCCTGGCGAAAGATCATCGCGACGACCTTGTGCTCACCACCAAGTGTTTCAGCCCGCACAGCGAAGACATCAACGCGCGCGGCAGTTCGCGCCGCCATGTGGTGCGCGCGGTGGAGCGGAGCCTCCGGCACCTGCAGACCGACCGTATCGACGTGCTGTTCCTGCACAAGTTCGACAGCCTGACGCCGATCGAGGAGATGATGCGTGGGCTGGAGGACGTCGTGCGCGCCGGCAAGGTGCTCTATCCCGCCGTCAGCAACTGGTCGGCATGGCAGACGCAACGCGCCGTCGACCTCCAGGAGCATCACGACTGGGCGCGACTGCAGGTGATCCAGCCGATGTACAATCTGGTGAAGCGTCAGGCCGAGGTCGAAATCCTGCCGATGGCTCAGGCCAACGGCATCGGCGTCATTCCCTACAGCCCCGGCGCCGCCGGACTCCTTTCCGGCAAGTATCTCGGCCAGGCAGCCACGAACGATGTCGGCCGACTGAAGACCAACAAGATGTATGAGGCGCGTTACGGCGAGGCCTGGACGTTCGAGGTCGCGGAGAAGTTCGTTGCCTTCTGCAGGCAGAGAGGCTTGCACCCGGTCAGCGCCGCCATCGCCTGGGTGGGCTCCCATCCCGGCGTCACCGCGCCCATCATCGGCGCGCGCAACCTCGATCAACTCAAGGACTCGCTGGCGTCGGTGAAGATCGACATGACGCCCGCGCTGCGTGCCGAGATCTCCGACCTTTCCCATACCCCGCCGCCCGCCACCGACCGGCTAGAGGAACAGAAGGCGGCGCGAGGCTAGTCTCGCTCAAACCGCATCCAGTCCCCTGGCGCGGAAGGCGGCCTTGGCGGTGGGCGATCGCAGGAAGTCGACCAGCGCCCGTGCGGTTTCGATTCTGGTGCTGTTGGCCGGGATGCCGGCGGCGAACACGGTTACCATGTGCAGATCGCCCGGCAGCGGGCCGATGATGTCGATGCCGGCAACCTGCAGCAATTCCGGCACCTGCTGCACGGCGAGCTGGGCTTCGCCGCTCAGCAGGTAGGTACCGGCATAACCGCTCGGCGGCGGAAAGATCGTCTTCGCCTTCATCTCCGCGGCGATGCCCATGCGTTCCAGCAGCTTGGCGAAATAGATCCCGCTGGCGCCACCGGCCGCTGGATCGGTGTAGGAAACGGCCTTGGCCGCCAGCAGCGTCCGCTTGAGGGCTTCGGGCGTGGAAATGTTTGGCCTGGGCGCGCCGGCCTTGACCGCGAGGGCGGTGGCGGAACCGGCGAGCGTGACGTCGGAGCCGGCGACGAGCCGGCCCGCCGCATTCAGGCTGTCGATGCTGGCGCGATTGAGGATCAGCGCGTCCGCCGTCTCACCGGCTTCGAGCCGCTTCAGGAGCAGAGGGGCGGTAGCCCAGGTGAAGGCGAGTGTGCAGCCGTGGACCTGCTCGAACTGCGGAGCGATTTCCATGACGGCGCCCTGCACCGCGATTGTGCTGAAGACTTTCATCGCCCCACCATCGCGCGACCGCCGGAACCTGTCACGTCGGGCGTATGTGCGGCCAGACACGCGCGCACGGACTCTACGGTCATGTCGAAGCAACCTTGAACTATGGGACGCGGCAACCTAGCGTCACGCCACGTCCGCCGGACGGCGCGAAACCGGAGTCGCACGATCTTCAATCTCTACCTCGCGCTTGGCGCCATGACGGTGCAGCAGGCCTTCGCGACGCTGGGCCGCTCGACGGTGCCGTTGATCGCCGCCGCCATCGTCCTCGATCTCCATGTCGATCCGGCGCTGGTCGGCGTCTATCTCGCCATCGGATCGGTCGCGGGCTTCCTGACGACGCTGGGCTGCGGCGGTTTCATCCTGCGCTACGGGGCGTTGCGCATGACACAGGTCGGGATGGCCGCGCTTGGCGCAGGCCTTGCCATCACTACCGCGGGCTGGCTGCCGCTGTTCGCCGCCGGCGCCTTCATCGGCGGCCTCGGCCAGGCGATCTCGACGCCGTCGAGCTCGCATCTGCTCGGCCGGCTGTCGCCGCGCCACCTGGCGCCGCTGATGTTCTCGATCAAGCAGACCGGCGTGCCGGCCGGCCTTATGCTGGCGGGTGTCGTGGCGCCGGCGCTGGCGGTCGAGGCGGGATGGCGCGCGGCGCTGCTGGTCATCGCCGGTCTCTGCGCCCTCACGGTCGTGGCGCTGCAGCCGCTGCGCGCGCGCTTCGACACCGACCGTAATCCCGCCCAGCCGCTGTCGCCGGCCGATATCCGCGCCAATGTCGCTGGCGTGGTGCGCGACCCGGCGCTGCGCACGCTTTGTGTCGCGATGTTCAGCTTCGTCGGCCTGCAGACGCTCTTCACCGGTTTCTTCGTGCTCTATCTCGTGCGCGGCCTCGGCTACGACCTCGAACGCGCCGGTTACGTGTTCGCCATCGCCGTGGCCGTCGCCGTGCCCGCCCGCATCGGCTGGGGATGGCTCGCCTCCCGTCTGGTGAAGCCGGCCACTCTGCTCGCCCTGCTGGGGGTTGCCATGGCCGGAGCGGCGGTCCTGGCCGCGATCATCGGACCGGGCTGGCCAACCTGGGCGGCCGCCGCCGTCGCCATTGCCTTCAGCGCCACCGCGGTGAGCTGGCATGGCGTGCTGCTGGCCGAGGTGGCCAGGCTCTCGCCCGCCGGCCGCATCGGCGCCACCACCGGCGCGGTGCTGGCGTTCGGCGATGCCGGCGCGCTGATCCTGCCGCTGCTGTTCAGCGCCGCGCTGGCGCTCACCGGCGGCTATGCCACGGGCTTTCTGATCGGCGGGGCGCTGGCGTTGGGCGTCGGGCTGTTCGGTCTGTGGCGGCGGGCCAATCGCGGCACGTGAGGCGCAATCGGGCAACCTCGAATAATCTCACTGATATCCAGTCAGCCACAGCGGCGGAGGCCTCATGACACAAGACAGCAGCACCTTCTGGAAGAAGTCCCGGACCGAACTCAGGGCCGCCGGTTTCGAGCCGGACGCCGCCGCGAAGACCACCGCCGTGGTCACGATCGCCAGCGCCTGGACCAATGCCCATCGCTGCAACAACCGGGTGCGCACGATCAGCGACCTGCTGGTCGAACTCCTGGCCGAGCGCGGCGGGCAGGGACTGGTTGTCGGCGCGCCGGCGGTGTCTGACGCGCTGACGCAAGGCACGCCCACGGCAGGCTACAGCCTGGTGTCGCGCGATGTCGTGGCCGACTGCTTCGAGATCGGCCACTACGCCCACCACGGCGACGCGATGATCGTGATCTCCGGCTGCGACAAGACCGGCGCGGCGGCGCTGATGCCGCTCGCGCGCACCAACGCCTTCGGCCTGGTACTCTATCCCGGCACCAGTTCGCCTGGCCGCGTCTCCTTCGGCGCCTGGGCGGCCAAGGGCAACAACCTCACCATCATGGATTACGTCGAGGGCCGCGCCGCCAACGAGGCCGGCCGCATTTCGGGCGAGGAACTGCTCGAACTCGAGCGTAACGTCATGCCCGGCAGCGGCACCTGCGGCGCAATGTTCACCGCCAACACCATGAGCACCATCGCCGAGGCGATCGGCATGATGCTGCCCCGCGGCGCCTCGCATCCCGCCGACTACGACGCCAAAAGCGACATTCATGCCGACGTCCGCACCCAGGCGCATGCTTCGGTGAATGCGCTCTACCGGCTGATGGAAGCCGGCATCCGGCCGCGCGACATCATGACGGAGCGCGCCTTCGAGAACGCCATCACCACGGTCTATGCCATGGGCGGCTCGACCAACATGTATCTCCACTTGCTGGCCATCGCGCGCGAAGCCGGCGTGCCGATCGGCATCGAACGCATCCAGCAGGTGGGCGAGCGCGTGCCGTTGATCTCCAACCTGCAGCCGCACGGACCCTACGCCATGGTGAGCCTGCACGAGATCGGCGGCGTGCCGGTCGTGATGAAGGAGCTGCTGCGTGCCGGCCTGCTGCATGGCGACGTCATGACCGTTACCGGCCGCACATTGGCGGAAAACCTCGAAGCGGTGCCGACGCTGGACAAGCTCGGTAAGCAGGACATCGTCGTTGCGGTGAAGAAGCCGATCGCCGCGCCCAACAACCACATCAGTGTGCTCAAGGGCAATCTGGCGCCTGAGAGTTGCCTGTTGAAGCTCTCGGGCAAGACCCTGGAGAAGGGCGAGTTCCGGGGAACGGCCAAGGTATTCGAGTCCGAAGCCGACACGATGAAGGCGATCCGGGCGGGCGAAATCAAGCCCGGCACTGTCATCGTGGTGCGCAACGTCGGTCCCGTGGGTGGGCCGGGCATGCCCGAAATGGTGATGCTCACCATCCAGCTTCAGGGACGCGGCCTCGGCGAGAACGTGGCCCTGATCACCGACGGCCGCTTCTCGGGCGTGAGTCACGGCATCCTGATCGGCCACATTTCGCCCGAGGCGGCGCGCGGCGGCCCGATCGCGGCGGTGCGCGACGGCGACACGATCGTGATCGATCCGGGCGCCCGAACGCTCAACCTCGACGTGCCGGATGCAGAGATCGCCAAGCGCATGGCGGCGTGGCGGGCGCCCGACCTCAAGGACCGCGTCCGCCCGGGGTCGGTGCGCGACAAGTACATCCGCCTCGTCTCGTCGGCGCACTACGGCTGCGTGGTGTAGCGCCGGGCCCGGTAGCCGTCCGCGGCCCTCCACCGTCGAGCCGACGCAAGTGCCGATCAGCGCCTCTGCCGTGAGCGCACCACGAATAACATTGCCAGCGGCATCGTCAGCAGCGGCACCACGGTCATCAGGTAGAAGGCGTTGATGTAGCCGATCATGGCCGCCTGGCGCTGGATCTCGGCGGTCAATCGCGCCTCGACCTGGCCGCCGGTTCGGCCGAAGGCGTTGATCCAGGGAGCGATCAGATCCTGCGTGAAGATGGTTATGCCGCTGGCCAGATTGACGTGGGCCTCGGCGTTGGCGTGGGCGAAAACGACCAGGGTCAGGGAAATGAAGAAGCTGCTGCCCAGCATGCGCACCAGGGCGAAGATGGCGTTGCCCTGGGTCAGCAGCGGGCCCGGCATCGTCGAGAAGGCGAGGACGGCCATGGGCGTGTAGCACAGACCGAACCCGAAGCCGTGCATGATATTGGTCCACATCACGTCGTTGGCGGTGAGATTGATGTCGAGCGATGCCATCTGGAAGCCGGCGAAAGCCTGGATGGCCAGTCCGAGGAACAGGCAGAAGCGGGCATTGATCCTGGTAAGTTGGGCCACCACGCAGAACGAGGCGAGATTGCCCAGGCCACGTGCTGCGATCAGGTAGCCGATCGCGGTGTCGGGATAGCCGAGCAGTTCCTGCAGAAGCGGCGGAAACAGCACCATGGGCGTGTACTGCAACATTCCCATGATCAGGGCGACGCCGATGCCGACGCTGAAGTTGCGGTCGCGGAAAGTCGCGACATCGAACAGCGGTGCTCGTGCCGTGGCCATGTGAATGGCGAACATGACCGCGAACAGTGCGGCGATGACGCATTCGGCGACGATTTCGAGCGAGTCGAACCAGTCGTTGCGCTGGCCGCGATCGAACACGAGCTGAACCGCCGCAATCGCAATGGCGATGAAAACATAACCGACATAGTCGAAGCGCTGTGCGGTTCCCTTCTCGCGATCGGACAGGGCCAGCAGCACCGCAATGAGGCTGATGGTACCGAGCGGCAGGATCAGGAAGAACGTCCAGCGCCAGCTCATGTACTCGGCGACCAGCCCGCCGAAGGTCGGTCCGAGGATCGGCCCCATGACCCCGCCGACCCCCCACATCATGATGATGAAAGGATGCTGGCTGCGGGTGAAGCTCGCGAGCAGGATGGTCTGGCCCATCGGAAAGATCGGCGCACCGAACGCCCCCTGAACCACCCGGAGCGCCAGCATCGCTTCCAGCGACTGGACCAGGCCGCACAGCATTGAGGCTGCCGTGAAGCCGACCACCGAGCACGCCATCAGGGTCCGCCAGCCGAGCTTCGCGGCGAGCCAGCCGGTGAGGGGCGTGGCGATCGCCGTTGCGACGAGGTTGAAGGTGAGCACCCAGGATATCTGCTCCTGGGTCGCCGACAGGGCGCCCTTGAGCTGGGGCAGAATGACGGTGACGCTGGTAGCCGTGAGGCCGAAAAGAATCGTTGTGAACTGCACGCACAGAAGGATCAGCCACTGTCGCGCCGTGATGTTGCCCATGTCGCCGAAGCCTGCGCTGCGCCGCCGTCCGCCGTCAACGATCCTGATGACTGCGGCTCGGCGATCCACCAGGCGGTACGGATGTCAGATGCCCATCGCCTCGCGAAGGTCGCGCTCGTCCGTGGTCAGGCGGTGTAGAGCCGCAGCACGCCGTAGGCCACGGTACCGCCGAGCATCACGGCGGCAATGATCGTCAGGGTGACGAGTTGGGCACGACTCATGGACTCACTCCGCCGGTCTCGGCTGCGCTACCGGCCGGAACTTCTGGCTGAGAAGTGCCACGACCAGGATGCCGACACCGATGGCGTCGGTGATCATGTTGGGGTCGATCAGCAGCAGCGCCCCGATAAACAGGGGCACTCTTTCGTACCAGGTCGCCCGGCGCAGGAAATAGCCCTCCAGGCTAGCAGCCAGGGCAATGACGCCTATGGAGCCGGTCACGATCGCCCGCAGAATTTCGTCCCAGCTTCCGATGAACAGCAGCGACGGATTGAAGATGAAGAAATAGGGCACGACGAACCCGGCAGCAGCGAACTTCACGGCATGCAGGCCGGCCATCCACAGGCTGCCGCCGCTGATGGTGACCGCGGCGTAGACCGCCAGTGCAACCGGCGGCGTCACCGCCGACAAGCAGGAAAAGTAGAAGGCGAACATGTGGGCGGCGATAGGCTCGACGCCGAGCTTGACGATTGCCGGGACCAGCAGAGCCGCCTGCATGATGTAGGCCGGGGTGGTCGGCATGCCCATGCCGAGGATGATGCTGGCCATCATCGTGATCATGAGCGCCAGCACGAGCGAGCCTTCGGTGAAATTGACCAGAAATCCGGTGAAACGCAGCGCCAGCCCGGTTTGCAGCACGATGCCGATGACGATTCCGGCGCAGGCGCAGGCCATGGCGACGGGCACGGTGTGGATGGCACCATCGCGGAGCGCTTCCAGGCAGGCCTTGGGGCGCAAGCCGGTGGCAGGGCGCAGCCAGGAAATCGCGATCAGTCCCCCGGTTGCGATGATGGCGCCGTAGGTCGGCGTGAAGCCCATGAAGAGCAGCGCGAGCAGGACGATCACCGGCAGGAAGAGATGCGCCTGCGCGATCATGATGTGGCGCAGGATCGGCAGCTCCTCGCGCGCCAGCCCTCTCAGTCCGCCGCGCGCGGCGTTGAAGTGGATCGCCGCGAACAGCGCGCCGTAATAGAGAAAGGCCGGGATCGCCGCGGCGATCATGACCTCGGTGTAGGTAGCACCCAGAAACTCGGCCATGACGAAGGCCGCGGCGCCCATGATCGGCGGCATGATCTGCCCGCCGGTCGAGGCCACGGCCTCGATGGCGGCCGCCGCCTCCGGCTTGAAGCCGGTCTTCTTCATCAGGGGAATGGTGAGCCAGCCGGTGGTCATGACATTGGCGACCGCCGAGCCGGAAATGGTGCCGAACAGGCTGGACGACACGACCGCCACCTTGCCGGGACCGCCACGCGCGCCGCCGGCGATGGCGTTGGCGAAGTTCATGAAGAACGAGCCGGCGCCGGATTTTTCCAGGAACGCGCCGAAAATGATGAACAGTATGACATAGGTGCCGGCCACACCCAGCGGCACGCCGAACACGCCCTCGGTGGTGAACCAGCTCTGGTCGATCGTGATCTCGGTAGTGAGTCCACGATGATGCAGGAACCCGCCCATCCACTGGCCCAGCAACCCGTAGGCCAGAAATACGACGGCCACGATAGGCAGCGCGGCGCCGATCGTGCGCCGGGTTCCCTCCAGCACCAGCAGGATCCCCACGACGCCCACGGTCATGTCCATGGCCGTCAGGGGATGGGCCGTCGGGAAGCGGTTTACGACATAGTCGTACTTCACGAACATGTAGCCGATGCAGGCCAGCGACACGCCGGTCAGGCCGAGGTCGAGCCAGGGAATGCGATCCGGCGTCGAATCCTTGCGCGCCGGCCACTGCAGGAAGGCGAGCACCAGGCTGAAGGCCAGCGTGATGAACAGCAGGGCGTACTGGTCGGGCGCGTAGATCGTCAGCCGCGCATAGATGTGATAGGCGGACATCGCGACCGCCACCACGCCGACCACGAGGCCGGCATATCCCGTGAGCGCGCGCACGGCCGGCGCTCGCCCCTACTTGAGCAGGCCGGCTTCGCGATAGTACTTCGCTGCCCCCGGGTGATAGGGCATGCCGAAATTCTGCGCCATCTCGGCCGGGGCAATGTCCTTCATCGTCTTGACGACGTTGGCGAATTCACCTCGCCCTTCGATGATCGCCTTGGTGATCTTGTAGACGGTCTCCGGGGAAGTGCGCGACGACGCCATCAGGACCGTCGGCGACTGGAAGGTGAGGACGTCCTGGGTGATGCCCTGTTCCTTGTAGGTGTTGGCCTTGACCGTATGGCGTACGAACCCGGCATTCAGCTTCTTCAGTTCGGCGAACTCCGCGTCGCTGACCTGGATCATGCGCAGCGGCATCGCCGAGCCGAGATCGAGGACGAACGAGGCGGGCACCACCGTGAACCAGCCGCTCGCCACGGCCTGCCGGTTCTTCACCGCATCGGCGTTCGACGAGACCGGGCCGTAGCTCTTCGGCCCGAGATCGGTCAGCGTCATGCCGTTGACCTTGAGCAGGTACTCCCAGCCGGCGGCCAGGCTGGTGTTGCCGCGTGCAGGTAGCGCCACGGGCTTGCCCTTGAGATCCTTGATGCTCTTGATGTCGCTGCTTTCCGGCACCACGAGCTGCCAGACGTTGGGGTAGAAGTTGGCGATGAAGAGTGCCTTGTCGGTCGGCTTGCCGGCGAACTGGCCCTTGCCCTCGCGCGCATCGGCCACGACCGTGGTCATGGACCAGCCGAGGTCGGCCTTGTCCATGCGGATCTTCTCCATGTTCACTAGGGCGGCGCCCGGCTCGACCGCGACGTTCACGTCGGGAACCCGGGAATTGACCACCTGCGACACCGAGGCGGCCAGCGGCGTCCAGCTGCCGCCCGTCGGGCCGGCACTGAAGATGATTTCGGTCTTGGTCTGGGCTTGGGCAAGGCCTGCTGCCGCAAGCGTCAGCCCTGCAGCAAGAAGAACACGCGTGACACACTTCTGACTCGCTGATGCGATCGTCATTGTTGCCTCCCTGTGGTTGCACTGTCCTCGTCGCTGTCAGGCGCCGGGAGTACGTTTTTTTTTGCTTGGGGCAAGGCTACCGGCCGGGCAGGGACGCTGTCAAACGGGGTGGGGCGGTCGCTTCCGCGGCTTGAATGCAGAGTGTCCGGCCTTTAGCCTCATCGCCAATCGAGTGGGAGGAAGTATTCATGCCGACGATCGACGCCCAGGTTCACTGCTACGAGCGCAACCATCCCGGCCGGCCATGGGTCGCGGTGCTCGCCGGACCGCCCGAGGTTACGGCCGACGACATGATCAAGGCGATGGACGCGGTCGGCGTCGACGGCGCGCTGCTGGTCTCGGTCTATACGATGTACCGCTGGGACGAGAGCTATGCCGTCGGGGTGCAGAAGGCGCATCCCGGCCGCTTCGGTGTCATCAAGCCGGTCAATGCCAACGATCCCAAGGTGGCCGACACCATTGCCGCTTGGGCGGCGATGGACGGCACCGTTGCCATCCGCATCATGATGACGCCCGAGGTCTCGACCGATGCGGCCGATCCCGGCATTAACCGCGTGCTGGCGGCGGCGGCCAAGCACGACCTGCCGGTCAACCTGCTGGCGCGCGATCGCATGGAGCAGGTGGCGGAACTCGCCCGTCGCAACCCGAACACGCAGATCGTCATCGACCATCTTGGCCTCGAACAGCCCTTCGTGCCGCCGGTGCCGAAGGACCCGTGGCACGAGTTGCCCAAGGTGCTGGCGGTCGCGGCGCAGAAGAACGTCGCCATCAAGATCACCGGCGCCTGCACCCTCAGCCACGAGAAGTTCCCTTTCAAGGACATCTGGGATCCGCTGGGTCGCATCTTCGATGCCTACGGTCTCGAGCGCTGCATGTGGGGCACCGACTGGACCCGCGCCGTGAACCTGCTCACCTACAAGGAAGGCGTCGAGTCCTTCCGCGTC
>ERZ890510.2176-NODE-2176-length-11430-cov-7.983121_pt1 | contig 11430 bp, 12 predicted proteins | sample MGYA00521265_ERZ890510 | MGnify/ENA primary metagenome ERZ890510 (study PRJEB32303, sample SAMEA104408624) | aquatic metagenome | biome: Brackish water; feature: Chemocline; material: water | place: Baltic Sea | collected 2014-10-26T21:54:00 | depth 110 m ...
ATACTGTTCAAAGTACAGAATGCGTTCCAGATCGCGCAGCGTCATGTCCAGCATCAGACCGATGCGGCTGGGAAGCGATTTCAGGAACCAGATGTGGGCTACGGGTGCGGCCAGTTCAATATGGCCCATGCGCTCGCGGCGCACTTTTTGCAGCGTAACTTCAACACCACATTTTTCGCAGGTCACGCCGCGGTATTTCATCCGCTTATATTTGCCGCACAGACATTCGTAATCTTTGATCGGGCCAAAGATACGCGCGCAGAACAGGCCGTCGCGTTCTGGTTTGAACGTACGATAGTTGATGGTTTCTGGTTTCTTAATCTCGCCGAAAGACCAGCTGAGAATTCGCTCAGGACTTGCCAGCGAGATTTTAATCTCGTCAAACGACTTGGGAGCCTGGACGGGGGCGAAAGGGTTATTCGTGATTTCCTGGTTCATTTTTTGATCCTAATCTCGATTTCGGTTGAGTGAAGCGCTGCGGCGCTTCACTCGTTTTCCGCGTCCAGAAGCTCGATATTCAAACCGAGCGAGCGGATTTCCTTGATGAGAACGTTGAACGATTCCGGAATACCGGCTTCGAAATTGTCCTCGCCCTTGACGATGCTTTCATAGACTTTCGTCCGTCCAGCAACGTCATCCGACTTGACCGTCAACATTTCCTGCAGGGTATAGGCGGCACCGTAAGCTTCCAGAGCCCAGACTTCCATTTCCCCGAAACGCTGACCGCCGAACTGGGCTTTACCACCCAGCGGCTGCTGGGTCACAAGGCTGTAAGGACCGGTCGAACGGGCGTGGATTTTGTCGTCCACCAGGTGATGCAGTTTCAGCAGATACTTGACGCCGACCGTCACAGGGCGGGCAAACTGCTCGCCTGAACGACCGTCAAACAAGATCGACTGACCTGACGTGGCAAAGCCTGCACGGATCAGCGCGTCGTCAACATCGGCCTCTTTCGCGCCGTCAAAAACCGGCGTTGCAATCGGCACACCGCTTGTGACGTTACCGGCTGCCTCGAGGAACTCGTCCTGCGACATCTCGGTGAAGACTTCGTTATAAAGCGCTTCGCCGTAAGCGTGCTTGACTGTTTCCTGCACCGGAGTCAGATCGCCGGAACGGCCAAATTCCTTCAGCGCTTCACCAATCGACTGGCCCAGACCGCGTGCGGCCCAACCCATATGGGTTTCAAGGATCTGACCGACGTTCATCCGTGACGGAACACCAAGCGGGTTCAGACAGAAATCAACCGGCGTACCATCAGCAAGGAACGGCATGTCTTCGATCGGAACAACGCGGGAAATAACGCCCTTGTTGCCGTGACGACCAGCCATTTTATCACCCGGCTGCAGCTTGCGCTTTACCGCGATGAAGACTTTGACCATCTTCATCACACCCGGCATCAGATCGTCGCCGCGACGGACCTTTTCAACCTTGTCTTCAAACCGCGCATCTAACGCCCGCTTCTGGGCCTCGTATTGTGCGTTCAAAGCTTCGATTGCAGCGGCTTCTTTGTCGTCGTTCAACGCCAACTGCCACCACTGACCGCGGCTGAGACCTTCCAGCATTTCCTCGTCAATGACCGATTTCGGCTTGATGTTTTTAGGGCCTTTGACAGCGATTTTGCCCAGAATGGCGGTTTTCAGGCGGGAATAAGTGTTCCGGTCCAAAATCGCCATTTCGTCGTCACGGTCGCGCGAAAGCTGTTCAACTTCTTCGCGTTCGATCTGCAAGGCGCGTTCGTCTTTTTCAACGCCGTGGCGGTTGAAAACCCGAACTTCTACAACGGTACCGTAATCCCCCGGCGGCAGGCGCATAGAGGTGTCACGAACGTCAGACGCTTTTTCACCAAAGATGGCACGCAGAAGTTTTTCTTCCGGCGTCATCGGGCTTTCGCCTTTGGGGGTGATTTTGCCAACCAGAATATCCGCAGGCCCGACTTCGGCCCCGATATAAACGATACCGGCTTCGTCGAGGTTGCGCAGGGCTTCCTCGCCGACGTTCGGAATATCGCGGGTGATTTCTTCTGGCCCAAGCTTGGTGTCGCGGGCAGCAACTTCGAATTCCTCGATATGGATCGAAGTGAACACGTCATCTTTCACGATGCGTTCGCTGATCAGGATCGAGTCTTCGTAGTTGTAACCCATCCAAGGCATAAACGCGACGAGCACGTTCTTGCCCAAGGCCAATTCGCCCAGATCAGTTGACGGACCGTCGGCCACAACTTCACCTTTGGTCACCCGGTCACCCACCTTCACCAGCGGACGCTGGTTGATGCAGGTGTTCTGGTTTGACCGCTGGAATTTGCGCAGACGATAGATATCAACACCCGGATCGCTGGGTTCCAGATCGTCAGTGACCCGCACAACGATACGCATCGCATCAACCTGATCGATGATACCGCCACGCTTGGCCACGATGGCTGCACCGGAATCCCGGGCAACAATCGATTCAATGCCGGTGCCGACAAAAGGCGCTTCGGCCTTAAGCAACGGCACAGCCTGACGCTGCATGTTCGAACCCATCAACGCGCGGTTAGCGTCGTCGTTTTCCAGGAACGGAATAAGCGAAGCCGCAACCGACACCAACTGCTTTGGCGAAACGTCGATATAATCGATGTTTTCCGGCGCGCTGAGCACGTATTCACCCGATTTACGCGACGAGGCCAGATCGTTAACGAACCGCCCTTCGCTGTCGAGTTGCGCGTTGGCCTGCGCGATGGTGTGGCGCATTTCTTCGGTGGCCGACATGTATTGAATTTCGTCAGTAACCTGACTGTCGACAACCTTGCGGTAAGGCGTTTCGATGAACCCGTACCGATTCACGCGGGCGAATGTCGCAAGCGAGTTGATCAGGCCAATATTCGGGCCCTCCGGTGTTTCAATCGGGCACATCCGGCCATAATGGGTCGGATGCACGTCGCGCACTTCAAAGCCAGCGCGTTCGCGGGTCAGACCGCCGGGCCCAAGGGCCGAAAGGCGACGCTTGTGAGTGACCTCGGAAAGTGGATTGGTCTGGTCCATGAACTGCGAAAGCTGCGAGGAGCCAAAGAATTCTCGCACAGCAGCCGCAGCCGGTTTGGCGTTGATCAGGTCTTGCGGCATGATCGTGTCGATTTCAACAGACGACATGCGTTCGCGAATTGCGCGCTCCATGCGCAACAGACCAATGCGGTACTGGTTTTCCATCAGTTCGCCAACCGAGCGAACCCGGCGGTTTCCAAGGTGGTCGATATCGTCGATATCGCCCTTACCGTCGCGCAATTCCACCAATGCCTTGACCACAGCCACGATATCTTCGCGGCGCAGCGTGCGCAGGGTGTCAGGCGCGTCGAGTGACAGACGCATATTCATCTTAACCCGGCCAACGGCGGACAGATCGTAACGCTCGCTGTCAAAAAACAGCGTGTCAAACAAAGCCGACGCCGCGTCAACGGTTGGCGGCTCGCCCGGACGCATAACCCGGTAGATGTCCATCAAGGCACCGTCACGGCCGATATTTTTATCGACCTGCATGGTGTTGCGGATGTAGGGACCGACATTGATGTTATCGATGTCCAGCGTCGGGATATCGGTGACGCCATTGTCGATCAGGGTTTTCAGCGTGCCGCCGACCAATTCACTGGTCTTGGCATCGTAATCCAAAGTCAGTTCATCACCGGCTTCAACCCAGATTTCGCCGGTCTGTTCGTTGATCATGTCCTTGGCAGCAAAACGGCCGAGGATATGTTCATAAGGCACAAGGATTTCCTTGACCTTGCCTTCGTCTTTCAGTTTTTTCACGGTGCGCGGTGTGACTTTTTCACCGGCTTTAGCAATCACTTCACCGGTTTTGGCGTCGATAATGTCAAAGGTCGGCTTGGTGCCACGGATACGATCAGGGAAAAACGGGGTCGTCCATACCTTTTTCTTCTTGTTCAGCTTGAACATGACGGTGTCGTAATAGGCATCCATGATGCCTTCCTGATCCATGCCCAGCGCATAAAGCAGCGTGGTCACAGGCAGTTTGCGGCGACGGTCGATGCGGGCAAACACGATGTCTTTGGCGTCAAATTCAAAATCGAGCCACGAGCCGCGATACGGAATGATCCGGCTAGTGAACAGCAATTTGCCGCTAGAATGGGTTTTGCCCTTGTCGTGGTCAAAGAACACACCCGGCGAACGGTGCATCTGGGATACGATGACCCGCTCGGTGCCGTTCACAACGAAGGTACCGTTATGGGTCATCAGGGGCATATCGCCCATAAACACGTCTTGTTCTTTGATGTCCTTAACCGAACGCGCGCCGGTATCTTCGTCTACATCAAACACGATCAGACGCAAAGTCACCTTTAACGGCGCCGCATAGGTCATGTCGCGTTGCTGACATTCCTCGACATCGTATTTAGGTTTCTCCAACTCGTATTTCACGAATTCCAGAATGGCGGTCTCGTTGAAATCCTTGATCGGGAAAACCGACTGGAAAACCCCTTTGATACCTTCGCCGTCATTGGGCACCGGCTGATCGCCGGATTTCAGAAACAGCTCGTAGCTGGATTTCTGAACCTGAATGAGGTTTGGCATATCCAGAATTTCGCGGATTTTGCCAAAATGTTTGCGGATACGTTTGTGGCCGGAATGGGTCTGAGCCATGCTCGTGATAACCTTTTCTAATGTTCGCACGTCACATCCGTTGGGCACCGGGCGTGACATGCTCACTGAGGGGGGTTTAGGTCCTATTCTTGCGTGGCATCCCAAAGCCACACACCCGAACCTTCAACCACGCCTTTCAAGAAGTCCTGAGGCCAGGGCCCCTTGAAAGACAGGTTCGGCTGGACCCGCATTTTGCCGGTCCAGCCATGTTTTCTCGCCCCGAAAGGCGCAATCCGTCAGGATTACTTGATTTCGACGTCAGCGCCGACTTCAACCAGCTGTGCTTTGATCTTTTCAGCTTCGGCTTTGGAAACGCCTTCTTTGACAGCTTTGCCACCGGCTTCAACCAGATCTTTAGCTTCTTTCAGGCCCAGGCCGGTGATGGCGCGGACTTCTTTGATGACGTTGATTTTCTTTTCGCCAGCGGCTTTCAGAATAACGTCAAATTCGGTCTTTTCTTCAACAGCTTCTGCTGCTGCAGCCGGACCAGCCGCCATGGCGGCGCCGCCAGCGGCAGGTTCGATACCGTATTTGTCTTTCAGGATGGTTTTCAGTTCTTGAGCTTGGAGAAGGGTCAGACCCACGATCTCTTCTGCTAGTTTGTTCAGATCAGCCATTTGATTGCTTTCCGTTTCAGTTGTTTCTGTTCCAGCGCGATTTCGGATGACATCCGCACGCCTTACAATTGCGTATGCTTATGCAGCCTCGGCCCGCTCTTCGATGGTCGACAGTATCGACGCAATGTTTGCGGCAGGCGCGCCAATCGCACCGGCGATGTTTGCGGCAGGGGCAGCGATACAACCAACGATCGAGCTGATCAGCTCTTCACGCGACGGCATTGCGGCCACGGCTTTAACACCAGCGGCATCCAGAGCGACATCGCCCATAGCACCCCCAAGGACAACAAGCTTGCTGTTGTCTTTGGCAAAGGCTTCCGCAACTTTCGCTGCGGCAACCGGGTCCTGAGAATAGGCGAGAACGGTCATTCCTGTCAGCAGCCCTGCAATGCTTGCGCATGGGGTTCCCTCGAGGGCGATTTTGGCGAGCCTGTTCTTGGCGACACGTACGGACCCACCGGCTTCGCGCATGCGACCCCGAAAATCCTGCATCTCAGCAACCGTAAGACCTGCGTAATGTGCAACCACAATAACGCCAGAGTCCGCGAAGATTTGGCCGAGTTCACCGACCACTGCTTCTTTTTGGGCTCTATCCACAGTTTTGCTCCTAGTAATGGAGGTTTGACCCTCCGGCTCGTATTTTGCCGGGCAAGTGCCCGACAATCGGGTCCTTACGGGTCCTTCGCAATCTCGCCCAAGGGTTCAACGCCCAGGGATATATTGTTCCATTCCCGTCTCAGGTCGGATTTATGTACGGGTTTTTGCCCTACACCGGCCGTCTTGGACGAATCGCAAAGGTCGCAGCGTTACCCGCAGCGACCCAAGCAGGGGGTGCTTAGGACGTTTCACGGTGAATGTGAAGGGCTTAATCGCGTCTTTGTTGCAATTGCCTGGGTTCAACGCGACGAACTGCCGGCCCTTGAACGTGGTTTTGACCCAAATCCCAGCGCGCCAAGCCATTTGCGGCGGTACTGCCAGGCAAAGAACAGGGTCAGGTTGACGGACCATGCGCTCCATGCGGACAGGGAATATGCCTCTTTGAAGGGAAAGCCGAAACCGATCCAGATTGGCAGGGCAAGGCGCTGGGTGACTGCGCCGAAAATGATGGTGGCAGTGATCATCATCCACCAGCGATGCAGGCGGATGTTGCGCTTCAGGATAAAGAAAAGGCCGATGCCGCCCGTCGTGACCCACAGCAATCCGCTGATGAAAAATCCGGCCCTGCCCCAGATCGGAATATCCATGTGCGGCACCAGCGCGAACAGGGAGAACCCGCCCAGAAACACGCCCGCAATCGCTGCGCGGCCCATATTGATGTGCAGACGCGGAAACTTTGCGCGGAACTTGTTGGATATCTGAAACGGCACAAACGCCATCGGAACCGCAGACGCAACCATATGAGTATAGAGCAGCCATTTGCGGCTTTCCATATGATAGCTCATATTCGGGATCGTCCAATCAACCCCGAAAGGCACCCACCGGAACGCCAGCACCACCACGACGGCGGAAAAGAACCAATAAAGGAAACGGGCGGTTTTGGTCATGCACAGGGCCTTTGGTGCGGGCTTTGGTTATCCCTAGTGCGGGATCGCGGCAAATGCAATTGGACAGAATGTCAGGGTGGGTGGGGATACGTGGAAGGAAAGCGTACTTTGACTTCTTGTCAGCGCAATGCCATCGAAAGCGGTAAGCTGGACTGGATTTAACTAGATACAGAACCTTGGCCACCAAAGGCCTTATTTTTCTGGCGTGTTATTTCGAATCTAGTAAACGCCAATCGAGACTGAAAAACGCTGACTCCTTTGCCATTAACCACCTCATTTACAGTTGAGGCTTTGATCGTTGACTTTGGGCCGACAATTACTTCTTTAAGTACCATTGAAGCCGAAAAGTCGTGGAACAATTTTTCACCCACTGGTACACTTTCGGAAAAAGGTACCAGTAGTCGAACTTCCTCTTCATAGCTCCAGTGAATAAACTTCGTCGCGAATAGATCGATCATTTGATCCTCGCCCACATGATCTAAAAAGTTATCAGGTGTTAGATTGGGATAGAGCCTTTCGGAAACATACTGCACATTTACAAACGTTTTAGAGTCAACGTCGAAACCATAGCAGAGACCTGTGTGATTATCTGCGTAATGCGCCCACATCACGGGATTTTTCCAGCTCCTACAAAAACATAACAACCCACAACTCTTGTCGAATTCCAATAACCATTTACGAAACTTTTTTCTAAATGCTTTGTTCCTTTGACCGAACGACGCAAGTTCAAAAGCGTCATTACATCGAGAGAATCTCGAAACCTTCAATCGTTCATTCTGTAAGTTTTCCAATGCAAATTCTGGCGGGGTAAAGTAGTAAACGCGTTTCATCGGTGCCATTGAAATTTTGCTCCTACAATAAACATTTAGAAAAGCATACCACATGTGTGGCGTAAAAAAGAGGCACGCGGCACCTAACTCAGCACAATAATTCCAACATTATTCACCTTCCCCAAAAACCAAAAAAGGCGGGCCGTTGCCGACCCGCCTTTTCTATTCATTCAATCACAGTGACTGTTAGACAGCCGTTGCGGCAGCGATATCGACCGTAACGCCCGGGCCCATAGTCGAGCTGAGGGCGATCTTTTTCAGATAGGCGCCTTTGGAACCGCTTGGTTTGGCCTTTTGAACCGCACCAACGAAAGCGCGCACGTTCTCGATCAGCTTGGCTTCACTGAACGAAGCCTTGCCGATACCCGCGTGAACCACACCGGCTTTTTCGACCTTGAACTGCACTTCGCCGCCTTTGGCCGCCTCTACAGCGGTTTTGACGTCCATCGTCACCGTGCCGACCCGAGGGTTCGGCATCAGGTTGCGTGGGCCAAGGATTTTGCCAAGGCGACCGACGATTGGCATCATGTCTGGCGTTGCAATGCAACGGTCAAAGTCGATCTTGCCACCCATGATGGCTTCCATCAGGTCTTCGGCGCCAACGATATCGGCACCAGCAGCCAAGGCTTCGTCTGCTTTGGCGTTACGGGCGAAAACCGCAACACGCATGGTTTTGCCGGTGCCGTTTGGCAGGGCAACAACGCCACGCACCATCTGATCGGCATGCCGCGGGTCAACCCCAAGGTTCATTGCGATTTCGATGGTTTCGTCGAATTTCGAAGTTGCGTTTGCCTTCACCAGCGCGACGGCTGCTTCGACCGACAGGTTATCCTTGCCAACAAATGCGGCGCGGGCTGCGGTAATTCTTTTGCCATGTTTTGCCATGATGATTACCCCTTAACCTCGATACCCATTGACCGGGCAGAGCCCAGAATGATCTGCATTGCGCCTTCGATGTCATTGGCACTTAAGTCCGGCATCTTGGTTTCGGCGATCTCTTTGATCTGCGCCACAGTGACCGAACCGATTGTTTCACGGCCGGTCAGTTTCGAGCCGCCTTTCAACTTGGCAGCCTTTTTCAACAGATAAGACGCCGGCGGCGTTTTAATTTCTATCGAAAACGACTTGTCGGTGAAATAGGTGATGATCGTTGGCGTCGGTGCGCCCGGCTCGAGTTCCTGCGTCTTGGCGTTGAACGCCTTGCAGAATTCCATGATGTTCAACCCGCGCTGACCCAATGCTGGACCGATGGGCGGGGAGGGATTGGCTTGACCTGCTTTAACTTGCAGCTTGATCTTGCCAGCAACTTTTTTGGCCATGAGGGCCTCCTTTTTTGCTCCGACCTTTGGGGCGCGTCCCCGCAGGTCAATTTGGTGTGGTGCGGTTCAGATCGCGCGCGACCCTTGCCTCCCACAGACGCAACACATCAGGACGGTTTCGCGACCTGCGTGTATTCCAGTTCGACCGGGGTTGCCCGGCCAAAAATTGAGACCGAGACCTTGAGACGGGAATTGCCCTCGTCCACATCCTCGACCTGACCCGAGAAGCCCTCGAACGGGCCGTCGGTGACAGTGACGGTTTCGCCAATATCGAACGAAATCAGTGACCGTGGGCTTTCGGCACCCTCGTCTACCTGGTTCTGGATCACCGCAACTTCGCTGTCGCGCATCGGCGTCGGGCGGCCTTGCTGGCCCAAAAACCCGGTGACGCGGTTGATCGAGCTGATCAGGTGATAACCCTTGTCGGTCATTTCCATGCGGACCAGAACGTAACCCGGCATAAAGCGCCGTTCGGTCTGGACCTTTTTGCCCTTACGGACTTCGATCACTTCTTCGGTTGGAACAAGCACTTCAACGATCTCGTCCTCGAGCCCGTTTTGCACGACAGCTTCTCTGATTTGCTCGGCGATCTTTTTCTCGAAATTCGAGAGGACGCTGACCGAGTACCATCGTATCGTCATATTGCCTGTTACCTTTATGCTGACAGGCGAACCTGCCGGAATTTTCAGTCTGTTCAGCGGTTTAACCCGCTTTTCGCAGAACACAAAACAGCGCGCTGTCCGAATCGAAGCGCGCTATGTTCTGGGATGAGGATGCCTCTACAGGCAGGGCTGCATGAATTCAAGGGGTTGGCCGCAGTTTTCTAACGCGCGGGCCGGTCGAATTTGCAGGCCTTGGTTAAAACAAGTTCAACGTGGTTGTCAGCCCAAGGCGGATGATCAGGTCGATGGAAAAGAAGAAGATCGCAGCGATCGTGGCCATGATGAAAACCATCACCGTGGTCACCGTGGTTTCGCGCCGTGTGGGCCAAACGACTTTGGACACCTCGCCGCGAACCTGCTGGATAAACTGTAACGGATTGGCGAGGGCCATGGCTGTGCTCCTTTTACGGCCGAGCCCCTGCCCGACCGAGGTTCATTTACGAGGTTCAGCACAGGAATTCAAGAGGCTGAGTTTCGCACGCTTCGGGCGTTTCGTACGCTTGGTTTGGACGTTTGAGGATAGGATGGGCATAGCGCGTAGGGTGGGCAATATTGCCCACCGGCGTGGCGGGTTTGGTAGCGACAGCGATGGGCAGGATTGCCCACCCTACGCTTGCTAATCGGGCCCAACTGACCACAGGCGGCCACAAAGCCTATCTGGAAGCCGTTAAAGGCGCATTTGGTGGTGATGTTGATTACCCAATGCTGGTTAAGATGTGCGACACCCTAATTGGCTCGCATGGCCACGAAAAGAAATACTCCCCCGCTGAATGTACTGGCGCAAAGAAAGTCAAAATCTCAGGTGAACCATATAAAAAGGCCACATCGGACACTTATTGAATCATTAGAGTCACTTAGGAAGTGTTGCCTAACCGATTGATTCTGTTATGTTTTATTTATGGACATGACATATAACCTTAACGGCGGATTTAGGCCGACAATGAAACGGTTCGCGGATCTGGACGGGCCTGATTTCTTTCCTACGCCAGCGTGGGCAACCCACACATTGATCGAAAATGAAGATTTCAAAGGCGACATCTGGGAAAGTGCTTGTGGGAATGGGGCTATGTCAGAGGTCTTGAAGAAGGCTTCCGGGGCAGTGCTTAGTTCAGATTTGTACGACAGGGGCTATGGCGAGGCAGGTGTAGATTTTCTTGGCTCAAAAAGCCGCGCGAAAAACATTGTAACCAATCCCCCATACAACGCGGCTGAGGGGTTCCTGCGCACAGGTCTCGAATTGGCGGAAAACAAGTTCGCACTACTTTTGCGGCTGGCCTTTCTCGAAGGGGGAAACCGTCAACGCACTATTTTTTTCCGTTTCACCACCGTCGCGAGTATGGGTTTTCAGTGAGCGCATCACATTCTACCCTGCAAACGCAGAGCCAAAAGGTAGTGGCACTACCGCTTATGCTTGGTTTGTGTGGGACAAATCTGCGCCTAGCAGGACGGAGCTGAAGTGGTTCGCGCCGGGATATAAAGCAAAATTCGGCTAGGCGTTCTTTGATTTCAAGTATTTCGTACCTAGTGCAGTTATAGCGTAGCCCACGCGAGGGACGTGGGTCAGATAGCCTTCGCAAATATAATTGCCCTCGGCGGCATAATGCGATTTCACATTTCTAACAATCTGATGCCACATAGGTTCGCCGTTTCTCGTGGCTGAAGGTAACTGGTCCGAGGATGATAGTGCAATATAGTTGGGGATTTCTTTGCGCAATCTATGAGAAGTTGCAACGCCGTTGGGCTGAGTAGCTGTTATCTGCAAAATTCCGAATGCAATTATGTTTTCAGATGTGGATGTCATAATTCTCTCTCCTGAAATGGGATGAGTTACGT
>ERZ890510.2181-NODE-2181-length-11415-cov-7.703169_pt1 | contig 11415 bp, 10 predicted proteins | sample MGYA00521265_ERZ890510 | MGnify/ENA primary metagenome ERZ890510 (study PRJEB32303, sample SAMEA104408624) | aquatic metagenome | biome: Brackish water; feature: Chemocline; material: water | place: Baltic Sea | collected 2014-10-26T21:54:00 | depth 110 m ...
TGTCGATGGGACAGGGACCTCATCCGGACTACAAGTTCGGTTCGACCCAGAGGCTCGACCGGGCAACCGGCGCGGCGACGACGCTCTACATTGAATGCGACGGGCACAAACTCTCGGCGCCCAACGACCTCGTGTTCGACAAGGCCGGTGGCTTCTACTTCACCGACCTCGGCAAGCGTTACGCTCGGCATCGCGACCATGGCGGGCTCTATTACGCCTTGCCGGATGGCTCGAAGATCGTGTGTCTCGCCTATCCCATGCTGAGCGCGAACGGTTGCGGCCTGTCCCCGGACGGCAGGACTCTCTATGTCGCCGATACCGAAGGCGCGCGACTCTGGGCGTTCGATGTCGAAGGGCCGGGCGTGCTCGCCAAGCCGAAAGGCCACGCGCCGCACAGTGGCCGGGTCATCGCCGGATTGCCCGGCCCGGCGCGATTCGACAGCCTGGCGGTGATGGCAAGCGGCAACATCACGGTGGCCACGCTCACGACCGGGATGATCACGGAGATATCGCCGGCGGGGGCAATCGTGCGCGAAGTGAAAATGCCGGATATCTACCCGACCAACATCTGCTTTGGCGGGTCTGACATGCGCACCGCATACATCACGCTGTCGGACTCGGGACGTCTCGCGACGATGCAGTGGCCGGAGCCTGGCCTGAAGCTCAACTTCGAATGACAAGGGGGCGTCTATGGCCGGCAACGGACAGCTGATCATCGATCTCGACAGGAAGCGCATGCAGGCGATGGTCTCGAAGGACGTTGCCACGCTGGAGGCCGTTCTGGCCGACGATCTGATCTATACGCACTCTTCGGCACGGCTCGACACCAAACAGAGCCTGATCGGCGCAATGGCATCAGGAGCGACCGTCTACACGGGCGCAGAGCCGGCCGACGTCAATGCGCAGGACCTCGGCGATGTCGTGGTGCTGACGGGAACGGCGCAGATGAAGGTCGTGTCGAGCGGTACGCCCAACGCATTCGGTATCCGCTTTGTGGATGTCTATGCCAAGCGGGACGGGCGCTGGCAGATGGTGACCTGGCAGTCGACGCGGCTGCCGGAGTAACCGGCGACGGTGGTGATCCACCGCCACGACACATTTCGAATGTTCGGATGAGAGCGTCCACCCTGACCGGCCGCGCGGCCGGCCAGGGAAACTGAAGCTACTCGGCGGCCATTCTCGGCGTCGCCTCGTCGAGCGCCGCGCTCACGCGCGGCGGTGACATCGGCAGTTCGGTCATGCGCACGCCGGTGGCGCGCGCGATCGCGTTGCCCACGGTGGCGAGCGGCGGCACGATCGGCACTTCGCCGACGCCACGCACGCCATAGGGGTGATGCGGATTGGGCACCTCGACGATGATGGTTTCGATCATCGGCAGGTCGGAGGCGACCGGCATGCGGTAGTCGAGGAAGCCCGCGTTATCGAGCTTGCCCTTGGCGTTGTAGATGTATTCCTCGTTCAGCGCCCAGCCGATGCCCTGCACGGCGCCGCCCTGCATCTGGCCTTCGACGTAACTCGGATGGATCGCAGTGCCGACGTCCTGCAACGCGGTGTAGCGGCCGATTTCCACGATGCCGGTATCGCGGTCGACCGCGAGGTCGACGATGTGGACGCCAAAGCCCGGCCCGGCGCCCTGGGCGTTGAGCTGGTTATGGCCGTTGATCGGACCGCCGGTCTTGCCGGCGGTCGCGGCGAGCTGGGCCAGCGATAGCGGTTCGAATTCGCCGACATTGCTGCCGGCCGGCTTGGCGCAACCGTTCTCCCAGATCACTCCCTCGGGATCGACGCCCCAGGTCTTGGCGGCGCGCACTTTCAGCTCACGCACCATGTCGCGCACCGAATTGACCACGGCGAGACCGGTGGCGAAGGTGACACGGCTGCCACCGGTCACGAAGTTGAAGCCGATCGAGCTGGTATCGGCGATCACCGGCCGCACCTTGCTGTAGTCGACGCCGAGTTCCTCGGCTGCCATCAGGGCGAGCGACGCGCGCGAACCGCCGATGTCCGGATTGCCGGAGATGACCGTTACCGTGCCGTCCTCCGCAACGTGCGCCGCAGCGCTCGAATCCGCGCCGACATTGAACCAGAATCCCGCCGCCACGCCGCGCGCCATGCCGGGCTTGGGCTTGCTCTTGTAGTGGGCGGAGTTCTTGGCGGCCTGCAGCGTCTCGACGAAGCCGATGGTGTCGAACACCGGACCGTAGCTGGTCTTGGTGCCCTTCTTGGCGGCATTCTTGAGGCGGAGATCGATCGGGTCCATGCGCAGTTCCTGCGCCAGGATGTCGACCGTGGATTCGACCCCCCACGCCGAAATCGGCGCACCGGGCGCGCGGTAGGCCGCAACTTTGGGGCGGTTGCTCACCACGTCGTAGCCCACCACCTTGATGTTGGGGATGTCGTAGCAGGCGAAGCTGGTCCAGCACGCGGGAGCGACCGGCGAGCCGGGGAAGGCGCCGGCCTGCAGCGCGATCGTGCATTCGGCGGCGACGATCGTTCCATCTTTCTTGGCGCCGATCTTGACGTGGACCGTGCCGCCCGGCGCCGGGCCGGAGGCGCGGAACACCTCGTCGCGGCTCATCACCATTTTCACAGGCTTGCCGGACTTCTTCGACAAAATCACGGCAACCGGTTCGAGATAGACCACGGTCTTGCCGCCGAAGCCGCCGCCGATCTCGGTCGGTGTCACGCGGATCTGCGAGGTCTCGATGTTGAGGAGCCGGCTGCAGAAGCCGCGCACCTGGAAGTGGCCCTGCGTCGTCGACCAGAGCTGAACCTGGCCATCCTCGGCCATGCTGGCCAGGCAAGCATGCGGTTCGATGTAGCCCTGGTGCACCGGCTGGGTGGTGTAGTCGCGCTCGACGACGATCTCGGCCTGCTTGAAGCCGGCGTCTATGTCGCCTTTCAGGTTGTCGATGCGCTTGGCGATGTTCGACGCCTTTGTCGGCACCGGCTTCACGCCCTCGGTGATGAGATGGTCGTGCAGCAGCGGCGCGCCGTCCTTCATCGCCTCGGCAACATCGATGACGTGCGGCAGCACTTCGTACTCGACCTTGATCAAGGCGAGAGCGGCGCTGGCAATGCTGTCGGTCGTCGCGGCGACGGCGGCGACCGGATGGCTCTCATAGAGCACCTTCTCGCGCGCCATGACGTTGCGCGTGATGTCGCGCAGGTTGACCTGCATTTCGCCGGCCGGGACGACCAGGTTCGGCTGTTCCGGGAAATCCTTCGATGTCACCACGGCCTTGACACCCGGCAGCTTCTCGGCGGCCGAAGTGTCGATCGACTTGATGCGGGCATGGGCGTGCGGGCTGCGCAGCACCTTGCCGATCAACTGGCCGGGCATGTTGAAGTCCGCGCCGAAGCGGGCGCGGCCGGTCACCTTGTCGGCGCCGTCGGGACGATCAGGACGCGTGCCGACCCACTTGTACTTCTGCTTGCTCATTTTGATGCCCCCCTCATGTCGGCGGCCACATCCATGACCGCTCGGACGATCTTGTCGTAGCCCGTGCACCGGCAGAGGTTGCCTGCCAGCCAGTACCGCACCTCGGTCTCGGTCGGATTGTTGTTGCGCTCCAGGAGCGCCCGGGAGGCGACCAGGAAGCCCGGCGTGCAGATGCCGCACTGGAGTGCGGCAAATTCGATGAACTTCTTCTGCAAGGCGTGGAGCTGGTCGCCGTTCGCCATGCCCTCGATGGTTTCGATCTTCTTGCCTTCGGCTTCGGCCGCCAGCACGAGGCAGGAGCAGACCATGCGGTCGTCGAGCATGATCGTGCAGGCGCCGCAATCGCCCGAGCCGCAGCCTTCCTTGGTGCCGGTGAGGCCGAGCTGGTCGCGCAGCACGTCGAGGACGGCCTGCGAGGGATCGCAGAGGAACTCGGTCGGTTCGCCGTTGATGGTGGTGGAAACATGCATTTTCGACATGATCAGGCTCTCTCTCACTTCTTGCCGGCGCGTTGGGCCGCGATGGTGGTGGCGCGCTTGCAGAGCACGCCTGCGATCTTGGTGCGATAGACGATGGTGCCGCGCTTGTCGTCGATCGGCTTGCAGACGGCGCGGCAGGCGGCGGCGGCGGCCTCCAGCGCTTCGGCGTCGAGCTTCGAGCCGACCAGCGCCTTGCCGGCGGCTTCGACCAGCAGCACCGTCGGTGCCACGGCACCCAGGCTCACGCGAGCAGCGGTGCAGGTGCCTCCCTTCATGGTGAGGTTGACGCCGCAGCCAACCACGGCGATGTCCATCTCGGTGCGTGGGATCAGCCGCAGGTAGGCATCGGACGAGCCCGCCGGACGCGCCGGCAGGGTGAAGCTCACCACGATTTCTCCGGGCTCAAGTGTCATGCGGCCGGGGCCGGCAGGGATCTTCTCGACAGCGACCTCGCGCCGGCCCTTGGGGCCTTGCACGGTGACGATGGCACCGGCGGCAACGAGCGCAGGCACGCTGTCGGCGGCGGGCGATGCGTTGCAGAGGTTGCCGCCGGCCGAGGCGCGACCCTGAATCTGCTTCGATCCGATCAGGTTGATGGCCTCAAGCACGCCGGGCCAGGCCTTCTTGAAGGTCGGGTGGTCGTGAAGCTGCATGCCCGAGACAGCGGCGCCAAACTTGAAGGAGCCGCCACCCTTGTCCTCAATGGTCGTCATTTCGGCGATCTTCTTGATGTCGACGATGATGCTGCCGGGCTTCACGAATCCGGCGCGCATCTGCACCAGCAGGTCCGTGCCGCCCGCGAGAATGCGGCCTGCACCCTTGGCGGCGACCAAGGCTCCGACGGCCTCGTCGATCGTGCGCGGCGCGCTGTACTCAATGCCATTCATTACATACCCCCGTTGGCGTTTCTGATCCCTGAGTTCCCGGTTGGGCCGGGAGCAGCAGCTAGAATATCCCGACTATAGGGGCGTTCCGCCGCTTTTTCCCCGACGAAATTGCTTCTGCCCTGGCAAACTAAAAGTCCGCAGGGCGGTCGGTGGTTTCGTCGTCTCGGCGTCCGGGTTGCCCTGATTGACTCCTCTGGCCCAGTCCGCACAATTGCTGCAACTAAGAATGACAACCAGCGGGGGAAATCATGCGCTTCGTGAACAAAGTGGCGCTGATAACCGCGGCGGCCAACGGTATCGGCCGTGCCACCGCCCAGATCATGGTGCGCGAGGGCGCGACGGTAATCGCCGTCGACAATCACCAGGGCCGGCTCGACGAGGCAGTGCGGGCGCTGGGTCAGACTGGAGGCAAGGGACCCGGAAAAGTCGACGGCCGGCTGGCTGACGCGCTGGACGCGACCGAGGTCGACGCTGTCATTGCAGAGGTGGCGCGCAAACATGGCCAGATCGATATCCTGGTCAATGCCGTGGGCGGCAGCACGGTGATCGACAAGCCTGTCTCGACCACCGAGGAACTCAGCCTGGCCGACTGGCAGAAGCTGATCGCCTTCAATCTCGACGGAACCTTCCTGTTCACCCACGCGGTGATCCCGGTGATGAAACGGCGGCGCAGCGGCAAGATCGTCAACCTGGCTTCGATTGCGGGGCGCGGGCTCAGTGCGAACAGCTCGAGCGCCTATGCCGCTGCCAAGGGCGGCATCATCGCCTTCACCCGCAAGCTGGCGCACGAGCTCGGTCCCGAGGGCATCAACGTCAATGCCATCGCCCCCAGCGTGACGCTGACCGAACGCATCCGGCCGCATTGGGAAAAACGCTCCCAGGCAGCCCAAGCCGAAGAGATCGAACGCACGCCGTTGCGTCGTGTCGCCGAAGCGGTCGACCAGGCCAACGTGATCTGCTTCCTCGCGTCGGCCGACGCCGACTTCGTCACCGGCCTCACCATCGACGTCACGGGCGGCGTCTAGCCTTCCAACCAGGGAGAGAAACATGACCGACAAGGTCGGATTCATCGGGCTCGGTGCCATGGGCGGGCCGATGGCGCTCAACCTCGCCAAAGCGGGCTTCGCGCTGGTGGTGCACGACATCGACCAGACCAAGACCGCGCCGCTGCGGGACAAGGGCGCCGAACTCGCCGGCACGGCGGAAGCCGTGGCGGCTGAAGTGGCGCGGACCATCGTCATCGTCGAGACCACCGAGCAGGCCGAATCGGTCATCCTTGGCGAGCGCGGCATCATCAGGAGCGCCAAGCCCGGTCATATCGTGCTGTGCATGGCGACGATCGATCCCTTCGCCGCCCGTACCATCGCGGACCAGTTGGCGGCGCGCGGCATTGCCATGCTCGATGCGCCGGTGAGCGGCGGCACGGGACGGGCGCAATCGGGTGAGCTGTCGGTCATCGTCGGCGGCGACGCCGCGGTGGTCGCCAGGTGCGAAGACCTCTTCAAGGCCATGGGCAACCGTTCGTTCCATGTCGGGCCGCTGGGCAGCGGCCTTGCCATGAAGCTGGTCAACAACATGCTGGTCCAAGTCAACACCGTGGCGGTGGCCGAGGCGCTGGTGCTGGGCGTCAAGGCCGGGCTCGATCCGCAGACCATCTACGAGGTCGTGCGCGTCTCGACTGGCGCCAGCGCAGCCTGGGAACTGCGCGTGCCGCGCATCCTCAGCGGCGACTATGCGCCGGGCGGGACGATCGACATTTCCTACAAGGACCAGGAACTCGAGACGGCCTTCGCCAAGCGTCTGGGCGTACCCGTGCTGCTGGCCAACGTAACGCAACAGGTCTACCAGATGGCCCGCGCCCGCGGTCTCAACAAGCAGGACGGGTCGGCGATCGTGAAGGTCTTCGAGCAGATGGCCGGCGTTACTGTGAGGGGGGACAAGCCATGACCACGTTCGTGCTGATCCATGGCGCCTATCAGGGCGGCTGGATCTGGAAGCCGGTTGCCGAGCGCCTGCGCACAAAAGGTCATCTGGTGTTGACGCCGACGCTCGACGGCTGTGCCGAGCGCAAGGACCAGATTCGCGCCGGCATCGACACCGAGACGCACGCGGCCGAGATCGCCGGGCTGCTGTTCTACCAGGACCTGAAAGACGTCGTGCTGGCCGGCACCAGCACCGGCGGCATGGTGATGGCACGCGCCGCCGAACTGGCCCGTGAACGCGTCGGACGCCTGGTGTTCGCCGACGCGCTGGCGTTGCTCGACGGCGAGGCGCTGCCCGATTTTGTAAAGCGCCCGACTGCGGTGAACACCGAACTCGCCACGGGCCAGTCGCGGCAGGATCTCGAGACCCGCCTGTTCGTCGATTTCGACCCGGCGCTGCGGGCATGGGCCCTGGACCGCTGCACGCCGCATCCGATTGCGGCGATGCAGGCGCCGGTCAGGCTGGAGCGCTTCTGGGACCAGACGTGGAACGCCTCAGTGATCTGGTGCAAGCGCAGTCCCAACCCGCCTGTTGCCCATCAACGCCGCGCCGCCGAGCGACTGAAAGCCCGCTGGCATGAACTGGATACCGGGCACTACCCGATGCTTACCGAGCCCGAGGCCCTGGCGCGTCTGATCGCCGAGGGCTGACGCGGATCTGCCAGCACTTTCGGGCGGGGCGGTTGGCCGGCCGTGACCACTTGCCCGATCCGCCGAATTGCCTATATCCAGCGCCGGCCCAATTCACTTGAAGTGGACAGACGCAATGAACGGTGATGCCGGTACCGCCCAGTCGCATGAGTTTCAGGCCGAGGTCGCCGAACTGCTGAACCTGATGGTTCACTCGGTCTACTCCGAGACTGACATTTTTCTGCGGGAGCTGATCTCCAACGGATCGGACGCCTGCGACAAGGTCCGCTACGAGGCGATCGCAAAGCCGGAATTGCTGGCCGGCAACGATAAGCTGGCCATCTGCATCGCCCCCGACGCCGCAGCAAAGACGCTGACGATCTCCGATTCGGGAATTGGCATGGATCGCCAGGAGCTGATCGACAATCTGGGAACCGTCGCGCGGTCCGGAACGAAGGCGTTCCTGAAGGGCGTCAAGGACGCGAAGGAAGGCCTCGGCCTCATCGGCCAGTTCGGCGTCGGCTTCTATGCCGCCTTCATGGTGGCGGACCGGATCGAGGTGACCAGCCGGCGGGCCGGATCGCCGGACGCCTGGGTCTGGAGTTCTTCGGGCGGCGCGGGCTTCGACGTGGCGCCGGCCAGCCAGGAGCAAGCTGCGCGGGTTCCGCGCGGCACCGAGATCGTCCTTCATCTCAAGGAGGAGGCCGCCCGCTACCTGCAACCATTCGAGCTCGAACGCATCGTCAGGACCTATTCCGACCACATCCTTTTTCCCATCGAACTGGTCGACGAGAAGGGCGAAGCGCGGCAGGTCAACGCCGCCAGCGCCTTGTGGCAGCGTTCGAAGTCCGATGTGAAGCCGGAAGACTACACGCAGGCCTATCGTTCCATCGCGATGGCCTTCGACGAACCGGCTCTCACTTTGCACTACAAGGTCGAAGGCCGTCAGTCCTATGCCGTCCTGCTCTTCGTGCCGACGACTCCGCCGTTCGATCTCGCGGATCCCGGCCGCAAGGGACGGGTGAAACTGTATGTCCGCCGGGTCTACATCACCGACGATGCCGATCTCCTGCCGGCCTATCTGCGGTTCGTTCGCGGCGTCGTGGACAGCGAGGATCTGCCGCTCAACCTGTCGCGCGAGATGCTGCAGAACAATCCGCAGGTCGCCCAGATACGCAGCGGCCTGGCCAGCCGGGTGATCGGCGAGTTCGAAAGTTTGGCGGCCAGGGACAGCGACAGTTACGCCAAGATCTGGAGTGCGTTTGGGCCCGTCGTGAAGGAAGGGCTGTACGAGGATCACGAACGACGCGGCCAACTGCTTGCGCTCGCGCGCTTCGCGACGACTGCCGGAGAAGGCACCCGCTCGCTCAAGGACTATGTTGCCAGCCTGAAGCCGAACCAGACTGAAGTCTACTATCTGGTGGGCGAAGGCGCGGATCGCCTGAAGTCCAACCCCAAGCTCGAGGCGGCACGCGCGCGTGGCGTAGAGGTCCTGCTGCTGACCGATCCGATCGATGCCTTCTGGACGACGTTGCCGCAGGAATTCGACGGCAAACCGTTCAAGTCCCTGAGCCAGGGCGACGTGGATTTTGGCCTCGTGCCGCTGCTGGACAAGGCGGAAGCCGACACCGGATTGAAGACGACTGCGGAGGACGAGGCAGCCATCGTCAAGGCCGTGAAGGAAGCCCTGGGGGAGAAAGTTTCGGAGGTGCGCGCCTCGCCGCGACTGACCGAAAGCGCCTCCTGTCTCGTGGCCAACGCCCAGGGCCGTGACCGCGAACTGGAGCGTCTGTTGACCCGGCAGAATCGCGGCAGCGGCGCCAACCCGATTCTCGAACTGAACATGAGCCACGCGCTGGTCCGGGCGCTGGGAACGGCGCAGAACGCCGGTCGGCCGGAGGAGGTCGCCGATTTGGCGAGCCTGCTTCTCGACCAGGCTCACATTCTCGACGGCGAGATGCCGGCCGATCCGGCCTCGTTTGCGAGAAGGGTCAACGCTTTGGTGCTGCGGGGGCTTCGTGCCGATGACTGAGCATTGACTCGTTCTTCCGCTTCCAGGTAGCGTCCAATCTATAAGTTACAACCAGAGGCAGTGGAGACGGACTTGCGGCGGCGATCATTGATGGCTCTGACGGGGGCATGCCTCCTCTGTGGTTGTAGCGGCGCGGTGCACCGCTTGCCGCAGATCAACGATGGCAATCTCAACGTGGCGCAAACGGAAGTGCAGGGCGCCGGCGGGCCGCCGCCACGCCGCGCCGTCACGGATGAGGAAGTGGTCGAGACCATGCGCTCGGCGCTTCACCGCATTCGCCCGCCAGCCGATCAAGTCTGCCGGGAGATGAACATCGGTGTCTGCGAATGGAAGTTCCGCTGGTCGAGGGATCGATCGATGAATGCCGGCGCCGGGCCGAGCGGCTTGATCCTGGTCAACCGCGGCATCGTCGAATATGCGGCGAACGAAGAGGAAGTCGCCCTGGTGATTGCACATGAGATCGGGCATCAGGCGGCGAATCATGTGGCGACGGGTCAGCGCAACAAGGCGATCGGTGCTGCTGTCGGGGCGATTCTCCTGGGTGCGCTTGGTGCGGCGGCATCTTACGGCAGCTATGACGGCGCCAGCGTGACACGCGCGGCCGCGAATGCCGGCTCGGACATTGGCGGCGCGATCGGCGGGCTCTCTTACTCGAAGGAACAGGAGCGCGAAGCTGATTATCTGGCCGCGGTGATCCTGTACCGCTCCGGTGTCGACCTCGACAAGGCACGGGGCTTCTTGCTGACGATGGCAAGGGCATCGGGCCGGAAGGAAACCGGAATGCTGGATTCGCACCCTGCGGGCCCCGAGCGAATTGCCGGCTGGGATCGGGCAGTCGAGGAAATTCGCATGTCGAACGGGCGGCTGCCTCAACGGGCGAGTTGAGAGCGGTGTTGGCACGGGCCGCCTGCGCAGGCAGGCTCCGGCGTGATTCGAGGCTGTAGATTCGGGCGAGTGACGCTCACCATGGCCAGTTGAAACGTACCTCCGCCGAAGGGAACATCACGATGGCCGAACTGCTGCCCGCCCTCTGCCTGATCGCCATGCCCGGCCGCCGCCGCCGCACCATCGAGCTCTGCCAGGAGACCGAGCGGCGCGGCTTCGCCGGCATCTACGTGCCGAGCCCGATGGGCAACATGTCGATGTGCGAGGCGCTGTCGTGGAACACCGCGTCAATCACTTTCGGAACCGCGATCGCACCGATCTATCAGCGTACCATTGTTGATTTCGCGCAGAGTGCCGCGATGATGCACGAGGTATCGGGTGGGCGGTTTCGCCTCGGTATCGGCATCGCGCATGGGCCGTCGCATGTGCGAATGGGCGTCACTCCGGGCAAGCCGCTGGCGGACACCCGCTCCTTCATCGAGAAGTTCCGTGCGCAGGATAGCTTCGGTCCCTTGCCGCCCATCGTCGTGGCGGCCCTGCGCAAGCGTATGGTGGCACTGTCGGGTGAGCTGGCCCAGGGCGTGGTGTTCGCCAATGCATCGCTTTCGCACATGGCCGCGTCGCTGGCGGCTCTGCCCGCAGCGAAGCGGGACGATCCGGACTTCTTCATCGGCAACATGATCCCGACCTGCATCAGCGACGATGCAGAGGCCGCCAGGGCGGTGAACCGGCGGACGCTGACCAACTACGCGTTCCTGCCGAACTATCGGAATTACTGGAAGGAGGCGGGCTATATCGAGGAAATGGACGCCATCGAGAAGGCGATCGTGGAAGGACGCCGCGAGGATGTGCCGAAGTGCTTCTCCAACAAATGGCTCGCCGACAACACGCTGTTCGGTCCGGCGGCGAAAGTGCGCGAGGGTGTCGCCGCGTGGCGCGCCGCGGGCGTGCGCACGCCGATTCTGGTGCCATCCTCGGCGGCCGGTAACCAGATGAAGGCGATCGAGGAAGTCTTCGCTACCTTCGGCTGATGGAAAGCCGCGGCACGCAACGAGCCTCGCTGGCGGACAGGGCGGGA
>ERZ890510.2183-NODE-2183-length-11414-cov-7.384453_pt1 | contig 11414 bp, 11 predicted proteins | sample MGYA00521265_ERZ890510 | MGnify/ENA primary metagenome ERZ890510 (study PRJEB32303, sample SAMEA104408624) | aquatic metagenome | biome: Brackish water; feature: Chemocline; material: water | place: Baltic Sea | collected 2014-10-26T21:54:00 | depth 110 m ...
CAGTTTGCTCAATATATTTTTTTTTAGTTGAAGTGCAAAAGAATTAGCTTTTTCATAGCCTATCAAACTTATTATAGTTGATTTACCTTTCTTTTGATCTTTTTTAGTTAATTTACCCGCTAGTTTTTTAAAACCTTTAAAATCTATAACATCATCGGCTAACTGAAACAATAAACCTATATCTTCACCTAATTTACTCAAAAATTTTATTTCTTTAATATTTTTTTTTGCAATTATACCAACGGCAAAACAACAAAAATTAAATAATTTTCCTGTTTTTTTTTTTTGCATATCAATAATGTCTGAAAAAAATTTTTTTTTCTTTTCGAAATTTAAGTCTAAGTATTGGCCGCCGGCGATACCTGTGTGCCCTGAGCAAAGCGCTAAAGCTTTAACAAGTTCTGCTTTGCTTTTATCTTCGATTTTATGATTTTTATCTACAATCATTTCAAAAGCTAAGGTTAATAGTGAGTTGCCAGCTAAGATAGCAGTAGACTCACCAAATTTTACATGTGTTGTTAATTTTCCTCTTCTCATTCTATCATTGTCCATACAAGGAAGATCATCATGAATTAAAGAGTAGGAATGAATGCACTCAACAGCCGCACAAACATTTAAGAGTTTACTAGCATTGATGTCAAAAATTTTTCCTACTCCAATAATTATAGACGATCTAATTTTTTTTCCTCCTGACAAAGAACCGTATTTCATTGGTAACATTAGACTAGAGTTGCTTTGTCGGTTTAAATATTTTTTTAAAAACATGTCTGTTTTTTTTGCATTGCTATTTAGAAAATATCTAATCATAAATTATAAAACTTTTTTAATTTTTTTTCCTATAATAGAGATTTCTTTATTTCTTTTTTTGAAAATTGAATCTATGCGCTTGTTTAGTGAGATAAGACGTGCGTAATCGTTGATGGATTCGGACAGATTAGTCTCTTGGTTTTCTAGCTTTTCAAGAATTTGATTAATTTCCTCTTTAATCTCTTTTATTGATTTACTTTTAGTATTCTCTAGAATATTTTCATCACTCATTAAAAGTATAATAATTACATTATGAAAAAAATCTATTCAAATATATTTAAAGTTAATAACAAAAACTTGTCTAAAGCTATAAAATATCTTAAAAAAAAAGAGCTTGTAGGTGTACCTACCGAAACAGTCTATGGTTTAGCTGGCAACGCCTATTCTTCAAAGGCAGTTAAAAAAATTTATCTTTTAAAAAAAAGACCATATAAAAATCCACTTATTGTTCACTATTACAATCTTAAACAATTAAAAAAAGATGTAAAATTAAATGATAATTTCTTTAAACTTTATAAAAAGTTCTGTCCGGGACCAATTACTTTTATTTTAAAAAAAAATAAAAATTCACTATTATCCAAAATAGCAACATCAAACATAAATACAATTGCTGTAAGATTTCCCAAAAATAAAACACTAAAAAAAATATTAAAATCTTTAGATTTTCCTTTAGCTATACCTAGCGCCAATAAATCAACACATATTAGCCCCGTATCTGCTGAAGATGTTGCCCAAGAATTTCACGGTGCAATAAAAATTATTTTAAATGGTGGGCCATGCAAAATTGGCCTTGAATCCACGGTTTTAGATTTAACTTCTAAACCAAAAATATTAAGGCCAGGTTTAATAACTCCTGCCGATATATCTAGGGTCTTAAATATAAAAATTATTATTGATCAAAGTTCAAAAATTATTAAGGCACCAGGCATGCTCAAAAGACATTATTCACCTGGAATTCCAATGAAACTTAATCAAACAAAAGCAAAAAATAATGAGGCTTTTATTATTTTTGGAAAAAAATATAAAACAGGAAAAAATATTTTTAATTTAAGTTATAAATCTAACTTAAATGAAGCAGCTAAAAACTTATATAAAACACTAAGATTAATAAAAAATAAAAATTATAAAATGATTTGTGTATCTTCAATTCCAAAAACTGGTATTGGTTTGGCTATTAATGATAGATTAAATCATGCAGCAAAATAACCCATGGATATTAAAGTAAAAAATTTAAGTAAGAAATTTAATGATTTGCTAGTGGTTGATAATATTAATTTTACTCTAGAAAAAAATAAAACATTAGGCTTGTTGGGTCCTAATGGATGTGGAAAAACAACTTCTATAGGAATGATGCTTGGTTTGATCACTCCTACAAGTGGCGAGGTTTTAATTGACAATAAGAATGTCGACAATAGTAATCGCAGTGACCTTTTAAGTAGAATGAACTTTGCCTCACCTTATATTGAGTTGCCAAAAAAACTAACGGTTAAACAAAACTTAGAAGTTTACGGCAGGCTTTATGGAGTTAAAGATCTTAAAAATAGAATTTCTGAAATTTCAGAAGATTTAAATTTAAATAACTTTTTAAATAAAAAAACTGGTGAACTATCTTCGGGTCAAAAAAATAGAGTTTCTTTAGCTAAATCATTAATAAATAAACCAGATGTTTTATTTCTTGATGAACCTACCGCTAGTTTAGATCCTGATATTGGAGACTTTGTCAGACAATATATAGAAGCTTATAAATCTAAAAATCAGATAACTATTTTATTAGCCTCGCATAACATGAAAGAAGTTGAAAGACTTTGTGACACTATAATTATGATGAAAGAAGGACATATTGTAGATCGTGGCACATGTAAGGATCTAATTAGCAGACATGGCAGAGATAATCTTGAAGACACTTTCTTAAAAATAGCAAGGAGTAAAAATGAGATGGCATAAAATTTACGGTTTAAGTCTTAGACATATTTATCTAATCAGAAGTTCATTTCCAAGAATCTTAGATTTAATATATTGGCCTTCTATACAGGTTTTTTTGTGGGGATTTATTTCTGAGTTTTTTACTGTAAGCTCATCATATTATAATAATACGGTAGGTGTTATTCTCACAGCAGCAATCCTTTATGATTTTTTGTTTAGATCAAGTATTAGTTATAATATGATGTTTCTTGAGGAAATATGGAGTAGAAATTTTACAAATTTATTTATCGCTCCAATCAAAATCAGTGAAATTATCGCAGCTCTTACTATGACTGCAATTTTTCGTACATTAATTGGTTTAGTGCCAGCGGTATTACTTGCTATTCCTTTGTTTGGAGTCTCTATTTTTAAGCTTGGTATTCCTTTAATTTTTCTTTTGATTGCACTTTACATATTTGGGATTAGTTTGGGTTTGTTTGTTACCTCTGGTCTTCTGAGATTTGGACCTTCTTTTGAAAATATTGCTTGGGCAAGTTTGTTTTTTTTAGCACCACTTGGGTGTATTTATTATCCAATTGAAATATTGCCTAATACGTTGCAAATAATTGCTAAAGCTTTACCATTAGTTCATATATTTGAAGAAATGAGAAATATATTAATCAATAAAACAATAAACCAGATAGAAATTTTAGTAAGTATAGCTATCTCGTTACTTTATTTTTTTCTAGGAATAGTAGTTTTTTATATTGCTTATTATGGAGCAAAAAAAAGAGGAACCTTAATTAATATTGGTGAATAATTAAATGAAACTAATAGACTGTTTTATGTATTTTGACGAAGATTTAATTTTAGATATTAGATTAAACGTTTTAAAAGATCATGTTGATAAATTTGTAATATCTGAAGCAACAAGAGACCATGCTGGAAATAAAAAAAAATTAAATTTTGATATAAAAAAATTTTCTAAATTTAAAAATAAAATTGTATATATTGTTGAAGAAAATTTACCTTTAACAGTTAAAAAATTTAAAAAAAATTGGAGTCCCGATTGGTATAGAGAAAATTATCATAGAAATTCATTGGACAAAGGTTATGCAGCTTTTGATGATGGTGATTTAATTATGGTATCAGACCTAGATGAAATACCAAACCCGGATAAAATAAAATTATTTGAAAAAAAAAATATTTATGGTTGTTTTATGCAAAAAAATTTTTCTACAAAATTAAATCTATTTAATTTAACAGAAAGTATGTGGCCTGGAACAAAAATATGTGTGAAAAAATTTCTTAGGTCTCCACAATGGTTAAGAAATTTAAAGGTAAAAAAATATCCTTTTTGGAAATTTTACAAACCTAAATCTCCACAATTAATAAATGATGGAGGATGGCATTTTAGTTATCTAAAAAAACCTGAAGATATAGCAAAAAAAATAAAATCTTTTGCCCACCAAGAGCTAAACAAAGAACGATTTGTAAATATAGGATTGATTGAAAAAAGAGTTGAAGCTCAAAAGGACATGTTTGATAGGAAATATGATTATAAAAAAGTTCAGTTAAATGATGATTTTCCAAAATACATCTTGCAAAACAAACATAAATTTAAAGATTGGATATTATAAATTATTGGTGCGCCCGGAAGGATTTAAACCCTCAACCTCCTGACTTTAAGTCTTGCGTCTCACCTTATTGCCAAATCCGTTAGTGTTGTGAGGTATAAAGCTACTAAAAATGCAACAATATCTTTTTTTATGTTTTAATTTTATTTGAGAAATTTAAAAAAATTCTGGGCCACGTAGGATTCGAACCTACAACCCCTTGATTCGAAATCAAGTATTCTATCCAGTTGAACTAGCGGCCCCAGAGATTAACAATAAATTTATATAGGATAACCCGTTAAGAATCATTTTAAAAATTTTAAAATATTTCGGTCAACAGTCCTAAATTTAATTAAGTTTTTGTTGAGCTACGAACGTATATAATGATAATCTAAATTTAAATGTCTGGTAACTCATCCAAATTCTTAATTACAGATCAAGATGCGGGTAACCGTTTAGACATCGTTCTTGTAAAGTTATTACCCAGTTTATCAAGATCAAATTTGAAAAAAATTATAGAGCTGAAACAAGTGAAGATTAATGACTCTATTATTGAATCTGCGTCTAAAAAATTAAAAGAAAATGACAATATTGAGATAAATTTAATCGCTAAGAATGAAATAAAAATTTTACCAACAAATATTAAATTAAATATAGTCTATGAAGATAAAGATATTTTAATAGTAAATAAACCTGCTGGAATGGTTGTTCATCCTGGGGCTGGTAATCACAAGAATACTTTAGTTAACGCTTTAATTTATAAATATAAAAAAAAATTATCTGACGTTAATGGCAATACAAGACCTGGTATAGTTCATAGAATTGACAAAGAGACGAGCGGATTGCTTGTTGTTGCCAAAAATAATAACGCACATTCAAATTTAGGAAAGCAATTTAGCGATCATACTATCAAGAGAACGTACCAGGCGTTAAGCTGGGGTGTTTTAAGGCCTTTAAATGGTAGAATTGAAACTCTAATAGGTAGAAGTAGAAAGAATCGTCAATTAATGTCTGTTACAGAGATCTCGGGGAAAAAAGCTGTAACAAATTATACAACTGTAAAAGTTTTTGAGATAAAAGATATTCCAAAAATAAGTTTTATAGAGTGTAAACTGGAAACTGGCAGAACTCATCAGATAAGAGTGCATATGGCTTATAAGGGATGTTCGTTACTTGGGGACCAACAATATGGAAAAAAAAACCTTAAGTTTAAAAAAATTAATGAAGATTTTGAAAATAAATTAAAAATTCTAAATAGGCAGGCTTTGCATGCAAAAAGTTTAGGCTTTATTCATCCTACTACTAAAAAACTTATAAATTTTGAATCAAAACTTCCTAAAGATTTTAAAAAAATACTGGATTTACTGAATAAATTAAGCCATTAAAAAGTCAAATTTTAGTTTATAAATAATATTAAAATGACTAAAAAATCAGAAATAACTAATCTTCCCTCTCCTTCGGTTGGAGGCTTGTCACTGTATTTAGTTCAAATCAAAAAATTTCCTATGCTTGATGCTGAGGAAGAATACATGCTTGCAAAAAATTGGAAAGAAAGAGGAAATTTAAAAGCTGCACATAAATTAGTTACAAGTCACCTAAGATTAGTTGCTAAAATTGCAATGGGTTATAGAGGATACGGGTTACCAGTTAATGAATTAATATCTGAAGGTAATATTGGTTTGATGCAAGCAGTTAAAAAATTTGATCCTGAACGAGGTTTTAGATTAGCAACCTATGCTATGTGGTGGATTAAAGCAGCTATACAAGAATACGTATTAAAATCTTGGAGCTTGGTTAAAATGGGAACGACTACAGCTCAGAAGAAACTCTTTTTTAATTTAAAAAAACTTAAAAACCAAATTGCGCCCAATCAAGAAGGTGATTTAAAAGATGAGCATGTTGAAGAAATATCAAAAAGACTAGATGTTAACTCTTATGAGGTGGTCAATATGAATAGAAGACTTATGGGACATGAAAAATCTCTTAACGATCCTATTAAAGCCGGTGAAACAGATGAATGGCAAGATTGGCTAGTCGATGATCATTTGGATCAAGAATTAGTTATGTCTCAAAAACAAGAGTTTGATGACAAAAAAGAATTGCTTAACGAGGCTATGACTATTTTAAATGAAAGAGAAAAAGAAATCTTAGAAGCAAGAAGATTGACAGAAAACCCAAAAACGTTGGAAGAGTTAAGTCAAAAATATAAAATTAGTAGAGAGAGAATAAGACAAATTGAAACTAAAGCCTTTGAAAAACTTCAAAAGAACATGATAAATTCTAGTAAATCTAAAAATTTACTTCCTACAAATTAAATTTTAAAAGGATCTTCGATAAGAATAGTGTCTTCACGTTCAGGACTTGTAGAAATACTTGACACCTTACAACCTATAAAATCTTCTACTGCGTGAATATAGACTTTTGCTTTATCTGGAAGTTCTTCCATGTTTCTTATACCTTGGGTAGAACTCTTCCATCCTGCAAAAGTTTTATAAATTGGCTTTATGTTAAATTGATCTTCTGAAGCTGCTGGTAAGTAGTCTATTGTTTTTCCATTCAATTCATATTGTACGCACATCTTTATTTCATCAAGTTCATCTAGAACATCTAGTTTAGTTAAAGCTATTCCATTTATGCCAGATATTTTAATTGTTTGACGAACTAAAACTCCATCGAACCAGCCACATCTTCTTTTCCTCGCTGTAACTGTTCCAAATTCTTTTCCTCTTTTACCTAAGCTTTCTCCAATTTTATCGGTTAGTTCTGTTGGAAAAGGCCCACTTCCAACTCTTGTCGTATAGGCTTTTGTAATTCCTAAGACATAACCAATAGCATCTGGACCACATCCCGTTCCTGTTGCTGCCATAGCTGGTACTGTATTTGACGAAGTTACAAACGGGTAAGTGCCATGGTCAACATCTAAAAGTATTCCCTGTGCTCCTTCAAATAATATTTTTTTTCTTTTTTTTCTATATTCATCTAGTCTTAACCAGACGGGTTGTGCAAATTTTAAAATCTCTGGAGCAATTTTTAGTAGATCTTTTTTAAGATCATCTTGTTTATAAACCTTTTTTTTTAAACCTTTTCTAATAGCATTGTGATGTAACAAAACATTTTTTAATCTAGCATCTAAATTACTCTCAGATCTTAGATCCATTACACGAATAGAACGTCTTCCAACTTTGTCTTCATAGCAAGGTCCTATTCCTCTTCTTGTTGTTCCAATTTTTCCTTTACCAGCAGCATCTTCTCTTATTTCGTCGATCTCTCTGTGAAAAGGAAGAATTAAAGAAGCTGTTTCTGAAATCATAAAATTTTCAGGGGTAACGTTAATACCTTGTTTTTTAATTTCTTTTATTTCTTGAATCAAAGCCCAAGGGTCAATGACTACACCATTGCCTAAAATAGAAATCTTGTCTTCTCTCACAATACCTGAGGGTAATAATCTTAATTTAAAAACTTTTCCGTCAATAACTAAAGTATGCCCAGCATTATGTCCGCCTTGAAAACGAACAACTACGTCTGCTTGGTCTGATAACCAATCAACAATTTTTCCTTTACCTTCATCTCCCCATTGAGAGCCCACCACTACAACATTTCTCATTATTTATATTTCTTTTTTATTATTATTGAATTTAAGTGGTTAATCGGACCATGGCCTTTGCCAATGTTAAGGTTTGATCCTATCGCTTCGTTAACATATTTAATTCCAAGCTCACAGGATTTATTTAAAAGTTTTCCACATGACAAAAAGGTGGCTATAGCACTTGATAAAGTACAACCTGTTCCATGGGTATTTTTGGTTAAAAATTTTTTATTTTTAAAAATCTTAGTTGTTTTTTTACTTACTAAAATATCCTGTATGACTCTAGATTTAAGATGCCCACCTTTAATTAAAACATTTTTAGCACCTAATTTTAATAAAATATTAGCTGCTTTAATCATGTCTTTAAAATTTTTAATTTTTGTTTTAGTTAAAACTTCAGCTTCGGGAATATTAGGTGTGATTAAAAATACGTTTCGCATCAATTCAGTTTTTAAAATATGGATAGCACTATTATTAATTAATTTAGCACCGCCTTTAGCAACCATAACGGGGTCTAAAATAATTTTAGAAACTTTAATTTTTTTTAGCGCTGAAATAACAGCCTTTATAACGCTAGGTGAATGAAGCATGCCAATTTTAACAGCATCTGGTTTTATGTCTTTACAAGTAAAAACTATTTGTTTGAAAATTTCTTTAGGATTTATACTTACAATAGAGCTTACGCCTGTTGTATTTTGAGCTGTGACCGCAGTAATGGCTGTCATGGCATAAGAGCCTAGAGAAGTAACCGTTTTAATATCTGCTTGTATCCCTGCGCCGCCTGAAGAATCTGATCCAGCTATAATTAGTACTTTAGATTTAGGTTTCAAGTTATTTTATAGAATGTTTTATGATTTGAATGGTTTTTTGTAAAAGCTGCTTATTATTTGACTCACCCATAATTCTAATTTTGGGTTCAGTTCCAGATTTTCTTATTAATAATCTTCCTTGATTTTTAATAAGTTTTTCAGCTTTTTTAATCGCCAATTTAGTCTTTGGAAGAGAAATAATATTTCTATTTTTGACTATCACATTCTCTAATATTTGTGGGATTGGTTTAAAAACATTAAACAACACACTTGCTTTTTTTCCTTTTCGAAGTGAAAATAAAACTTCTAAAGCTACTAACAGACCATCTCCTGTTGTTGCAAACTTTCCTAGTATAATGTGGCCAGATTGTTCTCCACCTAAATTATATTTATAATTTTTCATTTTTTCTTTAACGTATCTATCGCCAACATTTGCCCTGGTAAATTTTATATTTTCAGATTTTAAAAAATTTTCTAAACCATAATTAGACATTAGAGTTCCAACTACACCACCTCTTAAAATTTTTTTATCTTTCCATCTTCTGGCTAGCATTCCAATTATTTTATCTCCATCTATAGTTTTTCCTTTTTCATCGCATAAAATTATTCGATCTGCGTCTCCATCTAAGGCAATACCAAGATCGGCTCTATGTTTTTTAACTGCTTTACTAATATTGGTTGGATAGGTTGATCCACATTTATCGTTGATATTAATCCCATTAGGTTTCACTCCAATTGAAATTACTTTTGCACCAAGAGAAGATAGAAGTTTAGGCCCAGCTTTGTATCCAGCACCGTTTGCACAGTCGAGAATAATTTTCATTCCTTTTAAACTAAAATTCTTTGGAAAATTACTTTTTAAAATTTTAATATAATTTTGGTTGGCGTCTTCCAAACGTTTAACACGGCCTAGAGTGTTTGGTTTTGAAAGATGTATTGATGTTTGCGAGTCAATTATACGTTCAATTTTTTTTTCAATTACATCTGATAATTTTAAACCATCAGGACCAAAAAGTTTTAAACCGTTGTCATAGTAAGGATTGTGAGAAGCTGTAATCATGATACCCATATTGGCTTTCATTTTTTTTGTAAGCATAGCCAAACCATTAGTAGGTAAAGGTCCTAAAGTAAAAATATGCATTCCTGCAGAAGCTAAACCTGAAACTAGGGCTGGCTCTAAAGTGTATCCAGACAATCTTGTATCTTTTGCGATAATTGCGGTTTGTTTAGTTTTCTTTTGATTATTAAAATACGTACCAGCAGCTAGGCCAAATTTAAAAAATTTTTCTCCATTGATATGTCCTTGGTTAACTGTCCCTCTTATGCCGTCAGTCCCGAAATATTTTTTTTTCATTAAATAGAAATTATTTTTTTATAAACCAATATAGCTTGTTTAACTTCATGAACATTATGTACTCTAAATATTTGTACGCCTTGTGATAAAGTATATAAAACAGATGCCAAGGTTCCGCCAATCTTTTCTTTGCTATCGATAGGTCCTGAAATTTGACTAATAAATCTTTTTCTAGAAGTGCCTATTAATAGTGGAAATCCTAAAGAATGAAATAAGGAAATTTTATTCATAAGTATCAAATTATGTTTCAAATTTTTTCCAAAACCTATTCCAGGATCAATAATAAATTTTTTATATTTAAATTTTTTAAAATCTGTATTTATTTTTTTTTCAAAAAAATCATAAAGATCTAACAAAACATTTTTATATTTAGGGTTAATTTGCATCGTGTTGGGTGTGCCTTGTATGTGATGTAATACCTTCCAAACATCAAACTGTTTTATTTTATCAATAGCATCAGCGTCATACTCGAATCCAGAAACATCATTTATTAAATCAGATTTATTTTTAATAGCTTTCGTCATGACTTCAGATTTTCGTGTATCTACAGAAAGAAATATTTTAGGATATTTTTTTTTAAAATTAATTGTAACTTTTTCTATTCTTTTCCATTCAATTTTAGACGGAATATCTTTTGATCCTGGTCTCGTAGACTCACCACCCACATCAATAATGTTTGCTCCTTTGTCGATCATATTTTGGATGTGCAGGAAGGACTTTTTAGATTGATTAAACAAACCGCCATCAGAAAAACTATCAGGTGTTAAATTTAATACACCCATAATTAATGGCTCAGAAAAATTTAAATTGGTGCTTAAATTTTGTCTTTTAGTTGTTATTTTTTTTATATCGATTAGGGCAATTTGTTTTATTTTTTTTTCTAAAGTGTTAATTTTCTTTACATGAATTAACTTAGTTTTTTTACGTCTTGATAATATTTCAATATAATTAAAAGCTAAATTTTTATTTCCACAAAGTGGTAATGCTAATTTTTTTTTAATTAAATTTTGTGCTTGCTGCCCATAATAAAAATTACACGCACGTGTGTAATACTTTCTCATGGATTTTTGTTTAAAGTGCAGGCTTAGGTTTGAGACCTAGAGAACCTAAGGCTGAAGATTCTTTGCTATTTTTGTCTTCTTCTGAATCTACTAATTTTTTTGGATTAATATTTTTTAAAATTAGATCTCTGATTTCATCTCCTGTTAAGGTCTCGTAAACCAACAAAGCTTTTGCTATTTTATGGAGATCATCTATTTTTTCTGTTAATACTTTTTTTGCTCTTTCGTAACCTGCTTCAACAATTTTTTTAACTTCAGAATCAACTTTTTTAGAAGTTT
>ERZ890510.2184-NODE-2184-length-11413-cov-5.361595_pt1 | contig 11413 bp, 12 predicted proteins | sample MGYA00521265_ERZ890510 | MGnify/ENA primary metagenome ERZ890510 (study PRJEB32303, sample SAMEA104408624) | aquatic metagenome | biome: Brackish water; feature: Chemocline; material: water | place: Baltic Sea | collected 2014-10-26T21:54:00 | depth 110 m ...
GGCGATTCCCAACCCGGCGAGTTGCGCGGCCATGGTGCCGTTATGTGCGCCGTAACCGCCGTGCAGGCGTTTGACCACGGTGCCGTGCGGGTCTTGCGAGAACTGCATGGACCCGCCCGCCATCGAGAGCATGAGACCCCAGGTCTCGACGATGGATTGCGCCGACAACCCAAACAGTTTGGCCGCCGCCGTGGCGGCACCGAAGCCGCCGAACAACGCGGTCGGGTGAAACCCGTGATGCATGATGTCGGGGCCGCAGGCCATGCCGGCCCGCGCCATGACTTCATAGCCCGCGACGATCGCCGGAAGCACCTCGCGACCTGATAGGCCTTTGTCACTGGCGATCGCGAGCGCCACCGCGATGACGATGGCGCCGGGATGGCTCATCCCCTCGTCATGGGTGTCGTCGTGTTCCAGGCCGTGGGCGCAGGTCGCGTTGACCAATGCGGCAACCGCTGGCGTCACCTTGAGATCGCTGGCGAACACAACGGCCTTTCCAGTGCCGCTATAGGTTTGGGCGTAACGCTGCAGCGCCGCGCCCCACGGCAAGAACGCGCCGCGGTAGCAGACCCCGAGATGATCGAGAACGAGCTTGTGGAGCTGGTCGCCGTCGGCGTCACTCAGATCGGCAATCGAGAGACCAGCCACCCAATCTGCGAGCGCCCGAGTACGGTCTTCAACGTTGGCGGCGTCCATCGGTCGGTCCTCCCCAAGCCGGGTATGCTAGGGCGAAGGTACGGCACGAGCAACGCGGACCCGGCGGCGGCAACACGAATCCTTGAGCGCGGGCACCGCCCGCCCCACGTAAGATGACACCATGGGTTTGACCACCACCTTGATCGTGCTCGTCGTATCCGTCGCGGCCTTTGCCGGCGCCCTGTATCGGCACCGACGGCCGCGCGAATTGGGCGACGTGACGATGCTGCCCTATGGCGGTATTCAGTTCGCCGCCTTAGTCGTCGCGGTGGTGATGGTGGCGCATATAATTTCGCTACTATCGGGAACACCGTTGATCGGGCGCTTCAGTGGCGGCGGCTTCTAGAAAAGCCGGGAGAAGCCGCCTGGCCGCGGCTGATGCCAGGCGGCACCTAGTTCTCACGCAAATCTCCCGCCAGGTCTCAGGGCTTTGATTCCGGATTGCCGGGCTCTACCCCATATGGTGACAAGTGACTCGCAGCGTAGGATGTGGCCGTGATTCCCTGGACTGACCGTAGCGGACGTTTTTCACCCTTCAAGTTGGCCATTTTGGTCGCGTTGCTTTTGCCCGGCCTCTACATCGGCATCGGGTTGGCGACGGGAACGTTGGGCGCCAAGCCGATCGAGGTCGCGACCCATGAAATCGGCCTGTGGACCATCCGCTTTCTCATGATCACGCTGGCAGTCACGCCGCTCCGTGTGATCGCGGGATGGCGTCGCCTGATCCACGTGCGGCGCATGCTGGGCGTCGCGACATTTTGCTACGCGCTCATTCATCTAAGCCTTTATGCCGCCGATCAAAAGTTCAACTTGGGCCGGGTCGCCAGCGAGATCGCCGTTCGCTTTTACCTAACCATCGGTTTTGCCGGACTCGTCGGGCTGGCGATGTTGGCCGCGACCTCAACTGATGGCGCCATCCGCAAACTTGGCAAGAAGTGGACCCTCCTGCACAAGGCCGTCTACGTCATTGCGATGCTCGGCCTCGCCCATTTCTTCATTCAGTCAAAGATCGATGTGAGCGAAGCAGCGGTGATGGCCGGCATATTCGTCCTGCTGATGGCCTACAGGCTGGCCAAACGGGTCAAGCTCAAGTTAACGCCGGTCGCGCTGACCGTAATCGCCGTCGGCATCGCCGCCTTAACCGCCGGGCTGGAAGTGGTGTGGTATGCGAGCGCAACCGGAGTCGATCCGGCGCGCATTCTTCAGGCCAATCTAGATTTCTCGTTCCTGGTCCGGCCGACCTGGTGGGTTCTCGGCACCGGCTTGGCCGTTGTCTTGGTTGCGCTGGTCAAGGGCATTGATTGGTCGCGCCTCAAACGCGCGCCATTGGAAGCGGCAAGTTAGACCGGCGAACCCCCGGTGAAGCGGTTTGCTGCAGGGAACAGCATATCAATAACCCGGCCGAGCAACTTGGTAAGGCGCGGGTCGTCGATCCCGGTGATAGAGCGTTCCGCCGCCGTCACTCGTGTGGCCAGATCGCTATCGACGCAGAAAGCCGCCCTGACCACCAAACGCCCACCCGGCGGACCGAAACTAAGCGCCGACAGGTCGCCGCACACGTCGCGTTTCGCCGCAACTGGGTCGCTGGGGTTAAACAGGATCACCAATCGCATTCCTTTCGGGCTTGGTTGGCCCGCAACAAACGTCGCGGCCCGGATCCAGCCTGGCGGAGACAACATGGCGCGGATCGCCTCGGGCGCTACACCCGGCGCTACATTGCCCAGAATCACTGTGGGAATACCGGCCCGAGCGAGCACCGTCACAAAGGATGCATCATAGAGCGAGGTCACTTTTGACCCCATTCCGGCTTGCGCAGCGCTAGCAGTCAGCGCGAAGCCGGCTAGAAAACCCGTCAATTGCAGCATTCGTCGCATCACGCTGCTCCGCAGCATTCGTCGCATCGCGCTGCTCCCTCGTTGGTTACTGGTCAAACAGGAACCGCACCCCATCTATTCCTTCTGCGCGCGGGCACAACACGGGCACTTTCGCCAGGACTGAGCCTGGGCGGCCTGTGACGCGGGCGGCCTTGATCCCAATCAGCGCCGCGCCATTTGTTGACTGGCACTCTAGCGAGGTTCAGCTGCGCAAGCGGCTGCTCTTAGGACAAGGAAAATCATGGCGAACCGCGACCCGTATGAGGTTCTGGGTGTAGGCAAAGGAGCGAGCGAAGAGGATATTCGCAACGCATACCGCGCGTTGGCGAAAACCCACCACCCCGACCTGAACCCTGGCGACGCCAAAGCAGAGGCCCGTTTCAAGGACGTTCAAGGCGCCTACGACGTCTTGGGCGAGCCGGAGAAACGCGCAAAGTTCGACCGTGGCGAAATCGATGCCAGTGGCCAGGAACGCCCAAACCGGCAGTACTACCGCGATTTTGCCGACGGCGGCGGACCCGGCGCCCGCCACTACACCTTCCGAGAGGGCGAAAGGCCGCAGGACTTCGAGGATCTCGGCGACTTTTTCGCAAATGTCTTCGGCGACCGAGCGAAACCGGGCGCCCCTTTCCAAGCCCCCGGTGGCGACGTGCGCTACGAACTGACCATCGAGTTTCTTGAGGGCGTCAACGGCGCAAAAAAGCGGATCACCATGCCCGACGGCAAGGTCCTCGATATTTCTATCCCGCTGGGCGCGGTGGACGGACAAGTGTTGCGACTACGCGGCAAAGGCCTGCCGGGGTTTGAAGGTGGGCCCACCGGCGACGCGTTGATCGCCTTACGCGTCAAACCCCACAAGCTGTTCCGGCGCGACGGCAACGATGTCCACATCGACCTGGCGATCACGCTGGGCGAGGCCATCCTTGGCGCCAAGATTGACGTACCAACGCCGGGTGGCACAGTCGCGCTCTCCATTCCGCAGCACAGCAATACCGGCAAGGTCCTGCGTTTGCGCGGCAAGGGCGTGCCGAACCGTCGCGGCGAAGGGCACGGCGATCTATACGCCACGTTGCGGGTGCTGCTGCCAGAAAAACCGGACGATGACCTCACAACGTTCATTGAAAAATGGGCGCGCGAGCATCCCTACGATGTACGACAAGCGATGGAGCAGGCGCGATGACCGAAGATGAAATTCTCGCCGCAATTCTGGACCTGCATCAGCGCGACCTGGAAAGTTGGTGCGCACGCGGCTGGGTCCGTCCAGCGCTAGACGGCGAGACGACGGAATATCGCGCTGTCGATGTTGCACGGGTCCATCTTATTTGCGAGATGCGGCGCGATCTTGCGGTCAACGACGAGGGTATTGCCGTCGCACTCGACCTTATCGATCAGCTCTACAACACCCGCGCGCGCCTTCATGCGTTGGGTGAAGCGATCTTGGGTCAGCCCGAAGATGTCCGAAACGAGATTGAATTACTCGTGCGCCGCACGATGGGGGGATAGCCGTGGAAAAGAAGACCCAGTTTCATCTGTGGTATTTCGTCATCGCTTTCGCGGCGATTCTCCTGCTTCAGGCTTGGTGGCAGCAGAGCCAGACCGTCGAGACCATCCCCTACAGCGCGTTCAAGGGGCTGATCGAGTCCGGCAACGTGACCGACCTGAAAATTGGGCCGGCACGCATCAGCGGCGCCTTTGTTGAACCCGAGGATGGAAAGACACGATTCGTGACAACCCGGGTCGATCCCGGACTCGCAACCGAACTTCAAGACAGCGGCGTCACCTATACCGGCGCCAGCGATACCAATCTGTTGCGCGAGGTCTTGTCATGGGTACTGCCCATTGCCGTCTTCTTTGGAATTTGGATGTTCATGTTCCGCCGGATCGCCGATCGCCAGGGACTGGGCGGTCTGACCACCATCGGAAAGAGCAAGGCCAAGGTCTATGTCGAGAAGGACACCAGCGTGACCTTTGAGGACGTTGCGGGAGTCGACGAGGCCAAGGACGAGTTGAAAGAGATCGTCTCGTTTCTTCGGGCGCCGGACAGCTACGGCCGCCTGGGCGCACGCATTCCCAAGGGTATCTTGTTGGTGGGACCGCCGGGTACAGGAAAGACCCTGCTGGCACGCGCGGTTGCCGGCGAGGCCGGCGTCCCGTTCTTTTCGATTAGCGGGTCTGAATTCATCGAAATGTTTGTCGGCGTCGGTGCGGCGCGCGTGCGCGACCTATTCGTGCAGGCTCGGCTGGCGGCACCAGCCATTATCTTCATCGATGAACTGGATGCCTTGGGCCGGGCACGAGGCGCCTTCAATCTCGGCGGCGGACACGACGAACGCGAGCAGACCCTGAACCAATTGCTGTCTGAGTTGGATGGGTTCGATCCAAGTCAGGGCGTGGTCCTGCTCGCCGCGACGAACCGGCCCGAGATATTGGACCCGGCGTTGCTGCGCGCCGGACGTTTCGACCGACAGATTCTTGTCGACCGACCCGACAAGATCGGCCGCGTACAGATACTGCACGTCCATATCAAGAAGATCCGGCTTGAGCCTGAGATCGCCATCGAGGAAATCGCTGAACTCACCACCGGGTTTACGGGCGCCGATCTCGCCAATCTGGTCAACGAGGCCGCCCTGCTGGCGACGCGCCGCGACGGGGACAAAGTGACGCTCGACGATTTTAACCGCGCCATTGAGCGGATCGTCGCCGGGCTGGAGAAGAAAAACCGCCTGCTCAACCCCAAGGAAAAGGAGATCGTCGCGCACCATGAGATGGGCCATGCCTTGGCGGCGATTGCCCTGCCCGGCACCGACAAGGTGCACAAAGTCTCGATCATTCCGCGCGGCATTGGCGCGCTCGGCTACACCATCCGGCGACCCACCGAAGATCGCTACTTGATGACCCGTGAGGAACTCGCCGACAAGATTACGGTCCTGCTGGCCGGTCGTGCCGCCGAGCGAATCGTTTTCGATAAGCTCTCAACCGGGGCCGCCGACGATTTGGCGAAGGCAACCGATATCGCGCGCAGCATGGCGACCCGCTACGGGATGGAAGAATCCTTGGGCAATGTCGCCTATGAGACTGACCGGGCGCCAATGCTGGGCGGTACCAACGAGCGGCAAACCTACCTGGAGCGACAATTCAGCGAGGAAACCGCGCGCGAGATCGACCAGGCGGTCAAGGCCATTCTGGATACCGGGTACGAGTCGGCGCGCGATATCTTGGAACGCAACCGCGCCTTGCTGGAGTCTAGCGCGGTCCGCCTGATGCAGCAGGAAACGTTGAGCGAGGCCGACTTGATGGCCATGACTCAGGGGCTTTTCGCCCGAGAAAGCGCGCACCGCGCGGCGATCGTTTGACCCGAATCAAGGCGGGCAATGCCAAACGCGCCGATTATTCAACGATGAAAAACAAACCGATTTATCTGGCATTGATTCTCGCGGCGCTGGTCGGCACCGCGCATGCCCAGGATATGCGCCAAGGCAATGCGCTCGAGGGAAAGCGTTTGGCCCTGGATTTGTGTTCAGGCTGTCACGTGGTTGCCCCGGAGCAGGTGCGGCCAGCAATTGATGTCGTGCCGCCATTCACGACAATCGCGAATAACCCTGACACGACGGAATTTCGGATACGGGGCTTCCTGCACGATACGCCGCATCCGATCATGCCCAATTTCATCTTCACGGACGAAGAAGTGGAGAACCTGATCACCTATATCTTGAGCCTGCGACGGTCTTAACCGATGGGCAAAGCGGTCAGCCCGCTCAGGCGACCGGCAATTCGGCCAGCGCCTCTTCGAGTTCGTAGAAACTCGGCTTGAGTTTCGTTGGCACGGCCTGACGACCGATCTCAACAGATATCTGCGGCGAGTTGCCATGCAGATGGGCGACCATGACGTCCTTGATCACTTTGTACATAGTGCCGTCTTCTTCGATGACGCCCTTGAGCCGGGCGGCGAGTGGCCCGACCACCCCATAAGCAAGCAACACGCCCAAGAAGGTGCCGACCAGCGCGCCGCCGATCAAGAAGCCGAGAATTTCCGGCGGCTCCGAAATGCTGGCCATCGTCTTGATCACACCCAGCACCGCCGCGACGATGCCCAGCGCCGGCAGCGCATCCGCCATGCCCTGCAGCGCGTCTGACGCGACTATTTCTTCGTGGTGATGTTTTTCGATTTCCTTTTCCATGATCTCTTCGATCTGGTGGACATCGTCAAAATTCATCGTGGTCATGCGCAGATAATCGGTAATCAGTTCGACCGCGAAATGATCGCCCAGGATTCTTGGATACTCAGTGAAGATGGTGCTTTCTTCGGGGTTCTCGATGTGTTGTTCGAGTGCGATCGGCCCTTTGGTGCGGACCATCTTGGAAATTGCGAATAGCAGACTCAGGCTGTCTTGGTAGTCCTGCTTTTTCCACTTTGACCCTTTGATGGTCCGCCCGATTCCCTTGAGGCCCTTGCCGGCGACCGAGCCGCCGTTGGACGCCAAGAACGATCCGACGGCTGCGCCACCGATCATCATCCCCTCAAACGGAAGGGCGTGAAGAATGATGCCGAGCTTGCCCCCGGAGAGGACATAGCCACCAAAAATACCGACAAAAACGATAACTAGTCCGACGATAATAATCATGCGGAAATCCCAGAAAACTGCCGAAGTATTATTCGCCAGTGCACGAGGCCGCGCAAGCGCCGCGGCCGCGGATCGCCAAGCCGTTACCGGCAATTGGACACCATCCGAGGTAGGCCAGCGTTTAGGCCCGAAACATGGTTAACATGGGGCGAATTTCATGCCGCACGCGGCGTCATGTTTGGGCCGGCGCTCTGGCGGCATCGGTCGGAAAAGCACTAAAGTCGCGCCCGGGGGACAAATGACACCAGATTTAACGGTCACGACGACGGTCGACGTGACTTGGCTGCCAGAACAGACCAAGGGCTCAGCTGATGTCGAGATCGAATTCGGCGGCGCAGCCCAGAGCGCGCCGGTCCATATTGGATTCGCGGTCCAGCAACTTGCCCAGGCACGTGCGGCCGCGGACGTCTTGGCATCGTTCTTTTTGCTGCTCGCGCGCGAAACCGCGGTCCGGGCCAACGATCAGGAATACGAGGTTTCGTTAGGCGACAGTGGGTCGGCGGTGACTTTCGAAGTCCGGGCCAATCTGCGGCCCATCACCGCATTCGCGCTGACCGTCTCAGTAAGCAACGAGTGCAATACGCGCGCCGCCGCCGCCGACGAAGCCGCCGCGACGTTGATCGATGCAATCGATCGGCTTCTTGCGAAACGCGGCCCAGCGACAGACGAAGCGTTGGTCCGCCTGCAGCCCCTAAAATCCTACTACCCGGAAGTGCTACATCTCGCCATTGACCGCCTTCGCGCGCTGTAGCGACCACTCCGCGAACACACCCTAGGCCGTTCTGGCAGGGTCGCAGCCAAGTGTTAGCATCGCTGGAAACGGGGGTGCGCGGCCCCGCACGGAGGACCTGTGAAGTACTCATATACCCACCACATGCCGTACACGGGCATTGACCGCTCAGGGCAAGACTGGCCGGTCCCCAACAAACAATTCGACGCCCAAAAAGGCGTGGAGATGTTCAATCGGTACGTCGAAGACAAGATTTACGCCGAGCAGACCGGGTTCGACTGGATCGGCTGCAATGAACATCACATGAGCCCATACGGCCTGATGCCCAACCCGAATTTGGTTGGCGCGGTCGTCGCCAACCGGACAAAACGGGCCGGCATTCTGCAATCCGGGAATATCGTGCCGATCGTCAATCCAATCCGCGTGGCCGAAGAATACGCGATGCTCGACGTCATGAGCGGTGGCCGCCTCGTTGCCGGCTTTATGCGCGGTATTCCCCACGAGTACGTCGCCTATAATGTTTCGCCCGATGAGTCGTATGACCGTATGGAAGAAGCCATGGCCCTCATCAAGAAGGCTTGGTCGGAGCCCGAACCGTTTGGTTGGGAAGGCGAATTCTACCAATACCGCGCGGTCTCCATTTGGCCCAGGCCGGTGCAGCTGCCGTTTCCGCCGATGGTGATGTCAGCAACGAGTGAGCGCTCGACACGTCTGGCTGCCAAACATCGGGCGATTGCCGGAATCTTGGCGCTGTTGGACATGGATGACGGTCGCGCCAACATCAATCGATTCAAAGACTATTCACGCGAAGAAGGATGGGAGCCGACGAACGACCACGTCATGGTCGGCGTCAATTGCTGTATTGCGCCGACTTATGACGAGGCCAAAAAGATTCTGGAGGGCGGTCAGGAGTACTTCTTCGGGGTCCTAGGGGGCGGAATCCGGACGGCGCAGCAGTTGGTCGTGCAGAAGACCCGTTACTATGGTTCGCCCGAGGAAAGCGCCAAGCTGCGGAACAAATTCGTCAATATGCGCTCGGGTATGAAGACCCGATCGTTCGACGAACGAGTGGAAATGGGCCTGATGATCTGCGGCACGCCGGAAATGGCGGTCGAGCAGGTCACGCGACTCCACACCGAGTTGGGGATGGGACGGCTGGGCCTAACAATCAAGGTCGGCAACGTGCTGGACGAGCACGTCACCCGGACCCAAGACTACCTACGCGATATCGTATTCCCGGCAACCCGGCACCTGGGCGAGTCGGCCGACCCCGCGCAAGCGGCCGAATAGACCCCTTACCTCATTCGAGCGAGGAACCATGCGGTTCTCGTATACCCACCACATGCCCTATACCGGAGTGACCGAGGCCGGGCAGGACTGGCCGGTCGCCAACAAACAATTCGACCCGAAGCTCGGCGTCGAAATGTTTCAGCGGTATATCGAGGACAAGATTTACGCCGAGCAGGCGGGCTTCGACTGGATCGGCTCGAACGAACATCACTTCAGCCCCTACGGCATGATGCCCAACCCCAATCTTGTCGGTGCGGTCCTGGCAAATCGCACCAAGCGGGCCGGCATCCTGCAATCTGGCAACATTATCCCGATCACCAATCCGATCCGCGTTGCCGAAGAATACGCGATGCTCGACGTGATGAGCGGTGGCCGATTGATCGCTGGGTTTATGCGCGGCATCCCGCACGAATACGTGGCCTACAACGTCTCCCCCGATGAAAGCTACGGGCGCATGGCGGAGGCGATTGCGCTTATTAAAAAGGCATGGTCGTCGCCCGAGCCGTTTGGGTGGGAGGGCGAGTTCTATCAATTTCGCGCGGTGTCGATCTGGCCGCGGCCGGTTCAGCAACCCTACCCACGCATGATGATGTCGGCGTCTAGCGATGCGTCCGCGCGGCTTGCCGCCGAAGCAGGCTCATCGGCCGGCTTCCTGCGCATTGTCGATTTCGAATCAACGCGGCAGCAAATCAAAGTGTATATGGACCGCGCACGAGAATGCGGTTGGACGCCCAAAGCCGACGACGTGATGATCGGGATGAATTGTTCGATCGCACCAACTTATGAGGAAGCCAAAGAGATCCTGCAGGCTGGACAAAAATACTTCTTCAGCGTTCTCGGCGGTGGCATTCGCACGGCGCAACAGTTGGTTATTCAAAAAACGCGCTACTTCAAAGATAAGGGCGCGGCCGAGAAATTTGCGAAGAAGGCGACCGTGCAACGCGAGGCCTCGTTTGACGAACGGGTCGAGCAGGGCCTGATCGTCTGTGGAACGCCCGAAATGGCCATCCAGCAGATCCAGCGAATCCACCGCGAGCTTGGTAATGGGCGAATGAATCTCAGCGTGAAAATCGGCAATGTCGCCGACCATCACGTCACACGAACGTTGGATTACTTGCGCGATATTGTCTTCCCGGCTGTTAGACAGCTGGGCGAAGAAAACGATCCGGCACAAGCGGCCGAATAAATCAAACCGGGAGGGCGAATTGTTTAAGGAAAAGACCGCCAAGCTTGGCAAGGGTGAGATCAAATACTTCGTCGGCGGCACGGGACGACCGCTGATCCATTTACACGGTGCCGGTGGAGTCCGCCCGAATGCAGGGCTCGAGGCGCTGGCGGAGAACGTGACAATTTACATGCCGGTATTGCCCGGCTTTGACGGCACCGCCGAGATTGCGGGCATCGATTCGATGGAGACGCTGGCCGATCTCGTTGCAGACTTTATCGACAAGGAAATCGGCGAAGCCGCCGACGTGTTGGGTCTTTCATTCGGCGGTTGGTTGGCCGCCTGGCTCGCTGTGCGACACCCCAGCAAAGTCGGCCAACTTTGTATGGAGAACCCGGCGGGATTTCGGCCAAAGGATGCGCCGGCGCCGAGCACCGACCCGGAGACGCGCATGAGACAGATGTATGCCTATCCCGAGCGTCTACCGAAGGAAACCAAGTCCGACAAGGTGATCGCGAAGAACCTATCGATGCTCGGTCACTATCACGGCGACACGAGCTTTGACGAGAAACTTGCGAGCCAACTCGGCAAGATCCAGTGCCTCACCATGATCATGCACGGCACCCGGGACGGGCGCGTTCCCGAAGAAGCGGTTCAGTTTCTGAAACGCGATATTCCGAGGTCTCACCTGATTTACGTTTACGACGCGGCGCATAGCATGGAGACCGACCAGCCGGCCCGCTTCGCCCATTTGGTTGCCGATTTCATGGAACGTGCCGAAGCGTTTCTCGTTAACCAAGGCACGACCAGCGGTCGTCCGCAGCAGGTTCTCTGACGGACGACCCTAAACGATCCGCGATTGCTCTGAGAGGTCGGTGGGCACGCGAATTGACCGACCGCCCTCCCGCCCCGTAGGCTTCGCCCGACAAGAAGCTTTGCGTCTGGCGTAACGTCGGTTCTGGGGGGAACCGGGCTGGGCCGCAGCGCGCATGCGGAGAGTCTATGACCCCCTGAAGAACTCGTCGATATTCTGAAG
>ERZ890510.2185-NODE-2185-length-11406-cov-4.386926_pt1 | contig 11406 bp, 11 predicted proteins | sample MGYA00521265_ERZ890510 | MGnify/ENA primary metagenome ERZ890510 (study PRJEB32303, sample SAMEA104408624) | aquatic metagenome | biome: Brackish water; feature: Chemocline; material: water | place: Baltic Sea | collected 2014-10-26T21:54:00 | depth 110 m ...
ACACCCAGGGCGATCATGACCTCAACGGAGCCGCTGAGTTCGACGATACGGCCAGTAACGCCGTGCTGTGCCAGGTACTGTCCCGTTACGTGGGGGAAGCTGGTAGCAATTCGAGCTCCCTGGAGGTCGCCCGGTCCCTGTAGCTGACTGTCCTGAGCCACGCAGAATGCCAGTCGGCAGCCCCCCAGGCCCAGCGCCATCCGCGCCGTCAGGTCGACGCCGGATTCCTCCAGCAGATCGCTGCCGGTAACACCCAGATCAATGGCGCCCTCGGCACACAGCACGGGTATGTCGTCGGCACGGAGGAAGGTCACATCCAGAGGCATATCGCGCACGCGGGCAAAGAGGGCGCGATCCGAGCGACGAAACTTCAGGCCTGCATCGACCAGCAGCGACGTGGCGGCCTCGGCGAGTCGCCCTTTGCTCGGGATGCCGAGGCGTAGATTGGCCGATGACATGGGCATCAGGCCGGTGGTTGGGAGGGTGGGCGCAGCGCCTTTTCCGTCAGGCCAGAGACCCCGGCACGCCGTGCGAGTTCGGCTTCGACGTCCGCCAGGCTGCAGTCACGGAAGCGCAGCAGTACCAGCAGGTGGTACAGAAGATCCCCCGCTTCGCGAATCAAATGGTCCCGTCCGCTGTCACCCGTTTCGCCCGCAGCGGCAACGACTTCTGCCGCTTCCTCGGCAATCTTGGCGCCGATGGTGGCGATGCCACCGGCCAGCAGCTGGTTGGTGTAGGAAGCGCTGGCCGGTTGTGCGGCGCGAGCGGCGATGGTTCGGTCGAGTTCATCGAGGGCGCGTGGTCTGGTGGGCACTGGGATCTTTCCTGAAGAGGGCTGCGGCGTCAGGCGAAAGGGGATCGGGTCAGACCCGAATCTGGGAGGCTTGCTGCATCATCGCAACAGGGAGCGCAGCCGTGACAGGTTGGTCATGTCATCAGCCAGATCGGCCTCTTTTGGTGTTTCGAGCACCATCGGCACATGGCGCAGGCGCACATCGTTGACGAGATGGTCGAAAGCCTGCAGCCCGATCAATCCCTGGCCGATGTGGTCGTGCCGGTCCCGGCGTGAAGCAAAAGGCATCTTGCTGTCATTCACGTGTACGACCTGGAGGCGACTGAGCCCGACGACATCGTCAAAACGGCGCATGGTTGTGGCATACTGATCGGCCTCGGTGATTGCATATCCTGCGGCGAAAACGTGGCACGTATCGAGGCACACGCCCATGCCCTCTCTGTGCTCGACAGCATCGATGATCTGTGCCAGTTCCTCGAAGGTGGAGCCGAGGTTGCTGCCAGTGCCTGCGGTCGTTTCCAGGCACAACGTCACTTCCGTGTCACTGCCGAGTTCATCGAACAGCCGGTTGATGGAAGCGCTGATGCGTGCCATGCCGGCGTCAGCCCCGGTGCCTACGTGGGAACCGGGGTGGAATACCAGGTTGGGAACCAGCAGCACCTGGCAGCGCTCGACCTCCTGCCGGAAGGACTGGTACGACTTTTCGTGCAGGGCAGGATCAGGAGAGGCGAGATTGATCAGGTAGGAGTTGTGCGCGCAGGCCACCTCCAGTGTCGAGTCCTGCCAGGCGGAGAACCACATTTCAAGATCGGCGCTGGTGAAGTCGCGCGCCGCCCACTGGGTGTTCGACTTATTGAAGATCTGCAGAGTGTCGCAGGTCGCTCTGCTGCCACGTTCAAAGGCAAGATGCAGACCGCCGGCGATCGACTGGTGGGCGCCAAGGGGCGGACCCCTGCGGACCTCGGGTGATTCGTCGGTCACGCGACAGCGCTTTCGGCCAGGGCGAGGGCACCGGAAATGCCGGCACTCTGGCCCAACCCGGGAGCCGTGATGTATGCATCGAGGCCCTCGTCGTGCAGTTCCGGCAGACGCAGGTAGCCCTCCAGTACCCGTGCTGTCTCCCGGCGGACCTGGGCAAACAACTGCGTCTGTTCCATGACTCCGCCGCCCAGGATGACTCGCTGCGGCGACAAGGTCAGAATGAAGGTCGCCAGCGCCGTGCCCAGATACATGGCCTCAAGAGCCCAGGCGTCATGCTCGGGTGGCAGCTCGTTGGCCGCTGTGCCCCAGCGGTGCCGCAGAGCCGACCCCGAGGCAAGGCCTTCGAGACAATCACCATGGTAAGGGCAACAGCCCTCGTACGGGTCCTGGTCACGATCGTGGGGGATGGGGACGTGCCCCATTTCCGGGTGCATCCGGCCATGCAGGATGCGGCCATCGGCGATGGCACCCCCACCAATGCCGGTACCCACCGTGAGATACAACAGACTGTGCAGGCCGACACCGGCACCCCAGCGCACCTCGCCAAGGGCGGCGGCATTGACATCGGTGTCGAACCCCACGGGGAGACCAAAAGCCTCCGTCAGGTGGCCAACGATGTCGGTATTTGCCCAACCCGGTTTGGGCGTGGAGGTAATGTAGCCGTACGTCGGGGAGGTCCGTTCCAGATCAAGAGGGCCAAAGCAGCCTACACCAATGGCGGCAAGTGCACCGTGCTCAGCGGCGGCATCCTCAAAGAAGCTGCATACCTCGGGCAGCGTGACCTCCGGCGCGTCGGTGTCGATACGAACCTGGGCACGGATGTCGTCTGGACGGGTACCCACGGCACAGACGAATTTGGTCCCACCTGCCTCAATGGCGCCAAAGAGTGGGCTCATGAGGTCCTGCCTGGGGGCGGGTAGATGAGTTCCTCATCGGGACGCACGCCATAAGTGGGAGGCAACTGCCGCCAGTCGACACCGGAACGCCCGTTGCGGTCCCAGACCACGTCACCACCAAACAGCGTCAGTTCGCACTCCAGACGTCGATCGCCGCGCAGTACACCACCGAAAGAATCCATGTAACCAAAGCTCCCCTGCTCGAGTCCGAGGACGGCAACATCCGCCACCGCACCCACGGACAAGGTGCCATGTTCGGGGCGACCGATGACCCGCGCCGGTGCCACCGTCGACAAGCGGATCACATCAGCCAGAGGCATGCCCATGACGAGGAACTTCGACATCGTCGTTGGCATATCGAGCATGCCGATGTTCATGCTGAGTCGGTGCAGGTCGGTGGAGATCGAGTCCGGCCAGAAGCCCTGTTCGACACAGGGAACCGCGTTGCGGAAGCAGAAGCTGCCGGCGCCGTGACCGGTATCGAAGAGGATGCCACGCTCACGGGCGGCCAGCAGGTAGGGCATGACTTTGCCGTCCGGTCCGACGGAAGGCACGGGGCCGCGGAACACGTGCGTGGAGATGTCACCGGGGCGCATCCTCTCGCCTACGAGTTCGTAGTAGGGCCGCTCGCGTTTGAAGAAACCGAAATCGACCATCACGGGCATGTTGGCGATTTCGCCGGCCTCGATCAGGCGGTCCACGGAAGTCCAGTCGGGTAACAAGTAGTGGGCGGTCTTCAGCCCGACGACGACGTCCTCGTGTTCGCGCGCTACCGCGGCACAGGCAGCAGCATCCATATCGTAGATGTTCTGCTCCGTCGTCATTGTCGTCATGCCCAGGCCGACGATGTTGACCAGAGCGTACTTGCGGGTTGTGAAACGATCGAGGACCCGCTCGCGGAAATCCGCGAGATTGCGCCAGCCAGCGGATCCGGTGTCCACCATCGTTGTCGTGCCGCTGCGAAAACTGAAACCATCGGGGAGCACGCTGTTGTCGCCACCCCAGGCGCCCTCGTTGCCGGCGGTGGCGTAGAGATGTACGTGGATATCAACGAGCCCGGGTGTGACATAGAGACCGGTGGCGTCGATGCTACGGCGGGCGCTTGCCGCTGGAATGTTGTCATCCACCGCGGCGATGCGGCCGCCGCGAATGGCCACATCACGTCGGCCGTCGACACCGTTGGCTGGGTCGATCACATGGCCGCCGGCAAGGATCAGGTCGAAGTTCATCAGCGTAGTCCCGGTTATGGTATTATTGTGCTGCTAAGATAGCCGTCTGTCCCGCCCTGACCAGAAGGGTTGGCCAAATCCGCCCACGGAGCAAACTGATGAGTGATTTGATACGGGAAAACCGGCGCGTGCTGGTTTTCAGTGCACATGCCGCAGATTTCTGTTCACGCGCCGGTGGCACCATTGCCAGGCTTGTTGACGCCGGCGGTACGGTACACATCCATGACATGAGTTACGGTGAGAAGTGCGAGTCGCCGGCGCTCTGGGCGCGGGAGCCGCCGCCGTCGATCGATGAGATCAAGCAGATCCGCAGCCGCGAAATGGCCGCCGCCGCACAGACCCTGGGTGCCACCCTCGATTGTCTGGATTGGGGTGACAGCCCCCTGGTCGTCGATGTCGATCGCCAGCAGCATCTGCTCGGATTGTTCCGGGCATTTCAGCCGGATCTTGTGCTGACGCACTGGCGGGACGACATCCTGCATCCGGATCACATGGAATGCACGCGGGCGGTGATCTGGGCCAGCCGCTACTGTTTTCGACCGGGCCTCGACACTGATCGGCCGCCTTGTCCATCGCCACAGGTTGTGATGTACGAGACCACTCTTGGGACAGCACCGGTTGCCGGCTTCCTGCCAAGCCTGTTCGTGGACATCAGCGACGTTCAGGCGCGCAAGAAAGAAGCATTGCGGCACCTGGCATCGCAGCCCGATCTGCCGGATCGATATGAATTGCTGGCAGCCTATCGGGCCCTGGAAGCGCAATCGACGGCGTGGATGAAAGGCTGCCAGTTCGCCGAGGCCTTCGTGCGGCTGGGCACCGAAGCGGCGGGCTTTACTGGCCCCGGGGGATTCGGGCCCTAGTTCTCAGGCCTGAGACCCAGGCCAGGCGATCAGGGCGCAGAAAATCAGGGGCGCGCGAAGACGAACAGCAGCGGGCGCGTATCGGTGGGATCATTGGCCCGGGCAAGGCCGTTGTTGTCGAGTATGACGTAGACGTGTTCGTCGTCCATGGTCAGGCCCTCCGCTTTGCCGAAGGTCATGTCCTGGTAGCGGAACTCGGGTGCGTTGGTGACGTGGGCGAAAGACCATGCCTCCAGTTCCTCCAGACTGGTGCCATCGAAGGCAAGGCGGACGATGGCATCGGCATTACGAGTGAGAGCGAACAGATCCGTACCATCAAAGAACAGGTCGGCAAAATCGGCTTCACGCGGGGGCTCGATGGCGAGGCCCGAGTTGGCGCACACCAGGGCGGTAATCTGCGCGCCCCCCTCGGTATCCATCACGACGTCGAACAAACCTCGCGGCGCCCGCTCCGCCGCCAGCACGACGCGACCTCCCCCCAGAAGGGCCAGCCCCTCCAGGCGGGCGTTCCTTTCGCCAAAGAGCCCGGCGGCGACACCGATCTCCTCAACACTCGGTGTCACCCAGGCCAGATTGCTGCCGCTTTCATGGACGCGCAGCACGCGAAAGTTGGCTTCGCTGACGATGAAGAACGAACCATCCCGATAGGCCAGTCCCTCGAAGTCCAGCCCGCGGACCCAGGCGCCCGACCACGGTGCGTTGAATGTGATATACGGTTCCAGCACGGCGTGGTCCTTGCCCAGGTCGACGCGGCAGATCGCGTGATCATGTCGATCACTCACCGCGTACAGCTGGCCGTCCACCAGACAGAGGCCTGATGGCTGCGCATTGTCGAGTCCCTGGACCGGCAGGGCGGCCAACAGCTGTAGTTCCAGCGGTTGGTCAAGGGTCTGGGAAATGGCCGGGCCGGCGGCGCACATGCCGCCAAGGACCAGCAAAGTCAGTGAGTGGAGACGCATACAGGGTCGCTCCTTACCTGGCTCTGAGAGGTGCCGGTGCGCGCGTCGTGCCCTGAGGAGTAGCCGCACATAGCATGATCAATCCTGATCCTGCTCGGCGAGTTCCCGTCGCAGGCGCTGCAGAGCCTCTGGCTCAACGCGCGGATTGTCTGCTGCGGCGGCGGGCTCGTGACGACGGTGACGCAGCCATCCTGCTGCCGCTGCAAACCCGCCAAGGAAGATCGCCACGACGCCGATCCACGTCAGCGTTCCCAGACCCTCGAAGGGTGGTGACGCGAGAATCTCGTTGCCATAGATGGCAACGAGAGCCTGGCGGATTTCGTCGGGGCTCTGGCCGCGCTGCAGGCGGGCGCGAACGGAATCTCGCAGCACCGCTGCCTGACTGCTGGGGCAGGCTGACAGCAACGATCCCGGACAGTAGGGACTCATGAGTGTGTTGAACAACTGTCGCGCCTGCACACCGATCCGGATATCGATCTGGACATCGACAGAATCGACGGGCGCCGCCTGTGCCTGCAGGTTGAGCGCCGCCACAAAGGCGATGAGGCGAACAAGGGTGGCCATACTACCTCAATGGAAAAAGTTTCAGGTGGTCCGCCACGTTCGGGGCGGAAGATTCCGCCATGTACAATGGACAACCAGCGACGTTCGGGGAAACAGCAGTGGCCACTTGCAGAACAAGAAAGGTGGGCAAGGCGGGCTGCCGCAACCCTCGTCGGGCGCCGAGCAGTTGGCCTGGCGCGTCAGTTGAGGATGAGGCGCACCACAAAGAGACAGAAGAAGGCAATGGCATAGACGAACGCCGTGAAGGCGAGCCTGTGGTAAGCGGTGGGGCGGTGGTACCCGGTGGGTCGCATGGCGGAGTTCTCCACAAGTCGCTCGGGCGTAATTGTGATACTATGTACCATCACTATCGCCCCCGTCTCGGACTGTCTCTGTGATCCCGTGCACAAAAGGGGTGGAAACATTTCGGCGGAGGCCAGGTCTTCTGAAGATCCTCCACTTCGCCGCGAGTCGGCAGGGCTTGCTGCCCGCCCAGAGCACGGCAATTGAGCGCCGCTGTGGCTGCGGCAAAGTGCAGCCTCTGCGGCAGGTCCCGTTCTTCCAGCAAAGCTGCGATATAGCCTCCATGGAAGGCATCACCGGCACCCGTCGTATCGACGACCGCAACAGGTGCAGCAGAACACGCAAGGTGTTCCTGTTCGACACGAGCCACACAACCACGCGGACCCAGTGTCAACACAGCCGTGCCGGCACCGAGATCCGTGAGTCGCTGCAGAATGGCGTTGTCGCTGACGTCAGGCATCCAGCGTCGGGCAAAGAACTCACTGACAATGGCGTGGTCCACGAGGGGCAGAAACTCGTCGAGCAGATCGCTCTGCCATGTACCATCAAAGACGACGATGGCCCCTGCCGCCCGCGCCTGTCGCGCGACCTCGAGTCCGGCCTCATCTGCATCATCGATCAGCACGACGCGGGCGTCGGCGAGATCCTCGACGGCGATGTCGCAGCCCCGCAGCGGCGAGAAAGACTCTGGCCACGAGAGCAAGCCGCGCTCGCCTGAGTCCTCGTCGACGAGCACGGTCGCCACGCGTGAATGGCCGCTGCCTCGACGCAGTCGCGACACATCCACGCCGGCACGTGACAGCTCCGCGGCGACGAAGTCACCTTCGGCATCATCTCCTGTTTTGCCGACAAAGCGGGCGCCAATCCCGAGTCGCGCGAGACAGGCCATGGCTGTCGCGGCCGGACCCCCACAGGCGCGCACATAACCAGAGGCGCGCAGCGACTGACCGAAGGCAGGCAGGTGCGGGACACGGTAGACGTAGTCCGTCGTGATCAGGCCCACACCAACAACGTCGATGCCGTCGGTCACGGCGCGCCCTTGTCAAGCGGACCGAGACGGACCTCGAGTGCCTCGATGGTCTTCGGCCAGTCATTCTTCAGCATGCGTGAGAGTTGTCGATCGGCCAGCACCTTGCCGCAACGGCCGTGCACGGCCATCTCCGGTCGAAAGGCGGAGACCTTTTCCGGAAACGCTACATGGGCCTCCGCTTGCATGCGCGCGCACCAGTCCGCCAACGTCGATCGTGTTGCCTCGTACAGACCGGTGATCTCCTCTGTCGTCAGGCGGGTTGTCCATTTCACCGGGGACAACTGCGCCGCATGCAGGATCTCGTCGGAATACGCATTGCCGATTCCGGAGAACAGGCGGGGGTCGGTCAGGGCACGTTTCAGTGTGTGATTGTGCCGCATCAGTACTGCCGTGAAGTCCGCCAGACTGGCGTCAAGCACCTCCAGGCCACCGGGATCGTGGGCAGCCAATCCAGCCGCGCCCGCCACAACATGCAGAGAGGCACGTTTCTTCGATCCGGCTTCGGTGAGCAGCATCGCGCCGTCGTCGAAATGAAAGGCGGCGAGGTCGATTTTCCGTGACGGTTTCGTGCCCGCCTTTTTCCAGTGGAAACGACCGGCGATCATCGGGTGGATGACGAGAAACAGGTCGCCTTCCAGTTTCCACGCGATGCGTTTGCCGATGCGGCGGAAACCAACAAGGCGGCGCCCTACGGCGGTCTCGAGTTGCGGCTCGAAGGTGCGCACCAGAAACGGGCTGCGCAGTTGAATGGAACCAAGTGTGCGCCCACCCAGCAGCCGTTCCAGTCCCGTAAGGTAGGCCAGTACGTCGGGTAACTCGGGCATCAGCTTGCCGCCATCTCAGAAGTCGACGGGCGACCACCAGCCCAGCGGGTCACCGGGGCGCAGCGGCGCAAGCCACATTTGTACGTCCTCTCCTGCGAAGCGGGCCAGCGATGCACCAGATCCAGGCAGGGGAGCCACCGCGTGCCGCCGCAGGACATCCCCTTGCCATTCGACGACGCGGACCCGACCGGACACATCCGCCAGGCTCAGCAGTGTTCCCCGATGAACGGCCACGGCGGACAGACTCAGGATGCGCAGCCTGTCGGCGCCGGTGAGAATCGACGTCTGTTCACGTACTACGCCGCCAGCCACCGACAGTCGATGCAGGCGGCCACCGACTTCCTCGGCGCCCGTTTCGACGATGAGGACGGCACCTTCAGGGGAGGAAACGAAGCACAGGTCACCGATGTGGGCGGCCACGTCCCACGTATCGAGGCTGTGCAGGCCCGCGCCCGCGGTGGTCATGTCGACGGCCACAAGCTGGATGGTGGCTCGGGGGACTTCGTCTGTCAGGCCCCGTTCCAGCGTGACGAGGGCGACCTCGTCGCGACCATCTCCATCCACATCACCTGCTGCCACACGCCAGAGGGGCAGCATTGAGTTCCCCGCAGCATGCTGGCGCAATTGGCCCCCTTCGAGTTGCAGGATGCGCCAGGTGTTGGCCCCGACGACGATGATCTCATCGCGGCCATCACCATCGAGATCAGCGTGGGCCAGATCGTTGACGACGTGCAATTCAGCCGAAGTCACGGCACCTGTGCCGGGGCCCGCGTACCAGTCGAGGCGGGCGGAACGTAATGATGCTGCCTCGTCGACTCGGCCACTGACGGCACCGGCCATGGCGGCGTCAATCACCCCGTCGCCATCACAATCACCAATGGACAATCGGGGCGTCAACAGATCACTGCCACCAAAGCTCAGGACACGCGCCGTGATTGGCGCCGCCACACAGAGGGCGACGGCCACGACGAGGACGTAGACAGAGCGTGTTTGATAGGATGGAGTCATCATGAAGTGTATACTAGCGTTATGATACCGTGTCTGCGCAACTGCATCATGATAGCAAGTGTGCTGCTGCCTCTGCACGCAAGTGCCGACGATCTACAGTGTGCCGGGTCGGCGTCGAAGCGGGCCGCCACTGCAGTTCTGCCGTCAACGGGGCAGGTGCGCGCTCTGGTGCTCTTTGCGCGCTTCCAGGATGAGGCCGGGTCGGCGACGGCGCCTGCCTTTGCCGCAGACCTCTTTGATCCGTCCCTTCCCGGAAGTCTGACGCATTTCTTCACGGAGATGTCCAACGGGCAGTTTGTCCTGACGGGCAAAGTCCTGCCGCGAGTGTATGCGTCTGCGAGCCCCATGTCACGGTATCTCTCGGCAGGTGCTGCCGGGCGGGGTGATTTCGGCCGTTTCACCCGCGAGATCCTGGCGGCGGCTGATGCCGATGTCGACTTCGGGGCATTCGACAACGATGGTCCTGACGGCATACCGAACTCTGGTGATGATGATGGTTCCGTCGACCTGTTGCTGGTCGTGACACAGTCGACACCGTCGGGATTCATCGTCGGCGACGCCGACGGCGTCGCCCAACTTGGGCTCGATACACCGTACCTGACGCAGGATGCCGCCAACGACGGGAGACACATCTCCGTTCGCCAGGACAACGACACGCCAGGTGGCACACTGCAGCGGGGCTTGAGCTTCGCTGACGCTGTGGGGATCATCGCCCACGAGATGGGTCATGTGCTGGGTCTGCCCGATCTCTACGATCGTGTCAACACGCGAGGCTCGATCGTCGATGCCAACGATGCCTCTGCCGGGATCGGCTACTGGGGGTTGATGGGTCATGGTGCCCGTGGCTGGGACGACCGAGGCGGCCCCACCCCCCTGTGCAGTTGGAGCCGTCTGCAACTGGGCTGGCTGGGGGTGGCCAATGAACAACTCGCCGTTGTCACCACAGCGATCGATGATGCCTTCCTCGGTGACGTCAACCGCGGGGGCACCGTCTATCAGCTGCCCCTGCCTGACGGCGAGTATCTTCTCATCGAACACCGCAGTGCCGACGGAAGCTACTATGAGCGGCACCTACCGGCAGAGGGCGTGCTGATCTGGCATGTCGACCCCGACCGCCCTGACAATGATGACGAATACAACAAACGCGTCGATCTGGTCTGTGCAGACGGGCTGTTTCTCGACGCCGGTTACCCACAGGGCCTGAGGCCCGGCCTCGATGTGGGCCAGGACAATCTCGATTTCTATTCGAGTGACGCGGACTTTCGGGCCGGGCACGCCGGCAACCTCGGCGACGCCACCGACGTTTTTGACGGCGGGCGGTTCACCGAATACACACCGCTGAGCAATCCTGCCATCAACGGCGTCAGCATCAGCGACATCCGCGGTGCCGGCGCCGGTTTCTCCGCGGATCTGGTGGTGCGTGATCGACGCCGTGCCGGCCTGCTCACGGGTCGCCAGGTCTGGCGCGACACCATGCACATCGTTGGTGATGTCACGATCGCTCCCGGCGCCAGTGTCGATCTGGCACCAGGAACGGTGATCCGTGTGGCTGGGGACGGACGCCACAGCGGCGCGGATCCGGAGCGGGTTGAAATCGTCGTCGAGGGCACATTGTCCTCCTCGGGCGCGACCTCCGTGTTCGAGTCCGCAGCGGCCTTCGCTGCACCGGGCGACTGGGTCGGTCTGTCGACCACCGCCAGCGGCCTGCTGTCGCTCGGGTCAACGACCCTCCGCCAGGCGCAACAAGCCATCGATGTGCGCGGGGGGACACGAGGCCTGTCACTGGTGGGTGTGACGATCGAAGAAAACACCGGCGACGGCATCCATGTGGCGTCGGTGACCGGACGGACCCGCCTGCTGCGGGTCAGAGTCGAAGGCGTGGGTGGCAATGCGGTCACCATCGACGGCGGCGACCCGGTGACGGCCGAGGATCTGCGGCTCATCGACAATGTCGGCCACGGATTCACCAGAAAAGATGGC
>ERZ890510.2187-NODE-2187-length-11401-cov-7.345584_pt1 | contig 11401 bp, 12 predicted proteins | sample MGYA00521265_ERZ890510 | MGnify/ENA primary metagenome ERZ890510 (study PRJEB32303, sample SAMEA104408624) | aquatic metagenome | biome: Brackish water; feature: Chemocline; material: water | place: Baltic Sea | collected 2014-10-26T21:54:00 | depth 110 m ...
GAGGATGGTACCCCTGCCGGGACTCGAACCCGGGCACGCGGTTTAGGAAACCGTTGCTCTATCCGCCTGAGCTACAGGGGCACGTGATACGTTGACGCCGACGGGGATTGTAGCAAATCTATCAGGGATACCTGCCGGTCGAATGGTCGATGTATTAACCTGTTGACCATATGAATGGCCTAAGCATCGGATGGATCCTAGCAGCCGTCACCTGGTTCTCGGTTTTCCAGCAGCCCCTCTGGATGGGTGCGCTCAGCGGTCTGGCGTTCGGTCTCCTGCGGTGGCAGGTGATCCGCAAACGGCAGGGGTGCCTGGGATGTCTCGCGTCGAGCTTCTGGGCGTGGCCGATCGCCGCACTCGGGGGCATCGTTTGGCTAGCTAGAGCGATCTGATATCGCTGGCGGGGACCGATGTTGACGGGCGCAAGCCAGGATGCCCCGTGCGCGCGTGCCAGCCGACCGGGTGTAAATCGGTCAGCACCCTAGCGACTCTTGGAATTAGCGCGCCGGCGAGGAGTAGGGCGCTGCAACTGATCAGTACCCCACGCGTAGCTTTCATCAGCCGCCGACGCCGAATATCCATTGAGTCTCCGTTTGGGTGCTGCCAGACCACGTCAGTGTCATGTTCCCGAAGGTGTAGGCGACCGTTTCCACGTGGCCGTACGTCGGATCGGTACTGATGCGTTGCGCGGAGATCAAGCCGGTGGACAGGTCATAGGAGACCGTAGGCAGGTAATTACCGGATTCGGTGGATCGCTGGTACCCGACTAGGGTAACTTCTACGGTTTGCCCTCTGGTCAATGCTTCGGAAATCAATGGGGTGGCGGAATCAACGCGTTTGGTGAAGATCAATGGCGACATGGCGACCGACCCTGACGCGCTGCCTCCAGTGACCGCTCTTGAGCCGGATTGGCTGTACGAGATGACATCCATGAAGAATGCCGAGTCGAGCGGGCCTGCGGATGTTATCGAGTTGTAGCCAGACAACGTGGTGCCGTTCGCGGTGACTCTGATCATGTACCGGATGTCTGCCGTGATCGCCGCCTGAGCGCTCGGAGCGCTGCTGGGCGCTGCTAGTGCTGCGTCAGCAGACGACTGGTTCAGCACTGCCCCGCCGACCGCAGACGCGGCCATCACGGCGAGCAACAAGCTGGTCATGGCAAGTCGTGTGACCCAGCGGTTGGATAGTGTGCGTAGCTTGTAACTCATATGTCCTCCTGATTCGAAAAGCGCGTGGTCTTTCGTGACTGGCGTGGCTGGTTGTTTTCTAGGTTGCTGGGCATCCGAGAACCTGAAGCAGTTCGTAGGGATCCACTGTGTTGCCTAGGAGTAGTGAAACGGAGAGGGTGGCGACTACTTCGCCGCTCTCGGTGATATTTGGTGGATCCATTGCAGCGGGGTCGAAGACACTCTGGTTCCCAAACGGGCTTCCGTAGGGGCTTGTGATATCAAGCACGGCGCCGAAGGGGTCGCAGATGGAGACGATGGCGTGCCCAAGGGATGTGATATCAGCGAGGAACGTGCCGTCAGACGCGATGAGCTTCCCGCCAACGAACGTTGAGAGGTACGACGCCGCTGGTACGGGGGTAGGGGCGCCGCCACCGCTCGTAGTTGGAGGGACAGGCGTGCTTGTCGGCGTGGGCGTTGGCGTGGGAGCCAGCGTGGGCCGCGCAGGTCGAGGGGTTGGAGTGGCGGTAGGTTTTGGCGTCGGCGTGGGTTTGACGACGGCTTTGCTACCGGGAATCCCGCCTGCGCGCCAACTGGGGGCGTATTCCGACGAACGATTCGTGGTGATGCGGCGCGGTGCTGAGCCAAAGGTGGTCATGACCCAGATGTCGGTGTTCCGGCTGCGCGTTGCGGCCCACGCTATGAGGCGGCCGTCTGGCGACCAGGTTGGAGCTGAATCGGCCTCACGGCTGCTGGTAAGCCGCCTTGGCCTGGATCTGGTGAAGCTGGGGTTGCCGGAGCCTGTCGCGATGACGGTATAGATATCTCCGTTGCGTGAGGACACCTTCGTGTACGCAATCGAACGACCGTTCGGAGACCACGCTGGTTCATTTTCCTGGTCCTTGGTTCTGACGACAGAGGTGATCCGTCCGTTCATGTCGCTGTAGGCGATATCCATGTTTCGGCCGTTGGTCTGGGTGAATGCGATGAGATTCGTGCTCGACCAGTCCGGCTCCGATTCAGGGCTTCGGCTCTTGGTCAGTCTCGCAGGTTTGCCGCGCCCGTCCGCACGGACGGTGTAGATGAAGTAGCGGACGCCGCTCCGGTTAGATTGGAACGCGATGCTCTTGCCATCGGGCGACCACGTTGGCTGGAGATCCATCGCGGTGTTCCCGGTGAGCCGCCGAGCCTTCGAGCCCGGTGTCAGGCTTTGGACGTAGATCTCGTAGTTGCCGCTGGCTCTCGAAGCGAAGGCGATAGACGCGCCATCGGGGGAGACCGCAGCGTCGCGCTCAAGGGTGCTTGTTCTGGTGACGCGAGTGGGCTTTCCTCGTCCATCAGGGTCAGTGACGTAAATCTCCTGGTTCCCGTCACGTCGCGTTTGGAAGGAGATGATGGAGTCACCTGCGGCGTCTAGCGGGCGCGACAGTACGGTACTCGTCGCGAGGGTCGAAACGATGAGCACCAAGAGTATTGTGGGAAGAAATTTATTCACGAGTCCGAGGCCCAACCAGCTAGTCGTGGATCCGTTGGCAACGAGTTGTCCACACCAGAACCGAGCCGGTGCTGTCAGTGATCGATCTCAGCATTTCAAATCGCTCCGTTGACACGAGTCTGAGTTGCCGTCTGCTGCCAGCGTGTGGCTTCAGGGGCGGAGCGTATTCTTAAAAGTTCGAGACATCAACCATGAATCGGACTGAGGAACCCTGGCTTGGTGCAAGAAAGCGGTAAACGAGGCTAGCGCCGCCACCGCCTGGAGCTCAGGTAGCTTCGCCAGATGAGGCTACGCTACCGGGGCCATCAACGGCGTAGCTGCCAAGCATTCGTATCAGCCAATCCGTAGATGGATGAATGCCCGCTGGCGCGGTGGCTGCAAGGAAAGAACGCTGGCTCCCGCGGTAGGACTCGAACCTACGACCAGTCGATTAACAGTCGACCGCTCTACCACTGAGCTACGCGGGAACGCGTGAGGGTCGGCGGGTCAACGCCAACCTGAGTATCATACCAATCCACAGGCGATCGATGCAACGGCGAAAGGGGCGTTTGGCAGGCCGTGGCCTACGCCAGGGGTATTTCACAGCCTTGACCGACGTTTGACTTCGGCTCTATAGTTGAGGGGTGCGCCGCTCCTGTGGTGCCGTGGTTCCGTGGGGATATAGCTCAGCTGGGAGAGCGCCGCGTTCGCAATGCGGAGGCCGGGGGTTCGAGTCCCCCTATCTCCACCAACCCCGAACCATCACTTCCGATTGTCGTCAGCCTAAGACCAAAGAGAACTCCGGGGCGTATCGCACGATTCCGGCGCAGTATCTCAACGCACCCGGCCAGAACTCCACGGCCTGCAGTGCTAGTGCCGAGACCGCAGATTCGTCTCGAAGGCCAAACGCTGACGCAGGCTTGAACCCGAACCGCGCGTAGTATTCCGCATCGCCACACACCACCGCGAACGCAGCCTCGCCATGCATCGACCGCTGGAGGGCGTGCCTGACGAGCGCAGTGCCGATTCCACGTCCTCGGTGTTGAGGCGATACGCACACTGGGGCCAAACCCAGTCCGCGTACACCAAGAGCCCCCTCGACTGTCACGGGCGTGAGCACCGCGTTGCCTATCAACTCTCCTGCGTCTAGAACCACCAACGACACGAACTCGTTGGTATATGAGCGTAGTGCGTTGACCAAGCGAGCTTCGTCTCGACGACCGAAAGCGGATTCGACCAGCGCTTCGACCAGCGGAGCTTCAGCAGCACGTTCTTCGCGTACGATGATCATGAGGTGGCGTGTATCCCCTCGTTCGTGTGGTAGTCGTAGAGATTGGCGACGTTGAATCGCATGACGCGGGGCGCCATCCCATCCTCCTCAACGCCCATGGGATAGCGCGCGGTCATGTCTGTCAGCGACGCGACAGCCTCAGCCTTGGTCATGCCCCGGTCCACGGCGCCGCGCACGTACTCCACCCACTCGCTGGTGAACGAGCCTCGCTCATCAAGGTAGCGTTTGTCGGTGACGGGGCCATGGCCCAGAACGAGCGTCTCCGCCGACAGCGCACGGAGGTCAACCAGCGATTGCTGCCAGGCATCGGGGTCGCCCTCCTGTATCCACATCTGAACTCCGCAGAACACGTTGTCAGAAGTGAAGACGACGCCCTCCTCCTCGACGAGGATGGCCGACGGGTACGGAGTGTGGCCCGGCATGTTGATAAGGCGGAATGTGTAGTTGCCGACGTGGAAAGTCATCGAGGTTTCGTAGGTGAGCACAGGGGCGTTTGCCTCGTAACCCGCGAGTAGTGACGCTTCGTCGGGCCCGAACGTGCCCACCCGCTCCACGTGGGCCGCCATGTCTGTCTCCAGCATGCGTTCACGCACGCTACGGTGAGAGACGCCAGGGACATCGAAGAAACCGTTGCTCGTCCAATGGTCCCCGTGAGGCTCGGTGTTCAGGATGTACTTGAGCGTTCCTATCCTCTCGATCTCGGCCTTGAGGCGAACCGTATCTGACGGCTTCTGCGGGCCGTCGATGAGCACCAGTCCATCGCCGGTATCGATCACGCCGTGGTTCGCTCCACGCTGCCCCGTTTCCACCCATAGTTTGGAAGACAGTTGCTGCACAGCACACTCCAGCACATGAAAGCGCTCGGATGCGCGCAATTGTACCAAGGATTCAGACACAGTCGCAGAGAGTTTGTTACTCTTTAAACAATGAGGAGTGCACAGGGCCCCTCAACAAACCATCCCGATCCATCGGAATCAGATGAGATTGAAGGCGTAGCGCGCCTCCCTATGGGCGCGCGCGGAGCCGGCCAGGAATATAGATGACCTTCGAGCCCCAAAAGCACCTCCGTAATATCGCAATCGTCGCCCACGTCGACCATGGCAAGACCACACTGGTGGACGCCATGCTCAAGTTTTCCGACGTTTTCCGGGATAACGATGCAGTCGGCGAACTGATCATGGATTCCAACCCGCAAGAGCGAGAACGTGGAATCACGATCTTGGCCAAAAACACCGCGATCGCCTATGGTGATATCACGGTGAATATCATCGACACGCCAGGCCACGCCGATTTCAGCGGTGAAGTTGAGCGCGTGGTGAACATGGCTGACGGGTTCTTGCTGGTGGTGGACGCGGTTGAAGGCCCGATGCCTCAGACCCGCTACGTCCTAAAAACTGCGTTGGCGCAGGGACTTCGTCCGCTGGTGCTCATCAACAAAATCGACCGTCCCATGACTCGGATCGATCAGGTGGTCGAAGAGATTCATGATCTTTTCTTGGAGATGGCAACCGACCCGGACCAGCTCGATTTCCCGATCCTATACGGTTCGGCGAAGAGCGGTTTCGTTGTGGCCGACATGGCCGACGAGCAGACGGACATGGCTCCGTTGATGAAGGCGATCGTAGACCACATCCCTGCACCGATGGCTGACCCGGAAGGGCCTGTTCAGATGTTGACGGGCGCGTTGGCGTTCGACAACCACATCGGGCAGATCGCGATCGGTAGGATTTTCCGTGGCACGCTCAGGCGCAACGACCGCGTCGTGCTGCTGGGTTCCGACGATGCGGCTACCGAGTTCAGGGCTGACCACTTATTCGTGTTCCGCGATCTCGCCCGCCAAGAGGTTGAGGAGGTCTCCGCTGGCGACATCGCAGCGGTGTCTGGCGCGAAGGGCATCGTCATCGGCGACACGATCGCTGATGTTTTGGCGCCTGAGGCATTGCCACGGATCGCCATCGAGGAACCGACGGTGAAGATGACGTTCGGCGTCAACACGTCACCGTTCTCCGGCAAAGAGGGCAAGTACGCGACATCACGGATGCTTTGGGATCGCCTGGTGCGAGAGCTCCAGACGAATGTGAGCCTCCGAGTTGAGCGCACGGACAGCGCGGACGAATTCCTTGTCTCGGGTCGCGGCGAGCTTCACCTCTCCGTCCTGATCGAAACCATGCGGCGTGAAGGCTTGGAACTCCAAGTCAGCAAGCCTGAAGCGGTGACTCGCATAGTCGCGGGCGTCATCCATGAGCCCTACGAGATGCTGACGATCGATTCCCGCGAAGATTACGTGGGTTCGATCACTGAGGAACTCTCCTCACGGTTGGGCGCTATGACCAACATGCAAAACGATGGACAGGGCAACGTTCGGCTGGAGTACACGCTCCCCACACGAGGCCTGATCGGTTTCCGGAGCTTCTTCCTGCGGGCAACCCGCGGGAATGGGGTGATGAGTACCGAATTTCTGGACACCCGACCCGTGAAGGGTCAGGTGAAGTCATCCCGGACGGGCGTGATGGTCGCGTCTGAGGGAGGCGTGGCTGTAACATTCGGCATCCGGAATGCGCAGGAGCGCGGCGATACTTTCATCGAGCCGCAAACGTTGATCTACCAGGGAATGATCGTTGGCACTCACGCACGCGACCGTGACCTAGACCTGAACATCTGCAAAGAGCGCAAGCTGACCAACATGCGGAAGGCGACTTCTGAGATCGTGATCAGGCTTGACCCTGCCATCATCTTCAGCCTCGAAGAGGCGCTCGACTTTATCGAGGACGACGAGTTGGTGGAAGTGACGCCCGAGAACATCCGTCTCCGCAAGCGCATCCTCGATCCCGACCAGCGCCATCGCGGGGTTCGCGATCGAGGCAAGAGCAAGTCGGCGTAGCACCATGCCGCCGACGGCAGTGTTTTTCGACATGGACGGCGTCCTCCTCGACAGCTTCGAGGCTTGGCTCGCGGTAATGAACGCGGCCGCTGTTGAATTCGGCTGCCCACAGATCACGCGAGAGGCGGCGCGCGACGCGTTCGGGCAATCGACGCAGGCGGACGCAGAGTTGTTCTACCCCGAGCACACCGCAGGTGACGTGGACGAGTTCTACATGGCTCACTTCCACGAGTACGCGGCTTTGGCGGTAGCCACGCCCGGAGCAAGTTCACTCCTGGACGATCTGGACGCCCGTGGCATCTCCACAGCGGTCATCACCAACACGCGCTCAGAGATAGCGCGCCCTCTACTCGAAGCTCTCAACTTGATTCCGCATGCGCTCATCGCGTCGGACGATGTGAAGAACCCCAAGCCAGCGCCAGACATGATCTTCCGCGGGTGTGAGGTACTAGGCCTTTCGCCATGGGACGTATTGGTCGTTGGTGATTCGAAGTTTGATCAGCAAGCTGCGGCGGCGGCTGGATCATCGTTCGCCGGATTCGGCGGCATCGGCGGTAACTTCACGGTAGCCGAGATCACCGACGTGTGGTCCATCCTTGACGGTACCTACATTTAAGACCATCGTACGTACGTTTTCGTTCTTGAGTTGGGTATCATTCACGAAATCCGTTCCAAGCGCTAACCCAAATCGGTGATTGCGGGGCTTTTCTCCGGTAAAGTCCACCGCTGGGATCAAGCCTTGGATCAGGCAGTGGAGGGGTTTCATGTTTTTCGGCTCAAGACAGAGACAAGTGGGCTCGGCGCTCGGCATCGCGGGAGTCCTCGCGATGGCGTTCGGAATCATCTGGATCGCCGCGATTTTCGGGACCTTTCTGAAAGTGCCTGCCGACCTGGATCGCACAGTTGAACTGACCGGCGAATACACGCTGCCAGACCAGGTGTTCCTGGGTCAACTCCAAGGCAACGCCACGATTGCGCAACTTTTGAGTTCCGGCGCCGCAGACGTACTGGCATCTCCTGCGTCACTTGAGGTTTTGCAGAGCCCCGCTCTTGGAAGCCTCATCGCTGATCCTGCGCTACTTGCGACGCTGAGCAACCCTCAGGCCGTGGCTACCCTCATGAGCCCGGAGATCGGCGCGGTGCTCTCCAACAGCCTGCTGCTGAGCTTGCTGGCGAACCCTGCGGTCATCGCGGGCCTCACGGACCCCGCCGCACTCCTCCCATTGCTCGCTGACCCCCAGATCGGCCCTGTCCTTCAGCAACTGCTGGCGGATCCCGCGATCGCAGCGCTGCTCACGAACGAGGCCGTGATCGCGCTGTTGAGTAGCGGCGTTGTGGGAACACTCGCGGCGAACCCAGAACTGCTCGCCCTACTCGCAAACCCCGCTGTCGGTTCACTGCTCGCCAACCCGGGCGTCCAGGCGCTCCTAGCGGATCCGGCGGCGCTTGCATTGGTTCTCGACCCGCGCACGCTCCAAGTCATCGCGAACCCCGCGAACCTCCCAACTGTTACGTTCCCAGTGCTCATCCACCGCGAGCGCAAAGCGACCGGCACGGATGGCGATCAGTTGATGATGAACGAGCAGGTCACGACGACCATCGCCGGCACCTCGCAGGAGGTGCCTGGCTTCGCGAAGACCAACGCTGACCTCCTCATCGATCGCGTGACCAAAGAGTACCTGCCCGGTGGCGACGGCGACCGCTCAGGGCAGTGGGGCATGCCGTTCGACGCAGACCAAGGCACGGTCTACCAAGCCTACATATCCGTGGCAGCGCAGCCACTGGCCGCCAAGTACGAAGCTACAGAAGACGTATTGGGACTTGAGACTTACCGCTACGCTGTTCGTGAGGAAAACGTTCCCTACGCAGCGAAGGACCCGGCAACCGGCCTGCCTATGGTTGTGGACGTTGAAGTCATCGTTTGGCTGGAGCCCTCCACAGGCGCTGCAGTCGACGCAATCGACATCGAGACCATCAGTGCGCTCACGCCCACTGGCGCTAAGTTCGTGCGCTTCACTGCGGACATGAGCTACACCGATGAATCGGTAGCGGCACTGGTCGCCACCGCAGAAGACGACAGGGGAAGACTGACACTGTACGGAACGACGCTCCCCTGGATATTCTTGGTGCTCGGACTGCTAGCGTTAGCCGCTGGCGCGGCGATACTCGTCCGCAATCGCGGCGAGAGTGCTGCCCAGTAGCGGAAGCCGACACTGCTTCACGCGATCCGGCACATATGCCTGCATTCGCTCACAGAAAACAGCCTTCTTTATGAATAAGAGGGCTGTGTTTCGTTGTGCCGATTCATAATGCTTGCCACTACCGGAAGAGGTCGCTAGAATTCGCCGCGCCTCGGCCAGGCCGCTCTCATTGGAGAGACCGGCGCGCGGAGCGGCATCCGGTTGAGGCAAGCCGAGTGAGAGCGGGTCAATCATGGGCCAGCAGAGGACGGAGGTTCAGCATGACAATGGAAGACGGCGGGAACAGATTGTTCGTGGGCAACATGCCCTTCCGGATGAGCAAAGACGAACTCTACGACCTGTTTGCGCAGGCGGGGGCGGTCATTTCGGTACACATCCCGACTGACCGTGAAACAGGCAGGCCACGCGGGTTCGGTTTCGTTGAGATGGAAGAGCCGACGGCCATTGACCAAGCCGTCCAGATGTTCAACGGCTACTCCGTCGAGGGCAGAGCACTGGTGGTGAACCAAGCCCGTCCTCGTGAAGCACGACCGCAGTACTAAGCGGGAGCCTCCAGCGACGGAAGACAGCAGGAAGGGCGTGTCGGTGATTCCGCGCGCCCTTTCGCTTGCTGGCTACACGAGGTCCATGTACTTGTAGCCCGTCCCCGTGTTCATCAGGACGGTCTCTTCATCGGGCCCTATCACGCCCGACGCGCGAAGCTTCACGTAGCCGGTCAGCGTTGCCGCGCCCTCCGGCGCGGGCCAGATGCCCTCAAGCGACGCGATCTCCTTCATGGACTCCACTATCTCGGCGTCGCTCACGGTGATCGCCGTCCCGCCACTCTCTCGAACGGCGTCTAGGATCAGGTAATCGCCAACGGCGGAAGGGACACGGATCCCCGCCGCGATAGTGGTCGCGTTCTCCCAAGGCTCGGCGTGGCGCTCGCCGCGCTCGAATGCACGCACGATCGGTGCGCACCCCTCGGCCTGCACCACGATCATCTTCGGGCGCTCAGGACCGATCCAGCCCAGTTCCTCCATCTCGTTGAACGCTTTCCACATGCCAACGATGCCAGTGCCGCCCCCGGTCGGGTACACGATGACATCTGGCAGGCGCCAGCCGAGATCCTGGGCGATCTCGTAACCCATCGTCTTCTTACCCTCCACCCGGTAAGGCTCGCGCAGCGTCGAGACGTCGAACAACCCCAATTCAGCGGCGACCTTGCGGGACATCGCGCCGGCGTCAGAGATCAGGCCATCGACGAGGGTTAGGTGCGCGCCTGCCATCTCAGTCTCGCGCTTGTTCGCGTCTGGCGCGTCCTTGGGCATGAATACGTGGCACTCCATGCCCGCCTTCGCGCAATACGACGCAAGGGCGCCAGCCGCGTTACCAGCCGAAGGAACCACGAGTCTGGTGAGTCCCAGCTCTTTGGCGCGTGACACCGCGGCGGATAATCCGCGAGCTTTGAAGGAACCCGTTGGGTTCAGGCCTTCGTCTTTGATGTAGAGGGTGCGAGCGTCGTGGGCGGCCTCCAAACGACGCGCTCGGAGCATCGGGGTGCCCCCCTCACCCATCGTCACGACGTTCGATTCGTCGCGGACGGGCATGACCTCAAAGAAGCGCCACATGTTGGGCGGCCTGTGATCGATGGCGTTGCGGTCTATCTCCCGCTTCGCGGTCTCTAGATCGTATCGTGGGTAGAGTACTTTCTGGGCACCCGGCGAAAGAGTGTGGGGCTCATCGGCGGAGTAGGTTTCACCCGTTTCAGTACATTCGAGGTGGGAAAGATAGCTCTTCAAAAGTTGACCTCACGAACGAAGCTGCCGACGAAACATCGGCGCGCCAGGATGGTGGAACGAGACGGGAATCGGTTAGCCGCGAGTGAGCCAGCGCCAGATGCGCGAGAAACCGTTGGGTTCGGGTTCGTCCTCGATGGACTGCCCACGCCAGCGTCGCTCAACCTGCCTACGCGGCTTGGTGAAATATACGACGTAGGCGCCGATGATGAGGATTATTCCGCCCCATGCGGCTGGCGCCATGAGACCCAGGCCGCCGAGCAAAGGCGAGAGCACTAGCAGAACCACGCCTGCAAGCAGCACTTTCCCGATAGTCAGTCGGAATGACGCTTTGGGCCGCTGGCCGGTGCTCATGGATTGAGCACGCGCGGCCTCCCAGGGCCGGAGTTTCCGGCTAGGGCCAGAATTCGCGGGAGCATCCTCGTTCACCTGTTCAAGGATCTCTTCGATCTCTTTCTGGTAACGCTGAGACATTTGCTTGCCTCTCATCCTCCGGCTAGAGTCATGAAACCCACTGAACCCGATGGGCGAACCTTGCGGCCCCGAATGCGCGGGTGCCTTTCGGCGCGCCGCCCGAACATTCAACCCGGTTACTCGAAAATCATACCAG
>ERZ890510.2188-NODE-2188-length-11400-cov-3.446276_pt1 | contig 11400 bp, 10 predicted proteins | sample MGYA00521265_ERZ890510 | MGnify/ENA primary metagenome ERZ890510 (study PRJEB32303, sample SAMEA104408624) | aquatic metagenome | biome: Brackish water; feature: Chemocline; material: water | place: Baltic Sea | collected 2014-10-26T21:54:00 | depth 110 m ...
GCCCGGTGTTGCTCGCCCACGGTCAAATTAAGGAGTTTAGCTTTGATGTGAACATCAACAGATCAGAGAACAGGTACTGCAACTCCATATACCTGAAACCCAATAGGGAAACCACGGGAATGGTCTCAGCCATTCAGGTGGGCGACCCTTCACAGGACGATGGCTGCCAGAACGGCGGGGTGATTACCTCTAAGTACGTTGACACTCCAGTGGTCATTGCAAACCAGCCCACCACCGTGACCTACGTAATCAACGTTGAGAACTTTGATACCAGCACACTGGCCATTGATTCCGTACGGGACATCCTGCCCCAGGGCGGCATCACCTATGTGGCTGACTCCGCCACGTACATCCTCGCCGACGAGCCGTTCGATCCTTTGGTGGACAGCTTCACGGACGTCATCGGCCACTACGCCCTCCCAGACACGGAGCTTCAGCAATCCACGCTAGCCAGCGGCAGGGAGCAGCTCATCTGGATTCACCCCAACGGCGGCGCTAGCCCCAACTGGTCGTTAGCTCAGGCTGACAATCCTGACAGCATCCTAATCATTCGCTTTCAAGCGCAGGCCACCCTCACAGGCTCCGGAACCTACTTTAACGAACTATTTGCAGACGTAGGTTCAGGGTGTAGCGCACCACAAGCCCTGGTATCTGCGGGGGTGTTCACCCCTGGCAACGAGACTCAGGAGTACTGTTCACGCTACTCATGGCCCACGGCTGGCATCATTGTGCCAAGCTACGATGTGCGATCCATATCAGGCGGCCTAACAGGACAGGGCAACGTGGTCATGACCGTAAACAACTCCTCCGCCCGACTCAACTCCTGGCACCTCAACTAGGGGGCGTAGCCCCTCTTGCTTTACGGCATCTTGAGTCAGCCAAAAGGCCACTTGAAGGGCACACCCCTGTTAGGTAACCGTCAGGCACATGGGTCCAGGGCACGCCCTGTTTTGGTAACCGCAGGAGCATAGGTCTAGTAAACGCCTCGTTAGGTAACCGCAGGCATATAGGTCCAGGGTTAAACCCTGGGGTTAGATTTCAAAGTGCTGCCGCATCCCCATCACAAGTGCCAGATGCTCAACCTGGTCAAGCAGGTCGTCTACCGGGTTCAGCACCAGCAAGTCCGCTCCGGCATCTACGATTTCCTGTAACCCAGGCGCCACAACGCTGCTTGGCCCCAACAGTGCCACACGTTCGCCAAGGTCGGCGTTCATGATGGAGCGCCCCGCCCAATCGCGCATTCGCTCTGTCGCTCGGCCAACGTTGTCGTCCAGCACAAGGAACTGCTTCTTGCCTATCGTAAAGGTACTGGGGTCTCGACCAGCCTCCGCCAGTGCTTCCTTGACCACCGCCACCTGTACCTTAAAGGCATCAACCGTGGAGGAAGCAGCTCCCATCCACCCATCGGCGACGCGAACCGCTCGACGTATGGCGTCAGGATGCACACCGCCAAGCATGATTGGCATGAGGCCCTTCCCCGCCGATTGAACAGGCTTCGGATCCATGGTGGCGTTCCGAAGCGTCCAGAACTCACCATCAAAATCAAAGTCCTCTTCCGTCCACAGCTGCTGCATCAGCCGCAGAGCCTCGTTGAACGCTGGAAGCCTTCGCTCAGGCACAGCACCAACCACTGTATCGTTCAGATACGTGCCACCAAGCGACAGTCCCACCGTCAATCGACCGCCAGAAAGTTGGTCAAGGGTCACAAGGCTCTTTGCCAGCCGAACCGGATTGTGCCACGGCAGCGGCAGCGTTGCTACGCCAAGGCGGATGGTGAACGTGGCCGCCGCCACGAACGACAGCAGGTTCAGCGGCTCAAGCCACGTAGCATGGCCCATCAACCTGTCCTGCACCCACAAACTGTCGTAACCCAACACCTCCGCTCGTTGCGCAAACCGGACAATCATCTCAGGCTCCGCTGGGCCTTCCGGGAATGCCTGAGGTAGTGAGATTCCTATGCGCACCTGATCGGCTATTGCCACGTTTTTCCTCCATCAGTACAACTGCTCGCAGAAGCCTAGCTTGCCTTGTCGTCTAAGGTCAACAACGGATGCTCATGCTACAATCGCTGCACTCTATCAACTCCACGTACTCTAAGCGAGTTGAAGTGCAATCGCCCTTTAGGTAACCGTAGGCATATAGGTACAGGTCTAAGCCCTGTAAGGAGGTTCCGGTGCAGACAAAAAGCGGTGTCCAGCTCGGTATAGCGCTACCCCAGGGTTTCCCCAACGGTGTTGTTGATATGAAGTTGGTTCGCGACTTCGTAGCGCGCGCCGAAGAGTTGGAGTTCAACGACCTCTGGGTGGCGGAGCAGATTACCGGAACCCTGGCAACCCTGGAACCCGCTGCTCTCTTGGCCTATGTGGCAGCTATCACCAACACCATACGCATTGGTACCGCTGTGCTGGTGAGCAACCTGCGCGGCCCGGTGCAGCTCGCCAAGAACCTCTCCACCCTTGACCACCTCAGCGGCGGGCGACTCACCATAGGCCTTGGGTTGGGGCCAAACACAAGGATGTATCCCGCCTACAGCCTGGCCGCGGAGCACCGCGTCTCACGGTTCATTGAGGGCGTGAGCATCATGAAGGCCCTGTGGACGCAGCCTTCTGTGGATTTCGATGGTGCGTATGCGCAGCTGGATGGCGTGTCCATGGAGCCAAAGCCGGTGCAGCAACCGCACCCGCCCCTGTGGTTCGGCGCGAGGGTTCCTGACGCATTACGACGTGCCGTCGTCCACGGTGACGGTTGGATGGGCGCAGGCTCCGGCACCACCCAGGACTTCCTGAAGGAGCACACGGAGCTTCAGCGCATCCTTGATGCTGAGGGCCGCGACCCTGCGACGTTCAGCGTTTCCAAGCGAGTTTACATTGCCATCGACAATGATGAAGCCCGCGCATGGACGAAACTCCGGGAGTGGATTGGTGCCTTCTACGGCAACCCTGACCTCGCCAACCGTTGGTGCATCGTTGGAAACGCAGCCGTTGTGGCGGAGCAGCTATCAACATTGGTGGAAGCTGGGGCGAAACACCTGATGCTCAACCCCGTCTACGATTATATGGAACACATGGAAGTCATCGCGGGAGAGGTAGCGCCACTAATCTAGGCCAATCGCACTGGCGGCGGACTGCCAAGTCTCTCTAGCTTGCCCCGCCTATTTAAGCCTATCCTTGGCGGCATCGTAGGTATAACGATTTTTCTTGGAGGTGGTCCAGTGGTAACGCCAGGGGTTGAAACAAGCCAGGATTCCCTATTTTCTGAACTGCCAACAAAGAGAGCTGCCTATTCTGACCGCAGGTCGGTCTTGATGGCAGAGATGTCCCGCCTTGCGTATATTCCTTTTGAGCGACCAGATGAAGCGGAGCTTAACGAGGTGGTGGAGCAGGTAAGAAATGCGCCAGATGCCGAAGACGCCAGGGCGATACTCGAAAAGTTCACCAAGGGCTTCCGCGATGAACAGACGGGTTCACGCGAGAGGCTCATCACTCGACTTACTGAACTCCAGTTCGAGTTGGTAAGCACTTACGCCGTAGGGGAGACCCAGGCGTTCCTTACAAAGCGAGCCTACCGCAATCCGGAAGACCGAACGAGTACAGGCGTCCTCATCCTGAGCTACCGCGGCACAGAGAGTAGGAAAATCAAAGATTGGCTTACCGACCTTGATGCACGGAAAACCAATTCCCGGGGAGTGGGCGTCCATACCGGGTTCTGGAACGCCTTTGGCCTGGTCAAGACGCAGATTAAAGAAGACATTGCGCCCTTAATTGCAGAGGGCTACACGCTGTACATCACCGGCCATAGTCTGGGGGGAGCCCTGGCGCTTATCACAACCAGAGAGTTGGGGAACGATTCTACCGGAGCGTGTTACACCTTTGGTCAGCCCAGGGTCTCGGAATACGGCTTCGCTCGCAACATCAAAACGCCAATCTACCGCGTTGTGAATGCCAGCGATGTTGTACCCAGGATGCCACCAATGGTCATCCATCGATTGCTGACCTTTGCCCTCTCAATACCCATCATCGTGTTCCCTGGGAAATCCTGGGTAGTGCGCATCCTGAAGCAGTTTTTCTACATCCATCATGGGGACATGCGCTATTTGACGAAGTCGAGGACAGGGAAAGCCGGTGACTATTCTGACGTGTCGGTGTTGCTGAACCCTAACATCGTAGACCGCGCAAAATGGCTGTTCAGAGACATATTGCCGCAGTTTGGGTCATTGGTTGGCGACCATGCAATCACCAACTACTACGACAAGCTGAGAGCGTACGCCATCAAACGCAATCCGAGCTTGGGTAGTGACGATTAGACGGTAATGCAATCCGTCTCCGTACCCTCCCGTCTTAGGTGATTGGCCTAACCCCAACACCCTTGAGTAACCGAAGGCACATAGGTGCAGGATGAATCCCGCCCTTGGGTAACCGCCAGGTTATATGGGTTCAGGGCCTAGCCCTGCGGACCCACTAGGTTGAAACCCTCCGGCAGCGGTGCGCGACCAGTCAACGCAAGCACCAACTCCACCGCCTGGTTACGCTCGATAGCCCGATCAGCGTGGTAGTACAACGACTCTCGCAAGCACTCCGCAGGCGGCTGTATGTCCACTCCTATTGCAGCTGCTATGTCCATTGTGTGTACAGTGACCTCCTGGACGCGCGATGGCATGTAGTCATCAATGGAACGTCGGCCCTGGGGCAGGTCAAGCATGTAGTCCTGCGGCAAGCTGTCCACCAATGGCAGAACGCGGTCAGCCAGAGTCTTCAACGTAGCGAGAGGGTCAGAGCCCAAGGCCTTCCCGGCGGCAAAACCACGGTCATCGCTGCTGGTTGTCACATCCACGCCCGTAGGTTCAACGGGACTGGCCGCCGCATGCTCCTCGATACGACCCATCGACCGCGACGCGTGGCCCACTAGGTCACGGACGCACCAATTCCCAATGGCGTTCTGCTCCCACTGGTCGGGTTTGATAGCTGCAACTACCTCCAGCAGATAGCCGATAGACTGCTTGAATACCTCTCGACTCATCGAATCGCTCCTCGTTTTGTTAGTCCAGGCTGGCCATCTATTATGTCATCCTGAGAAGGCCTGACCTCCCGCCCCCTATCATGTCATGCTGAGCCGTTAGGCGAAGCATCTGGGGTGGTGTCCCCTCTTCGTCGTTGCAAACCCCTAAAACTCAGTCCAGCGCAGACATGATGGATTGTAAGTTGGCCTGTCGCAGCGGTGCGGTGTCAAAACCAGCGCAGAAGTTCCACGCCACCACAATGCGCTCTGCGTAGTCGCGAGACAGCCCTTCGGCCAGCACCACCGTGCCGCTCTCCTCCTGGGCCAGCACACGATGTCCGTCAGGCCCGGGCTCTACAACCAGTTTCACGTCTTCAATCTTCTGTCCGTCCTGGGTCATCGCCCATGCTCCTATGCACAATCTATTTGGTAACTGCCAGGAATGTAGATGCAGGACGAGTCCTGCAAGGGTTAGCCCTTGAAAGCATCCTTCAATGCCGCTGCTACCTGGTTCACAGCCTCTTTCGATTTGTCCACAACCGCCGACATGCCGAAGAAGCCGTGGATCACGCCGTCATAGCGGGTGCACGTGGTGGTCACCCCTGCGGCCGATAGCTGCTTCGCGTAGGCTTCACCCTCATCGCGCAACGGGTCGAACTCGGCTGTTAGGACAATCGCCGGGGCCACGCCCTTCAGGTTAGTCGATGACGCCGGTATGGCGTACGGGTTCGTCACGTCTGCCTTGCTGCCCAGATACTGATCCCAGTACCACATCATCGTCGTGCGGGTCAGAGAATACCCCTCCGCGTTCTCATGATAGGAGGCAGAATCAAAATCGTACGAGGTCATGGGGTACAGAAGGACTTGCAGCAACACCGTAGGCCCGCCACGGTCCCTGGTCATCAGCGCAACCGCCGCCGCAAGGTTGCCCCCAGCACTTTCGCCACCCACGGCTATGCGCGATGGGTCGGCAGCAATTTCACTCGAGTTCTCAGCAACCCACTTGGTGACGGCGTAGCAATCCTCAGGCGCTGCCGGGAACGTGTGCTCCGGGGCCAGGCGGTAGTCCACCGATACCACCACGCACCCGACTTTGTCGCAAAGATGCCTACAGCTCCCGTCAGAGGTGTCCAACGTCCCAATGACCATACCGCCGCCGTGGATGTAGACCAATACAGGGAACGGGCCAACACCTTCCGGAGTGTAGACACGTACGGGCACATCACCATCAGGGCCTGGCACGCTCCTATCCACCACCGATGCCACCTCTGGCCCCGGCGCACGTGGTCTAAGCGCAGCGTTCGCCCGAGCTTGCACAGCCCCCACCTCATAGTGTGGCGGCAAGTTCAGCGCAGCAACCTGATCCATAACAGCTTGTATCTGCGGGTCTATCGGCATTTTTGTCCTCCCATTGCCTGTGTTGCCCAAAGCATACCACCACGAAAAAGAAGAAACCCCTGACTTATCAGGGGTTTCTTCTTAAATAAACATCTTAGCTAACCGTCAGGAGCATGGGGCAAGGGCATCGCCCTTGGTGCAGGATACATCCTGCCTAGCTAATAGTCCCCTTGGTGCTGGGCACCTCGCCGCCCTGCCGAGGGTCGATGCTGATAGCGTCCTTGAGCGCCCTAGCAAACGCCTTGAACAATGCCTCCGCCTTGTGGTGGCTGTTCTGCCCTGCCAGCACGCGAGCGTTCAAGTTGAACTTGCCCTCCATCGCAATCGATTCCAAAGAGTGTCGGATGAGGTCGCTTGGCAGGCTCTCCACCAACTCGCCATAGATAGCCGTATCCACAACCGCATACGCACGTCCGCTCAGGTCTACCGCCACCTGGGCAAGCGTCTCGTCAAAGGGAACCAGCGCGTGGCCCATGCGTACGATGCCTCGACCTTCACCAATAGCCTCGTTAATCGCGCGGCCAACAGCAATGGACACGTCTTCTACCGTGTGGTGCCAGCCAGTCTGCTCCGCGTCGCCCGTGGCCTCCACCGTCAAATCCATCAGCGAGTGCCGTGAAAGCTGTGACAGCAGGTGATCAAAGAAGCCGTTGCCCGTGTTCACCGCGTACTGTCCGGTGCCATCGAGCACAAGCTCAACCGATACCTTCGTCTCGCGAGTCTCCCTTTTAACCGATGCCTTGCGTTCATCCATATTGCTTCTCCGACCTTATCGTTCAAACTGGAACGAAGAATCCACTCTTCGCCGTCCGTCAGGGAGTTAGGGTCAAGGCTCAGCCTTGGGGCTAGCCCTGCAATTCTTTCAACGCATTAATAAGCGCGTCTGTGTCTGCGGGCCTGCCTGAGCTGATGCGCAGACAGTCTCCAAGTCGGTCATCGCCAAACCTACGAACAAAGATGCCCTTCTTGGCCAGCTTCGCCTGCAACTCCGGTGCCTGTCCTTTAGGGAACTTGCACAGCAGGAAATTGCCCTTGGATGGGTAGCAGTGCACCCCCAGCGAGTCCTCAAGCAACCCACGCATCCGCTCCCGCTCCTCCACCAGTGAACGCACCCGCTGCAACAGCAAGTCTGTATCCTGCAACGTAGCAAACAACGCCGTTTGGGCTGGCACGCTGATGTTGTACGGCTGCTTGATACCCATGATGTACGTAACCAGTTTCGGCGTCATAATGCCGTAGCCCAACCGCACGCCTGCCAGTCCTGCCCACTTGCTCAGGCTCCGCAGCACCACAAGGTTGTCGTATTCAGGTACCAGGTGAGCCACAGTGAAGCCGCAGAACTCGTGGTACGTCTCGTCCACTACCACCACAGGCCCCAGTGAAAGCAATTCTCGCACGGTGGATTCCGGCGTCAGCGTCCCCGTCGGGTTGTTGGGGTTGCACAGGAACAGCAGCTTTGTGCGAGGGTTGACCGCCGCCCGCACTGCCTCCATGTCCACCCCAAACGCCTCGTTTCGAGGCACCTCCACCACTTCAACCCCGGCCATTTTCATAGTCACGGCGTACATGCCAAAGGTCGGCGTCAGGTCAATGGCCTCGTTGCCGGGGTCCATCGTCAGCCGTACCACCAGTTCAATGAGCTCGTCCGCGCCCGATCCAGCCACCACACACTCGGTGTCCACACCTGCATACGCAGCCAGGGCATCTCGAACACCGCGTTGGAAAGGGTCAGGGTAGATGTTGTAGCCGGAGGACAAGCCCAACGCCTCCGCCACCTTTGGCGATGGCCCGTAAGGGTTCTCGTTTGCGTCCATCTTGATGATCTGATCCAGCGGTATCCCTTCCCGTTTTGCCAGCACTTCAGGCGGCTCAATGGGCACATAGGGTTCCATCTCCCGAATCATGGGACGCACTAGGCGGTCGATGTTATCGCTCATAGCCCACCGCCTTTACTCCGCTCAAGACGAATTTGCGCTGCCCTGGCGTGACCATCCAACCCCTCGGCCTCCGCAAACCGGGCTGCATCCTCGCCAAGGGCATGGAATGTTTCAGAATCCAGGCCAATAACCGATGTCACTTTCAAGAACTGGTGAACCCCCAGGGAACTGTTGAACCTGGCAGTGCCGCCCGTAGGCATGACGTGACTTGGCCCGGCAATGTAATCGCCTGCCACTTCCGGAGAAGACTCGCCCAGGAAAACGCCACCGGCGTTCCGCACCTTGGTCATCAGCTTCCGTGGCTCCTCTACCAGCAGGCACATGTGCTCCGGGCTGTACAGGTTTCCCAGGGCAATGGCCTCGTCCAGATTATCAACCAGGACAAGCACTCCCTGACCCTCCAGCGCAGCGGCGGCAATATCCCGCTTTGGTAGCATCTCAAGTTGTCTGGCTAGCTCCGCTGCCACCTGCGCCAGTACCGTTTCCGATGTGGTGATGAACACAGGCGATGCAAGTGCGTCATGCTCCGCCTGAGCCAGCAGGTCCGCTGCACACAGCACGGGGTCAGCCGAGCCATCGGCAATGACAAGCGTCTCCGTGGGGCCGTAGAGGCCGTCTACTGCGACTTCGCCATAGACCATCTGCTTGGCCAGAGTGACAAAGATGTTGCCAGGCCCGCACACAATGTCCACTTTTGGTACAGACTCCGTGCCGTACGCCATGGCAGCAATGGCCTGAGCCCCGCCCATCTGGAACACCCTGTCCACCCCCGCAATGTAGGCCGCAGCCAGCACCGTGGGGTTTGGGCCGGAGGAGTCCCTGCCGGAAGGAGTCGCCAGTATCACTTCGTCAACGCCTGCGACCTTGGCAGGGATAGCGGTCATCAACACCGTAGATGGGTATGCAGCAAGGCCACCGGGAGCGTAGACCCCAGCCCGCGCCATGGGCGTGAACTGCTCGCCAAGCCCCGTCGCTTCGTCAATCCAGCTCTTCGGCATGCACGCCTGTTGAAAGGAGCGCACCCGGGCAGCAGCCGTCTCCATCGCCTTACGAAGGTCGGCAGGTATGGCATCGTAGGCCTGCTTCAACGCTGCCTTCGGCACTTCCAACGACTCAACGTCAACGCCGTCAAGCATGCTGGTGTAGCCAAGCACCGCCGAATCGCCCCTCCACCGCACACTGTCCAGTATCCGAGCTACTACTTCTCTGGGAGTAAGCCGTTCATTGAACAGCTTTTCGATGCGGTCAAGCACCTCAGGCGATGCCGAGTCCCAAACGCGAAGAGAGCCCCTGTCCAGGGCTTCCTTTCCCGCTTCAAACCCCTTAATCACCTGCATGGTTGTTCTTTCATCCTAAGCCTTAGTTAACCCCGGCTACCGCCGCCGTCAATCGTTCATACGCCATACATTTGTCAAAGAACAGATAGGACGGCTGGGTCACGGTAATGCCGCTCCCGCCGAACTCGCGCATGTGCTCCACCGCGTCCAGCACCCGGGCCTTCTCCACCAACACGGTCACAGAGTACCAATCGCCGCCCTCTGCGCTGTACACCTGGGCAATGGTCGGCCCTTTTATCCCGGAAAGCTCCGGCTGGTCTAGCACCCGGGCCGCCACAGCGTCTTGCGATGAGCCCTGAACGTTGGCCGCTATGGCACAGTAGTCCTGCGCCCGTAGATAGCCCTCAGCCCGCTCCAGAACTGCCTTGATTTGCGATAGCTTGGTCTTCGCCCCCGCCAACGCTCTTCGATTGACGATGAGGCATGATTGCGATGTCAGGATGGTCCCGTCCATCAGCGTCTTCAGTCGGTTCTCCCGCAGCGTGGTGCCGGTAGCGGTGACATCTGCAATGAGGTCAGCCTGCCCAATGGCCGGTGCGACTTCCAACGTGCCGCTTGAGGGGATGAGCGTCAGGTAGTTGATACCCCTGGCAAAGAGGAAACGCTGGGTTAGGCGCGGGTACTTGGTAGCCACCCGCAACTCCTTGCCCCGTTCACGGAAGTCCAAAGCCAGATCGCCCAGATCTGCGGTGGTCGTTATGTCCAGCCACGTCTCCGGCACCGCCAGAGCCAGCTCACACCCGCCAAACCGCAGGTCTTCCATCACCACAAGAGAATCGCCGCCCTCCTGGTTGTACTCCAGGAATCGGTCAAGCCCAACAATGCCGCAATCGGCAGTGCCGTCCTCCACCTTGCCGGGGATGTCCGATGCCCGTTGGAACAAAGTACTGACACCCGGAACCGCAGCAATCTTCCCTGTGTAGCCCCGGGCGCTGATGCGTTTGTTCGGCATACCACAGGCGCGCAGAAACTCAGATGTTGGCTCATAGAGAGCACCGTCGCTGGGTATCGCTAGTCTAAGCTCGTCTCGTATTTCCATGGCGTTAGAGCCAAATCCGTTCGCTGGTGCCATCTTCATCCACCATAATTATCGCTTCAAAGCCTTGGGCCTTCGCCCCTACGTGGTCAACAGTACCGTCCAGCGATACCTCAGCCACTTCGCCGCCAAGTCGCAGGGAATTGGCCGCTTGTAACGTCGCCTTCACCGCGCCGCCGCTCTTGGGAGCAACAAGCACCCGTTTCGCAGGGCGAGCGTCGCCGCTCTCTGTGCTCAGTACACCCACAACCAGTTCCAACGTGCAGGCAAAGCCCAGGGCCGGAACGTCCTCGCTTCCACCCAGAGCCTTCACCAAACCATCGTACCGGCCTCCACCGCCCAGCCGAACGCCATCACCGGAACCTACCCGCAATTCAAACACCGGGCCGGTGTAGTAGGCGATGTCCCGCGCCAGGCCCAGGTCAACAGAGACCTCCACAGACTTCAAGTCATGGAGCGCAAACGCATCCAGACTCGCTTCAAGCGTGTTCAGGGGTGCAGCATCCAACTTGTGTGATTCCGCCAGCGTCCTAGCAGCTTTCAGGGTCTCCTTTGGAGCGCCCCGCAGGCCGGCCAACGTTTGCGTGAATGCCAGAGCCTTCTCAAATCCAGCCGAATCAGGTGCCGCTGCCTGGAGCTTCCGCTCCAACCGTTCCAGTATCTCCCGTGTTGACCGAACGCCAATGGAGCCATCGCC
>ERZ890510.2190-NODE-2190-length-11393-cov-6.622773_pt1 | contig 11393 bp, 10 predicted proteins | sample MGYA00521265_ERZ890510 | MGnify/ENA primary metagenome ERZ890510 (study PRJEB32303, sample SAMEA104408624) | aquatic metagenome | biome: Brackish water; feature: Chemocline; material: water | place: Baltic Sea | collected 2014-10-26T21:54:00 | depth 110 m ...
CCGGTGTGGGGCGCAAGCAGCTCGGTCATCCTTCCGCCGCCGGCGTGGCCCGCGATAGCCGCAGATTGGCCGGCGGCGCGCCGCCCTGCTTGTCGACACCGAAGTACATGGTGAGATGCGGGAACGGGATCTCGATGCCCAGCGCATCGAACCGCTTCTTCATGCGCCGGTTGAATTCGCGCCCGACGGCCCACTGCTGGATCGGTTGCGTCTTCAGGCGCGCCTTCACGATCACCGCGGAATCCGCGAAACTGTCGACGCCCAGGATGTCGATCGGCGCGATCATGCGCTGGGCGAACTCCGGCTCCGCCCGCATCTCGGCATCGATCTCCTTCAGCACCTCGACCACCTGGTCGGTGTCCTCGCGGTAGGACACGCCGACGTCGAGCACGAAGTGCGAGAAGTCCTTGGTCATGTTGATCACGCTGCTGACCGCGCTGAACGGCACGGTGTGCACGCTGCCTGCCAGGTCGCGCAGCCGCACCGAGCGGATGGTGAGCGCCTCGACCAGGCCGGCATGCGCGCCGACATTGACCACGTCGCCGACCGAGATCGTGTCCTCCATCAGGATGAACACGCCGGTGATGACATCCTGCACCAGCTTCTGCGCCCCGAAGCCCACGGCGATCCCGACCACGCCGGCACCGGCGATCAGCGGCCCGATATTCACGCCCAGTTCGGCCAGCACCACCATGGTGATGATCGCCGCCAGCGCGATATTGGCAGTGGTGCGCACCAGCGGCAGCAGGGTGCGCAGCCGCCGGTCGCGCTCGGCCGACCGCGACCCGCCATTCGCCGGGGCGAGCGTCCGTTCAATGGCGGCATTGGTCCCTTCCCATGCCACGACCGCGAGGGTCGCAATGACGGCGAGGCCGAAGACGGTGCCCGAGAATCGCCGGCCGGCCGCCGAGCCCAGCCACTCGACCGCACCGACGCCCCAGACTTCGAGCACGGCCACCGCAGCGATCGCCGCGATGGCCAGGCGCGCGAGAAGCCCGATCGGCACCACGTAACGATGGGCGCGGGCCTGCAGGCGCGGAGAAAGCCGCGAGGCAATGCCGTCGGGTTCGGTCGCCCGCCGCAGCAGATTCCTGGCACCCGCCGTCGCCACGCCGGCAAGGATGAGGATCAAGGCGGTCTTCAAGCTGCTGATGACGATGAATTCGACGGGAATCGCTTCCTGGAGCAGCCAGAGCGCGAAGATCGCCACGGTCACGACCAGGGCCACGACATGCCAGACCTCGGCGAGGCGGCGGCGCAGGGAACCGATGCCATCGGCGCTGGCCTCGCCGCGCACCCATGCGGCGACGGTGGCACGCGATTGCAGCACGAACGCCACGACAAGGGCAGCGGTCGCAAGGCCCAGGACCGACACCAGCAGCCGGCGGCCTTGCGCCGGGATCAGCAGCAGGTCGGCGATCTGCACGACAAAGTATCCGGCCAGGACGAGGATCGTCAGGCGGCGCAACCAGACGAAGATGCGGTAGGCGGTTTCCACCGTGAGGCCGCGCTGCCACAGCGGCCGCGCCTCGGGCGACAGCGCGGCGCGCGCCGGGCGGAGGATAGTCAGGCCAACGACGATGGCGTTGATCGCCGCCACGACGACCAGCCGCAGACGCAGCTCGAGATCGAGGAACGGCAGCACGGCCAGGGCGCCGGCGGCGAAGGCGGCGACCGGCGCGAGATGGAGCAGCAGGAAGCCCGTAACCCGGACGGCGCGGGCAAAGGCGCCGGGCGGCTGCCAAGCCATGATCTTCCGCCGCCATCCGGCCAGCACGAACGACACGAAGGCGAAGGCGACCATGCCGCCCGCACCGGCGGCAACGAAGCCGACCACCAGGTCGATCCAGCGCCGTCGGCTTTGCGGATCGCGGGCCTGCAGCGCCAGCCAGCGACTGGTCGCGGTTATGTTCGTGGCACCGGCAAAGGTATCGACCACAGCGCTGCGAAGTTCCTCCAGCCCGGTCGCGACGGCATCGAGGTAGCGGTTGCCGATGGTCGGCGACGGGGCTTTGCCGGCGCCTTTCTCGACGGCAATGAGGGCGCGGATCTGATCGACGAGCTGGGTGCGCGCCGTGTCGTTCTCGAGGGTCGAGGCCAGCTTCTCGAGTGACTCGACAGATGGCTTGCTTTCGGCCGGCGCAGTCTGCGCCTGGACACCGCCAGCAAGCGGCAGAATGACGGCAAGCACGGCGACAAGACGCAGCATGCATGGATATATGCGGTTCATCGGCAATCACTCCGTTTGGGGAGGTGCCGCCTAAAAGGAATTGGCCGGTATCGCTGTCTAAAAGACTGCCGTAACAGGCGACATCGGGAAACGACAGCGTGGACCCGGGCACAGGCGGCGTGTGGCTTCTTTTAGACCATCATGACCGCCGAGGCCAGCCTGCGGTCCCGGCACGGAATTCGGTGATGGCGGCGAAGCAGAGCAGGCTTGCCGCCTACTTGTTCGACAGATCGCAGGGTTATTGGGTAGATGGATCATGACCTCTCTTCATCAGGCATGGGCCACTTTGCTGCCCCGACTGAAAATCCTGGAGCCGGTGTCGTTCTCGTCCGACGACTGGTCTCTCGTTGAACGCCTGCATGCCAACTTCAACGATCGCGAAGCGCATACCCACCTGCCGATACCGATTGCCCGCTTCCGCGAGACTGCAGTCAAAGAGATCCATGAGCTGGCGAAGCGGTTCAGCGATGTCAGAACGGTAGCCGTCGATGACAGATGGCTTGCAGAAAGCTTTGCCGACGGCACGCCCGACACGATGGCGGATTACATGCGCCTTTATAACGACGACGTCGACGAAATGATGCACGTCCTCGTTCCGTCAGCGCGCTATCGCAAGGGACATTATTCCTACGGCAGATTCACGGTCCCCCAGCCGCATGGCCTGCACACCGACCACAGCGCGGAGGACCCGGAGGGCGCGGGAGAGCCGATCTGCATCGCCAGGATCGAAACCCTGGGAACGCACTACCTTGCCGGTGACTACAAGGCGTATGACCTCGAAATGCAGAGCAGGCTCAAGGCCTTGAGATACTGGATTTCTGTTCCCGAGGGTGAACCGGAGAATATTCTTGATGAACTGTTGAAGCGAGAGACGCTCAAAACCATTCCGGTCAATCGTGTGATGCTGATGGTCGCCGGAAACAGTTCGGAGAATGCCCAGGTCACACAGCACATCGCCGCCCGGCCGCCCGACGGAGGACTGCATTCAACTTTCTTTCAGAGGCAGTACAAGCTTACGTAACAATTCATCTACCGATATGGGCACCGGCCTTCGATCGGGCAGCATCACCGACGGAGCGGACATGCAGCGACGCCGCCGGATGTCGCCTCTTGACCCAAAACTGACGCCGAGCGCACAGCGGAGAGCGCGGCATGGAAACCGGTCAATCGAGAAACTTGCCCGGCAACCATGTCGCCAACCATGGCATCGCAAGCATGATTGCCAGCACAACCAGCTGGATACCGACCAGGGGAACGACGCCGCGATAGATGTCGGCCATTCTGACCGAAGGTGGCGCTGCCCCCCGCAGGAAGAACAGGGCGAAGCCAAACGGCGGTGTCAGGAACGACGTTTGCAGCACGATTGTGATCGCGGTCGCGATCCATACATGTACCAGCGTGTGGTTCCCCACGTGGGCAGCGAAATCGAGCTTCTCGATCACCGGCACAAAGATCGGAAGCGTTATCAGAACGATCTCGAGCCAGTCGATGAAGAAGCCGAGAATGAAGATCACGCCGAGGATGAACAGCAGCGTTCCCCAATCGCCAAGTTCCAGAGAAACCAGCAAACGTGCCACCATCCCGTCCCCATCGAGTACACGGAACACCAGCGAGAACGCATTGGCGGCGATGACCACGAGAAAGACCATCGAAGTCACGTAACCGGTTTCGATCAGGATCTCACGCAACCGCTTCCAGTTGAGTGAGCGGTTGACCAGCATGATCACGAATGCGCCGAGTGCGCCGAGCGCACCGGATTGCGAGGGCGTTGCCCAGCCCGACAGGATTGATGCCAGCACGCCGCCGACCAGACCGACCGGCAACACCAGTTTGCCGATGATCTCCGCCGGAGTTCGGCTTCCAGCCACGATCGGGTCGGGCTTGAGGGTCTTGTCCTGCCAATGCGCCCGCGCGACAAAATAGACACTGTAAGCCGCAATCATCAGCGCAGCCGGGAGCAGGATGCCCGAGAATGTTCCCGCGAGAGGGGTGCCGATCAGGTCGGCAAGGAAGAACAGCATGATGCCAGGCGGCAAAATGACGCCAATCGTGCCACCGGCGACGACCGATGCAGTGGCGAGTTCGGGCCGGTAGTTTCGCTTCAGCAAGGTCGGCAATGCCACCAGCGCCAGGACACCGACGGCCGCTCCGATCAGGCCAGCCGACGGGGCGAGGACAACCCCGAGCACGATCACGGCAATAAAAAGACCGCCAGGTACCCGCCGCAGCAGGTAGCCCAACACGTCGAAGAGATCCCCTGCCAGGCCCGATCGCGCCAGGGCCACGCCCATGAATACCAGGGGAGGTACCGCGGGAAAGATCAGGTTGTCGGCGAGCAGTCCGTAGAGCCGGAAGGCGAAGGCCGGCAGCATATGCGACGACATCTGATTCGTGAGGATGGCGATCGTCGCAAACGCGATGGTGACGCCGATCAACACAAACGCCACCGGATAGCCGACGAACACCAGCACCATCAGAGACAAGATCATGAAAGCCGGCAGCAACTCGATCATGCGCCCGGCTCACTCGGTCAGTTCTGGATGTAGGGGTGGAACCGCTGAGCCTGTTGGCCGCCGCTTCAGGCTGCGCCAGTTTCGCGCCGTCACCACCACACCGGCGGCGAGGAGAAGAACGCCGCCGAGGGGAAGCAAGGACTTGATGATCCATCTGTAGGGGAGGCCGAGCGCCGCCGGCGATTTCTCGTTGGTGAGAAACGACTTCAAGGCAAGATCGGCACCGAAATAGACCATCGCCAGCGAGAACGGCAGCAGCGCCAGAAAAAACCCGGCAATCTCGATAATGGCACGCGTTCGTTCGCTGAAATGCTCCCGCGCGACATCGATGCGGACATGGCGGTCTGCGAGAAGCGTCATGCCGAAAGTCAGGACAACGAGGGCGAAGAAGCAATGCCATTCCAGCTCCTGAAGAGGCGTTAGCTGGAAGTTATAAAGCTTACGCGCCAGGACGTAGAAAGTCGTAATCGCAACCTGCGCCGGCAGCAGGACGAAGCAGGCCACTTTGCCGATGCCACGCACGAAAGCTTCCATACGATCGAACATCGGGCTCCCTAGGCGAAATGCCGTTCGAGCACGGCAATCGCCGTGCCGCCGCCTCGCCGGCCAAAAAAATTCACTCAAGGCAAAATCTGCGCTACGGCCGCGTAGCCTGATCGAGTCACATCCTAGATACTGGGCATGGCCGTGTCGCCCCTGCCGGAACCTTGGATCAGCAGTGCTATCGGCTGGTTCGCCGGCTCGACATTCGCGAGTCGTATTTGCCGTGGTGAGTTGGCACTCTCGCCGGGGGCTGTCGAGGCCGCGGGGCCTGACTCTGGATCATGCTTTTCAAGGACAGGATATGACCAAGCGCGTTGCCGGAAAGATCGTCGTCGTCGTGGGCGCCGGACAGACTCCGGGGGAAACCATCGGCAATGGCGCGGCCATTGCCCAGCTGTTCGCCCGCGAGGGTGCGACCGTTCTCTGCGTCGACAGGGTCGCCGAGCGGGCGCGGCAGACGGCCGACGGGATCGCGGCCGACGCGATCGCCCGGGAGACGCCGGCCGCATCCACCGTATCCTCGATGGCCGCCGACATCACGATCGCGGCCGACTGTGCCCGCATCGTCGAGGAGGCACGGCGGCGCCACGGCCGCCTCGACATCCTCGTCAACAACGTCGGCATCGGCGGCGGCGGCGATGCGCCGGCCCATCGCCTCGAGGAGCAAGTCTTCGACCGCATCCTCGACGTGAACCTGAAAGGCATGTGGCAGACCATCAAGGCGGCCATTCCGGTGATGCGCGAGCAGGAGGGCGGCGCGATCGTCAATATCTCCTCCCTGGCGGCGATGAGCGGCGCGACCCAGCTCGCCTACGAGGTCTCGAAGGCTGCCGTGAACCGGCTCACGACCCACGTCGCCCAGTCGAACGCCCGCTACGGCATCCGGGCCAACGCCATCATGATGGGGTTCATGGACACGCCCATGGCCGTATCGGGAATCGCCGCTGCGACCGGCCGCGCCACGGCGGCCGTTCGCGCCGAGCGCGATGCCATGGTGCCTCTCCGGCGCCGGATGGGCACCGGCCACGACACCGCCTACGCAGCCTTGTTTTTGGCGTCCGACGAGGCCCAGTTCATCACCGGCGAAATCCTGCGGGTCGACGGCGGCATGGGACTCGGGCTCGGATAGTGGTTTTGCAACCCGATCCAACACCAACAACCTCGCCCTGAGGAGCACCGCGAAGCGGTGCGTCTCGAAGGGTGAGGAATTTTTGTATCTGCTGCCGCTGACAAGCTGCAAACATACTTTCGAGACTGTCGAACAGGAGCAGCACATGATCATCGACCGCATCGAACCCATCGCGCTGCGACTGCCGGCGCCGAAACGGCCGGCCAACGTACCGTCACCGCTCGCCAGCGGCGATATCTGCTTCACCCTCTGCCGCGTGACGACGCAGGGCGGCCTGGTGGGCTACGGCGAATGCCTGTCGCTGCGCCCGCCGATGCAGAACGCGCTGTTCGCCACCATTCGCGATGCGATCGCGCCGCACTATCTCGGCAAGCCGGTCGGCCAGAAGGAGGCGCTGAACCTCGCCGCGCGCCGGCGCTTCGCGAGCTTCGGCCGCGCCGGCACGGTGATGAACGCGCTGGCGGCCGTCGACATCGCGCTGTGGGACATCGCCGGCAAGGCGTCGGGCCGGTCGATCTCGGCGATGCTGGGCGGAGCGCGGCGCAACCGGGTGCCGGTGATGGCGAGCCTCGACAAGTACGATCATCCCGGCCGGGCACGGCAGCGGGTCGAGCAGGCGCTGGCATCAGGCGTGGCGGCCGTGAAGGTGCACGAGGCGGGCCTCGAGGTGATAGAGGAGGCGCGTCGGGCGATTCCAGCCGCAACGCCTTATGTCGCCGACAGCAACAACGCGCACACCCTGGCCGATATCAGGCGCGACGCCGCGCGCTGGGCAGCACTCGGCCTGCTGTGGTTCGAGGATCCGTTCTGGCCGCCCGAGGATCTGCTCGAGTGTCCGGCCCTGCCGGGGATCGTTATCGGCATGGGCGCCGATTTCGGCTCGGCCGAGCAGATGGCGGTTTTTAGCAAAACCCCGGCGATCGGCGTGCTGCAGCCCGACGTCTGCATGCTGGGTGGCCTCTCCGAAGCCCAACGCACGCTCACCATGCTCGCGGCGGCGAAGAAGACGGCGGCGCCGCACACGCCGTTCGTCGGACCGGCAGCCCTCGCCTCGCTGCACATGCTGGCCGTCACCGAAGAGGCGGGCTATTTCGCCACCGTCGAGGCCGACGACTCGATGGATCCCTACGGCATCGGCCTCACGCGCTGGCAGAAGTCGCTCGACGTCCCGACCGGACCGGGCCTGGGCTTCGATCCCGATCCCGACTTCCTGCGCCATCATCTTTATGCGACAGGATAAGTAACCGGCGGTCCGGGACAGGCCGCATGCTCCGAGGCAGCCCGACTTGCCGGCCACGCCGAACGCCTTACTGTCGGCGCATGATTTCCCGCCGGAACCTTCTCTCGGGCTTGGCCGCATCGACGGCGGCAGGCTGCAGTTCCCGCCAGGCGCCCGTGGCGCCCTACCAGTATCCGATCGCGCCGCCGCCGCCGGATCGGGCGACGCTGGGGCTGGACGCGGTGATCGACATCAGCCGAAGCGTCACCGTCTCCGACTTCCGGGCGGTGCGCCGGAGCAACATCCTGGGCGTCATCCACAAGGCGACCGAAGGCGGCGACTACGTCGACACGGCCTACACGGCAAGACGCCCCCAGGCCGAGGCTGCGGGATTGCTGTGGGGCGCCTATCACTTCGGCACGGGCCAATCCTCGGGCGCGCGGCAGGCGGCGTTCTTCCTGTCGGTGTCGCGGCCCGGCCCCCGGACCTTGCTGGCGCTCGACCTCGAGGCCAATGAGCCCAATCCACGAAATTCCATGCGGCTCGACCAGGCCGAGGAATTCGTCAAGGCGGTCGCCGAGGCGACGGGCCGGCTGCCGGTGGTCTATGTGCATCCGACCTGGGCCAATGGCGATCCGCTGCCGAACTCCGGCCTCAGCCTCGGCGCCCGGGTCACGCCTGATTCGATCGTCGCGCGCTGCGGCCTGTGGGTCGCCGACTACCACGACTCGCCCGAGGTGCCGCTTGGCTGGGCGGCAACGGGCTGGCGGCTGTGGCAGTATGCCGGCGACGAGAGCGCGGGCCGCCCGGCCTACGGCCAGACCAGCATCGTGCAGGGCGTCAGCCACTGCGATCGCAATCTGTTCAACGGCGACGCCGGCGCGCTCCAGCGGTTCTGGGGTGCTGCCGGCTGAGTTTTGCGCAAGCCACGTACGGAGCGCGCGGGATGAGGGTTAAACAGAGCAGCACTTTGTCGTATCATGGACTTCATGAATATCGAGCTTCCCGGCAACGTCGCGTCCGCCCATCTCGAACGGGCGATCACGCGCGTGGTGCAGACCATGCGGCCGGAGGCGATCTATTTGTTCGGCAGCCGCGCCCGCGGCGATGCCGATGCCGACAGCGACTACGACCTGCTGGTCATCGTGCCCGACAATGCCCCCTTCAACTCGCGCTCGCTGGAAGCGACAACGCGCGTCGCACGCGACCCGGGAGTCGCGCTCGACATCGTTCCCTGCCGCCGCAGCGTCTTCGAGCGCAAGCGAGAGCACATCGGCACGCTCAGCTACAGCGCCGCCCACGAGGGCCGGCTGGTCTATGGCCAATAGCGGGATCCCGGATTGGCTGACCGTCGTCGACGACGATCTGAGACAGGTAACGAACAACCTTCATGGGCCGATGCCCTCCCTCAGCGGCGCTGCCTATCATTGCCAGCAGGCGGCGGAAAAACTGGTCAAGGCGGTTCTTGTCGGGGCCGGCATCTCTTTCCCGAAAACCCACGATATCGCCGCTCTCGTCGGATTGCTGCCTGACGGTCATCGCCTGAAGAAGGCGCTGGGCACCTTGGACAAACTCACGCCCTACGGCGTTGCCTATCGCTATCCGGCGGAGGACGAGTGGGAAGTGCCGACGGCCGCAACCCTTGAGGCTGGAAGAGCGAAATAGAAGCGATCAGGTCGACCCTGTAGCGACCGGCAAGCGTCTACAATAATCGGCAGAAAACTTGCAAATTCAGCAGGAAAATGCTATGAGTCTTGATAGGTTGGCGCTTGGGCTGCGCCGGCCTTTCCCATGTCGGCACGACCTGCCCGCGGCCGCCCGCGGGTTCGCGCAATGCGCTGGTGCAGCCGCCACGGCTCCTGAGCCGTGGACAGTCCCAACAACGACCCCGTCCCAACGTCACGCCAGATAACGACGTGCGAACAGACACTTAATGACGCCTGGGCACAGGGCGCGCCGGGGCTTGTGCGAACGAAGAGATCGCCGAAGGCGAGAAAAGCCCATGAAACAGGGCATATCCCGGAGTCGGGCCCACCGCTGGGCCCAACATTCCCTTCATTCAGGTGGGTCCACGGAGAGGGCGAAAAGTCTGCCGTTATTGGCTCTTCGGCGTGCGGAGAACCTTATTTCCTGGGGCCGGATTGGGCCAGAATCGAAAAGTTGGGCCAACCGTTGCAGCCGCCTCGGGTGGCTCAGCCCCCGCCTTCGCCGCCGACGGCGATCACCGTCAGCTTCTCCGGCAGCTGCTCCTTCACGAGTTCGACCGAGCGGCGGTCGGGCCAGATGAAATCGGCGCCGAGCTCCGTCATCAGGCCCTGGAGGCGGTCGAGCTGGCCGCGTCCCCAATAGTGCATGGGCAGCACGACGCTGGGCTGGATCTGGCGGATGACGTCGACCATCAGCGGCATGCCCATGGTGTAGGAGCCGTCGATCGGCACCATCAGCACGTCGATGCGGCCGAGTTCGTCGAGATGGTCCTTGGTCAGGCGGTGATGCAGGTGGCCGAGATGGGCGATGCAGAGATCGCCGATGGCGAAGATGAAGATCGAGTTGCCGTTGATGCGCGCGCCGCCGCCGCCCCAGTCACGGGCGTTGGTCGGCACGTTCCACACCTTCATGTCCTTCAGCGTGACGTCGTGCTTGGCCTCGGTCTCGCCGGGTTGGCTCGGCCAGCCGCGCAGCACGTAGGTGATGCCCTCCTCGGGCAGGTCGGTGAAGAGCGTGTCGTGGGCGTTGTTCATGGTGACGATGTCGGGCCGGCGGCCGAAGCCGTTGACGCCGTTGTAGTCGGTGATGGCACGCACGCCCTGCGGCGTGTCGATCTGGAAACTGGAATGGCCGACGAAGGTGACGATCGCGCGGTTGGGCGAGGTGTCGGCGGCCAACCTGATGCCGTCGAGGGAGGCCACCTGAACACCTGATCCGAGCTGGACCAGGTTCTTCGAACAGCGCGCCGAGGCGGGCCCGGCCAGCACGGCAAGGGCTGTGGCGAACAGGGCAACGAGAGGAAGTCGAAGGGTCATCCGGGCCTCCAGGGCAGGACAGCAGCTTCATCCAGAAAGCAGGCCCTGTGCCAGCACGGACTCTCGTTGACTCTCCTGCTCAATCAAAATAGAACAAAAACAGAACAACTTATCCCCAATCCCCAACCTTCGAGGGGGCGATGCCGGTCATTTCCCCAAACCCTTTTGCACCTCTTGCCGCCAACGACGGGGCGGCCTCCGTATCGACGGTCTTGCGTGAAAAAGTCCGCCGGCTGGAGCGCGCCCACAGCGCCCAACGGGCCGGACAGGCCGCCGTGCCCACAGGACTTGCCGCCATCGATGCCGTGCTGCCCCAGGGCGGGCTGCTGACCGGCGCCCTGCACGAGGTCGAGGCCGGGCCCGCTCCCTCCGGCCGCGTCGCCGCCCACGACGGCGCGGCGTTGGGATTCGCGGCCCATCTGATGGGCCGCTTCGCGGCGGGCACGCCCGGTACGCTGCTGTGGTGCCGCCGGCCGTCGGGCGTGTTCGATGCCCCGCCCTACGCCCCGGCACTGGCCGCCTGGTTCGACCCGGCACGCCTGCTGATGGTCACGGCGCGGCGCGACGAGGATGTGTTCTGGGCGATGGAAGAAGGCCTGCGCTGCCCCGGCATCGCCGCCGTGCTGGGCGAGACCCGCGCCACCGATGCCACCGCCGGACGCCGCCTGTCGCTTGCCGCCGAGAAGAGCGGCGTGCCGGCGCTCCTGCTCAGGCCCCAGCCCGCGCCGCCGCAAAG
>ERZ890510.2191-NODE-2191-length-11389-cov-4.684577_pt1 | contig 11389 bp, 9 predicted proteins | sample MGYA00521265_ERZ890510 | MGnify/ENA primary metagenome ERZ890510 (study PRJEB32303, sample SAMEA104408624) | aquatic metagenome | biome: Brackish water; feature: Chemocline; material: water | place: Baltic Sea | collected 2014-10-26T21:54:00 | depth 110 m ...
TCGCGTTGGACAATGCGAAACGCGCCGTCGTAAACCGGGACCACAGGACAATGCCGACACCGGTGCTTGCACCCCCGGCTTGCTTCGACGTAACCCGCAACGCGCTCCGCCCCATCGGCCATGATGAGTTTTCCATATGACTCGAGCGGCGGCAGGCCGCTGCGATCGGGCACACGAAACTGTAGTTTTTCCAAGTGGATTGTGGCGCCGTTCCCATTGATCGGGCGATCGGCTACTAGATCGTCCAATACCTCTACGAGGGCTGCTTCGTATTCGCCGCCAATCACGCTGCCCACACCAAGCGATCGCAGATGCGCTTCGTTCACCGGCGCATAGAGCCCGAAGGCGACGATATGAGCTTTCGGGTTGAGCGCCCTTACGCGCGGAATAATCTCGGACGCCAATCGAGTGGCGGTGTGCATCGGCACATGGAAGGCGACAAGTCCGGCGCGCCCGATTTCGGCCTCGTCGAGGCGATCAAGCGACAGGTCGAGGCAGGTCACGGTTGCGCCTGCTGCCCGTAGCCAAGAGGCGGGCGACGCCAGCCCCAGGGGCTGGTGCCCGAAGTCGTAAGTCGAAACCAGTACGGCGTGCATGGGTGCGTTCCGCATTCGCGCTAGTACGCTTCCATGCCCCCTTTTCCAGCCTGGAAATACGGGTTTTGCCCCCCGGCATGGTCGGTCGAATCCAATACGGCATTGATCGAGGGGACGGCCTGTTTGATCGCGACTTCGACACCTTGTTTGAGCGTGACGTCCGCCATGCCGCAGCCCTGGCAACCACCCTCCAACCGGATATAGACAGTGTCGCCCTGCACATCGACGAGCGCGATGTGCCCCCCGTGTGACGCTACCGACGGATTGATCTGTTCGTCCAAGACCCTCCTGACCGCCAGCCCTTCTGGCGTATCGAGACCGGGTTTGGGAATCGCGTCGAGATGATCGACGACGCGCTCAACCTCGGGCACGAAATGGCGAATCATGTTTTCGATTCCGCCGATCAAGCTTCGCGCCGAGCCCTTCAGCTCCAAAATAACATCGCCGTCCTCGTAGCCGACAAATATCACCTCACCGCCGTCGCGGCTGACGACCGGCATCACGCGTTCTTCAATGATCTCGCGAATCCGCGCGCTCACAGGGTCGTCCGCGCTTGCAGCTGGGGCAACTGAGGCACCGTCGTCGTTCATGATTGGATGACCGAGCGTCAGGTGATCCATGATCGCAACGAGCATGGCCGGCTTGAGTGCCGCCCAATCGGACTGGGGCTGTTTCTCAATCACGATCGCGGCCTGAAGAAGTGTGACCCGCGAAATGTCTCCCGCCTCGAACAGGCGCGCCGCCAACGGGGAAGCCGTTTTGGCCTCGTCATGACTGACGTAGGTCACCTCGCCGCCACCCGATAGAACCTCCCGGCCCGGATTGAATCGAAGCTGGGACGGATCCTCAAGCTGCTCGGTTTGAATGAACATATTTAATCCTGACTAATTCAGTCTATTATTGCGCAATGTACGCATTTGCCGCCAGCAATCAAGGGCGGCTGCGGCCGGCTCAATGCGGCCTCAACATCCCCGCGACTACAGAAACGTATGCGTTGAAATCGAACAGCGGTTCGCCTAAGTTGGTGAGCATTCACTACGGCAGCCGCCAATTTTCTCTATAATATTACCTTTGTTTCTTATTATAAACAAAGGGGTTTGATCTCCTCGACCCGGTTGGCTGCCGGATAGGGGGAACTATCCCTGAGGCCCAAACGGCGCAAGCCGAACCGGGTAGCCGCCTCGCCTTGGCCGGGCGGTTCCATCGATGCCGTGCGCTCACCGAGCATCTCGCCGCCCATTTGGCGCCCGAAGACCAAGTGCCCCAGTCGATGCCGGACGCCAGCCCGACCAAATGGCACCGGGCCCACACGACCTGGTTCTTCGACACGTTTCTCCTACAACCCCATTTGCCCGGCTACGCCTCGCCGAACCCGACATACGGCTATTTGTTTAATTCGTACTACGAAGCCTCGGGCGCCCGGCATCCGCGACCGCAACGGGGTTTGCTATCCCGGCCGACGGTGGCCGAGGTCGGGAATTACCGTCAGGTGATCGACGAGGCCATGGCGCGGCTGATCGAGTCCGCCGACGACCAACAATGGGCCACCATCGCGCCGCTGATTGAGCTCGGCATTGCCCATGAAGAGCAGCATGACGAACTGATCCTGATGGATATTCTTCACCTTTTTTCGCATAACGCCCTGCGCCCTGCGTTTGCGCCTTTCCGCCCAGCGGGCGCCAGCCAAGCCATGCCGCCTGAGTGGATCTTTTTTGATGGCGGCATTGTTGAGGTTGGCCACGACGGCGAAGGCTTCGCCTTTGATTGTGAGGGCCCGCGCCACCAGTCATTGCTGCGGCCTTTCCGCTTGGCATCGCGTTTGGTTACCAACGGCGAGTGGCGGGCGTTCATGGCCGACGGCGGCTATGAGCGGGCCGATATTTGGCTGTCGGACGGTTGGGCCACGGTCAAACAGGAACAATGGCGCGCACCGCTCTACTGGGAACAAATTGACGGCACCTGGCAAGCGATGACGTTGTCGGGCATGCATCCGATCGAGCATGCCGCGCCGGTCTGCCATATCAGCCATTACGAAGCGGATGCGTTCGCGACATGGGCCGGCAAGCGGCTGCCGACCGAGCAAGAATGGGAAACCGCCGCCGCCGGGCAAATCCCGCAGGGCAATATGCTCGGGAGCAATTTGCTACGCACCACGCCGGCGCAAGGTACCGGCTTGCAGCAGATGTTCGGCGACGTGTGGGAATGGACGCAGAGTCCCTACGTCCCTTATCCGGGCTTCCGTCCGCCGGCAGGGGCCGTTGGCGAATACAACGGAAAATTCATGAGCAACCAGATCGTGCTGCGCGGCGGGAGCTGCGCGACGCCGGAAGACCACGTACGAGCGACCTACCGAAACTTTTTTTACCCCAACACGCGCTGGATGTTTGCCGGCATGCGGCTGGCGGAGGATGCATGAATAAAACTGCACTGACCCGACGCGACCTCGGCGCATTGGAAAACTTCTACGATCTTGATCCGACCCAAGACGATTTTCGATCGGCTGTTCTTGATGGGCTGGGCCATAGACAAAAGGCCATTTCGAGCAAGTTCTTCTACGACCAGCGTGGCTCGCAGCTGTTCGACGCGATCACGGAACTTCCGGAATATTATCCGACACGCACCGAGATTGGGATATTACGGCGCTACGCCAGAGAGATCGAAGCCGCAGTGGGGCTTGAGCCTGTCGTGGTCGAATTCGGGGCCGGCTCGGTCGTCAAAATCCGACTTCTTCTTGATGCGTTACGCGCGCCGGTGTTCGTCCCGATCGACATTTCGCGCGAACATCTGGTGCGGTCTTCGCGCGAGCTCGCCGCCGACTATGCCGATACGCGCGTCATCGCCATCTGCGCCGACTTTACGCGCGACATTGTATTGCCAGCCGACCTACCGACCAAGAATCGCCTCGGGTTTTTCCCCGGCTCGACGCTTGGAAACTTCACCCGCGACGAAGCGGCTCGCTTTCTTGAGCGCACCCGCGCCACCCTCGGGCCGGGCAGCGCATTTCTGATTGGCATCGATTTACGCAAAGACGAGGAAACGCTCCACGCCGCCTATAACGATTCGCAGGACGTGACGGCCGCGTTCAACCTTAATCTTCTGCGCCGCATCAACCGGGAAATCGGCGCAACGTTCGATTTGACGAAGTTCCGCCACGAGGCGCCTTGGGTTCAAGAAAAGGGGCGCATTGAAATGCGCTTGATCAGCACTGAATCTCAATCGGTGATTGTCGCCGAACAACGTTTTCACTTCGCGGCCGGCGAACACATCCATACCGAAAACTCGCACAAGTATGATGTCGAGGAGTTTCAGGCATTAGCACGTGGCGCCGGATACGATCCGTCTAAGGTATGGGTCGACGACGCGCAGCGGTTCAGCCTCCACTATTTGAAAGCTTAATCGGCTCTAGGCGATTGTCGCGCGCATCTCCGCGATGACGGATGGAAAATCGTTGGCCTGAACGACCGACCCCTTGATGAGTTCGTCAAAATGGCGAGTCAGCACACGGATATGGTCGCGCGTATTAAAGACGAAGTAGAGCTGGCCGACATAGAGCGCTGCGCGAATCGGCCCAAAGATCGTGTACGGCACCGAATAGTGCGTTAGACCGTCGTAGAGATAGATTCGGAGCGACGGATAAAGTTCGTCGTAGAGCCCACTCATGCGATCGAATTGATCGCGGCGCGCTTTCCCATCCAGCCCCTGCCATAATCCCGTACCCGTGGCTAAGGCGCGTAGGTCTTGAATCCGCATGCAGATCTCCATATCGGCTTCTGGCGCGCGGGTACTTTCAAGTTTGTTACTTCCGGCGGAGATTGCTTCATCAGGGTCCCGGGCGACAAAATTCCGGTACTCGTAGTGCAGCACCTCGTCGGTTTTTACCAAATCTGGAAGCGTCGCCGGCACGTGGCGAATTTTGTATCCCGTTGCTTCCTTCTGCCAGCGGACGAGCTGCGCATCGACCGGCGTCTGCGCGCTCGTGGCAATCTGCATCGACTCGTGGAGGATGTCCGCGCCGCGTCGGGTCTCACTGCTGAGGCCAAGCAACCAATCCAAACTCACCTGCAACTCGCCGGCCATAGCAGCGACCGTGTCAGCGCGCGGAAGTCGATCGTTTTCACCCGACAGAAGCTGGGACAATGTCGATCGGTCGACCCCAATTCGGGCCGCCAGGCCGGCAGCCCGCAGGCCGGATCGGGCCATCGCCGCCGCGAGACGCTCGCGAAAAACCCGCGCCACATCGCGGCGACTCGCTGAACGCTGTGCTGTGTCCACCATCGTGGTGTACTTTATCAAATACGTTGCGGATAAGAAGCAAAGGACCGTGGGCCATGGCGAAAACGATCACCGGCATCGACCATCTGGGGGTTGTTGGCGCCGATATGGCGGCAAACCAGGCGGCATACGAGCGAATGGGCTTCATCGTGACCGAACCGCGCCCGCTCATGGGGATCGACGGCGACGGCAATGACGTGGAGTTGGGGCAGCACAGCCAACATTTCGTGTTCGGCAGCACCTATGTGGAACTGACCGGCGTGGTCGATCCCAAAAAAGGCAGCCATGTCGGAGACTTCCTCAAACGCTACGAGGGGCTCCACATCGTTTGCTTCGCCGCGGCTGACGCCGAGGCGGCCGGCACTGCTCTGCGCGCGCACGGGATTGCAGCCCCGCCCGTCATGGAGTCGGCACGCTTCGTTTATTACGGCGACACCGGCACCGCACGGTTCCGGTGGTTCCCGTTACCGCAAGACGCCACACCCGAGGGGCTGATCTGCGTCGTCCAACACGTGAACCCGGAACTGGTCTTCCAAGACGTGGTGATGAACCATCCCAACGGCGCGCAAGCGGTCGTCGAAGTGACCCTGTGTAGCGAGACGCCGGATGTGGCCTGCGCCACGTACCAGAAAATTCTTGGCGTACCGCCAACCGACATACCGTTCGGCCATGTCCTGGATTGCGGCGAAGCGCGCGTAATCGTGGTCGATCGCGCCGGCCTTGCCGCGCACTATCCGGGTGTCACGCCGCCCGCGATGCCGTCCCTGCCCGCGTTCGCGGTGGGTGTTGCCGATCTCGCCCACACGGCTATGTATTTGCGCGGCGCCGGCGTTCCGTTCACGGAAGACACGGATCGGCTTTGGGTTGCCCCTGAATACGGTGGTGGCACCGTGGTCGAGTTTCGCGCGCTAGACTAAACCGGCCATTGGTTCGACGAGGTGGCAGCGGGCAAATTGCCCGGGCGACACCTCAACTTGTTTCGGCTCCGCGGATCGACAGATGTCGCTCGCACGCGGACACCGCGGATGAAACGGGCACCCGTCGGGAATATTGAGTGCGCTGGCCACCTCACCGCGCGCCAGGGTGTGGTCCTCGCCCAGCGTCCGCTTCTTGTCGCCGACCCGCGGGATCGCTGAGAATAGTGCTTGGGTGTAGGGATGCGCCGGCGATGCATAAAGTTGTGCGGTTGTCCCGGTCTCGACGATCTGGCCGAGATACATCACGGCGACCCTGTCGGCGGCATGCCTAATCACACCCAAATTATGCGAGATCATAACTTGCGCGATTCCTAGTCGCTGCTGCAATCCAACGAGAAGTTCCAACACACGGGCTTGGACCGAAACATCGAGTGAGGCGGTGGGTTCGTCGAGCAGTAACAGCTGCGGCTCGATCGCCAGCGCTCGGGCGATACCGACACGTTGGCGTTGACCGCCCGACAGCTGGCCCGGCCGGGCATTCAAAAAACGCTGCGGCAGCCCCACGCTGTCGAGGAGGTCGCGCACGCGGCTGGCCCGCGTCGCTGCGGTGCCAACACCTTGCGCCCGCAGCGGCAACGCGATGATGTCTCTGATCCGTTTTCGCGGATTGAGCGAGGACATTGGATCTTGGAACACCATCTGCACCGCGCCATGAATGAACCGGCGATCGGCCGCACTGTGCGCCGTTACGTCGCGATCAAGGAGACTGACCGTGCCGGCGCTGGTTCGTGTCAACCCCAACACGATGCGGGCAAGGGTGGTTTTTCCGGAGCCCGACTCGCCGACGATGCCGAGCCTTTCGCCTTTTTCGATTCGCAAAGACACGTCGCGCAGTGCGCGTACTGGACGCGACGCGGTGCCGAAGTTGCGCGAGATATGGGTTAGATCGAGAACGCTCATGCGACTAACTCAAGCTCTGTAGCGCGCACACAGGCGGCGCGACATCCATCGCCGACGTCGCTAAGCGGCGGGACCGATTCGGCGCACGCATTGATCGCAAAGGGACACCGCCAGCGAAATGCGCAGCCCTGCCCGATCGCCTTGGGATCGGGCAACGTGCCGGGGATACCCTCAAACGATTCATCGGTGACCTTGGGCACAGCTCTGAGTAGGCCGGCGGTATACGGGTGTCTCGGCGTCGCAAAGACCGTCGCGGTTGGCCCCTCCTCCACGACGCGCCCGGCATACATCACGTAAACCCGGTCGGCGAGTTGGCTGGCGATGCCGAGGTCATGGGTGATGTAGATCATCGACGTTTGTCGCGCCTGCACCCGCTCCAAGAGGAGATCGTTAATCTGCGCCTCAATGGTCACATCGAGCGCTGTCCCCGGTTCATCGGCAATAACGATTTGAGGATCGCCGACCAACGCCATTGCGATCAGGACTCGTTGGCTTTGTCCGCCCGACAATTGCAACGGATAGCGGTCAACGAGTTCCTCGGGACTTGGCAGGCTGACCTCGCGTAGCGCGTCGATGGTACGCGTGCGGATCGCGCGACGCCGGGTAGCACTCAATCGCGGTCGCCAGTAGTCAATGATGCCAACGTGCGTACGGCCTTGAAATGCGATCAGGTCGAAAAACTGTTCGCCAACGGTGAACACCGGGTTGAGCGAACTGAGCGGATGCTGCGGCACAAGCGTGAACGCGCGCCCCCGCATCGCCTGATAGGCCGCCTCGTCTAGTTCAAGCAGATTGCGATCTTCGTAGCGGATCGTGCCGCGGCGTGCCTTCAGGTTGTCGGGCAAAACTCCGAGAATTGCCTTGGCCGTCACCGACTTGCCGCAGCCGCTCTCGCCAACCAGCGCAATAATCTCGCCGCGCGCCACTGACAACGAGATGCCGCGCAGCAGCGTCACATCCACGCCGTCGGTATCGCGATAGCCGATTTCGAGGTTGTCGACCGCCAGCAACGAACTCATTGCCGCGCGCCCAGCAGATCGTTGAGCCCGTCGCCCAATAGGTTGAAACCGATCACCGTCACGAAGATGGCCAAACCGGGAAAGGTGGTCAGCCACCACGCGTTTGGTAGCTGATCGCGTCCCTCGGCCACCATGATTCCCCATTCGGGGTCGGGCGGTTGCACACCTAGTCCGAGAAAGCCGAGCGCTGCGCCAAGTAGAATCACATAGCCAATGTCGAGCGTAATCTTGACGACTAGGACGCTGGTCAGGTTCGGTAGGATCTCGGTGAATGCGATGCGCAAACCGCCGGCGCCTGAGACTTGGGCCGCCTCGACGAACTGTTCTTCTTTGATATGCAAAGCTTCGCCGTAAGCAAGGCGTGCGAACCAGGTCCACCACGCCAACGCGATGGCGGCGATCACCACCGGCAGGCTGGGGCCGAGCAGCGCGGCCACCGCGAGGACGAAAACCAGGGACGGAATAGCCAGGAATACTTCGTTGATTCGCATCAGAACGTTGCCGAGCCAGCCGCCCCAATAGGCGGCGATGATTCCGATCGGGACACCGATCAACACGGCCAGGACTATGACGAATGCCGCGATCATCATCGAGATGCGCGCCCCAACGATCACCCGGCTGAGAACGTCGCGACCGACAATGTCGGTACCGAACCAATGTTTCCAACTTGGCGGCTGCAGGCGTTCGGCAAAGTTGACGGTTGCACCGGCATCGTCGGGAAACGGCGCAATCCAAGGCCCAAAGATCGCCAGGACAATGATCAACAAGACGATGCCAAGGCCAACCATTGATAGCGGGCTCTTGCCAAGGGTCGCGACTGCGATACGCCAAGCCGGCACCTCGACGCTGACCGGACCATCCTCAACGCCGCCAGCTATGGGTAAATCACGCGCAGGAATATCGTCCGTCATGCCTAGCGCCTTCCCAATCGCAGGCGCGGGTCTAACCATCCGTAGAGCACAGCCACGACAGTATTGGCGGCGGCATAAGCCAAACCGACAAGGAGCGTGACAGCGATAATCGCGTTGAAATCTTTGAATTGCAGGGCTCGCACACCATAGCGCCCGATGCCGGGCCAGCTGAAGACGGTTTCGACGATGAATGCACCACCAATAAAGAAGCCGAACAACAACCCGATGATTGTCAACGTCGCCGAGAAGGCATTGCGCAACACGTACTTATGAATGAGCAAGTTGCGCGGCATCCCGTTGGCGCGCGCTGTTAGGACATAGTCCTTTCCCATTTCGTCGATCATGCTGGCGCGCAGCAACCGCAGGATCATCGCCATCGGCGACGCGGCGAGGACCACCGCTGGCAAGATGAGAAACGACAGCACGTGAAAAAGCAAACCAATGTCGAGGACCAACAAGCTGTCGATCAGAAACGACCCAGTGACGTGCGGCGGCGGCCGAACGTCGGCGTCGATCCGGCCCAACGGGGGGAAAATGCGCCACTGAAATGAAAGTAGTGCCTGGACGAGTAGCGCTAACCAAAACACCGGGATCGCCACGCCCGTAAAGGCCAAGGCGCGCCCGATATAGTCACGGCTACGATTGCGGTAAACCGCGGTCATCACGCCCAACGGGACGCCGACCAGGATCGCGAGACCCATGCTAAACAGCGCCAGCTCAAGCGATGCCGGCAGGAACGTCGCCAAATCCCCGGCGATCGGCCGAAACGTGGTGAGCGAGACGCCGAGGTCGCCTTGGAACAGCCCCTTAATTAGGCGCCAGTACTGCACCACCAGGGGTTGGTCGAGGCCCATTTCGCGGGACAGCTGGGCGATTTGTTCCTCGGTCGCCTGCGGGCCCAGGGCGAAGCGCACGGGATCGCCGGGCAGTACTCGGCTGATCACGAAGATCAAGACCGACAGCCCGAACATGACGACCGCCAGTTCGATCACTCGACGTAGGATGAAACGCACGCGACCAGTCTCCCCGTCCCGACTCTACGCACCCAGGCGCAGGGGGCAAGACGGCGCAAAAAGAAAGGGCGGCCGAAGCCGCCCTTTCCGTCGTCGAGAACCTACGAGCTAGTGCCGCAGGCCATAAACGTTGAGATCGAAAGCCATCAGGCCTTTGTTCTCATAGTTCTTGACCCGATCACGCAATGCGACACGGTGAATGGTGTAGCCAACCCACAACGACGCGGCGTCATCAACGATCATCTTCGTGGCCTCACCATACTTGCCATTCCGCATCGCCGAGTCCGGTGTCGCACGGGCTTCTTCAAGAAGCTTGGAGACCGCCGCATCGCTAAAGTGTGCGGAGGCCTGCCATTGACCGTGGTTGACCGGATGGTACATCGCATAGGTGAAGGCATCCGGCGTCGGATATTTCGCCGTGTTGTAGACCGGGAAGAAGTGCGGCGCCGTAACCGGGTTTGCTGCATTCTTGGACAGCGTCGGCCACTGCTCCGCAGTGATCTTCATGTCGATGCCAACTGCCTTGAGATTGGACTGCATAAGAAGGCCCATTTCTTCGTGGGCACCAGCTTTGATGTAATCCCAATTCAAGGTGATCTCGCCGGGCTTGTACTTCGACTTCGCGAGAAACGCCTTGGCCTTGGCGACATCGTAAGTGTAGCCCACGATCGAAGAGTCGTATCCCGGCATGGCGCTGGGTACCGGGCCATTCGCTTTGATCGCACCGCCGAGAACTATGTCATTAGCGGTTTTGTAGTCGAATGCGTGAAGCACCGCTTTGCGGAAATTCACATCATCGAACGGTGGCCGCGTCGTGTTCATCTGAACAACGTAGAGTTTGTTGTCCGGATCCTCGTCAACGCGGATACCGGCCTGGCCTTTCAGATTTTTGTAGAAATCCAACGGCTGCCACTGATCGACAAAATCGACATCGCCCGCGGTAAGCAGCGAACGCGCTGTTGCTGTCTCGCCGACAATTTCGATCACGATGCGTTTGAACTGAGCGTCGGTCCAACCACCGCCATATCCGCCGTGTGCGACGAGCACGCGGCGGCGATCAGGTACAAATGAGTCCAATTTGTAAGGACCCGAGCCGGCATCGTGACTGAGCAGGTAATCGGTGCCGTAGTCGCCGTTGGCGCCAAAATCGCCCGCCTTCTGATTGGCCTTGAGCAATTCGCTGTTCACGACATAAAACTGAACCAGGACATCGACGAACGGGCCGAACGAGTTGTTGAGGGTGAACTGAACGGTCGACGCGTCGAGCGCTTTGGTATTGCCAACATCAAGGATGCCTTTGAGCAGCGATGAGTAGCCTTTGCCCAGCGTCAGGAAGCGGTCCATCGAATAGACAACATCGTTCGCGGTGAGCTTGGCGCCATCATGAAACGCAACGTCATTGCGCAACTTGAAGGTCCACACCTTGCCGTCCGTGCTGGCCTGCCACGATTCGGCGAGTTGTCCGGTCGGGGGTTTGCCTTTGACCGGCACCACGAGACCCTCGTACATGTTCAGAATGTTGACGGCATCGAACTCTTGAAAATGAAACGCAGGATCGAATTTGGAATCGGTCAGTTTGGTGGCGATGGTAAACGTGTCGCCCCCATGACCGGCAACGGCGATGCCTGCCGGCGCGACCAATGCGACGACAAATGCCGTCGCAAGGACCGTGCGGACGGACCGCAACAATCGGTTCAACAT
>ERZ890510.2193-NODE-2193-length-11382-cov-12.158559_pt1 | contig 11382 bp, 7 predicted proteins | sample MGYA00521265_ERZ890510 | MGnify/ENA primary metagenome ERZ890510 (study PRJEB32303, sample SAMEA104408624) | aquatic metagenome | biome: Brackish water; feature: Chemocline; material: water | place: Baltic Sea | collected 2014-10-26T21:54:00 | depth 110 m ...
CCGAGCTCCTTTTCGAAATCCTGGACTCCGTGATAGCCGTAAAAAACAAGGTTTTTGATGGTTAGAATTCCCATAGCATGGAAATCTACTTAGCTAATGTAAAATTACAAATGGCTTTAATGGAAGCATGCAAATTAGCTCCTCAAAAAGTGTTGAGAGATATTGCGGAACCTGAATTGGATGTAATTTTGGTCGAGGAGCGGGTCAGATACCTGAAAATAATTGTGACTCAATCCAAAAACCACCCCATACTATTCTAAGGAGGTCAAGCCTTCTCGAATTGCATATTTTGTGAGTTCAGGAATGGAGTTCAATTTCAGTTTTGTTTTTATTTTAACACGATGGGCTTCAACCGTTTTCACGCTGATGAAAAGCATATCTGCTATATCCTGGGTTGATTTTCCCTCAGCGATAAGCTGCAAGACTTCCTTTTCACGACTGGTGAGTTCGGAGACTTCGCTCCCTTCATCCACAAGTTTGCCTACATAATCATTGAGTACGCTGGTGGATATTTCCTCGCTGATGTAATAGCGATCCTGCAGGACCTCCCGGACGGCCTTGATGAGTTCACCTCCTGCACAATCCTTCAATAAATACCCCTTAGCGCCGGCTTTGAGCATCCCCTGGACAAAGTGTCGATCTGAATGCATGGAAAGCGCTATGACCTTCATATCCGGGTTATCGTGAAGGACCTGGCTGGTCGCCTCAATACCGTTGAGTTCTGGCATGGCGATATCCATGACGATGACATCAACTTCCATTTTGCGGGCTAATTTTACAACCTCCCGACCATTCTCAGCTTGCGCTACTACATTGAAACCAAGCTCATCATTGAGAATGGACAACAAACCTTCTCTAAATAAAGCGTGGTCGTCTGCTAAAATAATATTTACAGCCATTAGATACCCTCCAGTGAGACAGGAACGTTCAAGATAACCATGGTTCCACCCCCTTGTTCAGATTGAATGTCAAGAACTCCTCCAAGATATTCAATTCTTTCTTTTATGCTAAATAAACCAAAACTATCTGATGGGCGCTGTTCTGGTGTGAGAATGGATGTGTCAAAGCCCTTACCATTGTCTGCTACACACACAGAAAATGAATAGCGAGTTGCATCTGCTGTGATAGATACATTTGTGGCACCAGAATGCTTGACAACATTTTTTAATATCTCGTCCACGGAGCGGAAGAGTATGACTTCCTGTTCACTCCGTAATCTGATATTCTTTAGATTGTGCTTATATGAAGTTACAATGTTGTTTTCTAATTTTACTTTTTCCAATCTCCATTCCAGAGCTTCAACCAGCCCCAATTCGTGGAGAACAGGTGGGCTTAGTTCGTATGTAATAGAACGAGTTTGTTTGACGGCATCTGCGATATCGGTGTTTATGGCCTTCAGTTTTGCCTGGAGATCTGGATCCTTGATGGCGTTGAGTAGCCCGGCCATTTTTATCTTTGCCATGGCCAGACTCTGACCGAGATGATCATGGAGCACGATGGCCAGATGGCGACGCTGTGCTTCTTCAGCCAGGATGAGGTCAGAGGACAGGCGCTTTAGCATATCCTGGTACTCCCAGATCTCAGCTTCAACTTTTTTGCGTTCAGAAATATCTCGGGCAGTGATTTGAATAGCTGGGGACCCTTGATACCGAATAGCTATGGCTGAAACTTCCACAGGGAGCAATTGTCCATTTTTACATTCGTAGACATCCTCTATGGAAAACAGATCATCACTTTGGGCAATCATGGTTGCTTCCAGCTGCTTTGAAATCTCCCGGCGAATAGGTTCTACCAGATCTGTAATGGATTTTCCCAAAAGATCTGAAGCATTTTCATATCCCAACATTTCAATTAAGCGACGATTTACAAAGACTATCTTCTCATCCACATGAATAGCAATACCCTCTCGGGCCAGATCTATGACCCGGTGATAATTCTCTTCACCCTCAGTGAGTTTGGATTTTTTCTTTGGATCATGAGCGTTGATGAGTCAAATCCTTCACTTCATTTATGGTTTGCTTTGCCTGAAGATAAGGTGCTCCGTTCAATGAGCAACAATGTTTACCGGAGTAGAGGGCACATGAAAAACTTAAAAAAAATATCAGCTTCGGTGGAGATGAGCACTTCGCCTATGAGATCGGAGAGCTGGTGAGCTGGTGAGCTGGTGAGCTGGTGAGTTGATGAGTTGTTGAGTTGGTGAGTTGGTGAGTTGGTGAGTTGGTGAGTTGAATATAATCTCGCTATTATGGAGCTCATGGCTTGGCGCAACGACTCAGCCCCCTATACCCTATCCTCAATGCATTAGAATATCGAATTTCGATTAACGATTGCAGATTGCAGATTGCAGATTGCAGATTGCAGATTGCAGAAAATTTGTAACTCAAGAATCGAGAGCTGGTGAATATCCTCCATCGGCTTTCACCTTTCAGCGCCTGGAGCAAGACACGACGGATATCATGAACTTATAACTTATCACTTTTAACTTTTAACTTTTAAATGAAATGAGCGGGTGAGGAGAATCGAACTCCCCCCATCAGCTTGGGAAGCTGAGGCACTACCACTATGCGACACCCGCATTTAAAAATTGCGAGGGAAATTAAAAGATTTAAGGACGACATCGCAAGTCAAATACCTGATATATCTGTTTTTAGTTCATATTATTCATGACTGGTTTTATCATCATACAAAAATCGAAGTGCAAATAACGGCGCTTGAGAGCTCCGCTGGTTTTTGAATTCAAATAAATGGAGGTGTGTTGATTTTTTTTGAGTGGCGTGAAGGGGTGAAATTTCGCTAAATGTTTGATACACAAGGGCTCACTCTCAGATACAAGATGTAGCGCTTGAGATATGTATACCGCAACATTTTGTAGTTTTATGTAAATTGATTCTTGCCATAATTTGTCTCCCCTCTATATTCGTCACGCTGGGTAATTGTGACCCGAATCACGTGCAGGACACCATACTAACCAGTCAACCAACAATTGGGTACAGGACTTCTCTCTGTCATTTTTCCGCCATTTTTGATTTGAGGAGTTAAGCCGTTAACGTATAGATAAATCGCTGAGGAGCAAACCTACATGTCCGAAACCATCCAATTCCCCTTTGAGTCGACTGAAAACGATCTCGGCAAAGCCTCTCTGCAAAATGCGGAATTGCAGATTGAAGCCATCGTTAATAAAGACACCGTTAGAAGCGGATCTGATATTGATGCATACTACGGCCTGGATGAGCTGGGGAAAAGTGTCTTACAAAATAAATATTTAGCACCCGATGAAAAATCTCCTGAAGATTTATGGCATAGATTAGCCAAAGCAATGGCCGGTCTTGAGGATAAACCAGAGGTCTGGGAAGACCGGTTTTATACCATCCTCCATGATTTCCGTTTTGTTCCCGGTGGGCGCATTATGCACGGAGCTGGTCGTGAGGATATCAAGACAACCCTTAACAACTGCTATGTGGTTGGAATCAAGAAGGATTCCATCAATGCCATCTATGATGCCATCATTCAAGAAGCCAAAACATACAAATATGGTGGGGGTTGCGGACATGACCTCTCCGTATTGCGTCCAAAAGGCTCCTCAATTGATGGAACCGGTGGCGAATCTTGCGGTCCTGTAGGTTTTATGAACCTGTTCAGCGAAAATACAAATACCATTGCCCAGCATGGCCGCCGGGGCGCCAACATGCAAACCCTCCGTGTGGATCATCCAGACATTGCTGAATTTGTTGATGTAAAACTTGATCTTTCCAGAGTTAAATATTCAAATATTTCTGTGCTCCTGACCCATGAATTCATGGAAGCGGTAGAACTGGATACAGATTTTGAATTACGCTGGAACGACAAGGTCTACGAAACCATTCGTGCCCGTGAACTCTGGGACAAAATCATTTATGCTGCCCATGCCAGTGCTGAACCAGGAATCATTTTCTGGGACACCATGGTCGACCATCACAATGCTGAATATTGCAGCCCGCTGGTATCCACCAACCCATGCGGTGAACAACCTCTCCCCGATGGTGGAGCCTGCAATCTGGGCGCCATCAACCTGGCTCGCTTTGTCAATACCGATGGTGACTTCCTGTGGGATGAATTCAATGACACCATTCGTCTCAGCGTTCGCTATCTGGATAATGTGATTGACTATAATGTTGATCGTCACGCTCTGGAAGATCAGAAAAAGAATGCCCTGGGTGACAGACGAGTTGGTCTGGGAATTCTGGGACTGGCAGACATGCTCATGCTACGCGGCATCAAGTATGATACGGATGAGGCTCTGGAAGCCGTTGAAGAAGTCATGCAAATGCTTTCAGGAACTGCTTATAAAACATCCATTGAACTGGCCAAAGAAAAAGGCTCTTTCCCCAATTATCAATGGAATGGCTACAAAAAAAGCCAGTTCATCAAAAATTTACCTGAAGAGATTCAAGAAGAAATCAAAACTCACGGTATCAGAAATGCTACCATTCTCACTGTGGCACCAACGGGATCTGGAGCTATCGTTGCTCAGGTGAGCTCAGGTGTAGAACCTATTTTCAACGTCAGCTATAAACGAAGAGTGAAAAAGAATACTGGATTTGGCGATGAGTTTGACGAGTTCAAAGTTGTTCACCCAACTATCCTGAACAAATATGGCAGCGATGAAAATTTACCGGATTCAGTCGTCACAGCCCACGATATTGATCCCTACTTCAGGGTCAAGATGCAAGGAACCATTCAGCGCTATATTGATGCTTCCATAAGTTCCACTGTAAACCTTCCTGAAGATGTGGATGTTAAAACAGTGGCAAATATCTACCAGGCTGCCTACAAAGCAGGGCTAAAAGGGATCACTGTTTACCGCGAGGGTAGTCGTGATGGTATCCTGATTTCAGAGAAAAAGGATGAAAAGAATACTGCAGCCAAGCAAGTGGTTACAGCAGATCCAGAACTGGCCTTGAATCCTCCATCGCTGCGTCCCCGTCTGCGTCCCAAAGATACATTTGGTGTGACACATCGGATACGTACTGGCGAAGGCACCCTGTATATCACCATCAATCATGATGAAGATGGTTTGTGTGAAATTTTCACCACCATCGGAAAAGCAGGTGGCAATGCGGCTGCCCAGGCAGAGGCCATCAGCCGACTGATTTCATTGTCGTTGAGAAGCGGGATGGATGTTGAAGAAATTATCAAGCAGCTCAAGGGTATCAGCGGACCAAACCCGGTCTGGGAGAATGGTCAATTGATTCTTTCTACCCCCGATGCCATTGGAAAAGCCCTTGAACAGCACATGTCTGAGTTCAACAAAAGTCAGGTCAATAAACAACAGACCTTCGGAATGGCTGAATCAGATGATAGTGGTGATGAAGAGCGCGGCGCACACTTCGGAATGGTTGAACCCTCAAATGGGACAACTTCAAAAACCATGGCGACCTGTCCTGAATGTGGATTGACCATATCCCACGAAGGTGGCTGTCTCCTATGCCACAATTGTGGATATTCGAAATGTTAATCTAGTACACCAAGTATAAATGAGCCTCGGGAAACCGGGGCTTTTTTATTTCTTCGACACTGGCCACGGATGTGTCACACTGAGCTTGTCGAAGTGTCCAGATTCAGGTTCCAGGCTGAAGGTTTCGGCCAGCCTACGCTTCCTTCGACAGGCTCAGGATGACGCTTCGGCAGGGCAGGCAAGCTCAACCTCCGGATATCCGGGATTAAGAGCCCAAATCTATCCAATAATCAAAGGGATGATTTCTGAACCAGGTGAGCTGACGCTTGGCAAAATTACGGGTATTTTGTTGGATGGATTTCCTCAGCGCAAATAAATCATTTTAATAGTTTGATTATAATTACCAATCACGCCTGTGGCGGGATCTACGACTTGCAATCTACAGAAATACACGCCGGAATGCACAGGAATGCCTGTATTGTTGATACCATTCCATTCGATGGCGTGTGCACCAGCAGGTTTCTGTCCATTAATGAGCGTTCTGATCTGCCTACCGCGAATATCATATATAGTTAACGTCACATCCGTAATCTCTGGTAGCTCGAAGGTGATGTTAGTAGTCGGATTAAAGGGATTGGGATAATTCTGATGTAATTGAAACGATGCTGGTAATGGCGGATCAGAATCATTCCCGACGAGGAGATCGTTCTGTATGATGTGTAAACCGGAGTTTTCGAATGTCAGGTACACAATAGATCCATTCGCCGTTACTCCGATTAGCTCAGAAAAAGCTGCATAGCTTCCAACTTCTAAAAGAGATCCAGGTGCACTTGAATCGAGAATTAGTAGACCATCATATCCTTTTGCAATGTATATATAGCTATCATAAGATGCAATTTGCCGAATAGTCTCACTCCCGCTAAACGGGAAGAAGTCAATTTCCACGGGATACTCAATTTCAGACATATCAATGGTATACACACCATTATTGCCAAATATGTATGCCAGGTTATTCTCAATAATTAATCCATTGCCGGACTGACCGACAGGACAAGAATAAGTGCCTGCGAGTAGTGGATTTACTGGATTAGCAATATTGATGATATCCAAATTTGTATGGGTGCTTTCTGCAAAATAATAAGATGAAAGTATATACGCATAGTTTTGGTCGATTACGCTTCCTCCGATTGAAACAAAATTACCATAATTTACTATTTCCACTGGGAATGCAGGGTCACTTATATCGATGATGTATAAGGCTCCCGCTGCCACATAGGCATAATTATTTCTAACAGTTACTTTGCCAGCTGGTCTATCCAGATCCAGATACCCGGATTCTACAGGAAATGATGGATTGCTCAGATTGATGATGCTGAGCCTCCCTGTCTCATGAACGAAATCTCCACATGCAGCATATAAATAATCGTCACGGGATACGATTTGGCCAATGTTGATTCCGACATCATAATATCCAGTTTCCAGGGGATTGGATAGATCAGTCACGTCAATGATGTGAAGCCCATTTTCATTGTCTGCGACATATGCATGGTTATTGCTGACAGCGACCCTCTGGAGATCTATAGAACCCCAGGTGTTATAGTGACTAGCCAGCGATGGTTCTGGTGGCTCACTTATGTTAATGATAAATAGTCCCCCATCTCCATCAGCGACATATGCATGGTCTTCGTAAACTACTACCGATCTTGATGCAGAAGACACAGGATCGCTAGTGTTAATAAACCCGATTTCAACTGGACTCGTGGGTTCACTAACATCAATGACCCTTAGATTTCCCCTGTCGACTATGAGGGCATATGGGAAATTGAGTGTGACCCCGTATACCCAGCTATCAACAGCATGATTGCCAGTTTCCACTGGATTAGTCGGGTCAGATATATCAAGAATCCTTAGCCCTCCCCAGCCATCAGAAACATATGCATAATTTCCATTTAGATCGATACCGGTCGCATTGTGGTCTGTGTCGAAGTGACCTACTTCAACTGGGTTGAAAGGATCGCCTACATCAATGATCCGCACACCATTAATACCATCTGCTACAAAAGCATAATTTCCGCTGATGGCAGTGCCCCTCGCATCTCCGTCCGTATCAATTGTTCCTGCTCCCACTGGGTTGAAAGGATCGCTCACATCAATGATCTGCAAACCATCATATCCATATACCACATACGCATAATTACCGCGCACAGTGACACCTTTTGCATAATTATCGTTATTATAGTATGAGATCTCGACTGGAGAGGTAGGATCAGTCACGTCAATGATCCCCAAGCCTTTCCATTTCATGGCTATAAACAAATAGCCATCCCTGTAAAATATTCCTCTGGCTTCAGCTCCAGTAATAATATTTCCAACTCGAATAGGATTTTCTGGATTGGAAATATCAGCAATGATTAATTCATCACCTGCACAGAAATAGGCATAGTTATTTTCCACAGCTACAACATAGCAGGATCCAGTCACCCAACGGCCGATAAGTGTCGTGTTAGAACTGTCCTGTCCGTATAAGGCACGGATTGACAAGAGCATAACCAGTAAAATTTTCGAGAGATTTCCCATGAGCTTGATTTCCCCTCTATCTTAGCAATTGATGTAGATCAGCTTTGAAAATCAGAAGGAATTATTGCAACTGGTGTGTTTCTTTTGAGTTGGATAAAGATAATTACTATTTGTTTATTCGCAAATAGTCAGGGAACTGTGGGGTTTCTAGTATCAAAGATTTTTACCGGACACTGAGGTTCTCGAAGTGTCCGATTGCGGGATTCTACCGTGAGGCTTCGAGGGCCTCAGCCTCCGGGGTTCTCACCCAGATCAATCCAATAATCAAAGGGATGATTTCTGAACCAGGTGAGTTGTCGTTTGGCAAAATTGCGGGTGTTCTGCTGGATGGAATCAATCATTTCAGCTTCATCAATTTTTCCAGCCAGGAAGGCATAAACTTCCTTGTATCCAATGGTCTTCATGGGATATAGATCTGGGTGATATCCTTTGTCTAATAGGGTCTGGCACTCTTCCATGAGTCCATCTTCCAGCATCTTTAAAACTCTTTGATTGATGCGATCATACAGAATCTTGCGATCGCGATCCAAAACAACCAGCATCCCCTGTTTTTCGAAGGGATCAGAACTGTTGGAAAATGCCTTCGAGGGAATCATGCCTGAGGACTCGTAGATTTCAAAAGCCCGCATGAGTTTTTTAAAATTATTAAAGTGAAAAGTCGCGGCGTATTCAGGATCAAGCTTCATCAATTGATTCCATAATGCTTCTGCTTCCCCTGCATCCACCTTGTCCTGATACTTCTGCCTGATAGCAGGATCTTTATGCTGTTCCTCAAACAGACCAAAACGGAGTGCATCCAGATACATGCCTGCTCCACCCACCACAACGGGGAGTCTGCCCCTGTCTATAGTCTCAAGAATTATTTGGCGAGCGCGTTGGTAGAAATCAGCAGCATTCCAGACAATATTAGGGGTCAGTTCGTTCAGTAGATGGTGGGGCAAACCTTGAAGCATCTCAGCGTCAGGCGTGGCCGTGCCAATATTCATATATTTGTATATCTGACGGGAATCGCCGCTGATAACTTCGATATCATGTGCTTCAGCCAGCGACATGACCGTATCTGTTTTACCCACAGCTGTGGGTCCTGCTAAAATGAGATAGTCACTTGAGGTAGTGTCCAGAATTTGATTATGAATTTTGATGGGTTTCATGATTGTCGTGTGAGTTTATCTAATTCCTTACACTTCGTCCCTCGCACTTCGTCCCTCGCACTTCGACTCCGCTCAGTGTGACGGCTCGGGATGACACGAGCTCGGGATGACACGAGCTCCAGTCTACGCCTCGCGGCTACGACCTGGCAGGCAGGATGACACCACATACCACTCTGATCTAATGACGCTCAAAGCGTTTGTCCAATTCATCAATACTCAGGTTAATGATGATGGGACGACCGTGGGGACAATAGAAGGGATTCTCTGTTGCAAACAGCCGATCCACCAGAACCCGCATTTCCTCTTCCGTGAGAGGATCACCAGCTTTAACAGCTGCTTTACATGAGTAGGAAGCAGCGAGGCGTTTAGATGGCGAATAATCAAAAACACGATTTTCACGGTAGTAATCAATAATTTCTTTCAAGATGGCGCCTTCACTCCCCCCGCGCATACCGGTTGGAACGGCTTCAACCAATACAGTTTGTGGTCCAAACTCCCGTAGACGAAAGCCCAGGGTGTTAAGCGAAGGAATAATGTCAACCAGAACATTATAATCATCTGCCGAAAATTCCTGGGTTGCAGGAAAAAGAAGCGACTGAGAAGTGCCTTTATTCTCATCCATATCCCGGAGGGCTTCTTCATAGAGAATTCTCTCATGAGCGACGTGCTGGTCAATGATGGCAATCCCATTGTTGATCTGGCTGAGGATATACTTGTTATGAACCTGCCAGATAAAACCGCCATGTTGCCTCTGTGGTTTTACCTCAACAGGAGCTCTATCCAACACCTGGCTGAACTGTCTGGCCTTTTGAAGCAGGTCACTCTCTTCCTGGCTACGGGGTTCAGTATCAGGATTGTACCCTCCTCCTGGAGGAGCCATGAAGCTGGTCTGAGGTGAATGTGAATCTGAGGGCGGGAAAAGGGGTGCACCTGATGGACGATTTTGGAAACCAGGCATGACCTTCAAGGTCTGACGCAACCCATTCTCCACCGTTTCCTTAACCACATGATAGACACGCCATTCATCGTTAAATTTTACTTCTGTTTTGGTGGGGTGAACATTGACGTCAACTTCGTTCAAGGGAACAGATATATTCAAGGTATAAAATGGAAATTCACCACGCTGTATGAGTGATTTGTAGGCCTGATAGACTGCGTTATTAATCAAGCGATCTGATATGGGACGCTGATTTATAGAAAGATATTGTTCACCCCTGGCCACCCGAACCAAGTCCAGGTTTCCAATAAAACCAGTTACTTTGATATTCCCCCGGCTTTCATCCACCTCGATGATTTTATTACCATAGTCACTACCGAATACAGCGGTCACACGTTCCTGTGGAGAGCCCACTCGGAGATCAAAGATGACCTTTTTATCTGCAACCAGCTTAAATGCTATCTCAGGATAAATAAGTGCCAAAGGCTTCACCCGATCGATGATGTGATTGAGTTCAGTTCGCTTGGCTTTGAGAAATTTGAGGCGGGCAGGCACATTGAAAAATAGATTCTTTACTGTAATCCGTGTGCCGGTTTCCCAGGCTACGGGTTCAACGTCACCCGGTATTCCAGCCTGAACTTCCAACGAAAATGCACCCTCACTTCCCCGTGCTCGAGAGACCAGCTCCATCATGGAAACAGAAGCAATACTGGGAAGCGCCTCGCCCCTGAACCCCATGGTTTTTATGCGAAAGAGATCATCAATTTCAGCAATTTTGCTGGTAGCATGCCTTTCCAGAGCCAATCCGAGTTCATCTTTATCAAGTCCAAGTCCATCGTCAATCACCTGGATGAGGTCACGACCTCCATTATTGATGGTGACTTCAATGCGTGTGGCCTCTGCATCGATGGCATTCTCTACCAGCTCTTTGACCACTGAGGCAGGTCGTTGAACTACCTCACCGGCAGCTATTTTGTTGGCCAGAATATCTGGGAGAATATGGATACGTGACATAGGGATTATGGCTTAGCTTTCGGTTTATGAATTGCCGTCTGATTTCAGTTTAGATGTCATGACTGAAAGCACCTTTTCAGCAAGTGCACTGGAATTAGCCTGAAGTTTTTCGACTTCTTGTTCAAATTCGGCAACAATTTCCTTATCATCAATTCCTGGAATATTAATAAGGACATTCAAGGCGGCTCCTTCCAGTCCGGCGCGTGCCTGCAGGACGGCCACACCAGCATCAGACAATGAATTCTGATTACCAATTTCTGCCATACGTC
>ERZ890510.2194-NODE-2194-length-11381-cov-5.057478_pt1 | contig 11381 bp, 9 predicted proteins | sample MGYA00521265_ERZ890510 | MGnify/ENA primary metagenome ERZ890510 (study PRJEB32303, sample SAMEA104408624) | aquatic metagenome | biome: Brackish water; feature: Chemocline; material: water | place: Baltic Sea | collected 2014-10-26T21:54:00 | depth 110 m ...
AATACGGGTTCTCGTTTCTGGGTCGATGAACGCACCGCCACCGGTCGAAACTATTTTGGGCGGTCCTTCTAGAATGCGCTTGATCACACGGCGTTCGCCCTCACGGAACGATTCCTCGCCATGATATTCAAAGATATCAGCGATCGAGCACCCTGCGGCCTTCTCGATTTCGGTGTCGGCGTCGACAAAAGGCAGCGACAATCGCCGCGCCAGCCGGCGTCCGACGGTGGTCTTGCCGACGCCCATCAGACCCACCAAAACCAGGGGCTGGGCGGGCGGTTTGATTTTGCCCGTCCCTTTCTTGTCATGTCCCATGAATTTGACTGTTGCCGATGTTGGTTTGAATGCGAAATGTGCACCAAGTACAATGCCCCATCGTCGCCATATTTTGGCAAGATTATACTTAATCTTGGCGGGTTGCCTTAAAGTGGCGCGTTAAGAATTGAAGGCAGCTAGGAACCTTATGTCTTTGGCGTCCAAATTGACGATCCTCCTGATCCTGGTTTTGGTGGCCGGCGGCGCCGTGTTCCTGGCGACCTGGGACATTCCGGCGCCGACACGGCAAGTCGAAAAAGTCCTGCCCGACAGCCGGTTTTCGCGGTAGCGCGTGATGCGGGGTCAGGGTCCACGCTACCGGTTGATGGCGCTCATCGGGGCGGTATTAGCGATCGGTGGTGTCTCGATGGCAGACGCGCAGCAGGATGCGGGTGGTCCTGTCCGTCTCGTGCCAACGACCGAATCCCCGCCGAAATCGAGTGCCCCGGCCGTCGAGACGGCTGCGGAAGGCGCGCCGACCCCGGCGCAATCGTCGATCGCAGTCGTTGAATTAGGCCGGTTCGATCCCTCCTCCGTCGGGGTGTTGTCGGCCGAGAATGGCGGGTTCGAGGTATCTCTTTGGGCGGGATCGCGGCGCGCGCTTGTCGAGCGGCTGGTCCCCCGCATACCCGCGGTGACCCCGTCACGCGTTGTCCAGTCGCTGCGGCGGCGCCTGCTGTTGACGGCGGCGCAGGTACCGGCAGGCGATCCGATCGCGCCAAGCTTTCTCGGCCTGCGCGCCGAACGTCTCGCGGCAGCCGGCGACTATCCGTCGGCTTTGGCCCTGGCCAACCTTGCGCCACCGCAGATGGAAGATCCGGCTCTCGATGTTGTCAGGGCTGAGGGCGCGCTACTGAATGGCAATCATCAGGCGGCGTGCGAGGTGGTCGACCGCGCGCTCGCCGCTGGACGCCGTTCTCCCTACTGGGTGCGCCGCCTCAGTTTTTGCCGCGTTCTCGAGGGCGATGTCGAGCGCGCGCGGCTGACGGCAGCCATTTTGCGTGAGTTGCCGGGCGATGCTGATCCGTTGTTCGATCAATTGTTGGCCATTCTGGCCGACGGCGCGGACAGGTCACTCGACGACGTAACGACCCTCACGCCGCTACACTTCGCGATGATCCGGGCGGCGCGACGCGCGATTCCCGACGGCGCTGCGAATTCGGAGGATCCGGCAATTTTGCGGGCGTTGGCGACCTCCGCGAACGCGTCGATTGAGGCGCGGCTGCGGGCCGGAGAAGCGGCGGAAATTGCGGGGGTCTTATCGGCGGAATCACTCGGTCAGATATACGCGAGCTTGGCGTTCAGTGACGACCAGCGCGCCAATGTGCTGTCGGCGGCACTTGAGATGCCCCGATCAATTGCCAATGCGCTGCTGTATCAAACGGCGGTCGGCGAGACGATTCCAGCGGTCCAGGCGGAGGCTTTGCGTACAGCGCTAAGATTGGCGAATGTGCGGACGCACGGGATGGTGGCACGGGTGAGCGCAGACCGTTTGGCGGCCCTAGCTCCCGACCCTGATCTGATGTGGTTTGCGGCCGATGCCGGTCTTGGCCTGCTTCATGCCGGCGCTATCGATGGTGCTCGTGCTTGGTTCGACCTTGCCCGGCAAGTTGTCTCGGCGTCCCAGCCCGACGCCGCACTTGCTGTGCTGAAACTTTGGGCCCCGCTGACGGTGAGCGGATCGTCCAGCCCCCTGCCATGGGCGCCCGCGGCGCTTGCCGAATGGTGGCGCGGCGTCGTCGACCTCGACCGCGCGCAAGCGCAAAGCGTCGGTGGTATCGCGCTGACGATATTCGAAGATCTGGGTCTGACAGTGCCCGAGGAAGTCTGGGACGAATTCACCGGAATGGCCGCACCAGTGCTGGTTCAACGCCCTTCAGCCGGCTTGTTGCGCGGTCTGCAATCCGCGGCGCGCGCCGGCCGCGTCGGTGAGATCGTGTTGTTCGCCCTGGTTGTCCTGGGGGAACAACATCCGAGTGAGGTCGACACGATTGTTATTTCCGACGTTGTCACGGCGTTGGTCGGCGTTGGCCTGCTGGAGGATGCGCGCGCGTTGGCGCTTGAGGCGATCGTCGGTCGGAGTTTGTAGTGGCAGCCGGGGCCGCCACGATGGAGACACTTTTCGAGCGGTTTCTCGAAATGATTTCTGCCGAGCGCGGGGCATCGCCGAGGACGTTGGAAGCCTACGGCAATGATCTCGCCCACCTCGCCGAATTTTTGCGGCGCGACAAGGGTCACGTCGTGTCCTGTGACGGACAGCAACTTCGTCGTTATGTCGCACGCCTCGGCGGCGGTGGTTTAGCGCCAGCGACCGTGTCGCGAAAGATTTCGACGCTCCGCCAGTTTTTCAAGTTTCTGGTCGTCGATGGTGTTTGTCGTGACGATCCAAGCCATCTCCTCGAGGCGCCGCGCCGTGGCAGATCTCTGCCCCGCGTATTGGCCGCAAGCGACGTTGACGTGCTGTTGGATAAGGTCAGGGACATGGCCGGGCCGGAAGGTGCACGCGCAACGGCGTTGCTCGAACTGCTTTACGCATCCGGTCTGCGGGTCAGCGAACTCGTCGGGCTGCCGATCGCGAATCTCGATCTTGATGCCGGGCTGGTATTCGTTCGAGGAAAAGGGGGGCGTCAACGATATGTGCCTGTTGGCAATTCGGCCCTTGCAGCGCTGCGCGCTTATCTTGTCGAGCGGGCGGTGTTTTTGCGCAACGGCGAGGAATCGCCGTGGCTGTTTCCGTCGCGCGGGCGGCTCGGACATCTTACGCGCCAGCGTTTTGCCCAGCTCCTGAGTAAGCTTGCGGCAGATGCCGATATCGATCCGCGGCGCGTATCGCCGCATGTCCTGCGCCATGCTTTTGCGTCACATCTGCTTGCCAATGGCGCCGATCTTCGGTCGGTCCAGCAGATGCTCGGCCATGCCGATATTTCTACGACACAAATCTATACCCATGTCCTTGAGGAGCGGCTGCGGCAGACGGTGGTGGACCATCATCCGTTGTCCCAAACGTAGAGACCTGAACCGATGAGCACTTTCCTAGATTTCGAAAAACCAGTTGCCGAACTTGAAGGCAAGATCAAAGAGCTGCGTCATAGCGCTGACGGCGGCGACGTGAACATTTCCGAAGAACTTGGAAAGCTCGAGGCCAAGGTCGACCAGGTTCTCAAGCAGATTTACGGAAAACTCTCGCCGTGGCAGAAAATACAAGTTGCGCGGCATCCCGACCGCCCGCATTTCTCCAACTATATTGAGACCCTATTCGAGGATTTCGTCGAACTATGCGGCGACCGCGCGCACGGCAACGACACCGCACTGGTTGGCGGGATCGCTCGGTTTCGCGGCCGCTCGGTTTTCGTTATTGGCCATGAAAAGGGCAGCGGGACCGATGGGCGGGTTCGTCATAATTTTGGCATGGCCCATCCCGAGGGGTACCGCAAAACCACCCGCCTGATGAATCTGGCCAACCACTACAATCTTCCGGTCCTCACGTTTGTCGATACTCCAGGCGCTTACCCCGGTGTTGAAGCTGAAGAGCGCGGTCAATCGGAGGCGATTGCGCGCTCAATCGAGGCGAGCCTACGGCTCGAGGTTCCGTTTGTTGCCTCTATAGTCGGCGAGGGTGGGTCTGGTGGCGCCGTCGCCTTGGCAACGGCCGACCGCGTCCTCATGCTCGAGCACGCGGTCTATTCGGTGATCTCGCCTGAAGGCTGCGCGTCGATTCTTTGGCGCAGTGCGGCAAGGGCGCAAGACGCTGCTGACGCGCTCAAGTTGACGGCGGAAGACCTTCTGGCGCTCAAAGTGATCGACCAGGTGGTCGACGAACCGCTTGGCGCCGCACATCGGCATCCAACCACGGCGATTCGTGCGCTTGGGGACGAGATCGAGCGCACGCTGTCGCAGTTGATTTCGGAGCAATCGGGCTCGCGCCGTCTCCGGCGTCGGGAGAAGTTCCTAGCGATGGGACGGGCGTAGCGCGCCGAGGCTTAGGTCAATCGACCGTGGCATTGTTTGAATTTCTTGCCGGATCCGCACGGACAGGCTTCGTTCCTGCCGACCTTGCCCCAGGTCGCGGCGTCGGTCGGGTTACGTTCAACCGCGCCTCGATGAGGGGGGGCCGCGCCAAAGCTCGCGCCGACCGTTTCCATCTCGTTTTTCCCGGTCGCGGGATCGGCGTGAATCTCTTTGGTTTGTTGCGTCGGTCGCGCCGCCGCAACTTGCGCTGCGGGCCCATCCATCTGCAGTTCGACATGCGAGAGGTAGATCGCAAGGTTTACGCGCAGCGACGAGAGCATCGTCTCGAACATGGTGAACGCTTCGCCCTTATACTCGTTCAACGGATCGCGTTGGCCGTAGGCGCGTAAGCCGATGCCTTGCCGCAAATGATCCAACCCAAGCAAGTGGTCTTTCCAGTGTTGGTCAAGGACCTGCAGCATTAGGCTTTTCTCGACGACCCGCCAGACGTCGGGGCCGTAGCGGGTTGCCTTTTCAGCGAACCGCCGGTTCACGGCATCGTTGACGCGATGACGAATCTCCTCGTCCGCGATGCCTTCTTCGGCCGCCCACTCTTCAACGGGTAGGTCCACCGCAAAGATACGCTTTGCCTCAAGACGCAGTTCGGCCGTTTTCCATTGTTCGGCGTAGGCCCGCTCCGGGATATGGGTCGCGACGAGGTCGTCCATCACCTGATCGCGCATATCTTTGAAGGTTTCCGACACGTCGGTACTCTTCATCAATTCAATGCGCTGATCGTAAATGACCTTTCGCTGATCGTTCATTACGTTGTCGAATTTCAGAAGGTTTTTACGAATGTCGAAGTTGCGTGCCTCGACCTTCTGCTGGGCCTTCTCTAACGCCTTGTTGATCCACGGGTGAACAATCGCTTCGTCTTCCTTGAGCCCGAGACGGCGCAACATGCCGTCCATTCTCTCCGAGCCAAAAATGCGCATCAGGTCGTCTTCGAGAGAGAGAAAAAACTTTGATTGACCTGGATCGCCCTGGCGGCCCGACCGACCGCGCAGCTGGTTGTCGATGCGGCGGCTCTCGTGACGTTCCGTGCCAATGACGTAAAGCCCGCCCGCGGCCATGACGGCTTGTCTTTCCGTTTCGACTTCTTCCGTGATTCTCTTGGTTGCGGCGTCACGTTCGGCCTCTGGCGCGCTCGAATCCACCTCATTGGCGCAGCGCATATCGACGTTGCCGCCGAGTTTGATGTCGGTGCCGCGGCCCGCCATGTTGGTCGCGATGGTTACTGCACCCAATCGACCCGCTTGCGCAATAATGTGCGCTTCCTGTTCGTGGTAGCGCGCGTTGAGAACGCGGTGCGGGACCCCTTTTGACTTGAGTGCCGCCGCAAGAACTTCGGATTTTTCGATGGAAACGGTGCCAACGAGACTAGGTTGTCCGCGCGCTACGCATTCGGCGACCAACGCAATGATCGCGTTCATTTTCTCGGTGGCGTTGCGGTAGACCTCGTCGTCTTCATCCTTGCGAACCATCGGCTGATGGGTCGGGACCTCTACGACTTCCAGTTTGTAGATGTCGTGAAATTCCTCGGCCTCGGTGGCGGCGGTGCCCGTCATCCCTGAAAGCTTCGGATACATCCGGAAGTAGTTCTGGAAGGTGATCGACGCGAGTGTCTGATTTTCTTGCTGGACGGAGACCCGCTCTTTCGCCTCGAGCGCCTGATGCAGACCCTCGGAATAGCGGCGGCCCTCAAGGGCTCGACCAGTGAATTCGTCGATGATGATGACCCGGTCGTCTTTGACGATGTAGTCCCGGTCTTTCAGGAATAGGCGGTGGGCGCGCAGGCCCTGGTTTGCGTGATGGACCACTGTGACATTCTCGATGTCATAGAGGGTGGCGCCCTTCAATAATCCGGCGTCACGAAGCAATAGCTCCATGTGCTCGACGCCGGTGTCCGAAAGCACGACCGTCCGGGTCTTCTCGTCGAGTTCGTAGTCTTCCGGCGCGAGCTTTGGGATGATTTCATCGAGCTGCAGGTAAAGGTCGGAGCTTTGCTCCGCCGGGCCTGAAATAATCAACGGGGTCCGCGCTTCGTCGACCAGGATAGAGTCGACTTCGTCGACGATCGCGAAGTTGAACGGGCGTTGGACCATCGCCGCCAACTCGAATTTCATGTTATCGCGCAGGTAGTCGAACCCGAATTCGTTGTTCGTGCCGTAGGTCACGTCGGCGCGATACTGCGCGCGACGCTCGTCATCGCTTAGGCCGTGGACGATGACCCCGACCGACAGGCCGAGGAACTTGTAAACTTGACCCATCCATTCGGCATCGCGGGCCGCGAGATAGTCGTTGACCGTGACGAGGTGAACGCCCTTTCCAGCCAAGGCATTCAAATAGACCGGTAACGTTGAGACCAGCGTTTTGCCTTCACCGGTACGCATCTCGGCGATCTTGCCCTGATGGAGGACCATGCCGCCGATAAGTTGGACATCGTAGTGACGTTCCCCGAGCGTTCTTTTTGCCGCCTCTCTGACGGTTGCGAAAGCCTCCGGTAGAAGGCTGCCGAGCGTCTCTCCATCGCTGTGACGCTGCCGAAATTCGCCGGTTCTGGCCGCAAGCTGTTCGTCGCTAAGGGCGCTGACTGAGGGTTCAAGACTGTTGATGTGATCAACGACGGTCTGAAGCTCGCGAACGACGCGATCATTTGCCGTGCCGAAAAGGCGTCTGGCAATCCCGCCGATCATCAAAAAACCTCACTATTGCTATGATTGTAGCGTGGGCGCCGAAGGCGCGTTGGACGAGAAATAGGGACCGGCAATCGGTCTGTCAACGGACGGAAGGGCCGCGTATGGCACGCCCCGGTCAATCGGACGTGAACGGTGTATCAGTCAAAAAAAGCCAAGTTTTGGCCGATCGCCGTGATACAACCGCTCCACCCTGCTTTGAAACACGCCTAAATGAGGATCTGATGACGCTTTCCAATGTTGCCCGGCTTTCCGGTGCGCTTGCCGTGGTCACCTTTGTCGGGCTCGCGTCCGTCGCCGCCGCACAGGAGAGCGGCCCAGATCGGGTTCGCGCCATTATCGCCGGTGAAGAGATTCGCCAGTCCGATGTCGATGCGTTCATCGGCCAGTTGCCCGACCAAGTGCGGGCCGCGCCGCGGGAGCAAATCGATCCGCTGGTGATCAACGAGTTGGTAAACACTCGCCTCGTTGTCAAACTCGCGCGGGCGGCGGGCACCGAGCAAGATGAGACGTACAAGTTGCAAGTCGAGACCGCGTCGCTCCGCATTCTCCAAAATGTCTATCTGAGCAGCCAGATCGAAAGCGGGCTGACTGAGGAGCGGTTGAAAAAACTTTATGACGAGTTCGTTGCTGCAAATCCTCCGGCCGAGGAGTTGCGCGCGAGCCACATTTTGGTCGAGACCAAAGAATCTGCGCTGGCGATCGCCGCTGGGGTTGGTGGCGGCGCCGATTTCGCGGAGGTGGCCGGTCGCGAGTCGATCGGTCCTTCGGCAAGCGTCGGTGGCGACCTCGGATACTTCGCGAAAAACGTGATGCGTGCGCCGTTCTGGGAAGCCGCTGTTGCTCTCCAAGTCGGCGCGATCTCCGATCCTGTTCAGACTCAGTTTGGTTGGCACGTGATCAAATTGACTGACCGCCGTCAGGCGCCGCCGCCTGCGCTGGACGAAGTCCGCGAGGAACTGACTCAGCAGCTGACCAACGATATTGTGCAGGAGGTTCTCGTTAGAGCGCGCGAAGGCGTCGCCATCGAGACATTCGACATAGACGGAAACCGGATCGAAAACTAAAGGATCTGCTGTTCGGCGCCCAGGCGCCGCATTCAGCACGTAGGCGCCATGGCGAAAGACCTCGCGATATCACCGCTCGCGCCGGATTCCTATCCGGACTTACCGCCCATTGCAGGGGTGCGGCTGGCCACGACGACCGCCGGCATAAAGTACAATCGAGCAGATGTATTGCTGGTGGACCTCGCCCCGGGCACCGCGGCAGCGGGCGTTTTAACCCGGTCGCGCACAGCGTCGGCGCCGGTTCTGTGGTGTCGCGACATACTTCGCAAAGGCGCGGCGCGCGGCCTAATTGTCAATTCTGGTAATGCCAATGCTTTCACTGGGTACGAGGGCGTGCGGGCGGTGGCGGCCACAACCGCCGCAGTTTCTAGGGCGCTGGGCTGTAAAGCCGACGAGGTGTTCGTCAGCTCGACTGGGGTCATTGGCGAAAAACTACCGACCGAGAAGGTGCTCGCGGTAATCGAAACGCTCAAACAGGGTTTGAGTGCGGCGAAGTGGCGCGAGGCGGCAGAAACTATTCGGACTACCGATACATTTCCAAAACTTGCCGCGCGTTTCTTCACGATTGGCGGTGTGCGATTCGCTTTGAATGGGATTGCCAAGGGATCGGGGATGATTGCGCCTGACATGGCGACAATGCTTGCCTACGTATTCACGGACGCCAAAATCCCGACCGACGTTTTGCAAGCCGAGTTGTCGCGTGCCAATGAGCTGTCCTTCAATGCCATCACGGTCGACGGGGACACATCAACCAGTGACACGGCGCTGCTGTTTGCGACCGGCGCGGGCGCAACACATGAGCGGATTCCGAGTGGCAAAAGCCCCCTCATTCGGAGTTTTCGAAAGGCGCTCCAAGGCCTGATGACGGATCTTGCGCATCAAATTGTTCGCGACGGTGAGGGCGCTTCCAAGTTCGTTGAGATCGAAGTGGCTGGCGCAAAGTCTAAGCGTGCGGCCAAGCGGATCGGCATGGCCATCGCCAACTCGCCGCTGGTCAAGACCGCGATCGCCGGCGAAGACCCCAACTGGGGCAGGATTGTCATGGCCGTCGGCAAGGCCGGAGAAGACGCGGACCGTGACCGCCTTCGGATCGCCTTCGGCGATCACCTTGTCGCCGAGAATGGCGTCGCCGTCCCCGGATATCTCGAGAATGTCGTGGCGGCCTATATGAAGAATCCTCGGATTTCGATCAAGGTTGATGTCGGCGTTGGCCGGTCGGGCTTTACCGTTTGGACCTGCGATTTCACGGAAGCCTATATCCGGATTAACGCGGATTACCGATCCTGATTGGATCGAGTGGCCCCATGCGATGAACGTCCGCAGCAAAATCTTTGCGCCGTTGGAAACGCCGCGGCTCCACCTCCGCTCTTTTGGGGCGGACGACAAAGACGCACTCGTCGCACAGCTGAAAGATCCACTGATATCGAAGCAACTCGCATTCGTTCCCCATCCATATGATGCGAGCCACGCAGAGGCGTGGATCAAGGATTGCGCGCGCAACCCGCCGGGGAAGATCGTTGGTTGCCGGTTCGCGATCGAACGGCGCGAGGACGGCAGCTTTATCGGTGGGTTGGGTCTGATGCCGCGGGAGCGTGCTTTCGAACTTGGATATTGGCTTGATCGGCGCTGTTGGCGGCAAGGCTACGCGACCGAAGCGGTCGGGGCTGCGCTGGCGTTTGGGCTCAGCGTGCTCGCGATGCAGCGCATCGTTGCGTTTGTCTTCATGAGAAACTCGGCGTCGGCCCGGGTTCTGGCGCGCTTAGGATTCACCTATCGGGGCCTGGAAGATTCGACGACGCAAAGCGACGCGAGTCGAAAAGTGCTGCGCTACGAATTCGTTCGTCCGGAATGACTCAAGTGCCCATTGGCAGCGATCGGCTCACGTTGAGGCTTCCGGCGCCGGGCGATGCTGCGTCGATTGCCCATCTACTGAACGACGAAGACGTGGTGAGGCACCTCTCGCATGTTCCGTTTCCATACAGCATCGAAGACGCTCATAGCTTCATAGATTCGTCCCTCGGACGAGGCCTTCTCAAAGTGGGACATGCCTTCCTGATTGAAGAGCGGTCGACCCATGCCGTGGTTGGTGCGATCGGCGTTCGCGCCAAAGACTTGCCCGACGGCCTGGCCGTCGGTGAGATCGGCTATTGGGTGGGCAAGGCGCACTGGGGCCAAGGTTTTGCGACGGAGGCCGTCGCCGCGCTGCTACCGCACTGTTTCGACGTGTGGGGAATGGACCGTGTTACGGCAAACGTCAACGCGGAAAACGTCGCGTCTCGACGGGTTCTGGAAAAATGCTCGTTTAGTGCGGTCGGCTTAGTCGATTTGTGGATGCCCGCCCGCGGCCACGCCACGCCGTCGGTCGTCATGGTGCTCGGTGCCGACCAGCGGGCTTGTGATAACGCACTACCGATCGTTATCGTGGTTGCCGTTGCCCTCCTTGATGGCGACGACCGCGTCCTCATCGCCCAACGGCCTGAGGGCAAGGCGATGGCCGGGCTATGGGAATTTCCGGGCGGCAAAATCGCACCCGGCGAATCGCCGGAGGCCGCTTTGATTCGGGAGCTAAACGAAGAGCTGGGGATCGATACGGAGCAAAGTTGCCTGGCGCCTTTTTGTTTTGCTTCGCACCGATACGACTCTTTTCACCTCTTGATGCCCCTCTACATTTGTCGCGTTTGGGCGGGACAGCCTCGCGGGCGCGAAGGCCAGAGTCTGCGCTGGGTGGCGGTGAATGATCTACGCGACATCGCGATGCCGGCGGCGGACGTTCCGCTGGTGGCAATGCTACGGGATTTTCTTTGAGCCCATCGGCCCGGCTTTTTCTCCCGCGGATTGTTCGTCGGCGTCGAGCGCGGTCGCAAGCCGGGTCTTGGCGCTCCCCGGTCGCAGAGGTTTTTGCTGTGACGCGTGCGGCGCCCAGCCCGCCAAATAGGTGACATCGAATGTGGCCGGGATTCGGCCTTCTCGGCCGTACCGCTCGGCATAAAGTTCGCCGGCGCGGACAAATAACGTGCGTGACGAGAAATGGCGCCGCCGCTGGACCAGCGCATTCGTCTCACCCATGGCGCGCAGGTCGAGCATGAGTGCGATCACCGACGCATAGGTCGTGTCGATCTGATCCCGGTCGGCGACGGGTAGCGAAAAGCCGGCACGCTCCAAAAGCCCGCCGGCATCTCGAATGTCGACAAACGGGATTACGCGCGGGCTGATGCCGCCGGAGACCTCGATTTCGGCCGCGGCAAGGCATTCGCGTAGCTCGATCAACGTGTCGCCACCGAGAAACGCCGCGAGG
>ERZ890510.2195-NODE-2195-length-11375-cov-5.945053_pt1 | contig 11375 bp, 10 predicted proteins | sample MGYA00521265_ERZ890510 | MGnify/ENA primary metagenome ERZ890510 (study PRJEB32303, sample SAMEA104408624) | aquatic metagenome | biome: Brackish water; feature: Chemocline; material: water | place: Baltic Sea | collected 2014-10-26T21:54:00 | depth 110 m ...
TCCAAAGCCTGTCCCGCGCCGGTAGCCTGGTTGCCGTCGTGGTTGGCGGGCTGCTCGCGGACATCATCGGAGTGCGCGACACCCTGCTGCTGTTCGGGGCGCTGACCCTGGGAGCGCTGGCCCTAGTTCCAATGGCCCAGATACCCGCAGGGCTCGGCAAGGCAAAGCCGAGGCGAGCACCCTTAGCGCAGGCTGTAACGGAGCCAGGTGTTGCATCCAATCGGGCATCTGATCGGGCGTTGGTGTGGCGGATCAGGTCGCTATACGCGCAGGCCGCGATCACGTGGATGCTGGTAGCAGGGCTGTTCATGGGGACGGCGGGATACATGGTGCGGACGGTCACAGGCGACGGAACGACAATCGCAGGCGTCGCCATCGGCGTAGGCACGCTCAGCGGGATCGTGCTAGGCATCCGGTGGGTTGCTGATCTAGGCCTTAGTCCGTTGTTCGGTCACCTGTCTGATCGGCTGGGCAGGCCACGGATCATCCTGACCGCGATGGCCGCGGCAGCAGCGGCGATGCTGACCGTTGCGATAAACCCAACGCTCGCGGTCGCGATACCTATGTACGCCATCATTTTCGCGGGTGGCACCGCGCTCACGGTGTCCCTGAACGCGTCGGTCGCGGAAATGGCGCCAGTGGACCGGCGCGCCGTGGTGCTCAGTCGCTATGCGACATGGGCCGACATCGGCTCGGGCTCAGGGGCGGCAATAGGACTACCGCTAGTCGCCGGCACAGGGTTCGGATTGGCCTATGGCCTAGGTGCGGCGCTCATGACGCTGGCCGGGCTGACCTACTGGGCGGTGTTCGTCAGGCGCTAACCAGCGAGTCGTCAGCCACCGTCGAGTGGTGCGTAGGTGGCTTCGCGAATGCCATCGCTACGAATGCGAGCGCAAACACGCCAGCGAAGATCGCGAAGGCGAGTTCGTAGTCGCCGGTGATGTCACGGATGGCGCCCGCGAGCGTGGGGCCAACGGGGCCGATGAACGCGATGATAGGCGCGGTAGCCCCCCGGATCGACCCGGTGGATCGACGACCGAAATAGTTGGGTATGAGCAACCGGAAGCCCAGCGTCCAAGCACCAGCGGCAGTGCCGAAGACGACGCCGAACGCAACCGCTCCAAGATAAGTGGTGGCGTTCATGATGAGGAACATGGACGCACAGTAGAGCGTTGCCGAGGCCATCATCACGTATCTGATGTGCAACCGGTCTATCAGCCACCCCCAGGGAAACGTCGAGATCGCCGATGTCATGGCGAAGACGAAGACGATGGTTGCGGACGCCGCGAACGAGATCCCCTTCTCTTGGAAGCTCGCGGCGGCGTGAAGGTTGGTGGCCGTCTGCGCGAAGCTGATGGTCGCCATCGTGACCACGATGAGCCAGAACGCCCGCGTGCGAAACGCCTCGCGGACGGTCCACGGCGTGTTGTCGACGGCCGCGCGAGCCACTTCGCGAGCGCTTGGAGGCTCTGACCGATACCCGTCAGGAGAGGCGCCGTCAGGGAGCATGCCGTAGTCCTCAGGGCGGCGACGGAGGAAGAGGAACGCTGGCAGCGCAGCAAGCAACAGCGTGCTGATGGACAGCGCCACGTAGGCCGACCGCCAACTCAACCCGAGGATGAGCGGCAGCAACATCAGCGGCACGACGGCCTGACCGAACCGCTGGCCGAACGCCCCCATAGCGGCGGCGCGGCCACGCTTCTGGATGAACCAGTTTGCGACGGCAACCGTGGCACCGAGCTGGACGCCCGCGATGGACACGGCCCGGGCCAAGCCGAAGAAGATCCACATATGCCACGGCGCTTGCATAATCGCGAGGCCAAGCAGCATGGCCGCGATGAACATGGCGGCCAGAGTGGCAACCATGCGCGCGCCATGGCGGTCGAGGAAGCGGCCGATGGCCGTGGTGAACATGGAGCCCAGGAAGCTGCCGATGGTGAATGCGAACGCGATCTCCGTTCGGTTCCATCCCATGTCATCGCCGATCGGCTTAACGAAAACGCTCAGCACCGGGCCGTACAGCTGAACGGTGGCGAATGCCATGATCATGCTGGTCGCGGCGACACCCCACCCGTAGTAGAGCGTTTTGAATGGCCATAGCAGGGCTGGGGCGGCTTGTTGAGGAGTCAGCATAAAAAGAGCAGGCGGCCTGATGGCCGCCTGCTCAGCATAACTCTATCTGCTGTCGAAATCGCGTGAGGGAGCGTCTACTCGCCGATCTTGAAGAAACGCTTGGCGTTGCCGCAGACCATCATGTTGACCTCGTCCTCCGGGACGCCCTGGAAATTGAAATCGATGACCCGGTCAGAATTCGGCCAGTCAGACTCCTGGTGGGGGAAGTCAGCCGCCCACATGAGCCGGTCGACACCCATGTGGTGGCGCAACTCGATGCCGGAGCGGTCCTGCTGGAACCCCCAGTGGAAGTGCTCTTTGATGATCTCGCTGGGCATCGCCTGCAGTGGCTTGTACCCGGTCAATTGCTCAGACCAGTGGATGTGACGGTTGTAGCGCACGTCCGCCATCTCGATGAAGAATGGCACCCAGCCGAGATAGAACTCGAGGCAACCGATCTGCAACGTGGGGAAACGGTCGAACAAGCGCGAGAGCACAAGCTGAACGACGTTGGTGCCACCGACCCGGGCGAAACGCTGCACCTGGAATGCGAGTTCCGTGTGCTTGAGCGCTTCCTCATGCTCTATGGGGTAGTCCAAGAACGCGGGCTGGCCAGGGGCGTAGAACTTGGGGTTGGGGTCGCCGGTGCGATCCAATTCCACGTGGATCAGGATCTGTATGCCTAGTTCCAGCGATGCCGCCCAGAAGCGGTCGTCGTCATCAGACGGGCGACCGCCACCGTTAGGGAACGTTGTTAGCACGGCGGAAGTCAGGCCAAGCTCTTTGCAGTGAGTGATCTCTGCGATCGCCGCGTCCACGCCCGTGGTGGGTATCGCGCCCACGGGGTAGAGGCGATCAGGGGCATAGGAGCGGTACTCCTCGCCGGTCCAGTCGTTCCAGCCCCGGAAGATGGCGTTCTGGACAACAGGGTCTTTGACCTTCGCCCAGTAGCGGGGGCCAACGACGACAGCCGGGAACAACACCTCAGCGTCGGTGTTGTCCATGTCCTGCTCTTGAATGCGCTGGGAGGGCTCGCCGGTTCCGGGTGTCTCTGCGTATTTCTGGCCGAACGGGAGCCAGAGGTCTCGACCTTTACCACCGTAGAGATCCATGGGATTCTCTCGGGGGGCCATGTCGCCGATGACCGTCGCATCGCCGCCGTTCTCAAGAACGACTGACTTCGGGCCCTGGTCGCGGTACTTCGGGTCGATCCGGTGGGTCCACCGCTCGTTGATCACTTCCAAGTGCGAGTCGGCGGAAATGCGCTTGTATTCTCTAGCCATGGGGCCTCCCTACAAAACCATTAAGGTGTAACTGGTGTGGCAAACGCTAGGGATTGTACGCGATGCGCGAAGGCCGCACAGCGGTACTCCTCGCTGGGCGAGTTGCTGGCCCATTGGCCCAATCGTATGATGATTGAAAACTCGCTCACCCCACCTAGGAGAACCATGGATTTCCATTACACCTACGCGGTTAACGCCCCTGCCGACAAGCTCTGGGAGATCGTCAAGGACATCCCGACTGTAGGCACTTGCATCCCCGGAGCGACGGATATCAAGGAAGGCGATGATGGCGCCTACACCGGTACGGTGAAGGTGCGGGTTGGCCCGATCGGACTAGGGCTGAACGGCAAGCTCAGCATCGACAGCCAGGACGCCGACGCGCGAACGATCGCGTTCACGGGCGAGGGTGCTGACCGTAAGGTTCCTGGCAACGTGCGCGTGAAGATCAGCATGGCTGTCTCGGGCGAGGGGGAGACCTCCGAGCTTGTGGTGGATTCCGAAGCCAACGTCATGGGCAAGCTCGGCGAATTCGGCCAGGGGATCATCAAGCGCAAGGCTGACGGCATCATGAAGGATTTTGGCAAGAACCTGACAAAGTTGGTTGAGGGTACCTAACGCCTGGTTCTCAACGGGGCAGTGCCCGCTGGTCTAGGTTCCGCACCGACCAACGGACGATGCCCCCCAGCGCACGAGCCCCTAGCATCGCGGTATGTGGCGGATGCTAAAGCTATCCAATCGATTCAGTCTGGCCTTCGTTAGAGACCAGCGTGGCGCTTTCTTAGCGGAGGCGCTTGCTGCCGTCAGCGTTTTCACGCTCTTGGGCACCGCTGTCATGACCAGCGTGTCGGCGACTGGTGCGGCGTCGGAGAGCATCAGGGTTTCAGCGACAGCCGATACGTTGGCGTCCAATCAGATCCAAGAAATCCTGTCGAATCCATACGTCGATCCGCCGTTCACATTCACCACCATCGCGCCACCGACCGGGTATTCGCTTACAGCCGTGGCCGAGCAGTACATTCCAGGCGACATCAACATCGCAAAGATCATCGTGACGGTCATGTATAAGGCCGAGGTGGCGGCCACGCTGGAAACCTTGCGGCTGAAGGGCGCCTGATGATGCGCCTGCGCCACTTGATCTCCAATGAACACGGCGTGACGTTGCTGGAGATGCTGATCGGCATCAGCATCCTGGTTATGGGGGTGACGATGGTCGCCTCACCCGCGACCGCAGTGCTGCGCCAGAACGGCGATTGGCGCGCAGACCTGACTGCGGTAAACAGCCTACAACTCGCTGCGGGCTGGGTGGCCAAGGACATCGTCAATACATCCGTGATATCGCTTGTGGACGCGGGAGCACCGGTGGGCACGATGACGTTGGACTGGACAGATCTCGCGAGCACGTCGCATACGGCGGTTTATGCGTTATCAGGCAGCAATCTCGTGCGCACGTTTGATGGCGCGCCGTTCGTCATCGGTCGTGGCGTAACGGTCGCGGAATTCAGTTTGGACGGCCAACTCGTGACGTTTTCCATGACCCTCAACGCGGCATCGGGCACCACAGATACCAAAACGTCTACTCACCTATTGCGGGTTTCGCCGTGAGGGCGGCGACAATCAAAGCGCTCTCGCGCCTGGTAAAGAACGAAAGCGGCAACGCGATGATCGTGGTGCTGGGATTCATGGCACTGACGATCCCAGTGGTGACGGGCGCGCTCGCTTTCTCCGCGACCGCTGCGAACAGCGCCAGGGTCGCGAGCGCGGATACCGCATCGTCATTCACCGCAGCAGGGGCCGCGGACTACGCGGTGTACAAGCTTGCTCATACTGCCGGGTTCAAGGAGACGTTGGTAGGAGGAGTCCCCTACAACGAGATTCTGCCCATCAACGGTGAGGACGCCGTCATAAGTTGGACGAAGCGTGCCGTCCCGGGTGCGACAACACCGCCGGAAGCGCCGACCGTGTTTGCGACGACCAAGATCGTTGACACCGCCATAGTTCCTGCGAACACGCCGACGACGGTGACGTACACGATTGAGGTCACGAACACTGGGCTCACGCCTGCGACGGTCGACGAGATCAGGGATGGGTTGCCGCCAAACTTCGACTACCTGAATGGGACCACCAGTGGCGCAACATCCTCTGACCCGACCACGAAGTTCTATGACTCCGGATTCGGCGGGGGGCTGTTCCGTCAGCTGGTTTGGCCTTTGGGCGTCGAACTGGCGCCGTCAGCGTCGCTGAGCATCTCTTTCGACGCTGAGGTCGACGCTCCGGATGCCTACTATTGCAACGTGGCATGGGCGAATCCAGGCGGGCAGGAAACGGGCACGGGGCCGACCGCGAAGATTCAGGTGGGCACGCCTGCTATGTCTTTGTGCGTAAACGAGGCAGTCGACGTCCGCAAAACCGTAACCCCTGAGACCGCTGCCGCCGGAGTACCAACAACCTTCACATACCGAGTCGAGTTTGAAAACCTTAGCTCGATCGATCAAGATTTCTCTTGGGTTATTGACGATCTACCAGACGGCGTCACTTTCGTGAACGGAACAGTTCAGAGTGACATCACAACAAATAATCCCTTCGCTTGGCTTGACCAGCCGCTGGTGTGGATCAAATCCTTCAACATGTACGGCTATACCATGGCCCCAGGCGAAACGCATTACATCGAGTACCAAGCGACAGGGTCACTAGCCGCAGGAAGCTACGAGAGCCAAGTGTGGATAACATTCGACTTCCTTGGAGAGTTCGCGTTTTCTTTCCCGACCGCGCGCATCTCGGTGTATGACGTTTACGACATCGCGATCGCCAACGGGCAGGCTACGTCCACGGCCCAGGTGTGGATCGGCGCTGATGGCGGCTACCAGGTCACCGAATGGGAGCAGAACCAACCCTAGGAAGGCAGCGGGCGTTACACCCGCTGCAGGTTGTAGCGGTAGCCGAAGCCGCGGACGGTCTCGAGTAGTTCGGGGCGCTTATGGTCACGCTCGAGCTTCTTGCGCAGGTAGCCCATGTAAACGCGAACGTTCTCTGGGCCGCCCTCTGAGGCGCCCCAGGCCATATCCATGAGGCGTTCTGCGCTCATGACGGCGCCGGGTTGCCTGACGAACGCGGCCAGCAGGCGAAACTCCTGCGGGGAGAGTTCGATGGCTTTGTCGCGAACGCGAACCACGTGCTTGGTGAAGTCCACGTGGAGGATGGCGTCCTGATAGACCGACTTGTCGTCGGCAGGGACGTCCTTCTGCATGCGGCGCATGATGGCGTCGATACGGGCAAGCAGTTCCGCCCGGGTGATCGGTTTGACGAGGTAGTCGTCAGCGCCGGAGCGAAGACCACGCACCTTGTCGGTGGTCTCCGATAGCGCGCTGAGCATGATCACTGGTACATCAGTGAATTCACGCATGCGCTCTAGGAAGAGCCACCCGTCCATCTCGGGCATGGATACGTCACTGATCACCAGTGCCGGTTGGCCAGCATACAGAGCTCGAAGTCCTTCCGAGCCGCTGCTGGCTGTTATCACGTCATAGCCCTCGGGCTCCAAGAAATCACGAAGCATTTCTCGGATGTCGCTGGCATCGTCCACTACGAGGATCCGTCGTTGAGTCGCAAGGCTGAGCAAACTCATACCTCCTGCCGTTGAAAGGCCCACCTATCTTCGCGCCCTCCCGTCGGCCCGCCTATTGGGTGAACCCGCACACCACCTGCATGCATTCCCTCAATTGCGCGTCCGGCGCGGGCGGTTCGTTGGTTCGCTCGCGCGTGCTTGCGCGTTCTTAAGCACTGCTGATTCTCGCTGCGACACTGGAACCACGGTACGGACTTTCGTCTGATTTCTTATGCAACTCTTAGCCGCGATTCACGCTGCTTACATCTGCCACCTCTAGAGTCAGTGGTGTAAAGCGAAACAGCCCGCACGAAGCGAGCCCAGTGCCTGGAGGTGCTGAATGACCATGACTGCTACACCGCAGACGACAAAGACCCCGTTCAGTGATTGGACGGACCCACGAGTACAGGAAGCGATGAACCGCTCGGCCAATGAGGCTCTGAGCGTGCTTCACATCAACGGAGCCTTGGTCATACGGCCCCGTCAGACGGACAAGGAGCCAGTGGAGGCCCAGCCGTTGACGGACCGTGAGAAGCAGGTGCTCGCCTTGGTTGCCGAGGGCAACTCCAACAAGGTGATCGGAGATTTCCTCAGCATCTCCGAGCGTACGGTGAAGAGCCATCTCACGTACATCATGACGAAGCTCCGCGCCTCCGACCGCACGCATGCTGTCGTCACAGCAGTGCGTCTCGGTTGGCTCGCAATCTAGTCACCCTCAGACCGGTGTCCCGGACGGGCCGATCTGGCCCGTCCCACGATAGGACGCAGTGATGACCAGCAAACTCTCGCAAGAATCCAACCAACAAGACCCGACAGCTAGCGCTGCTCACTTGATCCAGGAATTGCTCGACCGAGTGATTCGGGCATCTGAGGTCGGCAGTTCCCAGGGTGAGGCACCCCTGGGAGGCCCCCAGCTGGCGGGCACTGTTCGCAGGCTTATCGATGAGGTACGCGCCGAGTACCGGCTGCTCGCCGATCGTGAAATCGCCCATGCGCTAAAAGCAGCGTTAGGTGTGGACGTGTCCGCCGGTGCGCGACAACCTGAAATGATCGGTCGAGAATCCGAGGCCTCCAACGCTCTGGACGCTCTCGAAGCGATGATCATGGGAACAGAGCCTGACGTCCGTGGCGCTCATTATCACGGCAGTTCCGTCACCGAACTGCCGTCAGCAAACGACATGCCCATTGAGGATCAGGTTCTCGAAGAGACGTTGTACGAAGGAACGGTTCGGCTGTATGTCAACGCTGATGGGAATATGCAGCGGGTGATCCGTTTCGTGGATGACCTCGGTCAGCGACCGCAATTCCGAGTGCTTCGCATGACTGGCAATCCTCAACGGCAGGGCGCTGAGATTGACCTCGGCCTTCGCGAACCCACAGCGTTCCTTGAGTTGCTGCGTTCAATGGGCCACGCCGCTGAATCGCTAGACGCTTCGAGCGGTGGTGTACCGCAGATCACGGTTCGATTGCACGCCCTAGTCACGGCTTAGTGATCGACCCAGCGGGCGAGTGCGGCCACACGTTCGGCCCCAACAACCGCAGGCCGCAGGCAACTGAACTGAAAGGACGGGGGAATGGAAGCTGACGCTCTCGACGTAATATCTGTCGATGGAACATCGCGAACTGATCTTACTAAGCTAGGCTTTCCTTTCGAGGTTCCTTCCCTCCTGCCTGGTCGCCCTTCGTCGTTGGCCCAAATGTTGGAACATGCAGCGATGCTAACGCGCGAGCAGATCGCGCGTGCCAAAGAGGTTTCCAAGCGAGAACGGTTGGTGTTGGCTCACGCGATCGTGCGCGAGGGGCTACTGGCGGCGTGGGATCTGGCGACGATGACCGCGCTCCAGATGGGCATCCCGCTTACGGATCTACGTAGTGAACAGATCGATCCACGCGCGGTTGCGCTGCTCCCAGAGCACCTCGCCCTGCGCTACCTGGCCCTCCCCATCAAACTGATGGGGAACAGATTGACTGTTGCTCTGACCGACCCAACCGATATTCAGACCATCCAAGATCTGACGGCACGAACCGGAGGGATCATCGAGCCGGTGATCTCAACGGTCGATCAGCTCGTCGAGCAGATCGACATCTCTTACCGGTCGTCAGAGGTCGCGGAACACCAGCAAGAGCAGGACGTACCAGTACCGCTGATCGGCGGTCGTGTCACAGCTGCGACCCTCAGAAAGGCACCTCCCACCGAGGTTCTGGACATGCTGGTTCGCCAGGCGCTGTTGGACCGGGCATCCGACCTCCATATCGAGCCCACCGAATCTCAGATCAGGGTTCGGTTCCGAATCGACGGCATCCTGCACGACGTGATGGCGCTGCCATTGGAGATGCACCCTTCGATCATCTCGCGACTGAAGATCATCGCTGGCCTCAACATCGCTGAGCGGCGGCGTCCCCAGGATGGCCAGTTCAGCCTGGCGTCCGGCGACAGCACGGTCGACGTGCGCGTGGCTATCAGCGGAACGGTCACCGGCGAGATGGCGGTGATGAGGCTTCTGGAGAAGCAATTCAACCTGCGCGGGCTGGACCAGCTTGGAATGGGCGCGAATGCGGCGGGACAGTTCCGTCGATTGCTACGCCTGCCCTACGGGATCATCATCGTTTGTGGCCCGACAGGCGCAGGGAAAAGCACGACGCTGTATGCGTCGGTGCTGCAGATGGACAGGGCTGAACTAAATGTGATCTCACTGGAGGATCCGGTCGAATACCGGATCGCCAACATCAACCAGATGCAGGTCAACCCCGAGGCGGGAGTGACTTTCGCGGGGCAGTTGAGAAGCATCCTGCGACTTGACCCAGACATGATCCTGGTCGGTGAAATCCGCGATCAAGAGACAGCGTTGATCGCGACACAAGCGGCGCTCACGGGGCACTTGGTGCTGACATCGCTCCATGCCAATGACGCGGTCTCGGCGCTGCTGCGCCTGAAGGATCTTGGCGTGGCGCCCTACCTCATCTCCTCGTCGATCGCGGGCATCGTTTCGCAGCGCATGGTTCGCAAGGTGTGCCCCAGCTGCGGAGTCATGGAGCCGCGCCCACAAGCGGAGCAAGAGGCGTTCGCGGAGGAGCTACACATCCACCAAGAGCAGTTCGTATACGGCAAAGGTTGCAACACCTGCGCACACACGGGATACCAAGGCAGGACCGGGGTATACGAAGTACTGACGGTGACAGATCCCTTGCGTGATCTGTTCATGGGCGAGGCGCAACGCGAGGAGCTCCTCGCGCAGGCGGTGACCGACGGCATGGTGTCCTTGCGCACGGACGGGATGTTGAAGGTTCAAGAGGGAGTCACGACTCCCTACGAAATGATGCGCGTTCTGTTCTCGCTGGACTAACCATGGACTTCAAATACGTGGCATACACAGCAGAGCGAGGGGTCTTCAAAGACCAACTGAGCGCGCCTGACAAATCAGACGCGACAGCTGCTCTGTCATCGCTCGGGTACAGCATCCTAAAGATCGCGCAGGTTCGGCACCGGCCGAATGTCGAGGTACTGTTCCCGTCGTTCTTCAGTGCGGGCCCTAAGGATCTGACCCTGCTATCGCGGCAAATTTCGGCGATGCTGAGTTCAGGCGGCAGTCTGATGCGAGCACTGGAGCTGGCGGAGAACCAGTCCAGGAATCGCATGATGCGCCGAATCATCGTGGAGATGCGGGAAACGCTGGAAGATGGCGGTAGCTTATCGGACGCGATGGTCCGACACCCCAAAATCTTCGACAAGTTGTTCGTCAGCGTGGTGCAGGTCGGTGAGTTCACGGGGCGTCTCGGGCCATCGCTTGATCAACTCGCGGACATCTTAGAGGCAGACCAAGAGGCCAAGGCCAAGGCCATCAAGACAATGATGTACCCGATGGCGATCGTCGGTATGTCACTGATGACGCTGGGAGTGTTGATGACGGTGGCGGTGCCACCTTTGCTGCAAGTGTTCGATCAACTCGGCGCTGAGACCCCAGCGTTGACTAAGGCCGCAGTGTCCATGGTGAATTTCGTCACGGGTAACGGCCCTCAAGTGCTTATCGGAGGGGTGTTGTTCTTCGGCACGACTTCGATCCTGCGCCGCATCCCCGCGACCGCTGCAATGGTGGACGGCCTGCTCGCACGGGCGCCGCTCTACGGACCATTGACTGTGGCTGCCGACATCGCCCGCTTCTCTCGCACCATGTCCATGCTCTTAGCGGCCGGGGTATCGGCATCGGAAGCGCTGACTTTGGGCATCGGCGGGTGCAAGAACGTGATGGTCAGGCGAGCGCTCCTCGCGGGCGAGGAAAGCATGCTCAGTGGGCATGGGCTCGCGTCCGAGCTGCGCAAACACTCCGTTCTGCCTACGATGTTTATGGAACTGGTGACGATGGGGGAAGAGGGCAATCAAC
>ERZ890510.2197-NODE-2197-length-11367-cov-4.625442_pt1 | contig 11367 bp, 12 predicted proteins | sample MGYA00521265_ERZ890510 | MGnify/ENA primary metagenome ERZ890510 (study PRJEB32303, sample SAMEA104408624) | aquatic metagenome | biome: Brackish water; feature: Chemocline; material: water | place: Baltic Sea | collected 2014-10-26T21:54:00 | depth 110 m ...
GAAAGCCGATTTCGTGCCAGCGCTCCAGTTCCGGGTTCGCTGCCCAATGGAGAAACGTCGTGACATCTTCGGCCATCTGTTCGACCGACGCCTCGGTCCCGTCAGCGTACTCAACGATGCCTTCGCTGAGCGGCGCCGGCATCGCAACCTGATGGCCCGGGAAATACACGTTGTAGTTCATGCCCGGGCCCATGGTCATGTCGGCCGGCGCATCTTCATACCCCACCATCAATGCACGGATGTAATCGGGCCCATGCTCGCGGGCCTTGGTGATCAGCGAAAGATCAGGCGGCAGCGCGCCGCCATTCGCGGCACGACCAGCTTGCTCGTTCTGATACGGGGCCGGGAAAATGTCGGAAAGCGCCGCTTTGCGCGTCGTCGGATCGCCGAACGCATCGGGGTCGCCAGCAACTTCATACTCCTCAGCAAGCGCTTTCGCCTCGCCTTCGGTGAACCCGATATCAACCAGGTTACGAAACGCCACGTACTTCATGGCGTGACACGAGGCACAAACGTCTTTGTAAACCTTGTAGCCACGCTGCAAGGCCGCTCGGTCAAACGTGCCGAAAAGGCCATTGAATGACCAATCATGGGCGGGCGGCAGTGCCTCACCCTCTGCTGCGTTCACCTGGCTGGCACCAGCAACTAGAACGAGGCTTGCAACAGCCGCCATCAGAATTCCACGCAACTTACTCATTCTGCGGCCTCCGCCACGGCCGCGCCGCTTTTGAGCACCGGTTTGCTAATACTTTCCGGCAACGGTCTGGGTCGTTCGAACCATCCCACAAACGGCAGGATGATCACAAAATGGGCAAAGTAGTAGGCGGTCGCCAAGCGGCCGATCAAGAGAGACGCGCCCTCCGGATGCTGCGCCCCGACCCATCCCAAGATGATGACGTCGAGCACGAAGATCCAGAAAAAGTAGCGATAGGTGGGCCGGAACCGAGCAGAGCGCACCCGTGAGGTATCGAGCCAGGGCAGCAGGAACAGGATGGCAATTGACGCCCCAAACATGACGACCCCACCGAGCTTGTCGGGAATCGACCGCAGGATCGCGTAGAACGGCAAGAAGTACCATTCAGGCACAATGTTCGCCGGCGTCTGCAACGGATTGGCCGGCTTGAAATTGTCGGGATGCGACAAGAAGTTTGGTTCGTAAAACACTAGGAAAGCGAGGGCGATGAAGGACAGGCCAATCACCGACATGTACTTGGAGGTGTAATACGGATGGTACGGAATGGTGTCTTGCTTGCTGCGGGTAGAAATCCCAACGGGATTCGACGGCCCGTGAACATGCAGCGCCCAGACATGGAGGAGCGAGATTCCGAAGATCACGAACGGCAGCAGGTAATGCAGGCTGTAGAACCGTTGCAACGTCGGGCTATCGACAGCGAACCCGCCCCATAGCCACGTCGTAATACCGCCACCGACCCAAGGGATCGCTGAGAACAGGTTGGTAATCACCGTCGCCGCCCAGAAGCTCATTTGGCCCCACGGCAGGACGTAGCCCATAAACGCTGTCGCCATCATTACGATAAAAATGACGACGCCGATGATCCACAGCAATTCCCGCGGTGCCTTGTACGAGCCGTAGTACATGCCACGCAGAATGTGCAGATAAACCGCGGCGAAAAACAGCGATGCGGCGTTGGCGTGGACGTAACGCAACAGCCAACCGTAATTAACATTGCGCATGATCTGCTCGACCGAATCGAAGGCCATCGCCCCGTTCGGAATGTAATGCATCGCCAGGAAGATGCCTGTGGCGATCTGAATGATCAGCGCGAGAAACAGAACCGATCCGAGCGACCACCAATAGTTGAGGTTCTTCGGCGTCGGCATGTCGCGACCGATCGTCGCTTCCACCGCACTGAAAATGGGCATGCGATATTCGACCCATCGAATAAGGCGGTTGTTGTACTGGCGTGCAGGTCCTCCGGCCATCTAACGTCCCCTACCCGAGTTGGATTGTTGTATCGCTGATGAACGAATAGGGCGGCACGTCGAGATTCTTTGGTGCCGGGCCTTTGCGAATGCGTCCCGAGGTATCGTAGTGCGATCCATGACAGGGGCAGAACCAACCGCCGAAATCACCAAGACGCTCGCCGACGCGCTGCCCCTGAGGAATGCACCCCAGATGAGTGCAGATCCCGATCAACACAAGCCACTCCTTGCGCTGGACCCGGTCGGCATCGGCTTGTGGATCCTTTAGATCCCCGAGCGCAACACCCTCCGCCTCCTCAATTTTTGCCGGCGCGCGATGGTCGATAAAGACCGGTTTCTTGCGCCATAAAACAGTGATCCGCTGACCCTCCTCGATCGGCGTGAGATCAACCTCCGCGGTCGCCTCCGCCAACACGTCGCGAGACGGGTTCATTGAATTCACAAAGGGCCAAACTGCCAAGCCAGCGCCTACCGCCGATGCCGAAATTGCGGCAACGAAGATAAAGTCGCGGCGGGTTCCCTCTTCGCCCGTGTGCGGGGCCGTGGTCGCCATGTACCAACCTCGTTAAAACCAAGGATTTGTGCGCGCCTTTATTCCATCAATTCCAATTAAAGTCCACAATCAGGGGCGAGGGCGACATGTTGCCGCGGCGCAACATGTCGGCCGGTCCCAGCCAGACTCCGCTCGAAGTTGAAACCCAAATGCGCCTCGCCCTGTACCAGCCTGACATTCCGCAAAACCTAGGGACGCTTATCCGCCTCGGGGCATGCCTCGACGTTCCGCTAGATATCGTCGAGCCCTGCGGATTCCCCTTCGGCGACCGCAGTTTAAAGCGGGCGGCGATGGATTATGCGGCGGCCGCGTCCATCACCCGCCACGCTTCGTGGGCGGCATTTTGCCGCGCCCGAGGGGGTGCCCGGCTCGTATTGCTGACAACTAAAGCGACCACGCCGTATCAAGACTTTGCCTTTGAACCGGATGATTGTCTTTTAGTCGGCAGCGAAAGCAGCGGGGTACCTGAAACAGTTCACGCTGAGGCCGACCATCGCTTGTGCATTCCGATGAAACCCGGTCTGCGATCGCTCAATGTCGCCATCGCTGCCGCAATGGTCGTCGGCGAGGCCTTGCGTCAAACTCGCGCTCTGGCCGCGTATGATAGCCACTCGTTAAGGGACACCCCACATGGATGACAAACTCGAGGCCCAACGCATCGCCGCCGCGGCATGGTTCGAAACCCTGCGTGATCGGATTTGCGCTGCGTTCGAAGCGATCGAGGACGACCACGCCGGCACCAACCGCGACAAACCCGCCGGTCGCTTCGCGCGCAAGACTTGGGCCCGGCCTGGCGGCGGCGGCGGCACGATGTCGACCATGAAGGGCCGCGTCTTTGAGAAAGTCGGCGTCAACATTTCGACCGTCCACGGAACGTTCTCAGAGGAATTTCGGAAAACCATTCCCGGTGCGGAAAAGGACGGGGGATTTTGGGCGGGCGGGATTTCGCTTGTCGGGCATATGTGTTCGCCCTTGGTGCCGGCCGTGCATATGAACACACGGTTTATCACGACCAGCAAGGCTTGGTTCGGCGGCGGCGCGGACCTGACGCCAATGATTGCGAACGACGCTGATACCGAGACATTTCACGCCGCACTGCGCGGCGCGTGTGACCAGTTCGACCCGGCCTATTACGACAAATTCAAAAAATGGTGCGACGAATACTTCTTCATCAAACACCGAGACGAGCCGCGCGGCGTTGGTGGCATTTTTTACGACTATCTTGATTCCGGAAATTGGGATGACGACTTCGGCTTCACGCGCGCGGTCGGCGAAGCGTTCGAGACGGTCTACCCGAAAATCGTCCGACAGCACTTCGACGAACCCTGGACCGAGGAACAGCGCGAACACCAGCTGGTCCGGCGTGGGCGCTACGTGGAATTCAATCTTGTCTATGACCGAGGTACGCAGTTCGGCCTCAAGACCGGCGGCAATGTCGAGGCAATCCTCATGTCGCTGCCGCCCGAGGTGAAGTGGCCGTGACGAGCGCTCGACCCGACCACTGGTCAGTCGCGCGGGGCCTCCTTAGGATGGCCGTACGCACTCCTGCACCTGATGAGCCGCAATGAGATTCATCGCCGCCGTTCTCGTCGCCATCCTGGCCACCGTCTCTGCCCAAGCGGCAGAGGTTGGGGTTAAAGATTTCTATGGCCGGTGGCTCGGTGAAGGGATCGCCGAGACCGAGATCGGCGAAGATACCGAGCGCGAATTGCGCGGACTGGAAGTGATTGTCCGAGATCATCCGTCCGGGTTCCAATTGTGTTGGTCGACCATCCGCGTCACGCCCGGCCGACCCGATCGCCAGAGTTTCGCCATGATGCTGTTCGCCCCGACTGGCGAACCGGGGTCCTGGAAAGCAATCTTCTCGGCCGACGGCTCGGCGAGCCAAGGGAGTGCACGAGCCGAACTCAAAGACCAAACTCTTCGCGTCTTTAATCGCGCGGTGCGAGAGGACGGCAAGATCGAATTGCAGATCTACGAGAGAAGCTTAACCCGCGGTGGAATGGACCTGCATTTCACGCGGTTCGACGACGACCATTTGGTGCGCGTCGTTCAGGGACGACTAGAACCCGCGGCGCAAAACAGCAGCAATTCGGCATCGTGGTGTTGAGCAATTGGCCGCGAGGCCCGCGCTTCGCTAAACTCGGCGCAATAGGTGGGAGATCGAGATGACGCGTTTGAGGATTGCTTTGATCGCCGTGACGGTCGCTGCGCTACTTGGCGGCACGGCGTGGGCCCAGTCCACGGTCAACATTGCCGCGTTCTACGGCAAATGGTCTGGCAGTGCGATTTCCGAAAGCAATATCAGCATCAACTTCCAACTGACCGCGCGCGACATGGATATCGAGGTACGTCCAGCCGGCACCGGCTTCACGGTCATCTGGACGACCGTGCTGCGCCAAAGCGGCAACCCGAATGCGCCGACCGCAGAACGGCGGTCGACCGAACTTAGCTTCGAGCCGACATCGCGGCCCAACGTGTGGCGCGCGGTGGGCTCAAATGACCCGCTCATCGACGAACGCTTTGCTTGGGCCCGCCTCACCAAACAAACGCTCACGATTCATACCTTGGTGATTCGCGATGACGGCGGCTACGACATGCAGATCTACGACCGCGCGCTGAAACCGACCGGCATGGAACTAGAGTTTACGGCGTTTCGGGATGGCGAAGAGCGACGCACCGCGAAGGGGCGGTTGGTCAAGGTCGCGAATTAGACCGCCGCCGACCCGCCGGCCACTTGGCGTTCCAAATCGCGAAGTTTGCGCAAACAAGCTCTGCGATCGGCAGCAAAATCCCCGGCTATCCACCATGCTTCAACTTCATGAAGCAGATTGCCGATTTCGGGCCCTTGATCAACACCGAGATCGGCGACGTCGTCACCGCGCAAGGTAAACTTCGGTATCTCCCAAGATGCCGCCATGTTGATGTGGGGCATGAAACTGGCGGACACACCAAGCCGCGACCAGTTCAGCCACACCAGATCGGCAAACAACGCACGCCCGACACGGTAGAGACCGACGTGCATTTCGTGATCGCTCATTTCAGGGACAATCTCGAACGGCGGCGCGAGAAGTTCGGACAACCGCCGACGTTGCGCATTGGAAAGGCGCAACCGATCGGCGATCGCGATTGCCAATTTGAGGCCTGTGGCCTCCCCCGCGGCCACGGTCGTCGCCATCCGCAATAGCGCGTCCGGCGCAAGTTCGGCCGACAATTCGATTTGCAAAAGAACGTGGAGCGGCTCCAGACGGGTGGCTTCGGGCAACACTTGCTGCAAGACACCCGCCGCCGCCATCATTGATAGTGCCGTCATGGGGTCGGGCGCCGCCAGCAGTCGGAACAACTCGGTCGCCACGCGTTCGGCGGACAGCGAACGAACTTGCTCGGCCAGCGCCTCACAGGCCTCCAGCGACGCGACGTCCGGCTGCCCCTGGCCGTAATAGGCGAAGAATCGGAAAAACCGCAGGATCCGGAGCGCGTCCTCCTCAATCCGTTGCGCAGGCTCGCCGACAAAGCGCAGGCGTCCCGCTTCGAGATCCGGCAGGCCGCCGGTCGGATCGTAAATGGTACCGTCGGGATCGGCGTACAGCGCGTTGATGGTGAAGTCACGACGAGCCGCGTCGGCCTCCCAGTCGTCGGTATACTCGACCACGGCGTGCCGTCCGTCCGTTTCAATATCGCGGCGCAGGGTGGTCACCTCGAAGTGGCGATCCAGGGTCACTGCCGTTACGGTGCCATGATCAATGCCGGTCGGCACCGCTTTGATCCCAGCCGCCTCTAGCAGTGCCGTCACGCGATCTGGGGCATCCGGTGTCGCAATGTCGACATCGCGGCCTGCTAGCCCAAGCACTGCGTCGCGAACGCACCCGCCGACAAAACGGACGCCGGCGCCATCGGCGCTAAGTGCGGCCATAACGGCGACCGTCGCCGGCGCCGCCATCCAATCCGGTGGATCGATCGCAAGTGCAGGCTTCATCGTTTGTCCGGAACGACATGACCGGGCAAAATCCGGCCATCCTCGAGGCGCGGCGGCACATAGTCACCGCCGGTCCCGCGCTGCGGCTCGAGCGCCCGAAAGCCAAGCAGGGCAATGACTGTAAAGATCAGGCCCGCGCCAGTAAGCCAAAGCCATGGCGCGCCGCGCCAAGATGCATCGCGCCCGGCAAAGCGTGCGACCACGATGTAGATGGCATAACCGATGAACGGCAGTAGGAACGGCAAATACTGAAGAATCTTGCGCAACATGTTCAGCCGATCCTGTGAATCATTCGGTGGTAGAGGTTGACGAGCATGCCCGCCGTCGCCCCCCAGATAAAATACTCAGCATAGTTGATCGCATAGAAATGGCGTTCCGCGCCCTGCCACAGTCGGCTCTGCTGTTCGTGGTTGCAGGGGTCTAGCAGGAACGCCAGTGGGACCTCGAACGCGGCAGCGACCTCGAATTGATCGAGTTTGAGCTCGAAACCCGGTCGAACGTATCCCACCACCGGCGTGACATTGAACCCCGTGCGCGTTTCGTAATTGGCTAGTCGGCCGACGATTTCAATATGGGCACGGTCGATGCCAACTTCTTCAGCGGTTTCGCGTAGCGCCGTATCGTTGGGCCCGTCATCGCCGACCTCAACGCGCCCGCCAGGAAAGCTGACCTGCCCGGCATGATCCCGCAGATGGTCCGTCCGTTTTGTGAGCAACACCGTCGGCGATCCTGGATGTCCGACAATCGGCACGAGAACCGCTGCAGGGGTCAGGCTTTCGGATGGCGGGGCGTCCTCCCGCATGCCCGGATTGAGATCGTAATCGCTGCGATAGGCAGGCGGATGCGCAAGATGTTGACGCAGCAACGAGACCGATTCTTCCGGGCCGGTTGTGCATAAATCTGCGACGAGACGAACGACCGTGTCAGACATCGAGGGCCAGGCTGCCAATCGCGAAAAACACCCCTTGGCTCCAGACGCCGTATTCTCCCGCTTTCTCGGGAGCCTCTTCGGCAATGGCAGCAAGTTCGTAATAGACCGGTCGCGCGATCAGGGCATCCAAATTGTCCCGAATCCTGACATACGGCGACGGCTCTCCGGTCACCGGATCGTGAACGACTTGGATGGGGTGTTCGTCATCTACTGTTATCTCTTCGTCGACGTTGGTCCGGATACGAAGCTGCTGCCCAGGTCCATGCCCTGAACGCATCAGTTCCACGGCCACAAAAGGTGCATCGTCAACTTGAATTCTCCCCTTTTCGACGGGGGTTACGAGGTAGAATTGGCCATCGGCTTCGCGGCGCAGGACAGTGGAGAACAACTTGACCAACCTTTTCCGCCCAATTGGGGAGCCATGGTAGAACCAGGTCCCGTCGCGGGCTATGCGTATGTCAATGTCGCCACAGATCGGAGCGCCACCGTTACCAGGCGGGCGGGCGGTCCGCATCGCGGCCTCAAGTTCGCCAACGTCAGACGCCTTGTTCCGCATCAATTGTTGTCCAGTCCACTTTCAGGAGAATTGGCGTGAGTATAACTGAGCACACTCCGACCGCCACCGATGGCAGCGGCGACATCGTTCAAGAAGCGGAACGCCTAGTCGAAAGAATGGCCCAGGTACGCAGCAAGATTGGGGAGTTCATCTTCGGTCAGCAAGAGGTCGTGGATCAAACGCTGATCACCTTGTTGGCCGGCGGCCATGCTCTCTTGATCGGCGTTCCGGGCTTGGCCAAGACCAAACTGGTCGAAACCCTCGGCACAGTCATGGGACTGGAAGATAAGCGGGTTCAATTCACGCCGGACTTGATGCCCGCCGATATCATCGGGTCGGAAGTTCTTGAAGAATCCGAGTCCGGCCAGCGTGCGTTTCGCTTTATTCCGGGCCCAGTGTTTTGCCAGCTGCTGATGGCCGACGAAATCAACCGCGCCAGCCCGCGCACCCAGTCGGCGTTGCTGCAGGCAATGCAAGAACAGCAGGTTTCGGTTGCCGGAACGCGCCACGCGCTGCCGCGTCCGTTCCACGTGTTGGCAACCCAAAACCCGATCGAGCAAGAAGGCACTTATCCGTTGCCGGAAGCGCAGCTCGACCGCTTTCTCATGCAGGTGGATGTAGACTACCCGGACCTCGATGCCGAACGCCGCATGCTGATGGCGACCACCGGTGCCGCCGAGGGCGTGCCGACTGCGGTTATGAATGCCGAAGAACTTTTAGCGGCACAGCGTCTCGTTCGCCGCATCCCGGTGGGCGAGAGCGTCGTCGAGGCGATCCTCGGTTTGGTCCGAGCCGGTCGGCCGGAAAGTTCGGAACTCCCCGAAGTACGCGAAGCCGTCGCGTGGGGCCCCGGGCCTCGTGCCAGCCAGGCGCTAATGCTGACCGTGCGGGTGAAAGCGCTTCTCGACGGTCGCCTCTCACCCAGCGTGGACGATGTCGTCGAACTGGCCGGACCAACCTTGCGTCACCGGATGGCGCTAAATTTCGCCGCCCGGGCCGAGGGCGTGACATTGCCCGGACTGATCGACCGCCTCTGCGAGCCCTATCGTTAATCCGACTATGGCCGATCAAGCGACAACCGGTAACGGCCAGGGCCGCGCGCGCATCGTGCGCGAGCGCGCGGAGCTTCTCGCGTCGACATTGCCGCCCATGCTCATTGAGGCGGATCGCGTCGCATCGACGGTCGCGCAAGGTGTCCATGGCCGACGCCGCGTCGGTCAGGGCGAAACCTTTTGGCAATTTAGGCGCTACCGACCGGGCGACCCGGCGAGCCGCATCGACTGGCGACGATCAGCGAAATCGCACCGCACCTATGTCAGGGAAGCCGAATGGGAGGCGGCCCAGAGCGTCTGGCTGTGGCGCGACAATTCGGCCTCGATGCGGTACCGGTCGCACAAGTCGCTCGACACCAAGGCCGACCGCGCCACCGTACTTCTCTTGGCATCGGCGTCGTTGCTGATGCAAGGCGGCGAGCATGTTGCGCTTCTCGGTATCGACCGCTTCGCTCGCTCGGGGCGGGCCACGCTGGCAGAGATGGCCGTGACCTTGTCCCGCGACGATGAGGCCGCAGCAAGTTTGCCGAAGGCAGAACGCATGCCACGTCACGCCGAGTTGATTCTGATCAGCGATTTTCTCGCGCCCTTCGAGGAAACCGAGGCGCTGGTAAAGCGGTTCGCTGCGAACGGTGTGACGGGCCACCTCCTCCAGGTCCTCGACCCGGCTGAGGAGGAACTGCCGTTCAGCGGCCGAACTCTCTTTGAAGGTCTGGAAAAGGAAGGCGCGCTCACGGTCGGGAAAGCCGAAGCGCTCCGTGGCGATTACCAAGCGCGCCTGGCCGCCTTACGGGACAGCCTCGCCGATCTAACGCGGCGGACCGGATGGTCATTGAATTTCCACCGCACCGATCATTCGGCGCAGCAGGCGCTGCTGCCTCTCTATGCGGCTTTCAGCCGCGGTAATCTTTGGTAGGCGGGCGCAGGCATGCTGAACATCGGTAGCCTCGGCGTCATCGCTCCATGGATGCTGTTGGGGCTGCTCGTCCTACCGGTCATCTGGTGGTTGCTGCGGGTCACGCCGCCGTCACCGCGGCGCGTCCAGTTTCCGGCCATTCGCTTGTTGTTGGGCCTCAAGCAAACCGAAGAAAGCTCATCCCGCACCCCGTGGTGGCTTTTGGCCCTGCGCTTGCTCACCGCAGCCCTCATCATCATTGCGCTGGCTGAGCCGATACTGAACCCAGGCTCGCAGCTGCGCGGCGACGGACCGCTGCTGGTGGTGATCGACGATGATTGGGCCGCGGCGACAAATTGGGAGGACCGCATCGTCACGGTGCAGGATATTCTCGACCAGGCCGGGCGCGAGCGCCGGCCAGTTGCCATTCTGACCACTGCCCCGCATGCCGATGGCTCCAAGCCGCGCATATCAAGTCTGATGCCGGCTGACGAGGCCAGCCAGCTGATGGATGGCATCGCGCCAAAACCGTGGAAGGCCGATCACCGCGCGGCCTTGGAGGCGCTCATCGACCTGCCGTTTCAGCTGCCGGCTGAGGTCGTCTGGCTGAGCAATGGCATCGGGGAAACCGAGAACACGGTGACCCAGGATCTCGCTGAGCGGATGTCCATCATCGGTCCCCTGACCGTCATCACCGATGAGCCGTCGCAAGCGACTGTCATCCTCGATCCGCCCGACGGTCTGGGCGCCGTCTTGAACGTGCAGGTCCGGCGGGCGACTGGATCGACCAGCGACCCAGCCGCACGGTTTTGGGTGCGGGCATCGGGCGACCAAGGGCAGCTGCTCCACCGGGTGCCTGCCGACTTGGCGTCCGGCGACGTTCGCGGCATCGCCGAATTCGATTTACCCGCCGAGACGCGCAACAAAATCGCCCGTCTCGACATTGAAGGCCAACGGTCAGCCGCAAGCCTGGTTCTTCTCGACGAACGCTGGCGGCGGCGACCCGTCGGCTTGGTGTCGGGCGGGGCCATCGAATCGCAGCAACCCCTGTTGTCCGATGTGTTCTACCTCGACCGCGCGCTGGAGCCGTTCAGCGAAGTGCAGCGCGCCACGCTCGGCGATCTTCTGGATGGTCGTTTTGCAGTCGTCGCGCTGGCCGACATTGGACAGGTCGTCGCCGCAGACCGGCCCGCCTTGGAAAACTGGCTCGAAGGTGGCGGCGTCCTGGTCCGGTTCGCCGGCCCCAAACTCGCGGAAGGTGCCGACGACTTGTTGCCGGTTCGATTGCGTAGCGGCACCCGTCTCCTGGGCGGTGCGCTGACGTGGTCTACACCGGCACGGTTGGGTGTCTTCCCAGACGAAAGTCCGTTCGCCGGTCTCAAACCGCCCGCGGATTTGCGTGTCCTACATCAGGTGTTGGCCGAACCGGACCTCGATCTGTCAGCCAAGACCTGGGCCCG
>ERZ890510.2199-NODE-2199-length-11351-cov-5.464235_pt1 | contig 11351 bp, 10 predicted proteins | sample MGYA00521265_ERZ890510 | MGnify/ENA primary metagenome ERZ890510 (study PRJEB32303, sample SAMEA104408624) | aquatic metagenome | biome: Brackish water; feature: Chemocline; material: water | place: Baltic Sea | collected 2014-10-26T21:54:00 | depth 110 m ...
GCAAAGCACGTCTAATGGAACATCAACACAAAATTAGCTCACAGCGCCTCAGAGAAAAAATAGGCACCAAACAAACCATACTAATCGATGAAATGTGCGCTGACAATGTGGCGATTGGTAGAACCAAATACGATGCCCCAGAGATTGATGGGAAGGTCATTATTCGTAACGCCCCGCGACTTGAATCTGGCGATATTGTTAAAGCCATCATTACAGACTCTGATGATCACGATCTTTTTGCGCGCGCTTAAACCTAAAGAGTGCTCGGTCGATTAATTGAACAATTTATAGCTAAAATCTATATCCGTGTTGTCGCCTTTTGGCTTGCGCTCAAAGCTAAGCAACTACCAGCAGCAGCAATAATTTTAACGGTACTGATGGTTTCATACGCGCTTGCACCCATCGATCTAATTCCAGACTTTATTCCCATCATTGGCTACTTAGATGAACTTGTCATCATTCCTGCCTTACTCTACTTGATTAATCTGATAACAAAAAAAAGCATTACGGAAAAGTATATGGATATCGCCATTCACCATATAAAAAATCAGAGCAAACCTACCTTTACTTTAGGGGCCATTATTGTGGTTTTAAGTTGGATTTTAATCGGGATTATCGTGGCTTTCTTAATGGAATAATTCATCAAGTCAATTTAAGAAATGATGTGACTTCACTCAGATCTTGAGTCCGCTTCATAGGTGGTAAACTTTTCCAGATTTTCTTCCCATAAGGCTTAGACAATAATCTAGGGTCACAAATGATGAGCACCCCCAAATCTGTCTCATCCCGAATTAAACGACCGGCTCCCTGCTTCAAAGAAATAACCGTCTCTGGAACTTGATAGTCCATAAATGGGTTTCCCCCTAGACTACGCAAGTAGTTAATCCGACCAGCTGTTACCGGATCATCAGGAACAGAAAATGGTAGCTTATCGATAATCACAAGGACTAAACCCTCACCACGAACATCAACACCCTCCCAAAACGAATGACTTCCCAGTAATACGGCGTGTTTCAGAGTTTTAAAACGATTTAAAAGCTCAAACTTAGACCCATCGCCTTGGAGAAGCAACGGTATGTCAATACCACGCTCAGTTAAGCATTTTGATAACTGATCGCGAGCGGCACGCATCGCTGCCAAGCTTGTAAAAAGCATCATACAACGTCCATTTGCAGCGATAATTGCTTCGAGACTCTCCTCAACAACTCGGGTACCATAAGATGGGTGTGACGGCTCTGGCATGTTTTGTGGGACATACAACATACTGTTCTTTGGATAGTCAAAAGGGCTTTCCCAACTAAGGAATTCTGCTTCTTCAAGACCCAACTGATGGGTAAAATAAGAGGCATCCCCTGACACAGAAAGCGTTGCCGAAGTGAATACCCAGCTGCGCTCTATATCGCTCACAACAGACCTAAATGCCTCTGAAACATTAATAGGCGTTAGGTGCATCCGCACCGATTGAATGTTTGCGTCGAACCAACGAATCACGCTATGGTCCTCATTTTTACTCCACGTTCTCAGAAACGAATCAACCTCCAGTAAACGCTCTCGACACCTTTGGAGCTCAAGATTAACAGTTGTAACTTGAATAATGGCCTCAGCCAATTCAGTGCCAATGCTCGATAGCGAACTCGCTGCTTCTAACGCATTGGAAAACTTACCTTGATCTCTAAGGTCATATCTCCCCTTCGCCCCTTCGAATGACAGTCTTAGATCTCGTATTCCTTTTTCGAAACAATCAATCATGTCATCTATGGCTACTACGCTGTCCTCCAAAATAACGTATCCATACCTAAGGTCCCGAAGAAGCTCGTTGAGTTGACTGGTGCTAACACTCGAACCAAAGAATTGAGTCGCGACATCAGCAACCTGATGAGCTTCGTCAAAAATGACAACATCACACTCTGGTAACAACTCACCGAATCCATCTTGCTTGAGCGCTAGGTCTGCAAAAAACAAGTGATGGTTAACCACAACAACCTCGGCAGACAGCGCTTTTTTTCGAGCTTTTAGAACAAAGCACTTACTGATATGAGGACAGTCAGATCCAAGGCAACTATCTCGAGTAGACACGACCCCTGATTGGACCCTGAGACTTTCTTCTGGGATATTGACTTCGGAAATGTCTCCCGATTCAGAGCTATCGAGCATACGCTCGAACATATTAAACAGCTCAACCTCTCGGAGGCTAGAAAAAGAACGTTCGGCCTTAGTTCTCTCAATTTGGTGGTGACAAAGGTAATTAGCTCTACCCTTTAGCTTCGCAACTGTTAACGGGATTTTTAATGCACTCCGAACCACTTGAATATCTTGGTCAAAGAGTTGGTCCTGAAGGGTTTTTGTACCAGTCGCAATGATGATTTTACGTCCGTAATAAAATGCTGGGATCAAATAAGCAAACGTCTTCCCTGTCCCCGTGCCCGCTTCGCAAACTATAGGCGTCTTTTGGCTAATCGCTCGCCCGATAGCCTTAGCCATTTCAGCCTGCTCGATCCGCATTTTATAACCATCAACCACTTCAGAGAGCAACCCATTTGAGCCGAACGCGCGCTCAATATCCTCCTCAATACTCAAATTAGTCCACTTTCAATCAGTTTTATTTAAAGGGTCTACAATTATCCTTGGATTTAACATTCAATGCCCGACGTCAATCATTCATCTGAATTAAGAGAGATAGATTCAACTGACCATGATACGAGCTAACAACCAACCTTAGACGGAAATTCAAAAAATGAGACCTGTTGGAATTAGATTGCTAACTACAGTAAATATCTTAGCAACCTTGTGCTTACTGATAATTGCAATTGGTTTAACCGGAGGAAAATTATTCCTCTACTTGTGCGTAGCCGTGCTCCATTTACTATTTGCACTTGGTATTTTTATGCAGTTGCGTTGGGCCTACGTACTCACTATTATTTATGCGCTCTTTCAAGCAGTTGGAATGAGTCTGTGGTGCCTGATTGGGACATTAACCTTAATGGAAGACTCAATAACTCAAGACAAAATAAATTTTTTTATCCTATCATCCATTGTAGTTCCATTTTTAATTTGGACTATGCTCTATCTTCTAAAAAGATTAAAAACAGATACTTTTAAATAACGCGTTTAATTATTCCGGTCGATAGCCGTCACACCAGGCAGAACTGTAGGATCAAGTGAAGATCCTGGTGTACTCCCAGTATCTTGCCTAGGCATATTCGTCAACTCGACCTTTTCAATACGATTAAACCGTTTCGTTATTTTATCGCTACTAACACGAACTTCCTCAACATCTTTGTGTGCAAGTCGAATATGATCTGCGAGTTTTCGCATTCGATCATCAAATCGATTAAAATCATGACTTAAATGTCGCAACTCTTCCTTAATGATGTGAATTTGCTCTCTTGTTGCAATATCCTTCATCACAGCCCGTGCAGTATTCAAAACGGCCATTAACGTCGTAGGCGAGACAATCCAAACCTTCTTCTGCATTGCGTACTCGACGACTTCGTTGTGATACGCGTGGATTTCTGCAAAAACAGCTTCCGCAGGAATAAACATCACAGCACCATCACTGGTTTCGCCATCTATGATGTATTTATCGGATATTGCGTCAACGTGTTTTTTAATATCTACCCTAAAAGCTTTTTGTGCTACCCCTCTATCCGCCTGGGAAACATCTTGGCCGAACATCCGATGATAATTCTCAAGCGGAAACTTAGAATCGACCGATACATTACCCGTTGGATCTGGAAGCCTTAAAACACAGTCAACCCGATTACCATTGGAATAGGTGAATTGAAAGTCATACGAGGAAGGTGCCAACATATTTCTGACAAGATTTTCCAACTGCACCTCACCAAAAGCTCCACGCGACCTCTTATCACCAAGCAACTCTTGAAGCCCTATGACATTAGTTGTGAGCCCATCTATTTTCTTCTGAGCCTCATCGATGGTCGCTAAGCGTTCCATCACGCTCACGAATGTCTCGTTTGTCTTCTTAAATCCTTCCTCCAGCCGCTCATTGACTTTTCCAGATATTTGCTCTAAACGATTATCCGTAACCTTACCAAGCTGCTCCATTGACTCCTGAAGTTGGGTCGATGCCGCTTTCAACGTAGATTGAATGATCTCTCGCTCCGCTCGGCTTTGTTCAGAGAGTTTCTCTAGCACACGAGCAATAACTTCCGACCGGATTAAATCAAGTTTGGCTTGCACGTCATTACGCATTTCACTTATAGTCGCCAGCGTTTTCTCTTTCCCTATAGCCTGTTCTTCGATCAACCTAACCTGGAACGATCCGGCACTACTACGCAGTTGATTCAACTCATTAGACAGGGAAGAACGAAGGTTTTCATTGAGTGTTGATTGATTTCTAAGGAGTCGATCGGCGAGAGCATTTAGCATTTCACTATTTTCTCTTGAATGCGCCAGTGAGAGGTTCTCTAAGGTGTTTTTTATTCTTTTTGGCAAGCGCAAAACAAGCACCAAAACGAGCACACATAGGACCATGACCAACATCATGAATCCTATCATCACTTGAGGACTGTCAAACCATGAATTCATAGAAGCAGTATAGCCCATATCCATAGGGCTTAGCGTGAATCATAAAGGCAAAGACTACTGCCAAATTGCGCTATGCTGCTTTTGGAGCACGAGCATCTCGGCGACGCTCATGTTCCTTTAGACCCTTTTTTCGAAGCCGAATTGATTTAGGAGTAATTTCAACAAGCTCGTCATCTGCGATAAATTCGACTGCTCGCTCAAGTGTCAACTGTATTGGCGGGGTAAGTCGGACAGCCTCGTCAGTGCCCGAAGAACGAACGTTAGTTAATTGTTTTTGCCGTATAGGATTCACACTAAGGTCATTATCCCTAGAATGGATCCCGATAATCATACCCTCGTATAACTCATCACCAGGAGACACGAACATCCGCCCACGCTCTTGCAACTTCCATAAGGCATAAGCAACTGCTGGGCCACTATCCTGACTGACTAAAACACCATTTCGACGATCATCAATATCACCCTTCACTACATCGTAGGAGTCAAAAATATGACTCGCCACTCCAGTTCCTCGAGTAAGCGTCAGAAACTCACTCTGAAACCCAATCAATCCCCGAGCCGGAACGCGATACTCAAGCCGAACTCGACCTTTGCCATCAGACATCATATCCTGCAACTCACCACGTCTAACGCCCAGCTCCTCCATCACCGCACCCTGGTTTTCTTCCTCGACGTCAATCGTTAAAGTTTCAAACGGTTCATGACGTACGCCATCGATCTCTTTAAAAACAACACGAGGCCTACCAACAGCGAGCTCATATCCCTCTCGACGCATAGTTTCCAACAGAATCGTTAAATGCAACTCTCCACGGCCCGACACGACGAAAGTATCCGCGTCTGATGTGAATTCAACTTTGAGGGCTACATTCGACTGCAACTCACGATTAAGTCGATCACGAATTTGCCTGCTCGTAACAAACTTACCTTCTCTACCCGCTAGAGGCGACGTATTGACTACAAAATTCATAGTTAACGTAGGTTCATCTACAATTAACAATGGCAGTGCGTCTGGAGATCCTACTTCACAAATCGTCTGACCAATAGTGATGTCTTCGATTCCATTAATCAAAACAATATTTCCAGCTTCAGCTTCTTCGACCACATCCTTTTCAAGCCCAGAAAACACAAGCACTTGATTAATTTTACGAGTACTCGTTTCGCCGTCTGGACCTGACACCATCAAAACTTGTTGGCCAGATCGAACACGACCTCGATTGATCCTCCCAATACCGATTCGTCCAACAAAGCTGGAATAGTCCAAAGAACAAATTTGAAGCTGCAACGGGCCATCGGGATCCACGTCACGCACAGGGACATGTTCTAATATCGTTTCAAATAACGGCACCAAACTATCGGTTTTAACATCGGCATCTAAAGTAGCCCAACCTTCGAGGGCAGACGAAAACACAACAGGAAAATCTAATTGTTCTTCAGTCGCACCAAGTTTATCGAACAAATCGAATGTCTGATTAATTACCCAACTTGGCCGCGCTCCTGGACGATCGATTTTATTAACGACAACAATCGGTTTAAGGCCAAGCGACAATGCTTTTTTGGTGACAAAACGGGTCTGAGGCATAGGACCATCGACCGCGTCGACAAGCAGTAATACGCAATCAACCATCGCTAATACACGCTCTACTTCACCACCAAAGTCAGCGTGTCCCGGTGTGTCGACAATATTAATGTGTGTATCGCGATAACTGATTGCACAGTTCTTAGACAGAATTGTAATACCGCGTTCTTTCTCCAAATCGTTGGAATCCATCACACGCTCTGAAATCTGCTTATGCGCCGCAAACGTACCGGACTGCTTAAGCAACTGATCAACTAGCGTGGTTTTTCCGTGATCTACGTGAGCGACAATTGCAATATTACGAATGCTGTTCTTCATCATTAATTTTATTATTCTAATTTAAGTGTGGGGGGACTTAATGAAGCAATCTCGGAGGACTGAAACTAACGCCCAGAGTTACGAGTTACCGTTTCGGCGCCGGATTTTAACACAGTTTTTGTGTTAAATACGTGGCATCGCTATTAGGGGAGGACCTCAATACACAAAGGCTCTGCAATAACACGGCCTATTCGAGCTGCGCTCGAAAAACCGTCTTGACGGAACATCGTAAGAACTTCGTCTTCGATAGAGGCCGCACAAGTAACTAATAAGCCGCCACTTGTTTGAGGATCGGTCAACAGATTAAGGTCACAGGTATCCATTCCGTCAAAATAGCGCACATAATCTGAATAACTCGACCAATTCCTGGCTGAGGCACCTGTAACTACCCCCTCTCGAGAAAAATGTCGAGCCGCCTCAAGAAGCGGAATCGAAGCAAAGCTGACCTCGGCTCCAACAGCCGAACCCACAATGATTTCTTTTAAATGGCCAAGCAATCCAAAACCTGTTACATCAGTTACCGCGTGAACCAGAGGCATTTCTGCGAATGAAGCGCCAGTCTTATTCATCTGAGTCGTCAAGAAAACCATCTCTCGGTAAACATCCTCCGTCAAAAGATTTTTTTTCAGCGCCGCAGACAAAATGCCAATACCAAGGGGCTTCCCAAGAATAATGCTATCACCCTCCTTGGCACCCGAATTTCTCTTCACCTTAGCTGGATCTACCTTACCAATGACAACAAGGCCATAGATGGGTTCAGGACTGTCAATTGAATGTCCACCCGCAATCGGCACCCCTACAGCTGCGCAGACCGAGCGACCGCCTTGCAATATTGATGAAATTATCTCTGGGGAAAGCTTGTCAATTGGCATACCTACAATACTGAGCGCAAAAAGCGGAATAGCCCCCATCGCGTAAACATCAGAAAAAGCATTCGTTGCAGCAATTTGCCCGAAGGTGAAGGGATCATCAACAACAGGTGTAAAAAAATCCGTGGTTGCAACAATGGCTGTTTCATCATTGATTTTATAGACAGCCGCGTCATCAGACTGATCAAAACCGACCAGCAGATTGATATCTGAAATAGGTTGTAAGTCTGCCAAAATCTTTTTAAGAAGATCAGGAGCGATTTTGCAACCGCACCCTCCACCATGTGCATATTCAGTTAATTTCAAGAGGATTCTCCATCAGCATAATCGTGCGACAATAAAGCTCTTGCCGTATAAGTCTAAGAATGTAATTTACTTTAATTAAAGCGAATTTATCGCACGGTTTAATATAACGATTATTCAAGCTAAATTGTCTCATGAAGCGCGACCTAATTGACAGCTCTGATTTAACCGCGAAGGATGACGTCATCGATGTCAGATCCCCTAGCGAATACAATTTAGACCATATTCCTGGTGCCATTAATTTGCCAGTCTTGAATGACGCCGAGAGGCAACTGGTTGGATGGACATATAAAAATGAATCCGCATTTAAAGCTAAAAAAATTGGCGCCTCTTTAGTCGCTAAAAATATCGCGCAGTATATTGATACGACACTCGCTCAGAAACCTGAAAATTGGTCTCCCGTGATCTATTGCTGGAGGGGCGGGAAACGAAGTGGATCTATGTCTTTGATTTTTCGTAATATAGGCTGGAGATCGCGCCAATTATCTGGTGGGTATAAAACTTTTAGACGCCATGTGATCACGGATATAAGCACCCTAGCTCCAGCCTTTAACTATATTGTCATTTGTGGTTTAACGGGAACTGCGAAAACAGATTTAATTGAAGCAATTCGAAGTGAAGGTGGTCAAACCCTAAACCTCGAAGCGCTTGCAAACCATCGCGGATCATTATTAGGCTACGATCCGCATTCAGCGCAACCGAGTCAGAAGAAATTCGAAACGCAGATTTGGCATCAGCTAAAACAATTTGATGTGACTCAACCTGTTTTTATAGAGTCTGAAAGCAAAAAGATCGGTAACTTAAGGCTGCCAGAGGCGTTAATTGATAATGTCCGTCAAGGTGTTTGCATTAACATCCGAGTCAACTTGGTTACTCGAACCAAATATCTCAAAGAAACTTACGAACACTTAATTAAAAATCCATCATCACTAACCAATCAACTTGAAAAACTTAGATCGAGGCACGGAAATCGCATTATCGATTACTGGTTAGATTTAATCTCAAGCAACAAATGGGATGACTTAATTCAAGATTTGTTGGAAATACATTACGATCCCTCTTACACCAAATCAATGAATACAAACTTCAAAAATATGTCTCAAGCGAAGTGCTACTCATTAGATGCCATCTTGCCTGATACGGTATTATCGTTAGCAAATAAAATCCTCTCAGACTGCTCAATAAATTAAAAATATAAAAAATAAGGAAAAAAATGACATCTACCATTGTCGGATTAAAAATTCCAGATTTCTCTGCTCCTATGACCTCAGATAAAACATTCAACCTCTCAGAGCATCTAGGTAAGCACGTAATAATTTATTTTTATCCTAAAGACAGTACACCAGGATGCACTAACGAGAGTATCCAATTCAACGAAATGCAACAGTCCTTCATCAAGAAAAACTGTTTAATCTTTGGTGTGTCAAGAGATAGCATTAAGTCTCACGAAAATTTCAGATCAAAATATGATTTCAAATTTGATTTAATCTCGGATATCAACGAAGAAGTTTGCCGAATGTTCGATGTAATAAAAATGAAGAATATGTATGGCAAACAGGTTCGCGGTATAGAACGAAGTACTTTTTTGATCAGTCCAGACGGCGTTCTACAGCAAGAGTGGAGAAAAGTTAAGGTCCCCGGTCACGCTCAGGAAGTCTTAGACAGCATATAAAGGATGTACGTAACGGATCAGTTTTCTTAGAACAAAAAATAGGTTAATAATTATTCGGATTAGCAAAATTTGAAAATTTTGTATGTTTTCCGTTCCAAGTCAACATGACCGTACCGGTAGGGCCATTACGCTGTTTACCGATAATAATCTCAGCCTTATTTTTGTCTAACGTATCTGGGTTATATACTTCATCTCGATATATGAAAAGGATGGTATCCGCGTCTTGCTCAATCGCCCCTGATTCTCTTAAATCGGACATTACTGGACGCTTATTGGGACGCTGCTCTAAAGATCGATTTAATTGAGATAAAGCCATCACTGGAACATTAAGCTCTTTAGCTAAACCCTTTAATGAGCGGGAAATTTCAGAAATTTCAGTTGCTCTGTTTTCACCCTGTCTACTCGAAGACATTAACTGAAGATAATCGATCACTATAAGTCCTAACTGGCCATATTGTCTGTGCAAACGACGGGCTCGCGCTCTCAATTCCAACGAGTTAAGTCCCGGGGTTTCGTCAATATGTATTGGCGCTTCACTCAATCGACCCACAGCGTTAGTTAGTTTCCTCCAATCATCCTCCGCTAATTGTCCCGTTCGTAAATCATGCGCATTAATTTTCCCTAAGGAGCTCAAGAGACGCATTGCCAGCTGCCCCGCGCCCATTTCCATTGAAAAAATTCCAATGGGTAATCCCGCATCCAGAGTTACGTGTTGCGCAATATTTAATGCTAGTGCGGTTTTACCCATAGAGGGTCGCCCCGCAACAATAACCAAATCACCAGCCTGGAAACCAGAAGTCATACGGTCAAGATCCACAAACCCAGTAGGGACACCCGTCACATCAGAAGGGTTATCGCGGTTATAAAGCATGTCGATGCGCTCTACTACCTGAGTCAATATAGGCTGTATATCTTGAAAGCCTTGACGTGTCCTAGATCCTTCTTCAGAGATTGAAAATATCTTTGACTCAGCCTCATCTAGTAATTGAGCTGCTTCCTGACCCATTGGGTTATATGCTGAATCAGCAATCTTTGCGGCTGTATCAGCTAATTTTCTCAGTATTGAACGCTCCCGAACGATCTCGGCATATCGCCTAATATTCGCAACGGAGGGTGTATTTTGCGCTAAGGCCCCTAAGTAGGATAACCCTCCTACTTGATCAAGCTCCTTGGTATTTTCTAAACTCTCAGCAACTGTAATTGCATCTGCAGGTTTGTTAGCGCCGATGAGCCGGGATATATGTTGATAAATAACTTTATGGTCCGGACGATAAAGATCCGATTCATTTATGAAGTCAGCCACGCGGTCCCACGCGGTGTTGTCGAGCAACAAACCACCTAAGACCGACTGTTCCGCCTCAATTGAATGGGGCGGAACCTTAATAGACAATATTTCTTGATCAGACATACATCAGATGTGCTCTTATGAGATCGACTCGATTGCTATAGTAGAGCATACCATTCTCGCCAACAATGAAACGAATAAATAAAGCCAAAAATGCCAGTAACAGGCTTATATAAACCTTGTTACAAAAAAAAACCACGTGATAACACGTGGTTTTTTTACTTACCGCTTAGGTCTACTGCTCAGGTGTAACAGTTGCCGTAATTGTCGCCACCACATCAGCATGCAGGCTAATCAAGATTGCGAACTCACCAATTTTCTTCAAAGCTCCAGTCGGCATCTGAATTTGATTCTTGTTAATTTCAAACCCCTGGGCATTCAAACCATCTGCGATATCGTGATGTGTCACAGATCCAAAAAGACGACCATCCACACCAGCTTTTTGAGCAATTTTAATCACTGCCCCATTAACTTTTTCATATTTGGCTTGCGCGTCCGAAAGAATTTGTGCCTGTTGAGCCTCTAATTCAGATCGCTTCTGATCAAATACCGCTAGGTTTTCTTTGGTGGCTCGTTGCGCCTTACCTTGAGGTATCAAGTAATTGCGAGCATAACCTTCCTTAACGGTTACGAGATCTCCTAAACGACCGAGATTTACGACTTGTTCTAAAAGAATAATTTCCATTGGTCAATTCCGTCAAAAATTAATGGGCGTCTGAG
>ERZ890510.2200-NODE-2200-length-11349-cov-8.410483_pt1 | contig 11349 bp, 10 predicted proteins | sample MGYA00521265_ERZ890510 | MGnify/ENA primary metagenome ERZ890510 (study PRJEB32303, sample SAMEA104408624) | aquatic metagenome | biome: Brackish water; feature: Chemocline; material: water | place: Baltic Sea | collected 2014-10-26T21:54:00 | depth 110 m ...
GTGATTCCACTTATAAAACCGGGAACACTGTCCAGACAACCGGAACCACCTCTGTCAGACATTGTTCAGTCGACGCTCCTGCCGGTGGCGAACGGTGAATCAGACCTTTCGAACAAGGGAGCCCAACTTTGGGAAGCACTCGGAATCGCCGACGAGTGGGGGTTGGCAATCTCAATGCCCGGCAAACTGGGCGGCGGCACTGGGTTGACCAACGCCGAAGCATCCACACTTGGTCTTCCAGACCTGACCCGTGTCGTTGGCTACCCTCGATCTTCTTTTGAGCTATGTGAGATGCGATTTGCTCAGATCGATGAAGGCTTGTTTGAATCAGACTTCTACGATTGGGACGGTGTCCGAATGCAGGTCGGCGACGCCATGTTCGGCCATATCTCGCACATCAACCGACACCTCGGAATGATTGAAGCTATCAAGGGCGTTCTTGGCTTGAACGGATCTGTAACAGACTAGTTCGACTAAACGGTTTCCCCAACCAGATTAGGTGGTTGGAACCGGCACGTCGGATCAGCAGCGGTCATCTGACCAGTCAGCGCATACGATCGAGATCGTGAACCTCCGCAGATCACGTTGAACGGACAAATCCCGCACTTTCCCTGAAGCTGGGTTCGATCACGAATCTTCGTGAATATCTCTGAGTTGCGATATATCTCAACAACCGAATGCCTACGTACATTGCCGGCAGACACAGGAATAAATCCGCTCGGAAAAATCTCACCAAGATGCGAGATGAAGAAAATACCTCGACCGTCGTTAGTCGGCGGACCAGGCCATGCCGACTTTATCTCGTCTGAAGTGATCGAATCCAACTCCCTGCCGCCAGCAGACATCAGACGTTTCAGTGTCATCGCCCGTCGGAACGGCTGCCCGAGCGTTGTTTTCACCCGAAAATCCCAACTAGGTTGATTCTCTAAAATCCAGCTGTAGACCTCGTCATGTTCATCAGCAGTCATGAGATCTAAATTAAGTCCACGACCTGTCGGCACGAGAAAAAACAAATCCCAAATCGCAGCACTACTGTTTTTTACAACTTCAGCGATATCAGGAAGGGCAGGTTTCGTGTTCTTAGTGATAGTCGTATTTACCTGAAACGATAGCCCGACGTCGTTTGCCGCATCGAATGCAGCCATCGTTCGATCAAACGTCCCGGTGAATCCACGAAATGCATCATGGGTTTCGGCATCAGCACCATCTAGCGAAAACGAAACTCTTCGAACACCAATATCCACGAGCTTGGCAAGCCGATCTCGCGTCACCAACGCCGTCGCCGAAGGAGAAAGCGATACAGTCAATCCTTTTCGAATTCCATACTCAGCGATCTCGAAAATATCCCGTCGCATAAACGGATCACCGCCAGACAACACCACGATCGGCAGAGTCTCAAACTCAGTGAGTTGGTCCATCACTCGCAGTGATTCATCAGTACTAAGTTCAAGAGGGTGTCGTTTTGGCTGCGCCTTCGCACGGCAATGCTCGCACTTGAGCGCACATGCTCGGGTAACTTCCCAGAAAATCACCACAGGGTTACGGTCGAGATCAGCAGAAATTATCGGCATTTCGGATCGATGGTCGACAGAAGAAACACCGGAATGCGCTGCATCTGGGTACCCATGACCATTCGATCCGTTCATTAAGTGATGGCTCCGATAAGTTCGGGCTGGCGTTCATCTTCTGTTAGATAGCAAGCGGGATCTTTCCCGAATATGTCTCCGGTAGATGACTCTGCACGCACCCGTAGATTTCCATTGCACATCCCGAGCCATTTACAGTTCTTGCAATCTTCCGGCAGCAGAGATTTTCGATCTCTGAGATCGGCTAGAAGTTCAATCGAATCATCTTCCCAAATCTCCGAAAACTTCCGTTCTTTCACATTTCCAATCGTCTGGTTCCACCAAAACTGATCAGGGTGAACATTCCCGAGGTTATCGATGTTGCCCATGCCCTTACCAGCCGTGTTTCCACCGTTGCGAGATTGCAACCCTCGAACTCGATCAGACTGTTCCGGCATGTTCTTGTCGACCCACATCTGTAGATAGGCGGCATCCGTATGATTATCGACAGTCAACACTTCGAGCTTGTGCCCCGTTGCGTAAGACTGGAGAGTGCGTTCGAATACGTAATTGACCATCTTGCGACGTTCTTCATGTTGCAAGTCAAAACGCAACAATTTTTCACCACGCCCAGCATAAGCTAGGTGGTACACACAAACCCTTGGGATTCCTTCTCGCTCGGCAAGATCGAATAATGCTGGAAGATCTTGAATATTTCGATTCGTTATCGTCACGCGAAGACTCACTCGCATCCCAGCTTCAAGTGAATTGCGTATCCCATCTAGCGTTAGTTTCCAAGCACCTTTGGAACCACGGAACTTATCGTGAACGGTCTCCATTCCGTCCATACTGATTCCGGCACGCTTCAACCCGGCATCCGACAAACGTTTTACCATCGGCTTCGTCAGCAACGTCCCATTCGTCGAAATGAGCGGATTAAGTCCACCCAGTTCGTTAGCGTAAGCAATCAACTCTGCGAGATCGGGTCTGATGGTCGGTTCACCGCCTGAAAACAGCACGACCGGCACTTTGTAATCCGCCAAATCTCGAAGCGCCGTTTTCGCCGCATCAGTACTCAACTCGCCCGGGTACTGTTCATCCTGTGAAGACGCATAACAATGAGCGCAATGGAGATTGCAGGTACGAGTAATATTCCACACAACGATTGGACGTTGATGAACCGACACCACCCTCATACCGTGCTTATTACTTTTTTCGCGGTACCGAAGATCGTCGCCCGGAGTCGGCTCGTCACACAGCAATCGAGTCACATTTAACAATCTTAATTCCCCTAGATTTTCGGCTAATACCTATTGTTGGTGCCTATTACCCAGCCCTGCCGGGGAACGCAGCGGTATTCTTACTCCGCTAACGCTAGCCAGTTTCAAGGTGATACACGACCGAATTGCATGAGAATCTCAAAAAGAAGAGAAGTCATTTCCAAGGCAAATTGTCAGTGACGCGCACGTCGAATGAAAAGACGTTAGACAAATCGAACCGTGAACCAGCAATCTCCTCAGTCAAACAATCGCCAACCCGTTATATCGTCACGGTCGCCGTAGCAACGTATTTTTTCTGGATATCTCTCTACCTTTACGTCCCAGTGCTGCCGCTACACGCCCAAGAGCTCGGCGCAAATCTGGAAATGGTGGGAATCATCATTGCCTCCTACGCGATCGGGCAACTCCTTCTGCGGATTCCGATTGGTGTTGGATCCGACATCGTCGGCAGAAAACCATTTGCAGTAGCAGCTCTAGTTCTAAGCGCTTTGGGTGCAGTGTGGCTAGCGCTCTCACCTGATCCCTGGTCCCTATTTGCCGCCCGAACCTTAACGGGTATCGCTGCGGCGGGTTGGGTAGCAATTAGTGTCTTATTCGCTTCGTACTACCCCGCCGGCAACACAACTCGTGCGATGGCCGTCATCATGTCGGTGAATACACTGTCGCTGGTCACCGCCACGTTTGTTGGAGGAATCGTTGCCCAATACTTCGGAAACCTCAGTACGTTCTACGGTGCAGCCGGAATCGGGTTCGCCGGGGGGCTTCTTCTTCTCTCTGCACCCGAACCCCACAAAGCGGCCGCCACTCGATATTCAAAGGCAACACTGCTTGGCATATTAAAGACGCCCTTGCTTCTTCGTGTATCGGCAATTGCAATCACCCTGCAATTCGTGACCTTTGGAGTTAACTTCGGGTTCCTGCCAATCCACGCGGAAAATCTGGGAGCATCCAAGTCTGAAATTGGTTACATCACCACCGCTGGTCTACTAGCAGCGGTTTTGGGAACAGCGGTATCAGCATGGGTAGCAAAACGCTGTGGGCCGACCGCCGCAGTGATTGCAGCGGCCTTGGCGACCCTCTTTTCGCTGATCGTTATGACAATTACCACTGACCTAATGACTCTCGGTGCATTACAGGCGTTCAACGGTTTCGGGCGCGGAATGATGAACACCGTGCTTATAAGCATGGCATTGGCATCAGCCCCTGTTGCAGTTCGAGCAACCGCAATGGGTTCATATCAAGCGCTCTACTCCATAGGGATGCTTCTCGGTCCGGCAGTATCAGGTCCTATCGCAGCTGCATTCGGAATCGAAATGGTGTTCTGGGCAGCAGCGGTAGCAACTGTTCTTGGTGGCGCAATCGCACTGTTCAAACCGCTCCCTCGATAGCGATTCACCTTGTCATCCCGGGAATATCATTACGTACGCTCTATTCAGTACCGATAATGGTTTATAGATTTGAATGAGATATCCACTAAAACAGGAGTGAACGATGGCCTCACAGGAAATGCGGCTTGAACGTGATTCGATGGGTGAACTCGAAGTTCCGGCAAACGCCTATTATGGCGGAAACGCTCGGCGCGCCGAACTTAATTTCCCAATCAGTAACCTTCGATTGGGACGTTCGTTCATAAAAGCTATCGGTCAAATCAAACAATCAGCTGCCGTCGTGAACCTCGATCTCGATGCCATCGACGAAAAGATTGCGAACGCAATCATTGCTTCAGCTCAGCGAGTTATCGATGGCGAGTTTGACGATCAGTTTGTCGTCGACATATTCCAGACCGGATCTGGCACATCGACCAATATGAACGCTAACGAGGTCATTTCGAACGTCGCTATCGAATCACTTGGGGGAACACTCGGATCACGAACTCCGGTTCACCCCAACGACCACGTAAACAAAGGGCAATCCTCCAACGATGTATTCCCCTCAACCATTCACCTCGCAGCAGCGGGAGCGATCAAAGACAACCTACTTCCCGCCCTGAAAGAACTAGAAGGTTCCCTTCGATCCAAATCTAAAGAATTCTGGGGTGTCGTGAAAACAGGCCGAACTCACCTACAAGACGCAACACCAATCCGACTTGGTCAGGAATTCCTCGGCTACGCCGGTCAGCTCGAATTTGCCGGCAAACGCGCAGAAAAAGCACTTGCCGAACTTTCCGTTCTAGCACTCGGTGGAACAGCCGTCGGAACTGGCATCGGCATGCACCCTGAATTCGCTACACGGGTTATCACCCGCTTACGCGAACTGACCGGGCTCGACCTCTCAGAAACCACAAATCACTTCCAAGCTCAGAGCACACTTGATGCTGCCGTATCCGCATCTGGTGAACTCAAGTCAATTGCGGTCGGCATGCTCAAGATCGCCAACGACATCCGGTGGCTCGGGTCAGGGCCTCGCGCTGGAATAGGCGAAATCTCACTTCCTGAAGTACAACCCGGATCTTCTATCATGCCGGGCAAGGTAAACCCTGTTATTGCCGAATCAGTAACAATGGTCGCGGCTCAAGTCATCGGAAACGACGCGACAATAACAATCGCTGGTCAGTCAGGAAACTTTGAACTCAACGTGATGATGCCAGTGGCAGCGCACAACCTGCTCGAATCGATCGACCTGCTCGCCGCTGCCGCTCAGAACTTTGCGCGGCAATGCATCAATGGTCTCGTCGCAACTAAAAAAGGTCCGGAAATGGTCATGCAGGGTCTGGCTATCTGTACAGCCCTTGCACCACTCATCGGATACGACGCAGCAGCGGCAATTGCACACGATGCGTCGGTGAGCGGTGAAACAATAAAACAGGTTGCTCTGCGGGTCACCGACCTAACCGAAACACAACTAGATGAAGTGCTCGACCCACTCTCAATGACCGAACCCAAAGCCTAAACACTGTACATTCCAAACCTCAATTAGAGCGTGAACAAATAGAAAACATGACGAGATCAGTGCATACTTGCGCCGGTCTCGTCATATTTAATTGCACCAACAACAACGGAAGAATCCACACATGAGCGCTGACGACAAAGTAAAAGAACTCGGACTCGATCTAACCCACCCTGCAGGTCCAGTAGCCAATTACGTTGCTGCCGTAACCACTGGAAAGCTGGTCTACCTCTCAGGAAAAGGACCAACCAAGGCCGACGGAACCATGATGACCGGAAAAGTAGGATCAGCCCTCACGGTCGATCAAGGTTATGAAGCTGCTCGGCTGGTAGGAATCCAACTTCTTTCTGCTCTTAACGAGCACCTCGGTGGCAGCCTAAACAGCGTCAACCGAATCGTAAAGCTGCTAGGAATGGTTAACTGTGACCTCGACTTTGGCGATCAACCCAAAGTGATCAACGGTTGTTCAGATTTACTCGTTTCTGTATTTGGTGAGAATGGCAAACACGCCCGTTCAGCAGTGGGCATGGGCAGCCTTCCCGGCCAAATCCCCATTGAAATAGAAATGATTGTCGAGCTTAAGTAACGTCCGATGTTACAAAGCGACAAGCCGAACGAATCAGGAAGAACGGAACACTCGATGCCCGGAATTATCAACATCAAAACTATTAACCACGTAGGCATCCCAATCTGGGATCGCCGAGTAGCGTTAAAGTTTTACAGGGATATCCTCGGGCTTCGAGTTATCCCCTCGATGGTCGATTCACCCAACATCGTCTGGACCAAAACCCTCGATGGAACCATGATTCATTTGATCGAACCGTCCGATGGCGAGAATCTCGGCAATCCGCACGCGGCATTCGAGGTCGAAGACTTCGATGCCGCGGTTGAGGCACTCCGAACCTCTGGCTATCCAGAGATCAGTGATGCCGGCGAAAGGCACGATGGGCAAAAGTGCATATTCATCAACGATAACGATGGCAATAGACTTGAATTCGCAACCGCCAGCGGGTTACGCCCTTCAACGCGTGTTGCTGACGCTCTCGGGTACACGACGGAATCGGGAACGAACGCCGTGGTCAATTCCCCTTCCAAAATCAAAATCCTCACTATCAATCACATCGGTCTACCGATAAGCGACCGGGCTGAGTGTATGGGCATGTACCGCGACCTGTTGAACATCAACGTCATCCCACATCAGATCGATGGCAACTCGCTTTCATGGACCGAAATGCCCGACGGATCAATGGTTCACGTTATCGACCCACCGAAGTCAATCGGTTCACGTGGCGATGGTCGTCAGCATGTGGCATTTGAAGTAATCGACATCGAAGCTTCAGCGGAAGCACTAATTGAAGCCGATGTGGAAATAGTGGAAGGAATCGGAACTCGGCACGATGGACAGCGATTCTTGTTCATCTACGACCCCGACGGCAACCGAATCGAACTTGCCACCCGTGGCGATCACTCGAACACAAAGCGAACTGCCGACGCAAACGGCTACACCAGCGAAAACGGTGTCTTGCTCTAGCGTCAGAGCCAAAATTGCTTACAGATGTTGCGGTAACTAAATGGGCGACACTGTACGTTCTACGCTGAAAAAGTACGATTCCAGAAACTCAGTTGCCGCAGCCTCGATCTTCAAATCGGAGATTTTCTTTAGCAAACCTGAAGTCTCGACTGCACCAGTCATACGGACTCTTGTAGTTTCCGCCACGTTGCCTGCAATTTCTAGCGACACTTCAGCGTTCCCTGAAACTCCCGCACCCATTGACTTACCCGAAAGCTCGATATTGAATGATCGTGGTTCATCGACATTCGATAGTTGTACATCTGCGTTCACCGTCGGTCGCAAGAAGCCCATCGAAATCTTCATCGAAATCCGATAGCCACTAGTACCCGTCGAAACCACTTTCGCCGTCCCTGGCAAGTGTGGTTCCATCGCCGTCGGATCCATCAACGCATCCCAAACAATCGAAACAGGTGCCTTGACTATGGTGTCGTAAACGAATTCCAAACGGTGGGTCTTTCGGATATATCAAGCGTGAGTGAATAACTGCGCTTCGAACGTATCCGCAGAATCATCTCAATTCTATCCACCAAACCTTCTCCGATACCCTAACTCTGGAATAGGATTAAACTCATATGTCATCGCCAGAGGCGCCAAAACCCCCGGTTTCCAATCAGGGTCGAAGTTCAGTCCGTGCAACCATACGTTCACTCGTGTGGACCGTTTACGCACCCTCGTTTCTACTGTCAGTCGGGCAAGGCATCCTCATCCCTGTTCTACCGGGATTTGCCAAACAGGAAATGGCAGCGGCTATAGGTCTAGTCGGCATCGTAATTGCCGCTCGTCACATCGGAACGATGATCTTCGACGTCCCCGCTGGCATCCTCGTAACCCGTCTCGGACTTCGTCGAACAATGATTGCCGGCGTAATCCTCTTCGGAGTAGCCGCTGTATGGGCAGGTCTATCACCGAATGTAACGTCGCTGATAGCCGCACGTTTGCTCACTGGCGCCAGCTTCGCGCTGTGGAGCATCTCACGGCACACTTATATCGCAGCGGCCGTACCGATCGACGTACGCGGACGAGCACTCTCGCTCTTTGGCGGCATATCTCGAATCGCAACAATTCTCGGACCTTTTCTCGGTGGGATTCTTGGTGAGTACGTCGGAATTCGCGTGCCATTTTTCGCTCAGGCAGTAGTAGCGATAATTACGCTAGCTATGGTTCTAGCCACTACCCGACACATGATCGAGCCAGCTCGCATGAAGGGGCGATACAACGTATTCGCCGAACTCGGCACGGTTGTAAAACGACATAGACGCGATTTTGCGACTGCCGGCGTAGCAGCCGTAGCCCTTCAATTCCTGAGAGCAGGACGTGAGTTCCTCATCCCGGTCTGGGCAGGAGAACTCGGACTCGGTCAAGCAAAGATCGGCTACATCGCTACCGCATCATTTGCTATCGATTCGATGCTATTTCCAGTCGTCGGCTATTCGATGGACAAATGGGGCAGAAAGTCGACCGGACTCCCAGCATTCATCGTACTCGCTCTCGCAATCGCACTTATCCCCCTCACCGGCTCATTCGGCGCGCTGATGGCCGTCGGCTTACTGGCGGGGTTAGGAAATGGACTCTCAAGCGGTTTTGTTCTCGTCATAGGCACCGACCTTTCACCGAAAGAAAACCCAGGGGAATTCCTGGGAGTATGGCGACTTATTTCCGATACCGGAGGAGCGAGCGGTCCAATTGCTATCGGCGGTATCGCTCAGATCGTGACTCTTGGTGTCGCTTCGTTCGCTACTGCTGGAGTCGGCGTGTTCGGAGCGCTGATGCTACTCTTCGTGGTGAAAGAGACCATGACCAAAACATCGCGGACGCCGGTCGGCAAGAAATCAGAATCTAATTAACGAATATCAGTTCGCCAAAATGATCGCCGACCGAGCGAACTTAGAGCCCTTCACTACTCAGCAGTGCGTGTAGGTCCCGTAGGCACATGGCATCATCTTCAGGTGCGCGTGCATCTACCCAATCCTTCGATTCGCCTGTCATGCCTTCGACTGCACCCACAGCAACAATGTCTTTCACCCACTCGTAGCCTTGCTCTACTGAAGGCAGCAAGTTTCTACCGGTTTTCAACGATAATGCAGCGATCAGACCATACCCACCCCAGTTCGAAACACTCGCGGTAATTAGCTCGGTCGTTGTTGTAACGCACGGGTCATTTGGCAAGTTCTCAATATCAGGTATCACGTGTCGCATGTTGCCCATGCCGATCTCGTTGCCACCGTCACCAATACCGACCGAATAAGGGTGTTCCTCGAACATGTGATCGATCTTCGCGTTATGCTCTGAAAAATCGACACCCTTCCAGTTACGATAAGTACCGTCGCCAAGTAATCCCGCACGCTCGATCGACACCAGCGCCGATGGCGCATGTTCTATCAACAGCTTGTGAGCAAACATGCTTGATTCGTGATGACTAGTGATTGGAAATTCGACCACCTCGTCGTCACCCGCAATCGAACGCACAACGGTCGAACACTTCTCGTCTGTCACATAAGCGACAGTGTTACCAAGCGCTTTTAGAGCCCCGCCAATTGCGACCGCACCGGGAGGACCATCAGTCTCAGGCTCACCTGCTCTAAGGATGTAGAACCCCGTGGCGATAAGTATCTTTCCGGGGTGATCGAGAAGCAGCTGCGCCGACCTTTCCATCCACTCGTCCGGCATGTGCTGCCGTAACGCCTTCATCCCGCGAATATCCTCTTGCAGAACAATGTCTTCGATTTTCGTAAACAGTGATGAATCAGACATGGGTTCCTACGTGCTTTTTCGAATAACTTGGTCGGACAATTTAAAACCGAAGCGACTACAGAACCGCCAGGTCTTCGTCTTTCAGATCGGTCACAAACATGTGACCCGGTGAATGAGTGATCATGAGCTCCGGCTTCGATGCCTTCGCCACTGCTTGCGGCGTCACGCCACACGCCCAGAACACGGGAATTTCATCGTCACTACCCTGCTCCCACACCTCACCGAAGTCGGGCTTTGTAATGTCGGAGATGCCGATTTTGGAAGGATCGCCTATGTGAATCGGCGCGCCGTGGGTGCTCGGGAACCGCGACGTAGCCTGAACTGCTCTGACTACTTTGTTCTGCGGAATCCAGCGATGAGAAACGACCATCGGACCCGAAAAAGCACCTGACTTACTCGTTTCGATATTGGTAATAAACATCGGCACGTTGCGTTCCGTACCGTAATACGGAAGGTCAATCCCGTTCGCCATAAGCGCATGCTCAAACGAGAAACTGCAACCAAGCAAGAACGTCACCAAATCGTCGCGCCAATGCAATTCGAGTGTTCGAGGCTCATCCACAAGTTCACCGTTCTTGTACACACGATAGAGTGGTACATCAGTACGAATATCCGAGCCGGGAGCCGTCAATGCTGCTTCAACTTCACCAGCTTCGATAACTTCTATTACCGGGCATGGTTTCGGATTCCGCTGGCAAAACAGCAAGAATTCAAAGGCAACATCTCTCGGAAGAATAGCTACGTTCGCCTGCACATGATGCGGCGCAACACCCGAAGTCGGCTGTAAAAAACGACCCTCTCGGATCAGCCTTCGCACCTCAACACCCGTCTGTGGAACTGTGATATTTGTAGACATGCGTGCATCTTAGGTTTTCGAATATGCCGGGTCAAACCATATTGTCCGTAATCCCGATCCAACCGGAGGGATTCTTCCGCTGAAATGCTGGACCTCTCTCCTTATCAAGGTAAGGTGTCAGAGGCGGGACAACGCCACACGCTCCCAAGTCATCCTATGGCGCCGGGAGCTAACGATCCTCCCTCCCTTCAAGAAAGGAAGTTAGAGGGTAGGTGCAAGCGACCAACAGCACACAGTTCAGATATCTCTATCAGCCTCCGAATGATCCAAAGTTCAACCGCCCTAGCAATTCCACATCGACAGAACAATAATTCGGCAGATATGACGTTAGCCACAATCCCATTGGCACGTTTTCAGTAGCCGTGTAGTGCAGGTTGTTTTGGCATCCTCAATCGCGAAGAGGGACCAGCCAAATCGGCTGATCCCTCTTCCTATTTT
>ERZ890510.2201-NODE-2201-length-11347-cov-4.428622_pt1 | contig 11347 bp, 10 predicted proteins | sample MGYA00521265_ERZ890510 | MGnify/ENA primary metagenome ERZ890510 (study PRJEB32303, sample SAMEA104408624) | aquatic metagenome | biome: Brackish water; feature: Chemocline; material: water | place: Baltic Sea | collected 2014-10-26T21:54:00 | depth 110 m ...
ATCCAGCCGAAAGCCTCGCGCCCCGCCCCCTGTCGACGCTCGATCGAAAATCGGGCCTGACCGTCGTGGTTGACTCCCTTGGCCAGGGGCAATACCGGGTGCGCACGACCGGGGAGGATGCCGAAAGCCAGAGCGCCCGACGAATCGATGTGATCGTCAATGGTCTGTTGAAGCTCGGCGAGATGCGACGTATCAGCGCCAATGGCGTCAACACTCCCGGCGCCACCGAGGGTGTTGCCGAAGACTGTGTTGCCTTCCCCTGCAGTTGCTCTCACGACGCACTTTTGGGGCTGTTGTTGCTACGCGCCCCGAATGTCCGGGCCATCGTACGTGAACAGGAATCGATGGCAGCTCGTGGCGTGCTCTCGGCACCGAGTGCCCGGCCCCTTTGACAGAACCCGATCAGATACCGAGATGCAGATGCCGGAGATGACTTCCCGCCAACGTGTGCTGGCCGCACTGCAGCGTCAGCCGGTGGACCGGACACCGGTGTGCAATCCAACGTCCGTGGCAACCGTAGAATTGATGGATCTGGTGGATGCCCCTTTCCCGCAGGCCAATCGCGACCCCGAGCTGATGGCCCGCCTGGCAGCCACAGGATACACCGAATTGGGCTTCGACAGCATCATGCCCGTCTTCTCCATCATCCAGGAGTCGTCCGCCCTTGGCTGCCGCATCCAGTGGGAGCAGAAGGACAACTGGCCAACGGTAAAGATGGCCGAGCCGATCTGGAAGAGTGCCGATGATATCGACATCCCGGCCAATCTTCTGACGCACGAGGATACCAGCTGCGTGCTGGAGGCAATCCGACTGTTGCGCCGGGACTATGGTGACGAAGTGGCGATCATCGGCAAGACCATGGGCCCCTGGTCGCTGGCCTATCACTGCTTCGGTGTCGAGGCCTTTCTCCTGATGTCACTCGACGACCCCGATCAGACGAAACGCATCCTCGATAAGCTGAAGGCAGTCACCGTCGATTTCGGTCTCGCTCAGATCGAGGCCGGGGCGGATGCGCTGACGCTCCCCGACCATGCCACAGGTGATCTGGTCAGCGGTGAGTACTACCAGCGCTATCTGCGCGACCTGCACATCGAATTTTCCGAGCGCATCACCTGCCCGATCATCCTGCATATCTGTGGTCGCACGGTAGATCGGATGGAATACATCGCCCAGACAGGGATGGCCGCCTTTCACTTCGATTCGAAGAACCAACCATCTGAATCGATGGACATTGTCGGTGATCGTATCAGCCTCGTGGGCAACATCAACAACCCCGAGACCCTGTTTTCCAGAGACGAAGAGGCCGTAGCAGCAGAGGTCATGAAGAACCTCGACGCCGGCGTCCAGCTCATCGGACCCGAATGTGCCATCCCGCTGCAGACCTCCATCGAAAACCTCCGAGCCATTCCGCAGGCCGTGCGCGATTGGCACAAGGCGAACAACTGATTGGCCCAACTCTCCGACATCCTCAACGAATCCCTCCGCTTCGAGATCGAAGAATACCTCGACAAAGCGCTCGAAATCGAGCGCTTTGTCGAGATCTTCGCCGCGGCACAGCCTGCCCACCAGGATATGGCAGCGGCCCTCATCGAAGGCGACCACCACAAGGTGGATGAACTGGCAGCACAGGCCATCGCCGCCGGCACCAATGCGCTGGAGGTGATGGATGACGGACTCATTGCCGGTATGGGGATCGTCGGCATCAAGTTCCGCGAGAACTTCATTTTCGTGCCCGAGGTACTCGCCTGTGCACGAGCGATGAAAGCCGGCATGGCCCATATCGAGCCGGTACTGTCAGCAACCGGCGCGGAACGCGCGGGGACTGTCGTCATGGGAACGGTCAAAGGGGACCTGCATGACATCGGCAAAAATCTGTGCATCATGATGCTCAACGGTGCCGGGTTTGATGTCGTTGATCTGGGCGTTGATACCTCGGCGGATGAGTTCATCGACGCCGTCGAGAAATCGGGCGCCAAGGTCATGGGCATGTCCGCCCTGCTGACGACGACGATGCCAAATATGGGCAAGACGATCGAGGCTTTCATCGATGCCGATGTGCGCGATGATGTATATATCATGGTCGGCGGCGCCCCCGTAACGCAGGAGTTTGCCGATGATATGGGGGCCGACGGCTACGGCAAGGATGCCCTCGACTGCGTCGAGTTGGCCAAGAAGCTGAGCGGCAAGGGGGCCTGAGCCTTGGCCGAGGTCACCCCCGAAGAGATCCAGCAACGGTTCGATCGACTCACCGAGATCTTTTCCGGTATTGTTACCCAGGCAGATGCACAGGCGTGCCGCCGCTGCCCCTACCGCGACCGACACGACGTCTGCACGGCGAAGTTCCGCTGTCACAATCAGGTCGCCAAAGAGGATACTGGTGACAGCACCCCGACCGTGCTGACCTGCAGTCACAATGGCTCCTTTGACTACCGCAGCGCCTGGGAGTCCGACCCGCGTGCGGCGGACGTCGCGCGCAAAAAAATCGCCCGCCAGCAACGCCGGCCCGGGGACAACCCGGCCCGCTCTTCCTGATCGGTATCCAGCGCTATGGCTCACGTACGCTCCACTGACGGAACCTCCCGCCCGCTCGAAGTCGGGCGCTCCCTGTTCGACACAGCCGATGACCTGAAACTGCAGGTTCCCACATCCTGTCTGCGCAACGGCTATTGCCACGAATGTGTCGTCGAAATACGGGCCGGAATGGACTCGCTGGGGCCGCGCACAGAGGCCGAAGCGTTCCTGCGCGATCCCTATCGTCTGGCCTGTCAGGCACGCGTCGTACAGACGGACGAAGAGATCATCTTTGAGCCGCTTCGCCGGTCGCCAAAGATCCTCTCCGAGGGACGCCGGCGCGCGGTCCGTCTGGATCCCGTCGTCACCCGACGCGGCGACGACATCCTCTACGACGGAGAGGTCATCGACCGCTTTCGCGGGCACGTTCTTGGCCTTGCCATCGACCTGGGCACAACAACCATCGCCATGGACCTGCTGGACCTCGAAACGGGGGAAAGCCTCTCCGTCACCGGCTTCGAGAACCCGCAGCGCTTTGGCGGCTCGGACGTGATGAATCGCATTTCCTATGACGGGGGTGCCAATCACGGGGAATTGCAGAAGTCCCTCGTGACGGCCTTGAATCGCCACATTGCCGACCTGGGCGAACGTTTCGGCTTTGCCCGACAGGAGATCTATGAGATCACCGTCGCCGGCAACTCAACCATGCGTGATCTGCTTTTCCGCCTCGATGTTCAGCCCATCGGCACGCGCCCGTACAAATCCACCATCGAACAAGCGTTCCTCGACGGCGACCGGACATCCACAGCGTACACCGACAAGTCACGCCGGTTGGGCATCCGCTGCAACATCCAGACGCGCGTCTACGGACTGCCGCTGATTGCCAGCCACGTGGGCGCCGATACGGCGGCCGACCTCGTCGCCTGCGACATGATGAGCGCTGATTCGGACGATGTCGTCATGCTCGTCGACGTGGGGACAAATACCGAGGTCGTCATCGCCGGACGGGGCCGGATGCTGACTGCATCTTCACCGGCCGGGCCCGCATTTGAAGGGGGTCTCGTGCGCTACGGGATTCCGGGATATGAAGGTGCCATTGAGTCGGTGCATATAGAGGCGGACGGCACGTTTCGTTGTGCCGTGATCGGTGATGTGGCGCCGGTGGGTATCTGTGGTTCGGGACTGGTCGACCTGCTCGCCGAACTCCGGCGTACCGGCGTGATGTCAGAACGCGGGGCGATGCAGACCGGCGCGGAGGGTGCCGTACGCAACGCCCACATCACCGTTGTTCCGGATCCCACGGACCCGGATAAGGGCATCACCTTTTCCGCCGAAGATGCCAGCCACCTGGCCCAGGCAAAAGCGGCCAACTACTGCGGGCAGTACCTGTTGCTGAAGGAGTTCGGCATCGATCCTGCGGATGTCTCCAAGCTCTATCTGGCAGGCGGCTTCGCCAACTATATCAATGTCGCCAATGCCATTGCCGTGGGCTTTCTGGCACCGGTGCCGGCGGAGCGCATCGTCAAAGTGGGCAACGCCGCCATGCAGGGCGCCCGTGAAATCCTGCTCGACCGCCAGCGGCGGGCCGAGCTCGAGATCCTGTGTCAGCACGTGACCCATGTCGAGCTGGAGACCAAGCCTGATTTCTTCGATGCCTTCGTCGACGGCTGCATGTTCGATCCCATGCCTACTCGCATCCTTGGCTGAAAGGAACCGCCCTGCAATCCTTCCTGCAGAGACTCAGTGATCCAGCCGCCGTCCTCTTCGACGGTGGTTTTGGCACGGAGATGTTTGCTCGTGGCGTCGAGTTGCCCAACAGCGCCATCGCCAACAAGACGCATGAGCGCGAAGTCATCGACGTGCACAGGTCCTATATCGCCGCCGGCTCCGAGATGATCGAGACCAATACGTTTGTCGCCTCGGATCTGCATCTTGCCATGGCCGAGGCCGGAGATATTTCGTCGACGGAACTGGCCCGACTCGGTGCCCGACATGCCCGCAACGCCGCCGATGAAAGTGACCGTCAGGTCTTCGTCGCCGGCTCGCTCGGCCCCTCTCCCGGCGCCATCGAAGCGGATGCAGGCGACACGGATTTCGGCATTGCCGACCGCCTCGTGCGTGATGCTCATATGCGGATTGCCGAAGCCCTGGCAGAAGCTGGCGTGGATCTGTTCCTGGCGGAGACGATGTTTTCGGCCCGCGAGGCGGCGATCGCCGTCGACGTCGCCAGGCAGTTCGGGCTGCCTATCGGTGTCAGTCTGACCTACAAGTTCACCCAGGATCGCAAGACCGGAGAAATTGTCTACAAGACGGACTGGGGACACTCGCCCACAAGCGCCGTCGACATCCTCGCGTCGGGCCAGCACAGCGACGGCACCGATCTGCTCCCCTTCATACAGCTCTTCGGGCTCAACTGTGGGGCCGAGTCGACACGTGAGGATCACTCGGGCATGGCCTACGCCATCGAAGGCACGCGGCAGACGGCAGCGGCCCTGGCCGCGCACGGACACGAGGGCATGCGGCTGGCGGCGTACCCCAATGCGGGCCTGCCGAAGATGAATCGGGAAACCATGGAGACGTATTACCTCCAGGGCCCCGATGTCATGGCAGCCGGTCTCGATGATCTGCGCGACGCCGGCGCCTGGCTTATTGGTGGCTGTTGCGGCACGAGTCCGGCTCACATCCGCGCCTTCCGTGTTGGACTCGACAGCCCGCGATGACCGATATCCACCTGAAAGAGGCCCAGCTGCACCAGTACCGGGAGCAGGGCTTCCTCACGGTCAGGTCCGCGTTCAGCCGGGATCAGACCGCGGCGATGATCACGCATTACATGGCGCTGCGCGCCGAGGGGTCGAAACCCGGTGACACGGGCGGCACCAGTGACCAGCCGCACGACACCAATCATCTGTATCCCCGCATGATCAACATGCACGAGTGGGACTCGGCTTCGGACGAGTGGGCCCGGCGACCGGACCTGCTCACCGCCATTGCGGTCCTGATCGATGATACCCCCGTTCTGCGCCAGACCATGCTCTACTTCAAGCCCCCGGCAGGACGCGGCCAGGGCCTGCATCAGGATGAGCAGTACATCTGCCAGGACCCGTTGCTGGGCCTGTGGATCGCTCTCGACCCGGCGGACGACGCCGTGGGACAGATGGTTGTCGTGCCCGGATCGCATCAGCATGGCCTGCTGCCGGTAGAGTCTGCCGATACAGCGGTCTCTTTCACCGGTGGCCAGACGGAGATGCCCGCCGGTGCCATCCCCGTCGGTGTCGACATGGCGCCTGGTGATGCGCTGTTCTTCGATGGCCGCATCATTCATGGCTCCTACCCGAACCGGACCGCGGACCGTTGGCGACGCAGCTTCATCTGCCATTACGTGGGGGTGCACAGCAAAACCTTCGAGCCGGCACCGGGCACACATATGTCGCACCTGAGCCATGCCTGACTACCAGGTGCTGTACTGGCGCACCATTCCTGCCCAGGCTCGGGTCTTTGATGGCCGGCGCCCCCTGTCCCGACAACTGCCTCCGCGGTTCCAGGCCATCATCGATCGTGTCGCTATGGCGGAAGGGTTTGCGGGCACCGACGATTACCTGGCGCAATGGCAGTGGACCGAAAAGCGCCAGCGTGACGGTGACCCGCCACAACTGCTCGATACCATTGTCCAGGAGTTGATCGAAGAGTACGATCGCACCCAACAATCTTGAACAAGGTCCCGAACACGCCCCTCCTCCGCCCAACCCACAGGAAACATGACAACGACCCATCCGAAGACATTTGATGTCATCGTTGTTGGCGGTGGTCACGCCGGCACGGAAGCGGCTCTGGCGGCGGCCCGTATGGGTGGCAGCACATTGCTGCTGACGATGAATCTCGACACCATCGGCCAGATGTCGTGCAATCCTGCCATTGGTGGCATCGGCAAGGGCCACATGGTAAAAGAGATCGATGCCCTGGGTGGTGAAATGGCGATCAACACCGATCGCGCCGGCATTCAGTACCGTCGCCTGAACATGCGTCGCGGGCCAGCGGTGCGCGCCTGCCGCGCCCAGTGCGACAAGAAGGTCTATCAGTTCGAACTGAAGTTCGCCTGCGAGGCGCAGCCAGGGCTCGAGATCCGCCAGGGCATGATGGAGAGCCTCATCGTCGACAATGGCGTCGTGGGCGGCATTGGCATCAAGGGCGGCATGCTCTTCAGAAGCCGCACCGTGATCCTGACGACGGGGACGTTCCTGCGGGGCAAGATCCACGTCGGTGATTTCTCCTACGCCGCGGGCCGCGCTGGCGAGACCTCCGCCGAGCAGGCCTCCGTGGGGCTTGTCGCCCTCGGTTTTGAGATCGGCCGCATGAAGACGGGTACACCACCGCGAATCAATGGCCGTTCCATCGATTTCTCGGCCATGGAGGAGCAACCCGGCGACGATCCGCCTCGCACCTTCTCCTACGCCCACGATCGACCGCTGCTGCCACAGCGATCCTGCTACATCACCTATACCAATGAGGTGACACACAACCTCATTCGTGACAACCTGCAACGCTCGGCGATGTATTCCGGTCGCATTGAAGGCATCGGGCCGCGCTACTGCCCGTCCATCGAGGACAAGATCGTCCGTTTTGCCGACAAGGACCGGCACCAGATTTTCGTCGAGCCTGAGGGACTGCGAACACACGAGTTCTACATCAACGGCCTGTCCATGAGCCTGCCCGAGGACATCCAGGAACCGATCCTGCGGACCTTGCCCGGGCTGGAGCGCGCCGAAATCATGCGCCCCGCCTATGCCGTGGAATACGACTATGCCGATCCGACACAACTGCACGCGTGGCTGGAAACGAAGCGTGTTGCGGGGCTGTTCTTCGCCGGTCAGATCAATGGCACCACCGGATATGAGGAAGCCGGCGCACAGGGATTGATGGCCGGCATCAACGCCGTGCGTTGCGGCCGCGGTGAGGACCCCTTCATCCTGGATCGATCCCAGGCCTATATCGGTGTACTCATCGATGATCTGGTGACCAAGGGCACCAGCGAGCCCTACCGGATCTTCACCTCCCGTGCCGAGTATCGCTTGCTGCTGCGCGAGGACAACGCCGACGAACGTCTGATGCAATACGGCCGGGATTTCGGTATGGTAACCGATGACATCTGGGCGAAATTCTGCCACAAGCAAGCCCAGGTGACGGCCGAACTGGCCCGTCTACACGAACAACGACTGCCCCCGGGTGAGGCTCTCAACGAGCTGCTCAGCCAGCGTGGTACGACACCCGTGCGGGAATCCACCCTGCTCATCGAATTGCTGCGGCGACCGGAAATCGACTACGCCGATATCGCCGCCATTGCCCCGCCACGAGAGGCGCTGACGGCCGACGCGGCGGAGCGGGTCGAAGCCGAGACGAAGTACGCCGGATATATAGATCGCCAGACGCAGGAGGTGGAACGGTTCCAGCGCATGGAGTCACACGTCATCCCCGGTGACTTCGATTATGCCACGGAAGCCACGCCCCTGTCGGTGGAAGCACGGCAGAAACTCGCCCGCCTGACACCGCACACCCTGGGCCAGGCATCGCGGATCTCCGGCGTATCTCCGGCGGACATCTCCGCCTTGATGGTGCTGTTACACGCCCGACGCCGCGACGTGCACAGCGACTCTTGAGCCCACGCTCCGTGGCCGTGCGGCTGTCGGCCATGTACTTCCTGCAGTTCGCCGTGTTCGGTGCGCAGACGATCCTGCTCGCCGGGCACATGCGCTACATGGGTTTCAGCGGCACTCAGATCTCCTGGGTCTACGGCACCGGCGCCCTCGCCGCCCTGATCTCCCCTGTCGTCGCCGGGTGGCTCGCCGATCACTTCCTGCCGACACAACGAATCATGGGCCTGTGTTACCTGGCCTGCGCGCCGGTACTGCTGTGGGCCAATCAGCAGACGTCCTTCCTGTCGCTGTGGGTGGCGATGCTCCTTTTCCAGTTCGTCCACATACCGACCATGGGACTGAGCAACGTCGTCGCCCTGTACCACCAACCCGACTCCCGACGTATCGGTTTCGTCCGTGCCTGGGGCACCGTCGGCTGGGTTGCCATCAGTTGGGCCCTGAGTTTGCACCTGCACTTCTGGGAACTCTGGCAGCCCGGGCGTAACCATCTCGGCGACGGCCTGCTGGTTGCGGCAGCACTTGCCCTGCTGACGGGGGTCTACTGCCTGACGCTGCTGCCACACACCCCGCCGGGACAGTCCGTACGACGGCCGTTGGCCTTTCTCGACGGCTTCCGTCTGCTGCTGGAATCCCGTCCCTTTCTTGTCCTGTTCGCTGTCTCCCTTGTAGTCTCGGTGATGCGTCCGTTCTTCTACAACCTTGGGTTCCTGTTCTTCTCGGACCCTGCCGGCATCGGTCTGAACTCCAGTCTGTCCACGGCCGTCATGAGCCTCGGCCAGGTCGTCGAGATCGGCGCCATGCTCATCCTGGCGGCGAGCTTGCGGGTTTTCGGCTCGCGCTGGACGATCTTCCTCGGTGCCGCCGCTCTGGCCCTGCGTTTCGGTGCCTTCAGTCTGGGTGAACCGGTGTGGTTCGTTATCGCCGCCCAGAGTCTGCACGGCATTGGCTTCACGTTCTTCTCCATGGGCAGCATCGTTGCTGTCGAAGCCCTGGCACCGCGCCAACGGCGGGCCAGCGCCCAGAGCCTGCTGGTTTTCGTCAACTCCGGTCTCGGCGCTCTTGCCGGCCACTGGCTGACAGGTTCCGCATACGATCACTTCGAATTGGCTGACGGTGCCCACGACTGGAGCGGCATCTTCCTGATTCCTGCCATCGGTTGCCTGCTGGCATGTGTGCTGCTCGTCATCCTGCCTCGCCATGGCCGGGCCGCCTAGACAGTACTGCGCCAGGTTTGACTAGGTTTTCCGCCGTGTCACACGTATGTAACCTCAGGATCTGCATGATGAAGCGACTGCTTTTTGTTGCCACCTGGATCTGCCTTTGCATGGTACCAGCTCTGTGTGTCAGCGTCGCAGCACACGTGGGTGACCGGATCATCCCGATCTACGAGGTCCCCAGCAGCGACGTTCCCCAGATCGACGACTTCTCCCTGTTCGAGTGGGAGAACATCGTCCCGGAGCCATCCCTGGAGAGTCGGGACTTCTCGTCGTTGCAGATCGGCAGCCCCGGTTCAGATGACCTGGCAACTCGGATCTATCTCGCCTGGAACATGGCTACGCAGCGCTTGTACATGGGCATGCAGCAGACCGATGACTTCTACATCAATGAGTACGCAGGTGGTGATCCACCCAACTTCTTCGGCGCGGACTACGTCGAGTTCTTTGTCGATGGGGATCATTCGGGCGGCCAGTACGCCTGTGGACCACCGGACGGCACACCGGAACAGGTCAAGCTCTACGTCGGTGCACAGGCGCAGCGCTATGCCGTCATCGCCGAGGCACCGGATGCCATCGTCTTTGGTTTTGAGGGTTATGCCAATGGTTGGGCCAGCCTGCCACCGTGGGCGGATGTGCGGATTCGTCAGATCGGCGTGGAGCCAACGGAAACGCAGATGGAGCTCTACACAACACCGTGGGACAACCTGAACTGGAATGGCCCGGACGTGTCCGTGCGCAGCGTACTGCAGGCGAACAACATCATCGGCCTGCAGATCGGCATCATCGATCACGATGCCCCGGGCTCCGGCGGCATCCGTTTCTCCATTTCCTCCCTGCTGGAACGTCCGCCGCTGGTATGCTTTGCGGAGAACTTTGTTGATGCCCGGCTCGTGCCCTGCGAGCGGGGCGACTGCACACAGGCCCGTGATTCATCCGTACGAGCCGATTCCTGGGGCCGAATCAAGGCAGGTCTGTAGCCAGGACTGCGACCGAGCCTGCAGTTCTGGCGTTTGCCCTGGCCGTTCCGCCGACCGTAGCATTGCGATCCCAGAGCCCGCCCCATCTCGGTTGAGATCCGACGCACCCTCTCGCTCCACTGGAGTCAGCCATGGCCGATCGCCGATCCTTGTGCTGCATCGCTGTTGTCGCGGCTCTGCTTCTGGCCACGCCACTTTCTGCAGCGACCTGGCGCGTGGGTGACGCGGACCATCCCTGGAACCTGCATCCGGTGAGCTTTGTCCTGGCCACGGGTGAGATCTTCCAGCCGCAGTTCGATTGGGGCGGATCCTTCGCCGCTGAGGTCATCGTTGATGATGACGGGGACGGTCGCATCGACGAAGACCCTGTGGATCGGATCGACAATGATGGCGACTACCTGTGGAACGAGGATCCCCCCGATGGTGTCGACAATGATCTCGATGGCCGATTGGATGAGGACGGACCCGATCCGCAACTGGACAACGATGGTGATGGGCTGCTCAACGAGGATGGCCTGCACACAGGTGGGCCGATTTACAGCCCTGCCGTGCGCCAGGCATATGCAGGACCCCCGTTCTTTCGCTACGCCACCGCCGCCGAAGCGGCGGCAGACGCCAATGGGTGGGATTCAGGCTACGGCTGGGGGGATGACGATAGCGACGGGCGTTTCAACGAGGATCCCGTCAATGGCATCGACGATGATGCCGACGGGCTGATTGACGAAGACGACGCGGCCCCTGACGTGTCTCTGCCGGCCTCCTGGTTTCGTTGGGTCTTCACCTATGACGTTGGCGCTCTGAGCCCTGAGCAACAACGACAGCTGCGCTTCGTGCCGATGGACGACAACAGCTGGCAGGCGCAGACGGCCGCTGGCGATCTGGTGACGGCAACACTTGTGCGCCGAGCCTTTCGCCCTACAGACTGGATCCGTTCGATCCGCCTGGACAGCACACGCAACGTCGCCCGTCTGGCTGACGATCGATTTCTGGCGGG
>ERZ890510.2203-NODE-2203-length-11338-cov-5.261987_pt1 | contig 11338 bp, 9 predicted proteins | sample MGYA00521265_ERZ890510 | MGnify/ENA primary metagenome ERZ890510 (study PRJEB32303, sample SAMEA104408624) | aquatic metagenome | biome: Brackish water; feature: Chemocline; material: water | place: Baltic Sea | collected 2014-10-26T21:54:00 | depth 110 m ...
CTTTAAAAGCATATGGCATAATGGCCACATCCGCCGATCAGGGTGCAGTACGCAGTATTGATCACTTAGAAAGAAAATAATATGTCAAAAACCTCAAAATCTATTGAGTATCAATTCACTAAAGAACTTTATGATGCAAAACCATCATTTGTCACCAACCTTGAATGTTCGATCACAGGCAAAAATGATTATGCCGCTGGCGAAATTCATGGCCTATCAGAGGCGGGGCGTCCTTTATTGGTGCGCTATGATTTAGACAAAATTAAAAATAGCGTCAGCCGCGAGGAAATAGAAAGCCGCCCTGGCGGATTTTGGAAATACCGCGAATTTTTACCCGTGGGTAGTGGCGATGCCATGACCAGTCTTGGTGAAGTGCTAACCCCTTTAATTCCCCTTAATCATTCCGTTCCCAAAGGCTGCCAAGTTATTGTTAAGGACGAAGGGCGCTTGCCCACAGGATCATTTAAAGCGCGAGGCCTTGCCTTGGCAGTGTCCATGGCTAAAGAATTGGGTCAAAACCATCTGGCGATGCCAACAAATGGTAATGCAGGGGCGGCGCTGGCCGCCTACGCCACATTCGCAGGGCTTAAAACAACGGTGCTATGTCCTGATGATACGCCGATTGTTAATATTCGTGAAATTGAGCTTCAAGGCGGTGATGTTTATACAGTCAATGGCCTGATCAATGATTGCGGAAAAATCGTTCTTGATGGAAAAGAAGCCATGGGATGGGCCGATATTTCAACATTGAAAGAGCCTTATAGAATTGAAGGCAAGAAAACCATGGGTTTAGAGCTTGCCGAACAATTTGGTTGGAAGATGCCCGATGTTATTTTCTATCCCACTGGCGGTGGTACGGGCCTTATTGGCATGTGGAAAGCTTTTGATGAGTTGGAGAAAATTGGCTGGATTGGCTCTAAGCGTCCAAAAATGGTTGCCGTTCAAGCCGAGGGTTGTGCGCCGATCGTTAAAGCCTACGACGACGGCGAAGAACATGCGCCATTATGGCAAAATGCCTTTACCCACGCATGGGGCATTCGTGTTCCCATTGCTGTTGGTGATTTCCTCATTCTGCGGGCAGTGAGAGAAAGCGGTGGTTTTGCCATCGCCGTCAATGAAGATCATATTTTTGATTGCCGTGACCGTGTTGCCCAAAAAGACGGACTTTTGCTATGCCCCGAAGGGGCCGCCACTTTCGCCGCATGGGAAATGGCTTTAAAAAGTGGTCAAGTGAGTAAAGATGATCAAGTGGTGTTGTTTAATTGCGCCACTGGCCTAAAATACCCGATGCCAGAAACTGATCAGTTTTTGGATAAAAACCAACCTATAAATTATGATCGGTTCAAATAATGGCTAATCAATTAGAATTTGAACAAACCAAATCGCTCTATGACGATAAACCATCATTTGTCAGTCATTTAGAATGCTCAATCACAGGTGAAAGTGATTATTCAGCAGGTCAAATTCATGGCCTTTCAAGGGCGGGGCGGCCTTTATTGGTGCGTTATGATTTAGACAAGATTAAAAATAGCGTCAGCCGCGATGAAATGGAAAGCCGCCCCGGCGGCTTTTGGAAATATCGCGAATTTTTGCCCGTGGGTAGTGGTGAAAACATCATTAGTCTAGGTGAAGTGATGACCCCTTTAATTCCTCTTAAGCATTCTGTGCCAAAAGGCTGTGATGTGATTGTCAAAGATGAAGGACGCTTGCCCACGGGATCATTTAAAGCCCGAGGTCTGGCCTTAGCCGCGGCCATGTCAAAAGAATTAGGACAAAAGCATCTTGCCATACCAACAAATGGTAATGCCGGCGCAGCACTTGCGGCCTATGCCACCTACGCAGGTTTAAAGAGCACCTCTTTCTGCCCTGATGATACGCCCGTGGTCAATATTCGTGAAATCCAACTTCAAGGCGCCGATGTCTTTACGGTCAATGGTTTGGTATCAGACTGTATTAAAATCGTCAAAGACGGTAATCAACAGGTCGGCTGGACTGATTATACGACTTTGAAAGAGCCTTATAGAATTGAAGGTAAGAAAACCATGGGGCTAGAGCTTGCCGAACAATTTGGTTGGCAAATGCCCGATGTTATTTTTTATCCCACCGGCGGTGGCACAGGTTTCATTGGTATGTGGAAAGCTTTTGATGAGTTGGAAAAAATTGGTTGGATCGGCTCTAAACGTCCAAAAATGGTTGCCGTACAAGCCAGCAACTGTGCGCCGATTGTAAAAGCTTATGATGACGGTGTAGAACACGCCACTTTTTGGGAGAATGCCTATACTGAAGCATGGGGCATTAGAGTACCCGCCGCCATAGGTGACTTCTTGATCCTACGGGCAGTGCGCCAAAGTGGTGGCTTTGCCATTGCTGTTGATGAAGAAGATATTTTTAAATGTCGAAATCACATTGCCCAAAAAGACGGATTATTATTATGCCCCGAGGGTGCGGCCACCTTCGCCGCATGGCAAATGGCCTTAAAAAGTGGTCAGGTCAGCAAAAGTGACAAGGTTTTACTGTTTAATACAGCTACTGGCCTTAAATACCCGATGCCAGAAACAAATCAGTTTTTGGATAAAAACAAACCTATTGATTATAATCAATTTAAGTAAGCCGCAAATTTGACATGATCTGCCGATAAAAAAGGACTTAACCCATTTAATCAGGAGACCTAAAATGATCAAACTTTCTCTTTTCGCCTTACCTTTTACGGCCTTATTTTTCGTTCAAAATGTTGATGCTCAAACCTTAAAACAATGCCAAGGCCCGCTCATCAGTATGGAAGCAAACGGTGAAATAGAAAGCTTGCCCGATATAGCCGAGGTACTGCTTAATGTGAAAAGTCAAAATAAAACAGAGGGCGAGGCGCTACAGGAATTATCAAAGAACTTGCAAAAAATAATTGATGTGCTTGATGATTTAAAAATCAAAAATGAAAATATTCGCACCGACAGCATTAATATCACGCCAGTATATGATCCCCGCAATCGACAAGAAATTATTGGTTATAGCGCTACGTCACGTGTTTATTTTAAAACTTTTGATTTGGGTAAAATTTCAGACCTTATGAACGGTGTTATGGCTGGCAGTGATAATTTATTTTCAAACATCACTTATTCTTCATCCGAAGCTGATCACCTAGAAGATCAAGCGCGAATTGCCGCCTTCAATAAAGCCCAGCATAAGGCAAAACTTTACGCCGAACTTTCCGGCAACAAACTTGGCACAATTTGCACCATCAGTGAGAATAATGTTTTTACGACCATCAACCAATTTGGCATTAACAAAAGATCAGATATGGCAATGACATCAGAAGCTATGAGTGTCGGAAATTTAAATATTCCCATAAAACCGGGGAAAATGAAAACCTCGGCTCATGTGTCCTTGGTTTACCAACTGGAAAATTAAAGCCGGTCTAACACAATGAAGCTAAAATCATGACTGTCTTTTTCGCTTGCGCTGTGATGTTCTGATGAATATTCAATCCATTGTTTTTCATCAAGGTCGGGAAAATATGTATCGCCGTCAATATCGGCGTGGATGCGGGTGAAATAAAGGCGGTCGGCTTGCTCCAAACACAACTCATATATCTGTGCGCCGCCAATGATCATTATTTCATCAAGTTTTTTAGCCTCTGCGATAGCTTTAGCAACATCCAAGGCCATTTCCACACTATGGGCGGTAATCACCCCTTCACGGGTAAATTTGGCATCTCTGGTAATGACAATATTAACGCGGTCCGGCAAGGGCTTTCCAATAGAATCAAATGTTTTACGGCCCATAATAATCGGCTTATTGATCGTTATTTTTTTAAAATACTGTAAATCCGACGATATTTTCCACGGCATGGTGTTATTTTTACCAATCACGCCATTTTCAGCGGCGGCAACAATAAGGCATGTTTTGATCATTATACCGCAACCATTCCTTTAATGTGGGCGTGGGCCTGATAATTCTGCAATTCAAAATCCTCAAATTTAAAATCGAAAATAGAGTCCACATCTGGATTGATCGCCATTGTCGGCAATGCCAATGGCTCACGGCTAAGCTGAAGATTAATTTGATCCATATGATTGAGATATAAATGAGCATCCCCAAAGCTATGAACAAAATCCCCCACTTCTAAATCACAGACTTGCGCCATCATCATGGTTAGGAGTGCGTAGGACGCGATATTAAACGGCACACCCAAAAACACATCAGCGCTGCGCTGATAAAGCTGACAGCTCAATTTACCGTCAGCCACATAAAATTGAAACAGGCAATGACATGGTGGAAGTGCCATATGATCCACATCAGCCACATTCCATGCGCTGACGATCAGGCGGCGGCTATCGGGATTATTTTTAATCATATTGATCAAGTTGCTAATTTGATCAACGCTGTCGCCATTTGCCATCGGCCATGAGCGCCATTGATGGCCGTAGACTGGGCCAAGATCACCGTCCGCGTCGGCCCACTCGTCCCAAATACGCACGCCGTTATCTTGCAGGTATTTAATATTGGTATCACCCGTTAGAAACCACAATAATTCATGAATGATTGACTTTAAATGTAGCTTTTTCGTAGTCACCATGGGAAAGCCATCGGCCAAGTTAAAGCGCATTTGATAACCAAAGACGCTGACAGTCCCTGTTCCTGTGCGGTCTTCTTTTTTTGTGCCCATATCACGTATATGACGGGCGAGATCAAGATATTGTTTCATGAAGTTCCATCTAGTTGGATTATCTATTCATATAAAATACATAAAAAAATACGCAAATCTATTTAAATTTTCATCAAGAACCCTTATATATAAATTGTCAGGCAACTGACTATGACAATAAATTGATATATGGAATAAACGTTACGGACCCGGGGGCGGTACCCGGCGCCTCCACCACTAACTTAACTATTTGATTTAGGGGGCGAAATAGGATCGACGTGCGCAATAAAGATATAACTTTTGTTCAGTATGATACCGCTGTGACGGGTCAAAATTTGTAAATGCAAACGATAATGAAGCATTTGCTGTAGCAGCTTAATAAGTTTAGCTACGCGGGGTTCGGTAGGCACCTAGCAACAGAAGCCTACCACTTTTAATCTAACAACATCAAAATACTTTGCTCCAATCAATTCTAAAGGCTATAATTTAATACGTAAGAGAGTCGTTAAAAATAGTATAAAGAAAAAGCATATATGACAGACGGTATTATTAAATATGATGAAATGGTTCAAGCCGCTCTTATTGGGGTGGTTCGTGATGTCCTTATAGATACGGCCGAGCATGGTTTGCTTGGTGAACATCATTTTTACATCACCTTTCAAACCAATCATCCTGAAGTGGTCATTCCTCTTTATCTTAAGGAAAGATATGATGATGACATGACCATCGTCATGCAAAACCAATTTTGGGATCTATTCATTGATGAAGAACATTTTGAAATTTCTTTAAGTTTCAATCGTAAAAAAGAACATCTCTATATTCCCTTCGATGCCTTACTTGGCTTTTTTGATCCTAGCGTTGATTTTGGCCTTCATTTTAATGCTGATGCAGAAACCCCACTTGAAGCCCCTGTTCAAAGTACAAATGAAGAAAATATCATCATAGATGAGGTAAAAGAAAGCTCATCTACTGAAAAAGATAATATTGTTACTTTGGATATTTTTCGTAAAAAGAAATAATTAATCCCTTAATAGATAGAAAAGCTTTATGACAACGCCTGAATATACCGATATGTATGCTCAAAGTAAGAGCGACACTGTTTATCGCAAAATTACGTCTGATTATGTTTCTACTATCAATGTAGATGGCAAAGAAATCCTAAAAGTAGAGGCTGAAGGTATTCGGTTGCTAACGGCGCAAGCCATGAAAGATATAGCCCATCTGTTGCGCACTTCGCACCTAGAAAAACTTGCAAAAATTTTAAAAGACCCCGAGGCTTCAGATAATGACCGCTTTGTTGCGACCGAATTATTAAAAAATGCTAATATCGCCTCTGGTATGGTTTTACCCGGTTGCCAAGATACGGGTACGGGCATCATTATGGGTAAAAAAGGCCAATATGTCTGGACGGATGATGATGATGCTAAAGCCATTAACCAAGGCGTAATCGATACCTACACACAAACAAATTTAAGATATTCCCAACTGGCACCGCAGAGTTTATTTGAAGAAAAAAACACTAAAACCAACGGCCCCGCCCAAGTGGACCTATACACAGTAGAGGGCAATGAATATCATTTTCTATTTGTCTCCAAAGGGGGCGGAAGCGCCAATAAAACCTTTCTTTTTCAAGAAACTCCTGCCATTTTACGCCAAGACAAATTAACTGAATTTCTCGATGAAAAACTAAAACTTCTTGGAACATCTGCCTGTCCGCCCTATCATCTCGCCATTGTCATTGGTGGCTTGAGCGCGGAACAAAACCTCAAAACCGTTAAAATGGCCAGCACTCATTATTTAGATAATCTGCCAACAGTTGGTGGCGATTTTGGTCAGGCTATTCGTTGTCCAGAAATGGAAGAACAAGTCCTCAAAATGACACAGCGATTTAATATTGGTGCCCAATTTGGTGGTAAATATTTCTGTCATGATGTCCGTGTCATCCGCATGCCTCGTCACGGCGCGTCTGTTCCTATTGGTTTTGGTGTCTCCTGTTCCGCCGACAGACAGGCAAAAGCAAAAATTACCAAAGACGGTATTTTCCTCGAGCAATTAGAAACTGACCCCGCCCGTTTCCTACCAAAAATAGAGCATGACAATTTAAGCAATAATGTGGTGAAAATTGATCTTGATCGTCCCTTGGATCAGGTGCGCGCTGAATTAAGCAAGCACCCTATTAAAACAAGATTATCCCTCAGTGGTACAATCGTTGTTGCTCGCGATCTTGCTCACGCCGCTATTTTAAAAAATATAGAAGCCGGCGAGCCCATGCCTGATTATTTAAAAAATCACATTGTTTACTACGCGGGCCCCGCTAAAACTCCTCAAGGCTACGCCTCTGGCTCATTTGGCCCGACCACAGCAGGGCGCATGGATAGTTATGTTGATAAATTTCAAGAAGCCGGCGGTAGTTTGGTTATGCTTGCCAAAGGAAATCGTAGCAAACAAGTCACTGATGCCTGCGCCAAGTATGGCGGTTTTTACCTTGGCTCCATCGGAGGGCCCGCAGCGATCCTCGCTAAAGATAATATCACAAAAGTAGAGGTATTAGATTTTGAAGATTACGGTATGGAAGCTGTTTGGAAAATCATAGTCAAAGATTTCCCCGCTTTCATTATCATTGATGATAAGGGTAATGATTTTTTTAAAAATCTATAGGCTTTAATCATGGTTGATGACGACGAAATACTCAAAAAACATTCCGTTGTCATTGCGGGTCATCAAACGAGCATTACCCTTGAAAATATTTTCTGGCGCCAATTAAAACAAATAGCAAAAGATCAAAATAAAAACCTAAAGTCCCTCATTAGCGAAATTGATGAGACGCGCCATACCAATTTAAGCAGTGCTATTCGTGTTTATATTTTAAAAAAATTAGTTTGATTTTTGGCTGATTTAATTTGGGGGCGGCGGCGGTTGTTGGAATAATTTTTCCAATAGCTTTACGCCCAAATCTTCTATTGTTTCAGGCGTTTTTTCAGGCACTGTTTCAGGGATGGGCGTTTGCTCTACTGACTGATCTTGTGCAGGGGGGATGCTCTGCTCTTGGCTTTGGTTAGGGTCTTGAATTGGGGTCTGCTCTGGGCTTTGCTCTTTGCCAAATAAACTCCCCAATCCGCCATTACCTTTAATCATATTTTGTAAGAGTTTTGATGCAATCTTAGCACCGATAAAGCTTTCTAATTTTTTGGTATTATATTTGATGGACGGAGAATTTAAGGCCCCCACGATACTTATGCCAATGGGTGGCGCATCAGGATGATCAAGCAACGTCATATCGCCCATTAAATCCATTTGCCACTGGCCAAGGTTAATCTCCATATTAACGGCGCTTTTCGCCCCTGCCATTTTAAGATCAAGGGGGCTAAACTGAAAAATACCATTTTTGGCTGTGATGGTGCTTTGCCCTCCTTGATAAGGAGTTTGACCGCCAGATAAACTGCTCTTCAACAAGCCCAAAAGTGCGTTTTTATTATCCAGCACCTTCAGTTTTTCACTTAATTCAGGGATATTAACACCATTGATCAAACCTGGAGCGGCAATGATCTGTCCCGATCCAGAAAGCGATGAAATCAGCGCATTTTGACTGATGCCTTTAGCCGTTAGTTTCTGCGTCATATCAAAATAACCATTGATCGGCGCAATACCTGCAGCGGCCTTTGTTGCCAGTGCCGCGGAGACCTTTTTCAATGACATATCCGCTTCAAGAGCACCTGCACTACTGAAGGAGCCATTCATGGCTACAGCGCCATCAAATAATTTACCCGTAAAATTGTTAATATTGATGACACCATCTTTTAAAATTGCCTCAAAATGGGGATTTTCAAAATGGTATTCATTATAATTCATACTTTGCGCAGTAAAAAGCATCCTACCATTATAATCATCTAAAAACTCAAGCTCCATAGGCTGTTTGGACCAGTTTCCCCAATCATTTTCAACCTTTTCTGTGTCCTGCATAAAATCGTGAGCCTCTATTTTATCAAGGGATATAGTGAAATCAAAATCCGGCTTTAATGTGGATTTCCCCTGCCCAGATAATCCGCTAATCATACCAGAACCTGTTAATTTTGTTGGACCTATATTGCCGTCTATATTTTTAAAGACCATATCTTGTTGATTTCCCGATATGGCCATTTTTAATTGCAAGGGTCCTAAATTCTTTTTCGAGGGATTAAAATCAAAGCCCAGACCGCGAATAAATTTGAGCGCATCTGGACCTGAGATTTCTGAAGAAAGATCAAATGAATTTATTTTATTTTCAACAATGCTACTGCGACCTTTTAAGGAAACCTCACCGCCAGCAACAGAGACAACACCATCAACATCAAGCAGTTTCTGAGTGCCTTTAAATATAGTGTTAATAGCAATCATCCGATCATCGAGTGCCGAGGCACGGCTAAGCTCTAAATCAAATTGATCAATTAAACTAGCTAAACTGGGATTAGAAGCAGAAATAACAAGATCGATGCTGCCGATTTCAGGCAGCTGTTTTAAATCCGCACTTCTAATGTCGCCTTTAACATCGGCTTGACTACTGCCGAAGGTAGATTTTATATCAATATTTAGTTTTTCAAGATCGCCTTTTATTTTAGCCAAAACACTAACCGCGCCGACCTGAGCTATATCGAAAGTCGTTTTAAAACGGTATGCCCGCTGTAATGGCACCATCGTCGTGGCCGTAGCATTCATCGTAATATCAAAATCAGGGTCTGTACCAAGAGTTCTGGCAACCACACTGCCGCTTAAATCAAAGCCCGCATAATTATCAATTTTCACAGTGCGTCCATTAAGATTGCCATCGAATAAATCACCAGCAAGATTAATGCTTTTAACTTTTATCCCCTCAAAAGTCACATTGCGCAAAGTTAATTTATAATTGGCATCAAAATCAGCCAATATAGCCATTTGATCTTTCAGATTAAGGGGCTGATCGGCACTTGCTTTTTTATAATTATCAATATTCAAATTGCTAAAGGTCATATCAACCCCAAAGGCGGGTCTCTGTTGCAAAGCATATGAAAGGCCGCCTTTAAAATTAAAAGTATCTAAAGCACCATCAATTTCATAAAACTGTAGTAAATCGGGGTTCGCTTTTAGCCCCCCCTTATAACTAAGGCGTGTCAGGCGGCCATCAGGAATTGACGATGTATCAATTTTAAGCCAATTTAAAAAAGGTCTTAAATTTCCAGAATTAATAATGACATTACCATTAAATTCAGGCGTGTCGCCCACTTGTCCGATTAAGCCATTGGCCGAAAACTCACTCCCCCCTGGCATATTAAGACGTGCTTTACTGAGTTCTATAGAGCTATCATAAACCTTAAGATCAAGATCAAATTGGCTGGCTATTTTGTCATTAAAACGAAGGGCACCTAATTTGAAATTAAACTTACCTTCAATATTTTTTAGAAATTCTAAATTAAAATTACTATTATCCGCGCTCGTATCTTTTTGTTTTAAGGGCGCAAGATAATTATCAAGGTTAAAACTATTGATCGATAATTGGCCATCAAAAATAATTTTATCTCCTAATTGAGCGGTTAGCTGACCGCTACCTCTGCTTTCTCCCAGCTCAAATTCAAGGGCAGATATGGCTATATTATCATTGCTATAGCTCATATCACTTTCAAGGGATAAGGGTTGGTTATAGGCTATATTATTTTGATTGGTGTCCTTAAGATCAAGCAATGACATTGCCAAAATAAGATCCGACATATCATCTGTTTCAAGATTTATTTTACCGGTCGCTTGGGGATTGTTTTCATCAAGCATTAATCCACCTGAAAATTTAATTCTTACATCATCATCAATCAAACCAAGATCAAGTTTAATGGGAATTTTGCGGCCTTGACGTATGGTTCCCAAGACAAGATCCATTGAAAGGGGTAGGTTTTTATAACGGGCTTTGCCCTTTACCTCAAACGGCCCCTGAAGACTATCTATAATCACAGAGGCATTGATCATTCGCACTAATTCTAGTTGATCCGTTGCTAAATTTTGAAAACTAATCTGGCCATTTTCAATTTGAAATTGCTCAAAACTTAATTCTGTTGAGCTATTTTGATCATCAGTGTTCGTTTGCCCTGTGCCAAATTCCCAGTTTCCACGGCCATTTTTATCAATCTCAATAGCCACTATGGGTTCAACAAGGATGAATTTCTTAACCTTAATTTGCCAACGAAGGAGAGGGAAAAATGCAACATTTACATCAACAGATTTTAAGGAAATGAAATTCTTGGCTTGACCATCTTCCACATTCGATACACTAACGTCTTTTGCTGAAAAAGAAGGGGACGGCAAAATAGATAAAGAAATATTGCCATTTATGACAACGTCCCGGTCACTTAATTTAGACGCTGTTAGCTCAATTTGGGATTTATATTCATTCCAATTGATAAATCCCGGCACCACAAGGGCACCACCGAGCAGTAAAACCAATAAAACTATGACACCAATGCCAAATTTTTTCATAAATTTCCCACTTTGAATATATAAAATAACGCGTTATTCTTCTTATATCTCATTTAATTATACATAACGAAATAATAGTGGCAATAATAGGTCAAGAAATAATGAAGATTATTAATAATTTTAAAATAAAGCATGAATACACTTAAAAGTATGAAAAAAAAAATAATAGAGACCTCAGCATAAGGCCTATTTTCTAGTTTGATATTACAAGTTTAGAGATGG
>ERZ890510.2204-NODE-2204-length-11336-cov-4.033774_pt1 | contig 11336 bp, 10 predicted proteins | sample MGYA00521265_ERZ890510 | MGnify/ENA primary metagenome ERZ890510 (study PRJEB32303, sample SAMEA104408624) | aquatic metagenome | biome: Brackish water; feature: Chemocline; material: water | place: Baltic Sea | collected 2014-10-26T21:54:00 | depth 110 m ...
CCTTGCGCCGCGCCCCGAGGAGTTCGCCGAGCACCTCTTCCGAGCTGCCGGCGCCGTAAGAATCGGCCGTGTCGAATAAATTTATGCCGAGATCAAGTGCGGTGTGGACGACCGGACGGGCTTCGTCGAGGGTCATGCGCGCACCGAAATTGTTACAGCCGAGCCCGATCAGCGAAACTTCGAGGCCGGAATTGCCCAGTTGCCGAAACTGCATGTCACCCTACCCCTCGAAAATATGAATAATACCGCATACTCGGTTATCATGTTCGACGATAGCAAGGCGGTACTCGGTCGCATGCCGTTGCGGCGGACCGGGGAAGGCGAATCGCCAATGTACAGGGGGAAACGAAGCCGATGGATTTTTCACTGTCCGACGACCAGCGCCGCTGGGGCCGCATCGCGCGTAAATTCGCCTACGAAACGGTGCGCCCGCGTGCGCGCGAACTCGACCGGCTCGCCGACCCGGCGGCGACGTTTCCGCACGATCTGGTTCTCGAAGCGTCGCGGCTCGGTCTGCGCACCCTGAGAATACCGAAGGAATATGGCGGCGCCGGTGTCGATTGCCTGACCGAGGTCGTTGTTCAGGAGGAACTCACGGCCGGCGATGTCGGCTTCGGCATGACGCTGCAGCACGCCTGGCGAGAAGGCTACATACTCGCGACGGCGACGACCGACGCCCAGCGCGAGCGCTTCCTGCCGGTCTTCATGAACGACGATAGCTGCCTGATGTCGTTCGCGATCACCGAGGAACATTCGGGCAGCGACCACAAGACGCTGTTCGACGGCACGCTCGAAGCCGGTCCGCGGACGCGCGCCGTGCGCGACGGCGATCACTGGGTGATCGATGGCGCCAAGAAGTTCATCACCAACGGCAACGTCGCGACCTTCATCATCCTCGTCGCCCGCACCGATCCCGGCGTCGCCTGGCACGAGGGCATCTCGGTTTTCGTCGTGCCGACCGACACGCCGGGATTCCGTGTCGCCAGCGTGCTCGACAAGGTCGGCATCCGGCTCAACCAGAACACCGAACTGGTGTTCGAAAACTGCCGTATTCCCGCCGACAATCTGCTGTCCGAGGTGAATGGCGGGCATGCGTTCCTGGCGCGCTTCGCCGCCGGTTCGATGGCCAAGGAGGGTGCCAAGGCGCTGGGCGTTGCCCGCGCCGCGCTGGAGCAGGCCTTTGCCTACGCCAAACAGCGCGTGCAGGGCGGCAAGCCGATCATCGAACACCAGGCCATCAACCAGTTGCTGTGCGACCTTGCGACCGACATCGAACTGGCGCGCACCCTGGTATGGCGCGCCGCCTGGGCGGTCGAGAACGCGCCCGATCAGGCGCCGCGGCTCGAAGCGATGGCCAAGCTGGCGTCGACCGAGGCTGCCGCGCGGGTCGGCGTGCGGGCGCTGGAAATCTGCGGCGGCGTCGGCGTGCTCAAGGATCACCCGATGGAAAAGCTGGCGCGCGACGGCATCTCGATGCTGCACGCGGGCGTCGGCAACCATGCCCTGCGCGAGAGCATGGCGGGCAATCTCGCGGCGCAGACACCGGCATGCCTCGCCGTCGATTTCGGGGACTGACGAGATCGCGTCGCGCGATGCCTAAACGTCGTAGCCCGGGTTCTCGCGGTCGAGCCTGCGCCGCAGCCCCGGCCACTCGGTGACGCCGATGGTGCGGTAGCCGGCGTCGGAGTTGGCGTGGCGGTTGCGCTCGAAAGTCGTGCGCTGCACCTCCTTCGAAAGCGCCATCGGCCGCGCGCCGGACTGCTGGAAGGCGAGCTGGAACTTGCAGGCGCGCTCGGTGCGGTACATCCACATGAAGGCTTCGCCGGCGCTGCGGCCGACGGTCAGCAGGCCGTGATTGCGCAGGATCAGCACGTTGTTGTCGCCGAGGTCGCGGGTTAGCCGCTCGCGTTCCGACAGATCGAAGGCGATGCCCTCGTAATCGTGGTAGCCGGTATGCGCCAGCACCGACAGCGCCTGCTGGGTCAGCGGCAGCAGCCCGTCGGCCTGCGTCGCCACGCCGACGCCGGCCTGGGTGTGGGTGTGGATGACCCAGTGTATGTCGGACCGCGCGCCGTGCACCGCGCTGTGGATGGTGAAGCCGGCCGGGTTGATGCCGTGCTCGGACGGCGACAGCTCGGTGCCGTCCTCCGCGACCTTGACCAGGCTCGACGCGGTGATCTCGTCGAACAGCATGCCGAACGGGTTGATCAGGAACCGGTCCGGCGCATCCGGCACGCGCGCCGACAGGTGGGTGCCGAACAGGTCCGACCAGCCATACAGGTCGACGAGGCGAAAGGAAGCGGCGAGGTCGACCCGCGCCTGCCATTCGGCGTCGGAAATCTGCGTGTCGAGGCGTTCGATGTTGCTCATGTCCGGATTTCCTTCCTCCAGTGTCGCTGCCCGGCGAAAGTCCGCCGGCGGATCGTTCATCGACTATGCGTCTGTTTTGCCATGAGCCTAACACGGTGCGCAGGCGACACGATAACCGTGCGCGTGACCTTTTCCCGGTCGGTAGGCTGGCGCGACAGATTTTATCTTAAGAAAGCCTTAGCGTGTTCGGTGGACACTCCAGGCAACCAATGCAGGTGAGGTGTCCCATGCGACGCATTACAAGATTAATGGCGGCCGGTTTCGCCGCAATCCTGTTCAGCACATCGGTATCGGCGAGCGGCGATGTCAGTCTCGGTGAGAGGGCGGCCCTGCAGGCCGCGATGCAGCAATATGTCGACCACAAGACGGTTGACGGCGCCTACCTGCTCTTCGACATGCAAACCGCGGAAGTCCGGGAGCTGTATCCGGTGACCGGCCATCCGATAGTGATGCAGTTGGACGAGCATTTCGTGCTCTGCTTCGATTTTGCCGACGCCAAGGGCCGGAAGGTCGAGGTCGATTACTACCTCGCGCGCAAGGACAACGGCTTCGTCGTGTTCCATGAAGCGGTCGGCAGCCGGAAAATCCTCGAGGCGATGATGAAACGGGGACGGGTCAAACCCGTCAACTGATGGCCGAGCCCCGGTCCCATCCGGAACCCCATGACGGCGCAACGCCGCGCCGTCGACGGCGCGGGCTGCTGGTCCGGTTCCTGCTGATTCTGACGCCGCTTTTCCTGCTGCTCGCGGTGCCGGGCGTCGGCGCGCTTGTGTTCTACACGCTGCACGAAGACGAGGCGGTGCTGACCGTGCGGTTCGGCAACGCGGCCGGCCGCGTTGCCGCTTCCCTGGCGCGCTATGACCCGGTTGCCGACAGGAAGATCGTCCAGGATCTCCTGTCGTCGATGGCGCCCGACCGGGCGCTGATCTGCGCCGAGCTCGTTCGCCGTTCGGACGGCGCGCGGCTGGTATCGCAGCCGCCGCGGATCGGCTGCACCGGGCGGGACGACGGCCAGTCGCTCGAATTGCCGGTCGGCTTCGATGGCGTCTATGCGCTTGGATTTCGGTTCAGCGACGCGGAAGTGCGGCAGGCGAACAATCTGCAGGTGATCGTCGCGCTGGGAGTCATCGGCATCGCCTTCATCGTCGCGGTGCTGACCTCCGCGGTCGGCTTCCAGTATATCGTCAACCGGCCGCTGCGCCTGCTGCTGCAGGCGATCGAACACACCGCGGCCACCGGTGAACGCACGACCGTCGATGTCCGGACCGACGACGAACTGGGCACCGTCATCGCCGCGTTCAACGATCTTCAGGAACGCGACATCGCCCGCAAACGCGCGCTGGATGCCGCGCATGACCGGCTGAGCGATTCGCAGGAGGAACTGACCCAGGTGAATCGCTCGCTTGAGGCGCGCGTGCGCGAACGCACCGCCGAGCTCGAAGAGCAGATCATCGAAGCCGAGGCGGCCAACCGGGCGAAATCGGAATTTCTTGCCAATATGAGCCACGAACTGCGCACGCCGCTCAACGCCGTCATCGGCTTTTCGGAAGTCATCATACAGGACGAATCCGGGCGTCTGGGGATAGACAAGTATCGCGAATATGCGGCCGACATCCATTCCAGTGGCGTTCATCTGCTCGAAGTGATCAACGACATTCTCGACATCGCCAAGATCGAGGCCGGCAAGCACGAGCTTTACGAACAGCAAGTCGACCTCAAGCAGATCGTCGCGGCGTGCGTTCGCCTGATGCAGGAGCGCGCCGGGAGTGGTGGCGTCGAGCTGCAGGTGGAGGCGAATGACGGTACGGACAACATCGTGCTGTGGGCCGATATGCGCGCCTGCAAGCAGATGCTGATCAACCTGTTGTCGAATGCCGTGAAGTTTACCGAGGCGGGCGGGCGCGTCACCGTCGGTCGGCGTGTCGGGCCGTCCGGCGATCTGCTGCTGACGGTCGCCGATACCGGTATCGGCATCGCGCCGGAGAATATCCGCAAAGTCGTCGAGCCGTTCTTTCAGATCGATGGCAGCCTTGCGCGCAAGTATGAGGGTACCGGCCTCGGCCTGCCGCTGGTCAAGGCATTCGCCGAGATGCATGCCGGCTCGGTCGACATCGAAAGCGAGTTGGGCGCCGGCACCATTGTGACGATCCGCCTGCCGGCCAAGCGGCTTCTGGGACCGGCGGATGCCGACAAACGGCGCGCCGCCGGTTAGGCCGGCGCCACGGCTTTCATCGATTTGCCGGCGACCGGCCGGCCCGTTAATCGGTGCGCAGGATTTTCCCGGTACAAAGCAGGGCGAAACGATCGGACAACCTGCCGGGTGCCCCATGACCGCCATCGACGAGACCCCTCATTGCGAAATTCGCGCCAGCCTCTGGATATCCGGGTTCGACTGCGACCCGGACGATATTTCGGCGCATCTCGACCTGCAGCCGAGTTCGGTGGTCCGCAGAGGCTGGCGGTTTTTGCCCTTTCGCGACCGGACAAACCTCAGCGGAACCAACGTGTGGGAGTTCCGGACCGAACTCGATCTGCCCGACCCGTTGCCGCGTTGCATTGAGATGGGCGACCTGCTCAGGCCGTTGCGGACCGCTCTCGAAAGCCGTATCGACCGGCTGACGACGATGCCGCCCTGCAGCAGCCGCGTCAGTGTCGAGGTTCTGCCGCGGCGCGAGCCGCCGGAGTTTTCCTTTGCCGCCGGCGATCTCGATTTCCTCGACCGCGTCGGCCTGCCGTTCGGCATCGACATCCAGACGCCCGACCTGAAACATGCGGCATAGCGCGCGCCGACCGGCGCGCGGCGGTTCAGCCGGCAACGGTAGCCTGAAATGAAACGGGCCGGGAGCGATCAGCACCCGGCCCGTTCCGATTCGTCATATCAATCGTGTTCGATGGGGGTATGGCCCGTCGAAGGATGGCTGCGGCAAATACCTATTTTCCGCCGCCGGCGCCTTTGAAGTGTTCGCAGGTGACGCTGGGCGAGAACGGCCTCAACTGATCCATCGGATTCGCGCTTTTGGCGAAATAGACGTGCTGATCGTGGTGGGGCTGGAATTGGTGCGCCTCGTCGTTCTCGGTACCGGTATTGTCGGCCATCGTGTCGAAACTACGCCCGGCAAAACTTGGAGGCGCCGCATTTCCCGCCGCGTGCCATGCGTTGAGAAACACCAGATTCTCCACACCGACGAGTTTCATCGTGCCGTTCGCTCGCGGCTCGTAAAGCAGAATGGAGGGTTTCAGAAAATCGGTATGGGTAGCCTGTCCGTCGACGCGCGGCTGGGTTGCCGTGATCTTCAGCATCTTGGGATTGATGTAGTGAATTCCCATGCCGCCCCACTCCGGCGGGAGACCTTCAGTAGCGGCGGTAATGCAGTGGCCCGGCGGGGCCGGTACGAACCCTTCGGCCAGAGCGACGTTGACGTCATTGTACTTTTCCGTTGCAACCCGGACTTTCTCGATTTCCGCAGCAACGTTATGCGCGTTCGCCAAATTCGGCACCGCGAGCGTGGCGAAACCGGTAATGGCCGCAGCTAGACCGGCAGCATAAATTTTCTTGCAGCGCATTCTCTTTCCCTCGAGGGCGTGGGTGATTCGGTACGATATTTGCTGTCTTTTTTCTGCACGATTGCGAACATCCTGAAGAGTTCGCCGGCGATGTTACGCATGTGGTGGTCCCATTCGCAATGTCCGCTTCAGGTTTCGAGCCATCCGTCTGTAGTTTGGGCGGGCCGGGCTGATATGGCCCGAGAGCATCGGGTTTTTGGGCGTGCTGTCCGTAAGCGCCCGGTTTGCGGATAGACAAAATACCCCGTAGTAGCCGGCCATGAATGTCCGGGCGTAGCGTTAGCGGGCCTGCGTCGGGCAATGTTATCCGGGCTTGCCCAGAAACGCCTTCGTCTCCGCCACCGCCTCGGCGAGGCCGACGCGGTTGATCTCGACCCCCTCGGGGAATGCGCCCGACAGCCGCGACGGCATGCGCGAATCGAGAATGACGAACACGCCGCGATCGTCGTCGCGGCGGATCAGCCTTCCATAGGCCTGCGCCAGCCGCAGCCGGGTCAGCATGTCGTCATAGGCGCGGGCGCCGAACGCCGCGCGCCGCGCCTTGTGCAGGATCGTCGGGCGCGGCCACGGCACGCGGTCGAACACCAGCAGGCGCAGCGAGTCGCCCGGCACGTCGACGCCGTCGCGCACGGCATCGGTGCCGAGCAGGCAGGAATCGGTCTCGGCCCGGAAAATGTCGACCAGCGTGGCGACATTCAGCGCGTCGATATGCTGGGCGTAGAGCGGCAGGCCGGCATCCTCAAGCGGCCCGGCGATGCGCGCGTGCACCGCCTTCAGCCGGGTGATCGCGGTGAACAGGCCGAGCCCGCCGCCGCCGGCGGCGAGGAACAGCTCGCGGTACGCCGCGGCGACCTGGTCGGTGTCGTCGCGCGCCAGATCGGCGACGGCGAAGACCCGTGTCTGCACGGCATAGTCGAACGGTGAGGTGACGCGTACGCGCAGCGCCGGCGCGGGCATGTGCGCGGCGCCGGTGCGCGCCTCGGCGACGCGCCAGTCGGCCTCGATGTCGCCGCTGCCGTCGGTCAGCGTCGCCGAGGTCACCAGCACGCCGTGCGCGCGCGCCGCGACGGCGTCGGCGAAGGGCCGTGTCGGGTCGATCCAGTGACGGTACATGCCGACATCGATGTCGCGGCCGTCGATGCGGTCGACGCCGAACCAGTCGACGAACGCGGCCGGCGTCTCGTGGCCGAGCGTCGCCAGCATGTCCTGCCAGGCGCCGACCTTGGCGTCGCCGCGGCACAGCAGGCTGCGGCACACCGCCTCGATGCGCACGCGGGTCGCGCTGTCGAGTTCGCCGGCCTCGCGGTCGAGGCGCTGCAGCAGCCGCTCGCGTAGCAGCCGCATCGGTTCGGCGAGCCGGCGCAGCGCCAGCGCCAGCGCGATGGCGGCGTCGCCGACCGGCGCCTCGATCGGCGCGGCGCCGGTTTCCAGATCGTAGAGCGAATGCGGCGCGTCGGTGCGCGCATAGACCTGGCCGCGCACGGCGGCGAGAAACCCCTCGGCCGGGCCGTCCGGCCGGTCCTCGCCGATGCGCGTCGCCCAGCCCGGCGCGGGCAGGGCGTGCGCGGCGCGGACGATGTCCTCGAGCGCCTCGGCGGCGGCCGCATCGCCGCCGAGCAAATCGCCGGCGCGCTCGCGCAATCCGCGTGCCCGGCCGCCGGCCCGTCTTGTGCGGCCGGCCTCGGGACCGAGCAGCCAGCGCCGCAGATCGGATGTCTCCTGGCCGCTGAGATGGCCGGCGAAGGCGGAATCGGCGGCGTCGAACAGATGGTGGCCCTCATCGAACACATAGCGCGTCGGCAGGTAGGCATCGTCGACGCCGCCCAGCGCGGCCTGGATCATCACCAGCGCGTGGTTGGCGACGACGATCTCGGCGCGGCGCGCCCGGCGTACGCTGTGCTCGATGAAGCACTTGCCGTAGTGCGGGCAGGCGGCATAAACGCACTCGCCGCGCCGGTCGGCGAGCCCGGTCGTCGCGGCGATGCCGACGAGATCGGTCAGCCAGGCCGGAAAGTCGCCGCCGAAATCGCCGTCGCGCGTCGCCAGCGTCCAGCGCGCCAGCAGCCCGACGCCGATCGCGTCGGGCGGGCGCAGCGCCGGGAAGCGGCCGACCGTCTCTTCGAGGTTGAGCAGGCAGAGATAATTCTCGCGGCCCTTGCGGATGACCACCTTGTCGGCCTTCAGCGCCGGATCGGGGTACAGCCGGTCGAGCTCGCCGTCGATCTGGCGCTGCAGGTTGCGGGTATAGGTGCTGATCCACACCGGGCCGTCGTTTTTTTCAGCCCAGACGCTGGCCGGCGCGACATAGCCCAGCGTCTTGCCGGTGCCGGTGCCGGCCTCGGCGAGCACGAAATTCGGCGATTCCGGCGCCGGCCGCGGCGCGAAGGCGGCGGTCACGGCAGCGGCGTAATCGGCCTGGCTCGGCCGCGCCTCGGCATCGTTGCCGAGCAGCTCGGCGAGCCGGGTGCGCGCCTCGGCCGGCTCTACCGGGAAGCTCGCCGGCGGCGGTTCGGGCGCCAGTTCCGGCCATTCCGGCAGGCCGCGCCAGACGTCGAGGCCGCGTACTGAACCCTTGCCCGGATCCTTGGGGTCGGGCATCGGCCGGCCGAGCGCCGCCAGCACGCAAGCCGACCAGGCCCAGCCGAAACGCGCCATCGCCGCCGCGATCGCCGCCGCGCTTTCGGAGGCGGTGCCGGCGGGGCCGCCGGTGGCGGCGAGGCGTTCGAGCAGCGCGCGCGCCGCCTCGGCGAGGATCAGCGCGGAATCCTCCGGGCCTTGCGGCGGCGTCAGGCCGAGTGCGGCGGCGAGGCCGTGCGGCGTCGGCAGCGTGGTTTGCGCCGGCGCGGCGAAGGCGAACAGTTCCAGCAGGTCGTAGGCGCGGAAGCGATCGACGCCGAGCCGCCGCGCGGTCGCCGGCAGATGACAGACCATCGGCGTCGCCTGCGCCGCGCGCGCGCCGGCCTCGGCGAGCGTCAGTGTCTCGATCTCGCCGTCGGGGGTAAGCCAGACGGCGTCGCGGCGGCCGGCCACGAGGACCGGCGTATCCGGCAGCAGGATGTGCCGTGGCGGCGCGGAAACGGAGGAATTGGCGGACATTGCGCGACCTTATACCAAGTCGCGCCGCCGAAGACCCGCGGCGGACATCATACGGCCGTCGCCGCCGGCGGCGAGACCGGCACGACGATCCGCGAGCACAGGCGCGGGTTTCGCCCCGTTAGGCGGGATTCGACCCGGATTTTTGGTAAATAATTGTAAAACAAGATTAAATTTGGAATCGAAAAAGGGTGATTACTGATCCAACGGGAGCAATATTGAAGCCGTGCCCATGCCTCGGACTTTGGGCCAGACCAAGGAGATCATTATGGATATCAGTTCCCCCGGTCAGGTTTCGTCGTTGGCGCCGGACGTGACACGGCCAAATGCCCCGGCCCAGCCACAGGCGGCTGCCGCGGCCCCGGTCGGCGGTGCGTCGCAGAATGCACCGGCGAAAGTCGTCGCAGACAGCAGCGGCGATGCGGGTGTCGGAGACGATGCACCGCACAGTGCCCCGAAGGATGATTCGGCCGGCGTCGATATCACGGTCTGACCCGCGATCGTTTCGCGTTCGGCGTCCCAACCTCCAGGCCCGTCGCGGTTGACGGGTTAACCGGCGCCGCCTAGGTTCCGCCCGCGCTGCGAAGCGCGTGGCGGGATTGGCGTTTGGAGAGCCGGATGGCGGCGGAACGGGAACTGGCGGAAACGGCCAAGGCGTGGCCGTTCCAGGAGGCGCGGCGCATCCTCGAGCGGCTTGGCGGCGCGGCCGCCAGGGTACCCGATAAGGGCTATGTGCTGTTCGAGACCGGCTACGGGCCGTCCGGCCTGCCGCATATCGGCACCTTCGGCGAGGTTGCGCGCACGACCATGGTGCGCCATGCCTTCGCCACGCTGAGCGACATCCCGACGCGGCTGTTCGCCTTTTCCGACGATATGGACGGGCTGCGCAAGGTGCCCGACAATATCCCCAACAAGGCTATGCTGGAGCCGCATCTCGGCAAGCCGCTGACCGCGGTGCCCGACCCGTTCGGCACGCATGACAGTTTCGGCGCGCACAACAATGCCCGCCTGCAGGCCTTCCTCGACACGTTCGGCTTCGCCTACGAGTTCATGAGTTCGACCGAATGCTACCGCGCCGGCATGTTCGACGAAGCCTTGCGCCGCATGCTCGAGAATTACGATGCGGTGATGAAGGTGATCCTGCCGACGCTCGGGCCCGAGCGCCAGGCGACCTACAGCCCGTTCCTGCCGATCGACCCCGACACCGGCATCGTCCTGCAGGTGCCGATGGCAGAGACAAGGCCGGCCGACGGCACCATCGTCTACCGCAACCCCGAGACCGGCAGGCTGGTCGAGACCCCGGTCACCGGCGGCGCCTGCAAGCTGCAATGGAAGGCCGACTGGGCGATGCGCTGGGTGGCGCTCGGCGTCGATTACGAGATGTCGGGCAAGGATCTGATCGATTCGGTCACCCTGTCGAGCCGCATCGCCCGCATCCTCGGCATCGAGCCGCCGCTCAACCTGACCTACGAGCTGTTCCTCGACGAAAATGGCGAGAAGATATCGAAGTCGCGCGGCAACGGGCTGACGATCGACGAATGGCTGATCTACGGGCCGCCCGAAAGCCTGTCGCAGTTCATGTACGGCAAGCCGAAGACCGCCAAGCGGCTGCATTTCGACGTCATTCCGAAGTCGGTCGACGAATATCTCGCCAACGCGGCGAATTTCGCCGGGCAGGACGAGACGGCGCGGCTCGAGAACCCGGCCTGGCACATCCATGCCGGCGCGGTGCCGGCGGTGCGCGCCGATCTCACCTTCGCCGTGCTGCTCAACCTCGCCAGCGCCTGCAACTCCGAGGATCCCGCCGTGCTGTGGGGCTTCATCGGCCGCTATGCGCCCGACGCGACGGCGGCCAACAACCCGCTGCTCGACCGGCTGGTCGGCCACGCGATCGCCTACTATCGCGACTTCGTCAAGCCGGCCAAGGCCTACCGCGCGCCGACCGGCAAGGAGCGCACGGCGATGGCCGATCTGGTGACGCGCTTCACCGCCCTGCCCGCCGACGCCGACGCGACGACGATCCAGAACGAGGTCTATGCCGTCGGCAAGGCGCATGAATTCGACAATCTGCGCGACTGGTTCGGCGCGCTCTACGAGGTGCTGTTCGGCCAGCGCCAGGGCCCGCGCTTCGGCTCTTTCGCCGCGCTCTACGGCGTGCCGGAGACGGTCGCGCTGATCGAGCGCGCGCTCGCCGGCGAGGATCTCAGCGCGGCGTAGGGGCTGGCGCACGCCGCCGGCCGGCGCGGGAAACCGAACGAATTGCCGGTGCGCGTGTAACCCATTGAAATCATTACATTTCTTTGGAGGGA